>ERZ791631.73-NODE-73-length-104768-cov-4.504302_pt1 | contig 104768 bp, 80 predicted proteins | sample MGYA00509961_ERZ791631 | MGnify/ENA primary metagenome ERZ791631 (study PRJEB30046, sample SAMN00715248) | human gut metagenome | study: EMG produced TPA metagenomics assembly of the A metagenome-wide association study of gut microbiota in type 2... | reverse complement strand
CCTGTTTTGCGGCACATCAGCCGAATCAATGCAGTTCCGAACCGCAGCAGCCGATCTGCGTAGACGACAGAAAGAGTGTGAACGTGACCTTTCAAGATGCGGTTGAGAAGTGCCCTGTGACCGGGCTTGTTGCAGTTAAGACCGGATCCGATGTCTGTGATGACTTCCGTGCAACCGACTGCCTTGAGACGTTCGGCCTGACGAAGCAGATCTTCTTTCTGATCGTGGGAAGAGACGCGGGCATAACCAAGGTGCTTGCGCTCGACACCGCTTGCCACCGGATTCAATTGCAGATCGAATCAACGGTGACCGCCAAACGTGTGGCAGACTACGGCAAGAAGGCCTTTCTCAACCCAACGGCGAATAGTGCTGGGCGACACATCGTAATGTTTGGCAACGATCCCGATGGAGTACAGTGTCATGATGGCCTCCACTGTCTTTGAACGAGCTCGTCTCTTCTTTTTTCCAAGTTTAACGTTGCTATGGAACCCGTTATGGGAGATTGGGTAGATTTTTAGTCAACTGGCAAAACCCCCAGGAGTTGCTGTAGATCTTGACTTCCGGGTGTTTCTCGAACGCTTGCTGGTAGAGCTCGACCGCCTCATCGACAACACTCGGTCCGCGAAGCGTTGAGGAAAGCAACAGCAGCGAAACGTCCTTGGCAACGCCGTAGTTGACGGATGCGTTGCCCGAGGCGATGCCTGCCACATGCGTGCCGTGACTTTGCTGAGATTCGTTAAGGCCGGTGCCGACGGTTTGAAGGTACGGATCGCTGTAAAGCTTGACGATGTCTTTGCCTTCAAACGCTTGATGCGAGGTATCAAACCCAGAATCCATGATGCCGATGCGAACGCCCGCTCCGGTAAAGCCCTGCGCATAGGCTCCGGCGGCACGAATAGCGTCCAGATTGGGATTGCCTGTGGGTTCGGCGCAGACCGACAGCGGGCCCAGGACGGCGCATACCGCCATAAAGACGCAAGTGTGTTTGAGAGTCAAATGAGGCATGACGCACCTAGCAAGACAACCGAGACGAGAATAAAACGCCTTTCGAATCAAGCTAAAAGTATGTCAAAGAAATGCCGTCTCGAACAGATTGTTCGCTCGAATGGTTAGCCTCGGCGATTATGCGAAGGAAAGCGTCAAGATAACCGGTCTTTGTTGGAATCGAAAGAAGCGATGCGCCGGACTGAACTCACGAAGAAAACCGTGGGTGCTCAGATTGAAGAATTGTCAAAAGGCGTGCAGTAGATTTGGCGCTTTTTGATAAACGGTGCGGCTGACGAAACAAGGGAAGTTTAAGAAAAAAGTACAATGAGGTCTGTCGTAGTCTGAAGTGGCAAAACAGGAGGCGGATGACGATGACTGAATCGCTCGTTTCGCTCAATGTAAAAATTTCAGCTGAAGAAAAGCGTCGCTTTGTTGAAACGGCTAAAGCGATTGGTTTGACGCCTTCGGCTGCGATAAGGGCCTTTGTTCTCAAATTCTGTGAATGCGGCGAAATGCCGTTTGAACTCAGAAAGGACCCCCGGATCAATTTCAATCATCACAATCTGGCCAAAGCCAAAGTCAAAGACAGAGTGGTGATCGTTCCTAACAGTTGGCGGGATAAGGACGATGATGACGACGAATGAGCCGAAGCTTTGGGAGATTTGGCGTTTTCGATTTGCTTTTGTTTAGGTAAGAGCTAGACCGAGCACAAACGGTCTGCCGAGAATTTCCATTCGGCAGACCGTTTTTACCGTTCGCAAATAAACGCTTATCTCATGCTTGGAAGATAAGCAAACGCCACTTCCGTTTTGAGCGGATGCCGTTCAAGCGCCTCCTGGAGCAGAACGGGATCAACGGCGCCGGTGGCGTCCGAAAGCATGACAACGACTTTGTTACCTTCGCGGTAAGCCTTGACCGCATGCACGATGAATTGAGCCAGAGCCGCAACCGGATCAATGGGCTTCAGAGTGGGGTCGAGAAGCGGCAATGTTTTGGCGTCGGGCCGCGGGCAACAAACAAATACCCCCTCGTGAGAGTGTTCGGTGCTGCAAGCCCGTGCACAGGCAAACGCGTCGGCTTCGGTGCGCACTGTTGTTTGCGCCGTTGCCCGAGTCCGGATCAGAGCATGAGAAACCCGATTGTCGCCTTTCATCATCGTCACGCGCATGAGACGATTGGCTGAACCTTTGCGGTTCTGGCCCAGTGCTTCCACGAGACCGTGTTGGCCAAAGCGCATCGGCGTCACATCGACAAAAAGCGTTCGGCAGTCGGCCTTTGGGGTTGAATTGACTTGACGATAGGCACGCACGCAAGAAAGTGTCGCGACGAAATGACGGGCGAGCGAAGCCTTGAGACCGTGAATTTCGGCGCGCGAAAGCGTACGCATGAAAATGCTGATGATGCGTCCGAGACCGCAGGCGCGCTCAAGCATTCGAAACCGATCGACGCGGGCATTACCGAGAATGCGTGTGGCAACGGAAAGGCTTTCGAGCGTCAGCGGTTCGTGCGCACGAAGCACGCAACTTTGAATGCGATCAATGAGGGCTCTGGGCAAACCGCCGTCAACGCCGTCAAAAACGGTGGCGGCGGTTCTAAGGTCGCAGATTTGCTGAATGTTCCAGCGCATGCGTGCGGCCTGACGGTGCTGGGATAACTCAGGCAGCGGAGCGCAAACGAAGTTTTTATCCTTTGGTTTGTGCATCGGTTTTTCCCCAATTGATTTAAAAGTACAAAAAACTCAAACTCACGAATAACTCCTTTTGTTGAATTGAATAACAAAAGGCAGAGTCGGGTATCGATATCAGGCAAAAATGCTTGCTATCGCTTTGCATCGCTTTTGAATCCAAAAGCGAAGTGCGCAATCTAAGGGAAATCCTGTAGTTTGTAAAGAGCGAAGAGAAAAATATTTTTTTTGTGCTCAGGATTGAATTTTGACCGGGAACGTGCTAATGATCATTGCGTGAAAAGGCCTGCGGGACGGACAAAGCAGCGAGATTTGACAGAAGACAAAAAGTTGGCGATGTGTTCGTTTTTGTTCGGTTTGAAACGAACAAAAACGAACAATAAAGAGGGGCTTGGATTTATTTTAAAGATCTGAGGTTGCAAAAAGCCTTGCCTTTTTATTTATTTCAAATAAACGGCAATTTTTTCTCGAAATATTTTGATTGTTTATATAAGAAATCAAGTTTAGGTACGATATTGCAGCACTCGATTTGTATAACAAATTCGACGTCGCCGCTTGAGGTTAGCTCGAGTCAATCCTTTCGAAATACACAAAGTCGGCAAGACTACCAGGATCGGGCGCATGCTGCGACGGATTTCTTAAAAAGCTGACGTTTTTATTGAAAATTTTCTCTCTAGGTCGTCGCGTCGAATTGCCGATGGGGCGCGGGATTTGCGGCGATGACGCCTACGACGGAGTCTCGGACGATCAGACGGAAAACTTTTCCGTTTTTGTTTTTCGTCGCCCTCAAATTGTCTTGACGCCCGAAAGATGCGTGTGAACAATTCGCCGCCGTGCCGAACGCCAGGCGTTTGTCCCGTCGTTCGGCCGAAGTCGAAGAAAAACCGAAGGTTCGTCTCAAAGGTGAGTCGGCGGTTTTTCCATGTAAAACCCATCCGAGGAGACGTTGCATGTTCAACTCAATGTCGGACGAAGCGCGCTTAAAGGCTTTTAAGTGGTGCTTTGTGACGGTTTTGACCGTCTGGGCTTTGCTTTTGACCGTTGATCCCGTGCACGCCGCCGCCACGGGCGGATCGGAGTTCAAGTCCTTGTATGAGCTTGTCTCCGGTTGGGCGAGAGGTTATCTGGGCAGAACCATTGCGGTGGTTTTTCTGCTCGTGGGCCTCGGCACGGGACTTATTCGCGGATCCGTTATTGCGGCGGTGACGGCGCTCGGTGCGGCAGTGGCATTGTTGATGCTGCCCACGATCGTCGATTCGCTCTTTAACGGCGCCGGCATTTAAGCAAAGCGCCGAGTGCGAAAGGCGGCCGACGGCTTTCATGCCGCGGACACTTTTCGCACTCCGCCGAGCAACCCTTTTTTTCGGAGAGACATTCAATGCAACCGGTCCTTGTGCCGAAAACGCTCGACGCGCGCTCGCGTCTTCTGTTTTGGGAGAGCGACTACGTGATCGTGGCCTTGGGCGGCTTTGTGGCCGGTCTGCTTGTGTCGGGACTCACCGCAGGATTGATCGGCGCCGTGCTCTTTGCTTGGAGCTGGCAAAGAGCCCGAGGCGGGGGTTCAACGGCGCAGGCCGTGGCGTTGGCGTACTGGCATCTGCCGGCGGACTTTTTCCTGCGCGTGCCGCAAAGCGCCAGACGTCACTTTATCGGGTAAGTCTCCGAGGCCATTGACAGAAACCGAACTCTCGACGCCGTTGATGCGTCACAAACATTCATTAAAGCGTACGCCATGCAGCGAATCATTCAGACCGTTTCGGCCGAAGCCGCCGCCCATTTGCAGATCCGACGTTCCATCGTGGCCGCTTTGGGCGTGAGTCTGATCACGAATGCCGCTCTGGCGCTCACGTTGCTCACCAAAACCGACAACAGCCGCACGGTGGTTTTGTCGCCGGCGGCCACCCAAACATTCATCGCCACGAACGATGCCGTGAGTCCTAATCTGCTGGAATCCTTTGCGGCACAGTCGACGTCGATTCTTCTGAATATGACGCCTGCAACAGCCGCTGCCAACGCCGAAATCTTTCTTAAAAACGTGGCGCCGCAAGCTTATGCGGCAATGGCTGGCAACGTGCGTCGCGGCGCTTCCGAACTCGTGCGCAACTATGCCTCAAGCGTTTTTTACCCCCATGCCTCTGCCGTGGACGAGACTGCCAAAAGTGTATGTCTGAGCGGCGAACGGCGCATGATGATTGCGAGTGCTGTGACCGAAACCAGCGATATAACAGTCTGTATGCGACATGTTGTAATGGCGGGACGTCTGCAGATTTCTCAACTCACCATCCGCAAAACGGAAAGCACGGATCCGGCTGTTGAGCTCGCAAACTTTACCGACCCGGCTCGATCGATTGCTGACGCACAAGCCGAGTCCGTCGACTGAATTCCCTGAAATTCGATAAACCGATAAGGCTTTGCCCGCTGTGGCAAAGCTTCGGGGATTGTTGTTGCTTTCGTTTCCTTAACAGATTACAAACAACACGTTAAATCAATGAGACGTTTTCCTTTAAAGACCGTTTTGGCCGGTCTCGTGACAGTTGCGGGACTCATCGCAAACGGCGCACAAGCCGCAGACCCGGTCACACATCCTCTCTCGCGCGATCACGTCAATCTCGTGCGCGTCCAGGGGCACAAGATCACCGATGTGGTTTACGACACGCAGGCTCTGGAAGTCTCGGCCGACAAGGAGCGCGGCATTGTCTTTATCAAAGTGAAGACGGCGTGGCTGGCGTCGGGAGTCGGGGAGGTCACTTCGGCATTCTTTAACACCGAAAGTGAAAACTTTTCCGTGCAGTTTTTCGTGAGTGCCGTTCCTTCGCAAACGGTCGATTTGGTGCCGCAGACCTCGGTGACGGGGGCGGTCGATGATCGGCAGACGCGCATCGCGTTGGCCGCGCCGTTGTTAAAGCTTGAGTCGGGCGACTTTGTGAGCGATCTCAAAACCCTGGTGCAAAAGAGTGTCACGGGACAAGTTCCTGATGAGACGCTACCCGTGGGGTCACTTGCTTCGCGCGAGGACGATCGGCGCTTTGCCCGTTTGCCCGCACCCGAAGGCGCCGTGTACTGGGAGGGTTTTAAGGTTCGCGAAACGCACGCGTTTTTGTCGGCCGACAAACTCACCGAAACGCTTTTGTTCACGCGTGTCTCAGCCAAGGCGGGACTACCGGACGCGGCGCGTTTGGCGAGAATCATCGGCGGCGTGCTTGCCGTGGCGCAGGAAGTGCAGGGCACGGGTGATCGACTTCAAACGGAAATCACCGTGATTCGTTCGCGTGAAACAGCGACCCGCGGCGGCGACGTTTTTGAAAGTGCGCTGGTTGCCTTGTCGGGCGCCGTTTCCACATCGAAACGGGAGAGCAAGCTTCCATGAGTCAAGATCCGATTGATTTTGAGGCCGAACGCCGTCGCGCAGCCAAAGAACTGGGGCTGCCGTACTCCGATTTGGAGGATCCTGTCCATTGGCAGAGAAACATGCAGACGCAAGAGGCAAAAAAAGAGCTTGCCGAGATGCTCTCAGAGAACGACACGAAGACGCAGAGCCGCGAACCACTCGAAGACGAGTCGACGTATGCCTCGTCCAACTCGATTTACACCCAGGGTCGTACTGCGCAGGAAGAACCTGAACACACAGCAGGCGTTGCCATGAATCGCGAGCACACCAAGCTTTCTTGGAAGTTGCGTGCCGAGTCGTTCGTCAACAAGGTGAAGAGTTTTGCCGCCAGCCGCCGTGAGCGCTCGCAAGCGGGCGGGGTGGCGGCGCAGCAAAAGGAGAAGTCGCGTCAGATACAGACGGCCGCGGTGGGTCTTACGACGGTTGCGGCGGTGGTGGCGGGCACCATGATGCTTGCCGGAGACGAACGCGGGGTTCGAACGGAGCCGGTGCGTGTGTACAAAAGCGACTTTCGTCTTGAGCCTGAGGCGTTGGACAAGCAAAGCTACCAAAAGATGTACGACGAAAAGCTCGCGGGCGTCACTGAACGTCTTCAGACGATGGAAGAGCTTGCCGCGCGTCTTCAAAAGGAATTGGCCGCGCAACAGGAAAAAAAGGGAACGCAAAGTGCGGCATCCGAACCCAACACCGCGGTGCCCGTGAATCAATTGCCCGATTTCTCGCCGCAGAGCCGTGCTGCCATTGAAGCGGGAACGCTTTCGGGGGCAATGAACATATCGCCGCCGGTCACTTTCGACGGCCCGCGCCTCAAGCGACTGGCTGTGACCGATCCGATCAAAGATTTTGAAGCGATCCGGACGGCCGCGCGCGAACGATACAACAAGCGCTCGGCGGCTTCGATCGATTCGCCCATTGCCGCAAACCGCGCCCGAAACGAAGCGGCCGGCACCTATTTGCCAGCGGGCAGTTTCGCTCGAGCCGTGGTGCTGGCGGGCGCCACGGTCTCCACAGGCGGGACGGCCTCATCGAACCCCGTGCCGATGCTCTTGGAAGTCAAGGATCTCGCCAAATTGCCCAACGATTTTCGGGCCAACGTCAAGGCCTGTTTTGTCACGGCCAACGCCACGGGAGATCTTTCAAGCGAACGCGTCTGGATCCGATTGGAGCGTTTGAGCTGCATGACGACAAGCGGCAAGGCGCTTGATGCGCGCATTCAAGGCTATGTCACGGGCGACGACGGAAAGACAGGCGTGCGTGCGCGACTGGTGACGCGCAGCGGCCAGGCGATTGCAAGCGCGCTTCTGACCGGTTCCATCTCGGGTCTTGGCAAAGCCGTGTCGCTCTCGGCACAGGACACGACGACCTATACGTCGGGCGCCGTCGGCACCACCGTGAGCGATTCGTTTCGCGCGGGATTGGGCGAGGGGCTCGAGAGTGCGCTCGATCGTATTGCCGACTACTACATCCGACTGGCCGACAAGATTTTCCCGTGTCTGGAAATCGACTCCGGCCGCAAGGTGGATCTGATTCTCTCGCAGGGCCTCACGATCGCGGTGGACGAAACCGCGCCGTCGGAAACATCGGGCGGCGCCATGCCGTTGACGTCTTCAGAGGGCCCCGCTGTCAACAGTTCCGAACTCTTTGGCGAACGTATGAAAGCCGCCAGCGAGCGCTACGACTAATGATCGAAAGAAACAAGAGATGAACCAGACAAAACACAAACGATACGCAGGTCGCGCTGCGCTTTTTCTGATGCCTTGGGTGCTTGCGGGCTGCGCGGGCAACATCACCGGACTCGTGGGTGCACAGGAAGACTTCGGGTGTCCGGCTTCGGGCGGCGTCAACTGCACGACCGTTTCTGCCACTTACGAAAGAGAACATGCCTCGGAAACTGAATCGCGCAAGCCGACGCTCACTGGCCCGGACTCGAAAGTTGCTCTTACAAACCAACCGCCAGAGCCCGCAGATGACGAGCGCATTGCCGTGACGGCACAGGTGACCGAGGTTTCTGTCAAACATAACGCTCGCGCAGTAACGCGTACCGAATTGACCTCGCGCGCGCCCGAACGTTTGGTGATGCTCTGGATTTTGCCGTGGGTGGATACCGCAGGAGACCTGCACTCCGACTCGCGCGTCTGGATGCGTGTGCGTGATGCTGCCTGGAAGATTGAATCCGTGCGTACGCGCGCCATGCAGTCGGCTCCGGAGACAGCGCCGTGACGGTTGAAAAGAGCGGACACGCCGGTCTTTGGCAGGGCGTGGTCAATCTCGCCGAAAAGCTTCGTGACGCGGTGCTTTTAAAGAGCAACGTCACGGGGCTTACAGGACCACAGAGGCGAGGCTCGGGCATTCCCGTGGTCGATCGCTTCAGTCACGTGCTAAGCGTCTTGTACTACGCGCAGGATTCGGGCGTCTTTTTCATGAACGACGGCGGACAGACCGCAGTCTCGAGCCTCGGGCGAGTGTTTGAGCTCACGCCCGCGCTTTACGCCGACACGGCGCTGGCCGAAGGTCTGGAGCGCATCATTTCGAGCGAAATGCCCGGTCAGACGGTCTATTCGGTTTCGCTTTTTGCAAGCGCCGCCGCAGTGCGCGAAACGCTCACCGAATACGTGGAAAGTCGCTCGCAGGCCGTTCGGCTGCCCGAACAGGCCGCCGGCGTTCTCAAAGAAATGGCCGTGCGCCGCGCCCGCATGCTCGATGAAAGGGCCCGGAGTCTTGCCTTTGAAACGCACACGCCCGTGCGGCACTTTCGCATTTGGCTTTCGGTCGTGTGTTCGCCCGGAGAAGCCGAACTGCTGCACATCCTTGAAGGAAAGAGCTCGCAGGCGCTCACGCACTTTCTGAGGGCTTCGCAAGGCATCGAAGTGGCGCTCAAGCAGTTCGGGCTTTTTGCTTACGCTTGGGACGACGTCGACTGGATGGAGACGGTGCGCGAAATTCTCAATCCTCAAAAGGCAGCGGCTGGAGAGCTCCCTGAAACCAGTCTAAGGGGACACGGTGCGCGTCAAAACCGACTTGAAGAAACCGTGCGTCCGAACGTTCTGCGTAATGCGGCGGTTTTCCCCGACACGACCATCGACATTGCCCGCAGCGGCATGGTGTTTGCTTCGCCCGCGCCGGGCAGGGGCAGCATTGCGCAAACCGAAAGCCGACGCTCGGTCAGTCACGCCGAAAATGCTGTTGAAACGGTAGGCTTGGCTGTGACGGGACTGCCCGCGCAAACGCATTTGTCACGCATGCGTCGCATCCTCGGAGCGGCCACCGCCACACGAGCCCGCATCAATACGCCCTTTTTGTGGACGACAAGCGTGCAGCCCACGGTAATTTCGCAGGACCGTTCGATGGTGGCGATGAAGCACGCGCGCGTGCGGCAGCTTGTAAACACCGAAATCGGGCAGTTTCTCACAGATCTTGCTGAGCGCGGCCGTGACCTGGAAGCGGCGCTCAAAGCCTGCGAAGACGGTCGCGGATTGGCGCGCATCGCGCAGACGATGATTGTGTATGCCTCGCCCGGCAAGGGTGTGGCGGCAGCGCACAACGCAGCCAACGTGCTTGCGGGCGCGGGCTTTCAGGCGCAAATCGATTTGGGCTTGCAGGTGATGGATCTGATGCAAAGCCTGCCTTTGGAAGCCGGAACCGCGCTTATGCGCGACATCAAGACGGCCGGCCGTGCCTACACGGTGACGCGCCAAGCCGCCGGCCACATGCTTCCCGTGACGGGAGACTTTCGCGGCAGTCCCGCCAGAGTTTCGGAAACCAAACGCAAGCCGATGCTGATTCTTGTGTCGCGCAGCGGGGAACTTATGCCCGTCGACATCTTTGCCAATCGCAACGGCAACTACAACGCGGTGGTGGCGGGGACGTCGGGCTCGGGCAAGTCGGTATTGACGCAGGAAATCGTCACGTCGGTTCTGGCCACGGGAGGCCGCGTGTGGGTCTTTGACATCGGCAAGAGCTACGAGACGTGTGTGGATCTAGCGCAGGGGCAATTCATTGACTTTGAGCGGCAGGACCGGGAGAAATCCGATCGGCTTTGCCTCAATCCGTTGGACATGATGGGCGAGGATCCGGCTGAAACGTTGGATGAGGTGGCGCAGATCATCGCCGCGATGGCCAACGGTAACGCGCCGATGGAAATGACCGCCATGGAACTCGTCAAGGTCAATATTGCGGCCGTGGTGCAAAAAGCGCGCGAACAAAACCGTACGCCGCAGTTGACTGATCTTGTGGTGCAGCTGATGGCCACACGTGATCCGGCCCTGCACGATGTGGCGGTGCGCTTGTCGCCCTTTGCAGCGGGAGGCCGCTTTGCCGCCTGGTTTGAAGGCAAGGCCAACGTCAATTTTGAAGCCGCGCTCGTGGTGCTCGAAATGGAGGCGCTCGCAAACAAACCGGTGCTTCAAAGCGCGGTGCTGTTGATTTGCATCATGCGCATCCTGCAGGAAATCCGAAACAGGCCGCGCAGTGAAAAGAAACTCATCGTGATTGACGAGGCCTGGCGATTGCTGTCGGGCGAATCGGGCGCCTTCATCGAATGGGCCTGCCGCACGCTGCGCAAGTACGGCGCGGGGATCGTGTGCATTTCGCAGTCAATGGAAGACTTTCGGATGTCGGGCACGGCTCGAGCGGTGAGAGCCAACGCTGACAGCGTCTTTCTCTTTCGTCAGAAAAACGAAGGGATTGCGGCGTTTACCACTGATCCGGCACTGCAAAGGACATTATCGGGTCTCACCACTGTCTCGGAAACCTACTCCGAAGTATGGGCTCGCGTGGGCGACGCACCGGGCGTGGTCGGGCGCCTCATGTTGGATCCCTTCTCCATGACGGCGTTTTCGACGCGTGCCGAAGTGTTTGACGCGGTGCGCCGAGAAAAGGCCAAGGGCAAAAGCGCCGTGCAGGCCATTGCCGCTGTGGCGTACGGCGGTGCGGACAAGGAGGCCGAGCGATGACGGACGGCGCAAAACCGGCCACGCGAAAAAGCCTGGCCACAGAAGAGGCACTCAAAAGCTTTTCGGTTGTAGCGGTCGGTTGGGCAGGAGCAGAGCAAAACCAAGATGAGACGGCAGTCCCTGTCGTGCGAATGCCCGAGACCAAGCCCGCCAAGGCCGAGCTCCTGACACCCGCACAAAAGCGTCAGATCTGGGAGAAGTCGCGCTACGAGGCGCTGCGGCAGCAGCCCGATGCGATGGCGTTTCACGAAGAGGCGCTTGCGCGCTTTGAACAGGACGGGATGCTCAAGAAACTCGCCAAAACAAACGGCTTGACCGAGGATGAGGCGAGCCGCGTCTGGTCGGTGTTTTTGGAGCACCACCGCATTCGTACGACAGCGCAGGCGGCCGGTGGCCGTGCCGAAATCGAGGAGTGTCCGGAGGCCGACTCAGACATCGAAGGCAAAGACGCGTTGCAGACGGCAAAACCATCCGCGCAACCCGAGCGTGACGAGAAAGAAGCTGAAAACGACCGGCCGCCGATTCAAATCACGAAGATGCCGACCCCGCCGCTTCCGGCCGTATCAACAGAACAGACGTCGGAGCCTGCGACAACCGAAAACATAACCCCGCAACCCCTGAGAGAAGAAAGCGTGGAGAGAAGCGAAAAGCAAGACACAAAAGAACTCCGGTACCGCATCAACGATGAAATCGCGCAACAGGAGCTTACCCGAACACAGGCCGCTGCCGCGGAGTTGGCAAGCCTAGCCGATGACGAAATCCGTCGGGCGCGTTGGTCGACGGTAAAGACCGTGGCGAATCGCACCGCGATGGGGCTTTTTGCCCTCGGCTTATTGGGTGCTGGGGCAATGGCTTTGAACGTATGGGATCTGCGTGAGAGGCTCGGCATTCATTTGCCTGCGGTACTGCAGCCGGCGCCCGACGTTGCCGTGGTCGATCGACAGGCTGCGAGAAAAGCGCTGCTGGAACTCGCAGGTCGCGCTGCGCTCGAGGACGTGATGGCGGCCAACGACGTTTTCGACGAACTTTTTGTGCTGGCAAGCGCCCGCGTGGCCGCCCGCGAAAACTGGCTTTTGATCGACGCGCGAGCCGTGGTGGCCATGGCCAGCGGCGGACGCGATGCCACGGAGCGGATCGAAGCCGAGATTGTGAATCTTGTGCAAAACGGCGCGATCGAACGGATCCGAAAGACGGCGGGCAAGCCGGAGGAAGGACGATGAAGCGCGCCGTCGTTTTGACCGGTCTTCTGACGGGGATTTCCATGGTGGCTTTTGCAGCACCCGCTGTGTGCCCGACGTGTGCCGACACCGAAAAGTCGGAGCGCGGCGTCGACATCGTGGTGGCCAACACAGCGCCCGTTGCCGAACCCGATTGGGAAGTTTTGTTGCAGTCCCGCGTGCGGGAGGCAGACCGTTTGGGGCTGTTGCGAAAAGCGCAGCGCGAGACGGCTGACAACATGAAGCGCCACGCCGAGACTCCCGTGGACTTGAAGCTTCCGAGAGCCAAATCGACCGAATCGCGACGACTGGTGCTGTTGGATGAGGCGTCCGTGCGCGCCATGGCCGAACCTGTCAAAGCAGTTTTTGCGGGGTTTGTGCGCGGATACGTGTTTTTTGACGCGGATGACGAAAAGCAGCTTGCCTTTGTTCGGTTTCTCCCCGAAATCGGTACGTCGCTTCGCCCTGTGGCGACGGCCGGAAACGTCTCGCAAGCCTCGCGCCGATTGGGAATCCGACTTTATGCCGATCAGGGCGGCACACTAACCCGACGCTTTGCGCTCAAATCCGTTCCGAGTGTTGTGATCGTCACATTTGACGGCAGGGAAGTGGCGGCTGTGATCGATGAGGTGGCTCTCAATGACGATACAACCGACAACATCAACCCGATTACAGGACCAGAACCATGACCAAATATCACAGCCGCGCCGAAATCAATCAGAACACGGCCAAGATGGACGCCGATGACAAACGAGCGGCTGCGGGCCGTGCAGTGACCGACCCGTCGGCTGCGCGCGACTTTACGGCCACCTCCCTTTGGGTGCCCGAAACGCAGGCAATGCCCGTGGCGACTGCCTCCGACCTGGGTGTGCTTGCTTTGTCGCTTGTGCGTCACCTTTTGGAGCCGATCAAGGCAAAAGCCTTGCGTGAGCCCGAAGCAGCCAAGGACGAGCTCGCCGCTTTGTTTGCCGCTTTGCCCGTGCCGGATGCACGAGTCCTCACGCAAACCGTCAAGGATCTCAAAAACCTGACGCCGGGCTTTCGACAGATGCTGCAAACGAAAAGCGGGCGCAAGGCGATGAAACTCAACGCCCACTATTTCGGCGCCTCTGTCACGGCGTTTCAGTCTGGGTACGACGGACACTGGATCACGCGCGAGGCCGCGCTGCGCTTGCGCCTTGTTCGTTACTACGAAAAAACGAGCGGCGAATTTTCTTCGAGCGTACACCGTGCCATGGCCGCGTTGTCGCGCAACGGCACGGCTTATGCGGCTTGGAGCGCTGGCTGGCCCGTCTTTGTCTGTGACCTCAACCGCACGTTCGAGCGCTATGCCGCGCAGGAATTGTTGGCTGCGTCCCAAGGGCGGCTTGCGGTAGTGACGCCACCCTTGACGCCCGAAACACAGGTGCTTGTCGCGCGTTATGCCCCGGAAATGGCTGTTGTGGTTGACGAAGCCGGATTGCTCTCGGTGCTGCTGGGCAACTACAGCACGGTGATGCTTCTGGAGCGGCGCATCGGCGGCTGGACCGTGACGTTTCCGGCGGGCGGTGCGAGCGAAAAAGACCTCAAAAATCGCAAGTATCCGGCCTTTGCCCGGGCACTGGCGCGCTGCGCGGTGCTGCCCGCGTCGTTTGTTGCTGAAAATGGTTCTGACCGAAAGCAAAAGCACACTTCCGTCAAGGAGGCCGCATGAGACGGCAAAAAGGCTTTGTGTCCGTGGTGGCGGGATTGTGTGCGGCGATCGGCATCGTGACTTCGGGAGCGGCTGAGGCGGGCAGCCAAGGCTCCTTTCCCAACCCCGTTACGGACGTCTGCTGGTCGTGCCTCTTTCCGATGAGAATTGCCGGTACCCGTTTGAGTCCCGAGGGCGTCTCTGACCCCGACACCGACGCGCGCGTGATCTGCACGTGTCAGCGCGGACCCGTTGCGGTGCCGGGATTCAACATGAGCTTTTGGGAGCCGCTGCGTACCGTGGAAGTGGTGCGTGAACCTTACTGCTTGGTCTCCTTGGGCGGCGTTTCGATGGATCCGGGACTTAAAACTCCCGCGCACGGCAGAAGCGCTCAGCGTACCGCGGGCGTTGCCGCTTCCTTTGCGGGCAATGTCGGCGAAGACGGTGCGGGCAGTCCCGAAATCGGCGCGGCCTTTTATCAGGCGCATTGGTACCACACGCCGTGGCTTTTCGTGCTCGAAGCAGTGGTCGATACGTCGTGTCTGGAAAACGCGGCTTGGGATCTTGCGTATCTCACGGAACTCGATCCGATCTGGGGCGACGCGCTTGCCTCGTTTGTACTGGCGCCCGAATCGGCGATTTTTGCCAATCCTATGGCTGTGGCTGCCTGCGCCATGGACTGTACGGCGGCTTCCGTCATGAAGCCCCGTCCGGAACTTTTCTGGTGCAGCGGCTGTCAGGGCGGTTTGTATCCCTTGGCAGGGTGGGTCGCTGCCATGACAAGTCCCCTGCAGGCTTGGCATCTGATTGCCGCTCGCATGAGCGTAAAGCTTGCGCGAGAGGGGCTGTTGTGGGCCGCCTACGGCAAAAAGGGACAGTGCGGCCCTTACTTTGAACCGATTCCGCGCAAGGACGTTTGGCGCACGCAGTTGATTTATCCCACGGTGACGGCCTCGGGCTCGAAATGCTGTCGGCCGATGGGCGCGCCCACACAGACCTGGGGTGCAGGCAAAACCTATGCGGTGGGCGGTGAAGACGGTGCGATTTTGCTCTGGCGCATGCGCGACTGCTGCGCCAGTCAAAACCTCATGACCGGCATGCCTTGAGTTTGGGTGCCGACACTTTCAAACGAAACAGCAAGATGACTCAGAAAAGAGCAAAAAGCCGCGTGCTTGCGGCAGCGTGCGTACTTGCGGCGGCACTTTCCGGGAAATCGCCGGCAAATGAAGCAAACGATGCGCTTCTTGCCGCTGACCGAGCGGTCGTGGCGCAGGCCGTCGAAACCGTGGAAAACGAAGCGCGTCGTCTGGCGGCGGGCGAGGTGCAGACGCCGTCCGAATTCAAAGGGATGGATTTTGTCGGCGTTCGTCTGACCGTGGCCGTGAGCATGAGTTTGGAAAAGGACTATCGCGAGCGTCTGAGGCGCGAGGCTGATCTGGCGCGTCTGCGTTTGGCAGTGCGCGGATTACCTGTGTCTGAGGGTTTTGAGAAGGCGGCGTATTTCGGGGCTACGGCTGAGGACCGGAATCGGCAAAAGGCCGAGATTGTTCGCTCTGCTGCGCGTCTGCATGAAGCGTTCGGGGCAGTGGACGTTGATCCCGCGTTTTTCCGAGAAAACGGCATTGCTTCGGTGCCGGTCTTTGTCCTTGAAGACGGCGCCGGGGTTTTGGCGCGCGTGCAAGGAGCCGTGACGACGAACTATGCCTTGGAGACGCTTTACAGGGAATTCGATGATCCGTCGTCTGCGATTTCTAAGGCGGCGGGCAAGGTGCGCGCCTCGGAAGCGCAAAAGGCGATTCACGCGATGGGGTGCGCCCTGCAGCGTGATGCCTGGTCTGAACCCTCGTTTATGGGGAAGGCCTGTGATTAAGGGGGCGTTCGTTTTGGCAAGCCTGTGCGCGGGTGTCGTTTATGCCGCAGGGACCGTGCCGCCCGCGGTGGAAGATGCCGTCAACGCCGGCAAGACAATGCCGATTCCGGACTTTGACGTCATCACCAAGGGTGAAGACGTGACGGATTTTGTCAAAAACAACACGGGCAACACGGAAGAGCTCGAAGCGCTGCGCCAAAACGGTCAGGGCGTGCTCTACGACCCCGGTCGCGCAGAGGCCGATGCATGTTGGAGCCGCAACGACCCCAAGTGTCTGGCCGTGCAGATGGTTGACAAGGGCTCGACCAATCGCCCCAAGCTCGATCCCGACGAGGCCGACAAGATTCTGGGCGGGCGTGACGACGTAATCGACAACGCCGACGATTGGGTGGATTTGGGCGGCAACGGCAGCTCCGCGGGCAACTGTGAGGATCACATCACGGTGATCCCCAAGCCCGAAGAGACATTGACCTGCGAAGTGCGCACCAACAGAGAACCGGGCAGCAGCGTGGAGGAAACGTGCGAAAAGCGCTTTGATGAGATTCTCTCGGAGGCGTCCGTCTGGGCGTGCGAAACGACGCTTAAGGAAACAAAGGAGGCGACGTGTTCGGTTCCCGTGGTGGTGCGCCAGCAGACCACGACCACCTTGGCTTGCTTTGAAGGCAAAAAGGATGCAACGAGCCAAACGTGCCCGGTGATAGTGACGCCCGGACAAAAGGAAAAGCATTACGCGGCCTGTTTCAAGCCCGTCTATAAGGCGGTCACCAAAACCTGCACGCGCAGGCTTGTGGTGACGATGGACTCTTCGTGCAAGGTGGGAAGCAGGCAAAGCGCGTCCAACAGTGACTTCGGGGGCCTGGGCGAAGACGCCGTGCCCGGAGCCGATACGCTCACAGTCACAAGCGTGTGCCGGGTCGACGGGATTGAACTTGCGCTTACCGTCAACAGCAAACCGGCCGTTACCGTGAAGACAACGACCGATGTGTTTGAAACGGTCGAACCGATCACGGGCGGCTTGGCGCGCTTTGCGGGCAAGGTCTCCTGCAACAAAGCCGACTGCATTGCCGACATCAAACTTACCGTTTACAAGAGCGCGGGGACGAACCACGTCTATCAGGGCGACGTCTCGCTTCGCTTTCCCTTCACGCGCTTTGTGAAAAACGCCGAAACCGAACACTGGAGCGAAACATGCACGGGATTGTGACGGGCTGGCGCTTGCGTGCGGCGTTTTGTTGCGCCGCGGGCTTGTTTGCGTTGACCGGTTCCTTACGGGCCGCCGATGCCGGCAAAGAAAATTGTGTCGTGACGGGGCGCGTGTGCGTCGAAGCGGGCGGCACACGGCTTGTCGACGGCGTGCCCGTGACGCGCGACTGTTGGAGCTATCGCGACACCTATGCGTGCATGGTGCCCGATACGGAATCCGTAAACGGTTGCTCCACCTTGCAGGACGATGCGGACGACCGGGGACCGGGCAAGTGCATGATGAAAGACAGAACGTGCTCCGAGGAAATCAAGGATGCCGAGGGGCAGTCCGTGTGCCTCTCGTACAAGGAAACCTGGGTATGCGACAAGAAAATCAAATTGCCGCCCGTGAATGCCGAATGGACAAAGTCAACCGTGGAGACCGAAGACGAGGTTAACGAATCGGCTTGCGGCGAATTACTTGATCGCAAAGACTGCACCAAGGGCGAAGTCAAGTGTACGGAGTCGGGCTGCGAGCGCGTCTTTTACTGCAATGCAAAAATGGCCACGGGCTGTTCGGACTTGGCCGCAGGCGGCTGCACGATCACCAAGGACCCGACGTGTGATACGGACGTCGATCCCGCGTGCCTCATCAAGGTGGGGGCAGCCGTTTGCAAAGGCAAACTCCCTGAAGGCGTTGTGGAAGACGGCAACGCCTCGATTGAAGACGAAGAGACGGTCAACGTCGGGCAGCCCACGCAGGACGTCGAATCGTGTACGCAGATGGCAGACGACCTGGAAAACAGCGGCATGCACTGCACGCAGATTTCTCAAGTGTGCGTTGACAAGGATCCGCCCGTGCGCGTCATCAACGGTATTCCGTATCGCGCCTCGTGCTGGGGCTATGAGCGAGTCTATCGCTGTGAGCGAACCGAACCCGCGTCCACCTGCAAGGGGTTGGAGGCTAGCGAGGGCTGTACCGAAGTCGAGCGCACGTGCGTCAAAAACGGCCCGGACGGGTGCGAAGCTGAGCGCGTGGTTTACAACTGCGGCAAGGTCGAATCGGTTGATCCGGGCGACGCCGAACTCATTGAGTCAAGCGATGAGATCGCGGGGATAGTCGAGGTCGATACGTGTTCAGCATTGGAATCAAACGACATTTGTCGCAAGACAGCGGAAGTCTGCACGGAACCAGGCGGCACGAAGATTGTCAACGGCGTGCCTGTCACGAAAGACTGCTGGGCAACGGAGATCACCTACACCTGCGGCTCGGGCGCGGGTGATCCGGTGACCGACGACGGCTGCGAATCCTTGGAAAAGCGCAATGACTGCAAACTGACCGAATCCAAGTGTTTGGGCAGGGACGAGGACGGCAACTGCACGATGCTCACGAAAACGTTTGTGTGCGGGGGCGGAACGGAAGAAATCGTCACGGGCAAGGACTGCGACGGAGAGTTTTGCATCGCGGGCATCTGCGAGCCCACAAAACCCGAGACAAGCGACGATTTTCTCGAGGGCGTTGCCATCTGGGAAATTTTGAGACAGGCGGGCATCTACGGCGAAGTCGAAGGCGACATGCTCTTTAAGGGCACTGCCTCGGGCTGCAGCGTCAAGATGATGGGCTTTTCGTGTTGTCGCAATGACGTTGAGGGTACGGCGGGCACGATGAGCAATTCGGCGCTCTCGATCGGCCTCACGATCGGGGTGGACGCCGGTACGGAATTCATCAAGTGGCTCGGCAGTCCCTACGTCTACGACATTCTCAATTCTTTTGAGTCCACGCAGGGCGTTTTGCAGGCCCTTTACGGAAGCGCCGGTAGCGGCGTGTATTCGCCGTCGCTTTCTTACTACGGTGTGTCGGTGGGCATTTCTTCGACGGGAAGTCTCACGCTTGAGTTTTCACCTGCGTCCTTTTTGGCGTCGATCGCGTTGGAAATGGCCGCCGAATATTTTTCCTGCACCAACGAAGACCGTATGCATGCGTTGAGAAAGTCCCGCGGGCTTTGCCACTACGTGGGCAGTTTCTGCGACAAGAAGTCGGGAGCGGGGTGCTTGGAGAAGAAAGAAACCTGGGTGTGCTTTAACTCGAAACTGGCCCGCACCGTGCAGGAAGAAGGCCGCAAGCAATTGGGCATCAGCTGGGGCACGCCTGAGCGTCCCGTGACGCGCGGCTTTACCTTGGAGGAATTTCAGCGGCTCGATTTCACCAAGATGGATTTGACGCCTGTTGTGGCGGAAATCGCTGAAAAAGCGGCCAAGGACGGGACGCTAGCCGGCAAAAAGGTGCGTACGCAAGCCGTTACCGAACGCGCGAGGGTGCGCGTGAAAGAAGCCGCCGAGTCGTCGGATCACTACACCGAAGTAAAGACCGTCACCGGAAAGTGCTTCATGGGAGAGAGCGATGCGGGCGTTGACTGTACGGCGGTCTATTCGCTTCTGGCCGGTTACGGGGCTCCTGCTAGGGAAAAGACACGGAGTTTGAGGACGAATCGCGCCACGCTCTTGTTGCCGCCGGGTGCGCGTTGATTCGCCAAACCTCATTCACCGTCAACAAAAACAATCACAACAACCATGGAGATCAAATGAACACAACCAAACGGGTGCTGTTGCGCACCTCCATCGTGCTGGCACTTTCGGCCCTCGTGAGCCTTTGGGCAATGCCTGAGACCGACTTACTGGCAGCTGACGTCACGAAGCCGACGCAGGCAAATGTGCACGTGCCCTCAGGAGAGGTGCGGTGAGCGGAAAGCAAAGACGAAAGTGGCCGGCGTTGGTCAGTGTCGGAGCCTTACTCACGGTAAGCCTGACGCAGAGTGTTTGGGCGGGAGAAAACGAATCGGTCGATCCGGTTGTCGGCACGGATAGGGAGGCCGGCTTTTGGTCGCAGGATGTGTGGACGGATCCGGCAAGGCCCTTTTTGTTCTACGGCAAGGAAAGACGACAAGACGAGAGGCTTTCCGAAGCAAAGCCCGAAGCGAAGAAAGCGGCCGAACAGGCAAAGAAGCACACGGAAAAGGACGTGTCTGACGACGCATTGGCGATCTTTCCGGCAGACGGTTTGGATCGGGCGGCCGAAGGTGAGCTTTTGTCGCGCGAAATGGAGAGCAAGGGGCTTGCGACATTAAAGAGTCTCAAAACGGTGAAGGAGTTGCGCGAAGAAGTTGATCGCAGGCTCGATGCGGCGGTGATGCAGCCCACACCTGCGGCAATCGGTTTGTATCTGCAGGCCAATGCCTTTTTGATGCAAAAGGCGGGTGTGTTTGCCGAGAGCTGGCGCCGTGCTTTGGTCGACAACCCGCAGTTTGACTGGACGGCGGTACGGCCTGCGGTGAACGTTGTTTCCGCCGGGATGTCGCGCGAGCGCGAGGGAAAGCTTTTGCGTGAGGTGCGAGTGCTCGCCAAGGACCACGGCTTCATTTTCTTTGGCGACGAGTCGTTAAAGACCCGACACATGCTCGAACAGGTGCGAGCTTTCAAAGACGAATACGGCTTTGACGCGGCTTTTGTGTCGGTGACAGGTGCCGATAACCCGCTTATGCCCGAAGCGCGTGAAGACAAGGGGTTGAGTGCGTTTGTGGCGCAGGGCATCCGACAGTTTCCTGCGTTGGTGCTCGTAAGCCGCCATCAGAAGGATTTGACGAAGGCCAAGCTTGTGGCCACCGGCGCGGCCGACGCGATGACATTGGTGCGCAACACACATGCGGCGGCGATTGAAATGGCAGCCGATCGAACCTCGACGGCAACAAGACAGAGAGATCTTGCAGTGATGCCTTGAAGCGTGCTTAAAAGAAGTAAGGACGGAAAGAGTGAAATCGAGATTTGACAGTAAGAGAGCGCTGCTGCGATTGATTGCGGCGATGGCAATCGGCTGCTCAGGCCAAGTGCAGGCCGGGTTTGTGGATGACTTTTTGGACGAGGCGCAGGCCAATGTCAATGTGACGCAGTCGGGCATCCTGCAGGCTGGAGGCATGAATGTGGTCACGGGCGGCGGTTTTGTCTTTAAAGCGCCGCGCAAGGAGTTTTCTCCCTTTGCGATCACGCCGCCTTCCTTACGGGCCAATTGCGGCGGCATCGACATCTTTTTTGGCGCGTTTTCGATGCCGAGCCGAGAAGAGTTTGTGAGCTTCTTAAAGAGCGTGGGCACGTCTTTGCCGGGCGTGGCGTTTCAGATGGCTTTGCAATACATGGCGCCTGACTTAAACGAAATTGTGGGTCGCTATTCGGATTTGATTCGCGGCTACACCAACCGCTACACGGATGCGTGTACCGCCGCGCAGTCCATCTTGGAAGACACGGGCGCCAAACAAGCGCTTCAAAAGGCCGTGCACGGCGCCAAAAACGCATTGCGTGCCAGCGGCAGCGCGTCGGATCAGTCCGAAGCCGACCGACAGGTGCGAGACAACGGTGAAAAGGCGATTGCCAAGGCTCCGGTGCAAAAGGACGCCTCGGGTAACGTCGTTTCCGCTCCCGAAATCAATCTCACTTGGGCGCTCATCAACAGCGGCAACTTCACCAAGCACAACAGCCAGGAATTAAAGGAAGTGATGATGACGCTTGTGGGTACCACGATTATCCGCAAGTCGGGTTCCGGCCAGGACGCGGTGCTGACGAGCACGCACTATTCGGGCGTTGATTTGCTGCCGATTCTCTTTGGCGAAGTGCGCGGCAACGTGAAGATTGAGCGTCTGAAGTGCGATGAGCCCAAGCGGTGTCTGAAAGTGACATCCACAGCCACGAGCGACGGCAGTCTTGTCGATCAACTGCAGGCGGCCGCGGCCAATTACCGCAAGGCGGTCGAACAGCGCAATGCTTCTCTGGTAAGCGACCGGGAACTGATGCTCTTGGGAGGCACGACAGGTGTACCGCTGCTGCGGGTGTTGAATCTTGCGGCCACATCGCGCTATCGGGGCATTGCCGACGACTTGGTGCGCATCTACGTGGATGCGGCCGCTTACGAATTGCTTGCTGCCGCCGTGAATGCGTTGGCCGGTGACATCAAGGCCGCTCTCTCAGGGTCAAGCGCCAAGGACCATTCCGCGCAGCACGTCGAGCACGTTCGAATGCTTGAAGAACGCATCGAAGCCGTGCAGCAGGGCGTCTATCAGCGTCAGGACAAGCTGCTTCAGGGAATGGCCAGAGCTTCGAACTTCATCCTGCAGCTTGAACACATCGAAAAGAGTCTGGCCGTCAATCAGGTGGCGCCGACCATCGAGGCGTGGCCCGAGAGCACCAAGGAGTTCAAGTGATGGACGACGCGTTTGTCTTTTACGCCTATTGGAACGGCAATCAGATTCGGGATCTGTTCGAGGGTCTGGTTTCGGTCACCGCCGGGGCGGGCTTTGTGCAGTTGGCGGCGTTTCTGGTGGTGACGGGGCTTGTGGCGGCGTTGCTGATCGGCGCCGTCAAGGGCGAGGGAAAGCATGTCATTTCCTACTTTGCCTGCGCGGTACTCTTTTGGTTTGTGGCGATTGTCCCCAAGGCGTCGGTGGTGATCGAAGACGTGCGAAGCCACACCGTTTACAACGTCGACAACGTTCCCTTGTCGATGGCCTTTTTTGCATCCGTCTCAAGCCGCATCGGGCATTGGCTTACGCAAGCCTATGAAACTGCGTTTATTCCGGCCGATGTCGCGAAGTATTCGAGTTTCGGTGCCGTCTATCCGCAGCGCGTGATGGAGGTGCTGCAGCGCACGGGCCCGGTGACGGTGCAGGGACGAGAGACTTTGCAGTCGGTATTGAAAAATTGCGTCTTGCCGGAAGTCGTGTTGGACAGCCGCAAGGCTGATCAGGCGATGGCTTCAAGCGACCTGTGGACCATGATCAAGAGCGACGGCTGGGTCAATCCCGCGCGTTTGGCGGTGATGCCCGACGGGTCTGTCGTGAAGTGCCCGCAGGCCGTGGCCGAGTTGGAGCAGGTGCTCACGACGGTTGAACTGCCCGCTTTAAAGCGTTGGGTGGGCGTCAAGCTCGATCCGGAAGCAACAAATCCCACAACGTCCATTGCCGCGAGCATCACGCAGACGGAAAGTTTGCTTTTGGGTATATCCCGTTCGGCCGAAAGTTCTTTGAAGCACTCTTTGATGCTTACCGCTCTTCCGAAGGTGATGTCGGGACACGCGGTGACTGTTGCCGGTCCCGCGGCGATGGCGTCTACGCTGGCGCGCGCTCAGGGAAATCTCGCCGGTGAAATCAACTACCGCACGATGGCAAAAATGGCCGAGGATGCGCTGCCGAAGATTCGAAACGCCTTGGAATTTGTGGTGATTGCGATGTTTCCGGTGGTGGCGTTGATTGCGCTTGTTTCGGGCACCGGTATGGCCAATGTGGTGAGAAGCTACATCACGTTGCTTTTAACCGTGCAGCTGTGGCCGGCTCTCTCATCCGTCGTGAATTACCTCGTCATTGCGCATGACCTGCATCCGTTTACGCTGCTCGCACAGAACTTCGGGGGATCGAGTCTTCAGGCCGCCACGATGATTCGGGATACGGGCGCGAGCTCTCAGGCGATTGCTGGCGCTTTGTTGTGTGCCGTGCCGGTGATTTCCTACGCTTTGGTGCGAGCCGGAGACATGGCCGTGGGGCAGCTGGTGGGCGGCTTGATGCAGCCCGCACAGAGTGCTGCGACTTCTCAGGGCGCATCCATTGCGGCGGGCAATATCTCGCAGGGGAACGTCAGCGTTTCGAACGTTTCCGCCAACAATGTGTCGTCAAACAAGTCGGATGCTTCGGTGCGAAGCACGGATCCCGGCATGGTGGTGACGCAGTCCGGTTACGGGACGGTGACGCGTGCTGCTGCTGGTGAAGTGACGGGCCTGCAGCGCACTGCTGTTAATTTCGGTGTGGGCTCTCAGATGCAGCAAAGCTACGTGCGAGGTCATTTGGCCTCCAACGTCGGACAGACTTCAACCGTGACCACCGATGCGGCGCGCTTTAGTTTTTCTCAGTCGGCTTCAAGCAGCGACACAACGCAGCAGAACTTTGCGCATGCCTTGAAGGATGCTCTGAGTGAACAGAGAGCGCTCACGACAAATTATTCGGATTCGAGCGGATGGGGGAATAGCGTGACGCTCACGAGGGCGACGGAGATGGATCGGACGAGTTCGGTGAGTGAGACGATGGATTACGGGAGCAAATTTGCGCTGCATGCGACGGGCAATTCAAATGTCGATCCAGAATCAGGAATGGGATCAGGAACATGGGTCAGATCTGCTCCAATGATGATAGGACATTCGAAATTGTTTGATGCGAACGGAATTGCGAGTGGATTACCAGTAACTTCTGGACCAAATGCTTTCAGACCAGATCCTTCTTTCTTCAGTCTGGGCGGTAGGTTGGAGGGACAATTGTCTCTCGCGGATGCCCAGAAATATGTGGATAGTGCCATCGGAAAGACTGGTACCCAAAACTCTGAGAGCCTTACCACGGACTTTCAGATGGTTCGTCAGGCAGCAGAAAACGTTGCTAATAACCACGCAGATGAACGTGTTCGAAGTTACGCCATGGGTTTTGTTCAGTCGTTGGATTCGAACCATTCGGCCGGTCGGGATCAAACCCAATCGCATACAGAATCAATGTCTGCAATTTCGACACTTAACGAATCCGATTCCGGTTCGGTGACAACATCGGCAGACACCTCGGTACCGTTGATGAACTATGCCGTTGAACGCTACGGTAGCGGTGAGGCAGCACTGCGAGCCATGTACCGCCCCGGAGAGGTAACCAGTTTTGCAGGAGAACAGCATGTGCGATCCGGTGGAAGCGTCTCGCCTGCGGATCGGTTTGGGCCGGGAACGGTTGTCTCTGCTGTGGAGAGAAATGCCGGTGTATTTGAGGCGGCGCCAGCCAATGTGGAGCGTGCTGCAGATCACAATGCCGCAAGGATGGAAGAGATTTCCGGGGCAACACTCAATGCCTCAACCGTTGGGGATGTCATGAACTCTGCTTCGTCTGAGAGCGTACATCAGTTTGATGCACAACATGGGCAATTCGTGGCTCAGCATCAAAACAGCACACAAGCAAGGATCAGTCGGATGAACTTTGATCGGGGCGTGGTACTGGTTGCCCGAGAGGCCTACAACAAGGAAAACCAAGACAAAAACTTTGCCTTGCGCAATGCATTCTTGGCAGGTTGGGGTTATAGAAACGGCGACGAGATCCAAGAAGATCTGAGGGCTTGGGCGGCAAGTAGCTCGGCCTTGCAGGACAGACTGGAGAAGATCGGAGCAAGTGACCGTGATTACGTGTCGCAAGACGACTGGAAGAGTTTGGTGGAGATAGCACGTCAACCGAAAGGGATTCGACTTCCCTGAGGTTTTCAGTAGGAATCGAACGGATCCGGGCCGTGATGATTATCCGGCCCGGTGAAGGTGTCCTACCAATCGTTGGAATCGTGAAAGTGATCGTAGAACGGACTGCGTGGGTCGTATCGGTTGAAGTAGTAGTCCGGAAGATTGAAGCCGATCGGTTCGGAATCTGAAGATGAAGGTCGTTGAGAGATGTCGAAGCGTTGATCGTCGTGCGACCACCGTGGTTCATGCGGGTGAAGGCGCTGTGGATGCTCCGACGAAAGCTGTTGAGGGGAGAAAAGCGGATCAAGTTTTTCTCCCAGCGCGATCAAGACGACGCTGACAAGCTCAAGGAGCTTGAGGTAGCCAGCGGTAATGGGGTTGAGTTTGGGCATGTGAGTTTTCTTAGTACCACTGTCCCCAGGATCGAACAATTTTTCGTAAAGTCCTTTGTTTAGTTCTATATCTGGCAACTTCTTCTGGTGTCAAATTCTTTGGATACATATAGTCATCAATTCGTCCTCCAACTTCAATTAGAAGAAAACTGATGAATTCAAGAATCTTCAAATACACCGCTGTAATTGGATTCAATTTACGCATGATGACACATTTGAATGGAAATCAAACAAATATACGAATGCTGGGATGATTTGGCGGAAAGGTGCCACAAAAGGAAAAAGACTGTTCTGCATAGACAAATGACTCGGATGAAAAGGCAGCGGATGTTTGTCAACCCAAAAATGATCTCTCGAAAGCTGCTTTTTGATAAAAAATTTTGAAAGCAATTTAATTCTAACACGTGTATTTGAAAAATGGAAGAGACTTCTAAAGGAAAGGTGACTGAAAATAAATTGGCTGTATTTCGCGAGTTTGCGCATGACGTCGGATGCAGCTTAATTATCCAAGATAATTTGCCGAACTGTCTCGACATCAAATTGAGAAAGAATATGTCGGGCGTCTATATTCAATTGCGAAAGCGAGGTGAAATTTATATCGGCGAAGCAGTTGATATTTTGGATCGCCAAAAAGAGCATTTGAAAAAGGGCGTCAAACTCGCGGCACTTGCTGTTTTGTTCGTGGACATGATCGACACGCAGGGACGCAAAAATCTGGAAACGACAGTGATCGCGGCTGCTCAACGCAAAGGACTGTGGCTGGCCAACATCTCCAAGACGAAGCTTGCTGAAGAGCTCAATCGACGAGCCGAACAGCTTTCGGTTCAGGCGGCCGTTCAAAAGCTCGATCGCATGGACGAAAAAGTTGTCTTTCAGTTCGGTCTCGGAGGTTGGCTTGAGACGCTCGAAGAGGCCAAGGGCAAAGCTCGGTCAAGCGACTGGGAGCGCTATATGAATTTTCGGGAATCTTCTTTTTCCTATGCGGCGCTTTTGCTGATCACGACTTATGTTCGCCGCATGATCCCGAACCCGGAAATGACTTACGGTAAGACCTGGTGCATTTGCTTAAACGAAACGGGGTGCCCCGACTTGAACTGGATTTCGGTTAAAACACAGGCGGGCACGGTTTTTTTCGTCGATGTGTGTCATACGCCGGAAGGTTCCGACGTTAAGGCTTTCTTCTGGGTGGAACGGCGGCGACTTGATCTTCTTCTTGAACGTGCCGAAGGCAAGGACGAAGAGATGCAAATCATGCTCGGCATCACCCATGGGACCTTCGACTTGAAGCGCAACTATCATGATTTGAGCAACGACACGTCCATGCAAACATGCATCGATTCGCGTCGGAGAATGGTCGGTTGGCAGATGGATTTGGATCAGGCGCTTGATTTCTTCCAGTCACCGCTGGCGGTGGCCCTTCTTGCCGGTTGCGCCGAGACGATTTCAGCCAAAGAGACTGGAGAAGGTTTTCGATTGGGCCGTCTGTTCTTCTGACTGCGGTGACGGACTCAAATTTTCTTTTGGAATCCGTACGGCTTGACGTGTACTCGGAATGACACGCTACCAGGATGTATACTGCGGGTTTCCATTGATATATCAAATGAGAATTTTGTAGCATGACAAATAAGCGTACTCTGACGGATTGGATTGTGGCGACGCGTCCTTGGTCGTATCCGGCGTCGACAATGCCGGTGGCTTTGGTGCTGGCTTACTACTTTGCAACCGGCGTTGAGATAGATCCGGTCAATGCTGTCTGGGCACTCGTAAACATCGTCATCTTTCACGCCGCGGGCAACGTATGGAGCGATTATTTTGATTTTCGCTACGGCGTCGACAATCAAAATACGTTGGGAGTACGGCAGCTTGTCGACGGTAAGTTCGAGGCCCGGGAGTTTCTCTGGTTTGCAATTTGCCTTTTTGTCGTCGGAACGCTGTGTGCTCTCTTTCTCGTTTGGAGAACAGGACTACCGTTTCTGGCGGTGACCTTTGCAGGCATTGTGGCGGCGCTGGTGTACCCGCCTTTGAAGTATCGCGTCGGCGGTGACGTCGAGATCTTTATCGCCTATACGTTGACGCCACTTTTTGCGACGGCGTGGATCGTGACGGGGACATGGTCGCTTGATGCTATCTGGGCGGTGCTACCCACGGGCATTCTGACGGTCGGCATTTTGCACGCTAACAACCTGCGCGACGCTCAGACGGATACTCAGGCCGGCATTCGTACTCTGGCTTCTGTCTTGGGGCAAAAGCGGTCGGTGTGGCTTTATCAGTTTGAGATGCTCGCGCCGTTTGCGATTCTTCTGGCAACAGTCTGGCTTGGGATTTTGCCGATGACGGTACTGCTTACGCTACCGATTGCAGTGGCCGTGATGACTTTATGCAAGCAGGCCTTGCGTTTTGACGGTGTGAATACGGCAAGCATTGCTACGCTGGACGCTTCGACAGCCAAGACGCAGCTGATGTTTTCGATGCTGATGGTGGCCGGGTTGGTCGCTGGGCATTGGCTGGTGTAACAGAAGTCTTTAAGCGACTGAACGCTCAATTCTCGGAATGGGAGTCGGGCGTTTTTGTTTTTGGAAGGCTCAGAGGCAGTATCGTTCTAAAACGTTTGTCACTGTGGTTGGCAGCAAAGTTAACAAGCCTGGAAGGAACTTCTGATCGTTTAGATGTACTCTCTTCCGTACGAGGACATATGTGCAAAATTTGCACATATCACATCTTGTGCCAGTTCGCCTGATTCGAAGAAAATTTTGAGGTACTTGCAATTACGCTGCGATTAACATCAAAAAGTTCCGACATTTGCTTTTGCGTCATCCTCATTGTGTCGTCTTTGCCGATGAGCGCAAAAAATGAATGCGCATGTTTTGAAGTTATGGACGCCGCTCAAGATGCCTGAAGGCCGAAAAGCAAAGACGGAGTTTTTCGGCGAATCGCCTATCATTCCCGGATTTCGAATCCGGGGATGATAGGCGCGTCTTCTGAGAGGCTTAATGACAGTCAGGATCTTGAGATCTCAGTATTTGTATGACCGAAGTAACCAAGTTCTGTCAAGGCATTTGTGACGGCAATCTCATCGTCTTTTGACAGACGCCCGTAGCGGGAACAGCCGTCGAAGTCGCTAAGACAAAATTGGGCAATCTTTGTGCAACGAACAACCGATGGCTTGAGCAATCCAGCCTCTTTCCAATGCTGCAAAGCAACCTCTCCGGGACAGTCCGTGCGCGGTGGGTGACTTGTTACCTTGGCACCGGCGACTAAAACTTCGCCGGTGTCTGAGTTGATATCCAGAATAACGACGGGACGGTATTTGAAGACCTCAGGTTTGTCGTCAAAATAAAAGGCAAGCCGCCATACTTCGAAAGGAGAAGGCAGATTATTCGACTTCATCATCGTCGTCCTCATCGCGCCACTGGGCGGGCATCATCAGCTTCCCATTTTGATGGTAGGTTCTAATGATGCGAGGATCATTCCAGTTAAAGCCCTGGCGTTGAATTCTCACGTCGAAGGGAAAGCCTCCTACTTCAACAAAACGGGTAATGAGAACTTTAAGTGCCGTTGCAGCCGGCATGCCGAGAGCTTCAGCCGTCTGAGTAAAGTCATTTTTTAGCGTGGACGGCAGCTTGAGATTTAAGCTGGCAAGTTCTGACATAAAACACTCCTAAAAGTAGGCTAAAAAATATTCATTGGGTGTGTTTTTGGTTTTTATTTTACCAATCTTTGATGGGGCCGCTCACGATGCTTGAAGGCTGAAAAGCAAAGACGGAGTTTTTCGGTAATCTTCCACCGAAGCGGTCAGTTGGAAATACCGTTTTGTTCCGCGTTTAGCTCTTGATCGGGAAGAACTTCCAAAGGCACTGCGGCACCAGACGCCAGAAGAACACGAGTAGCTTGTATTTCCAGTCGATGACCAAGACTCGCTTTTTCGTTTCAATGCCCTTGACGATGGAGGAGGCGACGTCCGTGACGTTCATCTTGAATGGGTATGTCTTGCCGTCGGCCAGCAGATCGGTGTCTACGAACCCGGGTCTCACGTCGGTGAAGGTCAGCGGGCACTTTCGCATCACTGACAATTGCTCCAGAGCGTCCAGGTAGGTGTTCTGAAACGCCTTTGAGGCTGAGTAAGCACTGGCGGCTCCGAGGCCTTTTGTGCCGGCAATCGAACTGATGATGCACAGATGCCCGCCACCTTTTCCGAGGAAGTAGGAGAAAGCGCAGTCCACAAGCCGAACGAAGCCGTCGACGTTGGTTGCGACGGTGTTCAATTCGGCATCGGGATTGAGTTCCATGTTCTGGCACCCGATGCCGGAGCAGTGAACGTAAAGATCCATTCCGCCTAGATCGGCGATTAGAGCAAGTAAGTCGCTGGCGGCATCGTCAGAGCGCACGTCAATGCGGCGGATACGAATTTTCTCGGGCGCTTTGGCTTTGATTTCTTCGAGACGCTCGGTGCGTCTTCCCGCAATGCCGAGTTCCCAGCCTTTGGCAAGTAACTGTAATGCGAGCTCTTTGCCGATGCCGGACGTTGCGCCGACGATGATTGCTTTTGGCATGTGTTTTTTTTCTGAAAGTTGTGATTAGAAAATCATAGCTTGTGATGCTACTGCGTCTGTGTTGCAATGCCTTGCGTACTTTCGGAGAGGAGGATCAAGGAGGTTTTCTTGTTGCATCTTAAGGAAGCACTAGTGGACGCTCCATCAACACATGGGGAATGCCGTCTTCGTCAAATGGTTCGCCTTGTACCGCAAAACCTTCACGGGTGTAGAAACGCTATTGCGTAACACTGCGCTTCGAGTCGAATCGTCTGAACATCTGTAAAGAAGTCCGAGATGACGGCGATGCCGGCTTGGAGGATTTTGGCTCCCAAGCCTTTGCCGCGCACAGTCGTGAGTACGCGTCCGATCTGTACGGCATCGGCGAGATCAGGTGCGGCAAAGATGCGCAAATAAGCGAGGATTTGGCCTTCGTCTTCAAGCCACACATGAAGTGCTTGCCGGTCGATTCCGTCCAGATCCTGATAGGCACATTTTTGTTCAACGACGAAGACAGCACATCGAGCTTGAAGGATTCGGTAGAGCTCATCGGCGGTGAGGTCGGCAAATCGTTTTTTGTACAAGTCCATGTGCTTTTTCCTTGTCAGCTTCTGTACTTTCTGCCGGAGCCGACCAGAACGCCTTCGATCTGGAAGTCGTCGTATTCGCCCGGGTGAATGACCGGGTAGTTGCCGGAGCTGTTTTGCGGGTGCAGTTCCGGTTTGCCGTCGACAAATTCGAGCTTTTTGAGCGTGAAGTCTCCCTGCAAATAGGCAAGCACAATGTCGCCGCGGCGCGGTTCGATGGAGCGATCAATGATGAGAATGTCGCCCTCATAAATGCCGGCGTCGATCATGGAGTCGCCGCGCGCTTCAATGACGAACGTTGCATCTTTGTTTTTCACGAAGTAGTCGTTGAGCGACAGATCGTTTTCGGCATAGTCCGCAGCAGGGGAGGGAAAGCCGCACTGAACCGTCAAGTCAATGAACTTGATGCTTTCGGATTCTTCAACGGGACGGGCGGGAGCCAGCTTCTTGAGCGCCATAGCCCGCTGCGTTGCCGCTTCAAGCAGTGGTCTCATAAAGTTTGCGCCGCCCAGTGACTTGCAGGTGTCGGCAAGCTTCTTGGTCACGCGAACCTGAAGATTGACATCGAGCAAGTCATTGGTCAGACGAGGTCTTCCAACCGGTTTGTGTTCTTGGGACGAAGGCTGTTTTTTGCTTTTTTCCATGGGATTCTCGCACTTGCGATTTGTATACGAATAACGTATCCTACCTCAAAAAAAGATTCGTATGCAAATGTCTACGCCTATTTTTCTCCATCTGGACGGCAATTCGTTTTACTGCAGCTGCGAGCGGCTTTTCCGTCCCGAGCTGCGTGGCAAGCCTGTTGTTGTGCTCTCCAACAATGACGGTTGCATCGTGGCGCTCACCAAGGAGGCTAAGGCCGTGGGACTCAAGCGCGGCATGCCGCTTTTTAAGGTCAAGGACATTGTTGAAGCCAACAAGGTGGCCGTATTGTCCTCAAACTACGAGCTCTACAACTCGATTTCTGGGAGGATGCAAAGAACCGTTGCCGGCATGATTCCGCGTATGGAGTCGTATTCCATCGACGAGGTGTTCGGGGATTTGACGGGTGTCGAAGACGGGGATCCGGCACGATTGACAGCGTTGGTGCAATCCATACGGCAGCGCGTCTACAAGTGGGTTGGCATCCCGACATGTGCCGGCATTGCTCCCACCAAGACGCTTGCCAAACTGTGCGACCACTTTGCCAAGACCTATCCGGTTTTTAACGGCGTTGTCAATTGGCTGGAGCTGACGCCGGAGCGACAGCGCAAAGCCATGGCGATTACGCCGATCAAGGAAATCTGGGGAATCGGCACCAGGAACCGCGAGAGGTTGGAAGCGATGGGCGTGAAGACGGTGCTTGATTTTGCCCGGATGGACGCTTCACTCATTCGCAGGCGTTTCACGGTCGTACTCGAACGAACGCACAGAGAAATTCTCGGCGTTTCTTGCATTCCTTTGGAAGAAAATCCGCAGCCGCGGCAACAGATTGTTCGAACGCGCAGTTTTGCTGTCACGTGCAGTGACATGGACGCCATTCTGGCGGCAGTATCGGTTCATATGGCAGAAGCTGTCAATGTGCTGCGCAAAGAGGGTAACGCTGCCAAAACGGTTGGGGTGATGTTTCACACCGATCCGTTTAAGGCCAACGGGCGTTATCACGCCGTCGTCGAATACAAACCATTGCAGCATGCGTGCGCGGACGTCATTACGCTAACTCGGGCCGCACACGATTTGGTACGAGCTTTTTTCAAGGAAGGATACGGGTACAAGAAAGCGGGGGTCATGCTTGCCGACCTGGTGCCGGCTGAACAGTCTTTGGTGCCGACAACGCTCTTTGACACGGATGAGATCGAGGTTTTGAAGCGTCGAGAGCGGATTCAGGCTTCGATTGAGGCTCTGAACGAGAAGTTCGGCGGCAAGGTGGTGACGCTCGCAAGTGCCAAGTGTTCTGCGGAGTGGGCTATGTGGCGAGATTACCTTTCACCGTGTCCGACAACAAAGTGGAATGATCTGTTGAAGGTCAATTGAGTTCAACGAGAAACCACTCGTGGCCTGCATGATCCGTAGAACGTTAGCGGTTTCGTTTGCCGTTGATCAGTGTGCGTTGTTTAACGCGTTTGATCTGAAGGAACTATAAGTATTTCTAATACGCAATCCGACAAAATTTGATGTTCTTTGCTCCTTTTTTGACTGAAGAATAAGTTTTGCTTTGTCTACAGGGTTTTGAGTGACCTTGCCTGAAATTGGTTGACAGTTTTCCGCGGTGTGACTGAATAAGTAGACAGTTTTTTGTTTTTTGCCTAAAACTGTCTGACCTTGCCTGAAATTGGTTGACAGTTTCTCGCGGTATGACTGAATAGGTAGACAAGTTTTTGATTTTTGCCTGAAACTGTCGACAGCTGAGGAAGATTCCGTTTGTGTGTACCGGATATGTCGCAAAAGATACAAGGCCCGAATTCCGTGCGACAAGAATTCGAGCCATGCTGTCAGTGAATGATTAGCTATTTCTGTTTAGCCAACAGTTCCAGCGTACGTTTTGACAATGCGATGCGCTGCGAAGCAGTCGACAGATCGGACCATTCCTTGCTCGGATGATGCAGATTGCCACTGACAACGCCCATGGCGCATACTACAGCGGCACCTTGGGCCGAGAATTTGTTGCCGTCGGAAGCGCCGCCGACTGTGAGCCACTGTGGTTTGTTTTGACCGAGTTCTTGTGCGGCTTGATCGACGACGGCCATCAGTTTTCTTGAAGCTTCCGTTTCTTCAAGTGCCGATACGTCCTTAGGCGGCACCAGTTCGCTCTTGACGCCTTCCATAAAGCCTTTGTCGCACAGAGCTCGAATATCGGCCAGAACATGCTGGCGGCTCTTGTTGTCGGCAAATCGCAAGTCAAAGACGACTTCGGCGTATTCAGCAATCGTATTGGGGGCGGTGCCGCCTTTCGTCACGTCGGCATTCAGCGTGACATTGGGGTACTTTTTGGCAATGGCTGTTATTTGGGGAATTGCCAGCGCCATGGCATAGATTGCGTTACGACCGGCTTCGGGGTTGTTGCCGGCATGTGCTGCGACACCGTGGAATTTGATGGTCAAAAAATTGGCGCCTTTTCGAACCTTAACGAAGCCGCCGCCCGGCACTTCCGCTCGACCCGGTTCGTAAACGAGGGCCATTTTTGTTTTTTTCGCTTGCTCAGCCATGAAGGCACGAGAAGAGTCCGAGCCTTTTTCTTCGCCGGGATTGATGATAACTGCCAGACTGAGTTTGTCAGTCACAGACTTGGGGAGGTCTTTGCAGATCCACCAAACCGCATTGAGAGAACTTTTGTCATCTCCGACGCCGGCGCCGTAGGCTCTGGTTCCCTCCAAACGGAATGGATATTTCGCGGCATTTCCGACCGGTTGGACGGTATCGGCGTGAGCACACAGCATCACATCGTACACATCAGGACTTTTACGATTGGTTGCGACCAAAGCATTGCCTCGTCCGTCGCAGTGGTGTTTGCTTACGTGCCAACCGATTGATTCAAAGCGTTTGGCGAAAATATCGATAACTTTGTTAACGCCAATTTCATGCCCGGAAGGCGAATCAATGGAAACCAGTTCGGCGACTTCGTTTGCAAATTGCTTCATATCGAAATTGGATTGCGAAGCAAATACATTCGGTACGGAAGCTACGGCGGCCGATGCGGCTGCACTGCCAAGGAAAATCCGGCGAGAAAGCATGTCCTGTCTCCAAGGTTGAAAATTTCATTATTTCACTTTCCATCCATTTGTCATTGAACTAAGGTTCAAGACATTCGAACATAATTTGCGGCAAGGCAGTGAGATCTGTCACGTTGGTTCGCGCGGATGAGCTAATAAGAACGCTGAACAGGAGTTGACGGATTCCGGTCGATGACGCTTCAGATTGCGTTTTCAAAGCGTCGGGAGAGGATTCAGGCTGCGATTGAGTCTCTGAACGAGAAGTTTGCAGGCAAGGTGGTAACACCAGCAAGTGTCAAGTGTTCGTCGAATTGGACAATGAGGCGCGATTACCTTTTACCCTGTCCGACGACGAAGAGGAATGATTTGCTCAAGGCGAACTGAATTGCGGCAGATCTGAGCGTGTCGGGAAGCGATAGGAAAGTGTGAAGATTATGTTCTGGCAGATTGTGATCTGGCGGAACATAATCTTTAATAGTTAAATCAGGAAAATAAAATAGTAGGCGCAGGAGTAGAAGATGGGCGACACAGATTTCTATGGTCGCGTCGGTGAACTTGAATCACTGCAGGATGCGTACGACAGCAGAACAGCAGAAATGGCAATTATTTACGGCCGTCGGCGCATTGGAAAAACGGCGCTTATCCAAAAATTCTGTGAAGGAAAACCGGCTTTTTTTTACACAGCGAAAGCATGGAAAGATCCGTATCAATTGGATCGTTTTTCACAAGCTGTGGGAACATTTTGCGGAAATCCTCAATTGCGCGATCTCGAGTGGACTTCGGCGCTCAAGGCACTTGCGACTCAGCCGTCACCGAGTCGCAAGGTGATTGTCATTGACGAATTTCAGTACATTGCCAAGGAACGCCCGAGCATATTCTTCGAGCTTCAGGTGCTTTGGGACGAGGAGCTGTCTGAAGAAAACATTCTGCTGGTGCTTTGCGGCGGCGCCGTGCCCCTTATCGCCAAAGAAGTTTTGGGAGAAAAGAATCCTCTTTACGGGCGAGCGAGAACCATCATGAAAGTTCGTCCGCTTCCTTTTCAGACGGTCTCCGAATTTGTGCCTTCTTACTCAGCGGATGACGTTTTTCGCGGTTACGCCGTGTTGGGCGGAATCCCTTATTTCTGGCAGGGCGTGAATCCTCAACTTTCAATGACGGAAAATCTCGCCGCCAATATTCTGAGATCCAACGGTTTTCTCAATGACGAGGCTCAATCGGTATTGAGGCAGGAATTTCGAGATCCTGCCACCTACAACGCCATTCTTCAAACGATTGCCTTCGGTTCAACGTCAAGAAACGAAATTGCGCAGAAGAGCTTGGTGGATACGCGAACGCTTTCCAAATATTTGTCCGTACTGGAAGACATGGATTTGGTTGTGAAGGAATTACCCGTCTTTGCCGGTTCGGGGGAGTTGGGAAATGCGTCTCGAGGACGCTATCGCATTGCCGACCCGTACGTGAAATTCTGGTTCCGGTTTGTAGCCAACAATCCGACTCTGATCATGACGCGGCAAGAGGCCCTTTCAGAATGGAAAGCGACCGTAGAGCCTTGTTTTGCGGATTTCGCAGCGGAATCTTTTGAGCAGGTCTGTCGTCAATACCTGACACAACTGCGCTTTTCCGGGAAGTTGCCGTTTTCTGTGACGACTCTGGGGCGATGGTGGAGAAACGGCACGGAGATTGATTTGGTTGGAGCCGATCACGAAAGACGGCATTGTCTTGTGGCTGAATGCAAGTATCGCAATCAGAAGGTTGGAATAAAAGTATTGCGCTCCCTTCAGGCCAAAAGCGAACAACTGCCGGTTGCGGAGGACGCCGTTTTTCACTACTGGATTTTTTCCCGCATGGGTTTTGACGACGTGTTGCTTGATATGGCCACAAGAGATCCGTATTTGCATCTTGTCGGAATGGATCAGTTGCTTGATTGAATCGTCGGGAGAGGTTAGACGGCAGGCTGATACGACGAAAAGCACTGGGTGTTATTCGGACTGAATTAAGCGACTGGATTACCGTCCATCGTGCCTGACAATGACGTGGGACGAAGCGTCGAAGGTCAAATGATCTCGAAAAGAAACCGCTGGCGGTCTATGCGATTTGCAGACCGCTAGCGGCTTCATTGGCTATTGATCAGCTTGCGTTGCTTAACGCTTTTGAGCTGATGGCACTAGGACCGAAGGAACTTTGGTTGAGGGGACTTCGGTCATGGGAACCTGATGTACAGGCTGATTGGCTACAGCGGCCGTAGACGATCCACACACAAAGTCAATGGTGGCTGTAGCGCTTTTATCGTCGTTGCCGTCATTGAAGCGAGACTTGAGCAAGCGGAACTTGAGATCCTTGTCCGCACAGAATTCCTGAGCTTGCTTAATCAGCTCCACACGGACGATGCCGCCGTTGTCGGTGGAGTCGCTCGAGGCGCTGATCGTGTATGTGTTGTTTCCGATCTCAACGAAATCAGTGCGCTCGGGCGAGCCGGCGCAGCCGGCGAAAAGCAACGCTGAGGAAAGGGCGATGGCCAGATTGAGACGTTGATTGGGCATGAGCTACCTCGCGTGAAAAGTACTGCCTGATCCGATTGTAGCGGGATGGGGTGGGGGTGAAGGGGCAGAACATTGGAATATTGAGGCATGCCTTTGCCGGGGACAGGCAGTTTCCCAAAATATGAATGAAACTGTTTTAAAACCATTAGCACGACAGGTCTTCAAAAAAAGGTGCGTAGCACACGATGAAGCAATGCGCTACGCAGGCTAATTAAGAAACCTCTATGTTAATCATTCATTGATTTTCGTAGTCGGCAATAATGGCTTTCACTGCTGCCTCTGTTTGCGATCTGGAGAGGAAAGGGCATTGAGCAAACGTAACTATGGATCCAATCTTTGCCGCTAAATGACCTTGTCCTAACAATGATTCCGCACCAGGCATATCCAGAGCAATTTTAGAACTGGCTTCGCTTGGTAGTTTCAGTGCAAGCCTGTTGCCAAGATTGTCGCGGATTTGCATCGGTACCACATCTTTATCGGGGCGTTGAGCAAGCAAAATAAGATAAATGCCAGCAGCACGGGCTTTGGTGGCCAGAGATTTAATTTTCGGAGTAACAGCCTGGTTGTAGTCAGGGTCAATCATCCATTGAGGAAACTCATCGTGTATTAGCCAAATAAACGGTAGTTTCTCATCTGGATGCGTGACGTTGTAGTCAATTAAATTCTCATTGCCGGAATCGCTGAACAAGTGATACCGACGTTCCATTTCCGAAATGATTTCGTCAAGGACGTTCAAAGCATCCTGCTGATCCGTAATTAATGGAGATGCCAGATGAGGGAGACGGCGCAACGGACCGTAATCAACACCGATTTTGGGATCGATGATGTAAATCTTGGCTTGTTCGGGCGTGTTAGTGGCAGCTATGTCGAGTAGCATCATGCGCATAAGTACCGATTTCCCTGAACCAGTGCTACCTGCAATCAAAGTGTGAGGTTCATTCATCTTGCTCATTGGATCCAGATACAGGATTGATCCATCGAGCTCTTTAAAGGCAATTGCCAACGACGTATTGGAACCGTCGGAGTTGCGTCGAATTTCCCTATCTTTCCACAAATTCCACATAGGCACAGCCTCTCGTTCATCGCTTTCGAGGAAAATTCTGAATTCTCCAGGGGCTGGTTCGGTAAATCCGATCCTTAGTTTTCTTGTCATAAGGAGCCTATCTTTCAGTGCTTGCACGGGTTTTTGTCCGAGTTCGTTGGATCCTTGATAAACAACTAAGCACCCGTTAGGTGTGGGTATATGGCGCAGTTCTTTAACGGAAATGCCATTTTCGGCCAATCCTTGACGCAACTGAGCGGCCGATATGTCGCACCATTCCATTCTGGTTTGAGAATAACCACGAGGCTTGATTTCTCTTTCGATCAGTGCTGTTAAAGCCTTCCCGTATTTGCCAGGGGAAAGCGAGGTTTCGTTTTGTTCCGAATTAATCTGTGTTTCAAGATCAACATTGTCTGGAGAGGAAGGTTGCTCTTCGGTTTTCAGACTCTGAAATTCTATGGAATTTGTTCCTTGAATAGGTTGAGCCAACGGTTGTTTTTCCCAGGAAGTATATATCTGAGAATTGTGGATTTTGAACTGTCTCGGCACCTCGAGGAAACAATAAGCAGAAGCTGCCTCGGGATCAACAGATTCAACAACGGATTGAGGACTGGTACTCGTAGCGAGTGTTTCCATAAGTCTTAGGGTGTCATTTTTGTCAAAAATTTGCTGGTAGACGAAGATGTCGCCAACCATTGCCTTCCGCAGAGCAGAAACGCCGAGTTGATCGTATGCAAAGTAATGGGAAAAGCCGTTGATGGTAATTCTCACTTCGCCTTTTCGAAGAAGATTAAGATAGTGATAAAAATCGTCTGAATCTGGAACTGGAGTTATATCTGCATCAATAATCATATTTGCAAAACGATTTAGCCAGACATTTAATCCTAATGAATTTTCGATTCCAAAATTTTCTTCATCAGATAAAAACCGAAGAATTTTTTCAACAGTATTGCGCAGTTGCGCTATCGAATGTTTGGTATCGGCCAAACTGGAACGATATTTACTCTCAGCAATCAGAATATGCAGGCAAAGCTTCTGCTCAGCATCACGAGCTACGCCGAAAGAGATGATGTCGGCGATGGTGTGATCGTCGGACTTGGAATTGAACCACGAGGCGTAGTCGTCGAGCATCAAATAAGCGGAGAAAAGAAGACTTTCGTTCGATCTTGCGCACTCTCTGTTAATCATGTCTGCCAAAATGTGCTTGGATAAACACAAACCGATCAACTCACTGGCGGAAGTTGGATTTTTGGCAGCCCTAAGTCCGATGTAACCAGATATTGTTAAAGCTTCCTTGAATAGTTTTTTACGAACAGTGTTTATGTCGGGACGAACGTTTTGTTTACCTAGGTCTTCAAGCTGGTCTTTGATCATTACGTTCAAAGAATCCGCGGATGCAGATGAACTAATGATCACGGAAGACTCCGAAGAAGACCGTTTACAACGGATTACAAGGTTTTGGTTATAGGCGATCTGTTTTTTCGTGAGCATGCCATCACAAGAAATAACCCAATCCGCTAGCTTATGTGCATCCTGAAGAATTTGTCCGAGTTTGCTGCTATTTCCCTGAGTTGTGCGCACTTCTGTAACGGGTAAATAAATCACATCATTGCGATAGGCATGTCCGGCTTCACACTTTGTGCACACATAGTAAGAGTGCCGCAAATACCAGGCGTCACATTCGGTAAGTGCAGGACTGACCAGCAACAGTTGAGATAGTGTTTCATCATCAAACACTAATTTTCTTCTGTCCCAGAGGTTCGGATGGCACGACAAGGGATTCAACTGGTCGATCCACTTAACAGGGATCCATTGAAACTCTGCGGCGCTGGAGCCGACCATGTCCATGAGTGCTATGTGAAACGGACGTAACGAGGTTTCACTTGGGCGAAAGTGTCGCTTAACAAGTTCTTGCAAGGTTTCGTCGGTGACGCGCGTTCGGAAAGAAGTTACCGGTGTATCGCAGATTTCGCTGTTTCTGTTGTATGAATTGGTAAGCGTGTTGTAAAGGCGCGCTGCCGCCTCAGGACTATCTGAATGTAAAGTTAGTTCTACGTCCAGATTGATAGCCTCTGCTTGCTTCTTTTTTAGTAGTTGGTTTGTCTCGGGATCCTCAGCACATATTTGAAGGACCTTGACGTCTGTGTATAGAGGTCCCTCCACAGCTTGATAGGATTCGATTGCATCTATCAGTTCGCTGACTGCACGATCAGTGTTACGTTCAGTCTTGATATCGCCGTTGCCCTTATCGATGGTGCTGCACAGAGTGTACCAATGGTTGTGCTCAACGGGAAAGCTTGCTTCTTGACCGCTTGTCAAATCTTCCGCAAGAGAAATCGTCATTAGGGGAGAAGAGGGCTGAGCAGCCTCCTGCTTTAGCAAAGAAAGATACTCGCCGCCGATCTTGGTTTTATGGTCACCTGAAATAATGCAACGGATTGCATATGCGGCGTCTTGGTGGTGGCGCGCAATTTCGTACATTCGTAAAGGATGCCATGGTGGGATGATCTCAAAAACCTTTTCGCCAACTGTTGATCGCATAGTTCCGATTGCCAACAGGGGAGAAAGAATTCCTGAACGTGTTTTATGCCCGGAAGGCAAGCGCGAGGCTTCTTTCATCAATTTGTCGTATGACTTACGAACCTCTGCGGCTGAGCCATATTCGAAGCCCTTAGACTGAATATTCTCGACGGCATGTCGATAGGTATTGGTGAAGTTTTCGTAAAGGTTAAAAAATTGGGGTGAAATTTCTGATTTTCGCTCATTTAAGTGTTCGCGGATAATTTTATCCGCGTCGACAGTGCGAATTTTTCTCCCTGATTGGTACAGGGAGGATGCGTTTGTCAAAGTCGCTTTGCTAATTACACCTTTGCGTCCGGAATCGTTGGGGCTTCTTAAAACCATAACTTCTAACGGATTGGCGGCTGCGCAATTTACAAATGCTTCTTCGGTTTCTCCGCATAAGAACCGATTGGTGAAGCAAGCTAAGGAGTCAGGCGAAAATTTCCAAACCAGATGTTTTTTTCTTCCAGTTTCTTTTTTAACAGGTACGCCATTTTCAGTCGAAAGTTCGATTTCGGAGATAACAAATTTAAGTGCCCAGGTATGTTCGCCGCGTTTTTTGGTCGTATTGACTTCGATCTTTTTAAGGTCAACCCATTTTTTCCAGTCAAAAAGAGGGTCTACTGATGTTGAATAGTCCGTTTCCCAAACAACAAACTCCCCAAGCGCGTCTCTGAAATCGCGGTACAAAATGCTGAAATATAGCATCATCTCTTCGCGAACCTTTTCCGTGTAAGCCTTGAACTGCTTAGCTTGGAACGATATAGAAAGACGTCGATTTGTTTCGGTCATTCTTGACTGTTTCAAGTCAGCTGAAAATAGGGCGTTAGTAGCTTTCAACAGGCCTTCAGCAAAATCTTCACATTCATAGTCGTTCGGATAGATGAATTTACTCCATTTATTGACAAGTGTTTCATCGTGGTGGAACGAAGTATTTTTATTAAAAAATACAATGTCGTTTTCTGTTGCCGCTCCTCTTTTGTGTTCTCGAGTTTTAAGATCGTCAAGATAATCTAAAATTTGCTTGAGCGTTTCATTATCTTCGTTGGTAGAAACCGAGTAATATTGTTGAATAATTTCCTTGGTGCGCTCGGCCATCGAGGAGCGGGAGTCACGTCTGTTTTTGGAAGTAAGAAAGAAACCGATCAGATCATCTTCCCAGTCGCAGTTCAAAAGTTCTACCATAACATCCGAATTTGACGGATCTGATGCAGCTCGTTTACAAAGATCCAAAATCTCGGGTTTATCAGCTAATTTTTCTTCAAGGGAGGGAATTTTTTCTTCAAGATCTTCTTTAAGAAGAATGTTTTGTGCAAGATAACCAGTAACAATTCCCGCTCGTTCCTCGTATAACTTGTCAAATGCCGATTTCCAGTCTTGGGCTGAACAGGGGTTCTTGAGAGAATCGAAATACCTTGCGTCTTTAGGTAAGTTTAAGGTTGGCAAGGCTTTTCCGAAGGAGTCGAGCAGATTGTTGCCGTTTACCATCAGGGATCGGACGCGGCGCAAATATCGGACGGCCAAATCAAGGGAAAGAGGATCAGTAAGCAAGAAGCCGCCGATAGCAGCAACCAGTTTTCGCTCGTCTTCAGGTGAAGGAGACAATTGGTCTGCGACAAGGCCGGTATCTCCCTGTAAAAATCGCTGTAACCAAATTTCGTGCGACTCATTTGCCAAATACAACGCTTTATTGATTTTTGTAATCAAACGCATTGTGTCAGCTGAGGCAGGATTACCTACAATGGCTGTGATCTTCACTTTTTTCCCAGCCGGCATTGCCGTATTCCGAGCAGCTCCCACATCTCCGTAGAACCAAACATACGATGGCAAGCCAGATTTGCCGTTATTAAGTTTGTTTGGTAATAGGAAGTAAATATCTTTGGCTTGTGGAGATTTAAGTAATGAAGCAACAACCGAAAAAATAGTTTCTAAATCAAGATCTTCGAAAGCTAGCTGTCGTTTACTAACCATCTCGTTGAGGATTAGGTCTCGGCCAATATCTCCGAGCCAGGACAATGTTTGCGGTTTGTCTGAGTCGGTTGATAAGGTGGTTAAGGTTTTCGCGGTAATCTGCAGTTCGGTTCTCATAGTTGTCACTTGGCTCGATAGTACGGGTTGATTACGTAGTCGCAACTGTCGGAAAGGTGCTTCAGCAATGCTAGGGAACGTAGCTGCTTGAGCAAATGTTCTGTATTAGCTGATAAGTCGTTTCTGATTGTTTGCGCGCGATGGGCTTTTTCGGCACAAGCGGAGTTGAAAACAAGCCCGTATTTTTCATAGAGGCAATCAAGAAATACGTCAAACGGCATATGTTCCGCTCGCACGGTAGACAAGACGACGGCTAAAAGAAATTCATCACTAGGAAAGTACCGGTAGCTGTTAGTATGAAGCTTTGATGTTAACCCTATGGATTGAGTCATCTGAGAATGAAATATTCCCTGATGTTTGCGATATTTTTTCTCAAAAGCTTCAGCAAGTTTATATTCCAAATCCAATAGATTTGGTTTACGAACTGCATTGGAATAGAATTCAGCAACTTTTTGTCCGAAATGCTGTTCAAAAAGACGATATCTCTCATCTGGGTCTGATTCAGATTTGATTACGGAAAATCGTTTTTTAAAAACCTCAAGCAATACTTGACGACATAGATCGCAGTTTTGTTGAAAATTTTTCTTAGATTCGCGTCTAACGGCGGTAGGGATTCGTTGCTGAGCTTCACATAAAAAGAACGGTCGTTGATCGGCTCTCAAACGAGAATCTGAAGCTGAGATTCGGGCGCATTCAATTTGGTAACAAATAAGGTGAAGACCGAGTATACGCGCCATGGAGTCGATCAGATCTTCTGTCTGCAATTGCAAGTCGAGTAGAGACGATAAATCGTTACATAACCAATCGGCACGACGTTTAATAATATCGTTGTCGGCACAATATTTTGGCAAATAACTAGCACCTGCTTTAAAGACGACCATGAGATGATTTTCAAAGCCCTCTTCAATTATTTCGCTAAGTTTTGCTAGCGGATGCTGTGCTTCGCCGAATCGTTTAGAAAGTTGATATGTGAGGATGTGCCGCCCTTCGGATAGGGGCGCTAAAAGCCATGCCACTTCACCGCTATGTCCAAAACTGTTTCTAGCGCAAGTCAGTGCGACTTCTGATCCTTGACGAATTTTTAGGTCAGGATAGATTTGGTTGAAGCTCCAAGGAAAAAGAAACCTGAATTGCCAGTTTCGATTTGAGTAGTCCTGTTCGGAAGATGCTCGAATAAGGGATACGGCCCTCTGAAAATCTTCAAATGATTCGAATCGTTTTTTTAAAGTTGAACTAGTCCAATGAGCAGGAAATTGATCGAAAGAGTTTTGTGCATGCTTGATAAACGACGATTCCCATTCGTCCCAATCAGAGGCAGTTTCTAAAGTAGGATTGCAAAATAGAATTGCTCGTAGCACGACATGGCTAGGTCCCGTGAATTCGGGAGTCTGTAGGGGAGTGGTAGGACTGAAATGGTTATTTCCAAAGACATAAAGAAACTCATAAAGTGCTTCTTGAGCTTTTTGTTCGTATAAGCGGAACCCCCAAATGTCTTCTTCTAGTTTGAGGGCGTCTCCTTTAATTTCTTTCGTTGTGCTAGACATTGTCAATATTCACATTAATTTGTTGTCTTGCTCCGGAAGGTTTTTCCAGAGTTTCCAGACATAATTCGTAGTTATCGTCGAGTTGACCAGCAAATCTTTCAATCAGTTTGAATTTAAGTTGAAGTGCCTGAGAATGTGATTCCTTGGATAAAGAATCGGGAATATAGCCGTTGGCTGCTCGCATGAAGTATTCAAAAAGATAAGGCGTCAAAATTACTTTCAACGTTTCACTGGCCTCCGTGAAAACGAGGACTGGAAGCTTCGCTTGGTTAAGGGCGATTATCACGTTAGTAGTAGATTTCGATGATCTGACCGAAAGTTCGCATCGTAGAAGTTCACCTTGTATGGACTTTGAATTTGTTCCAGATGTTGTAACGCACACAACACTCTTGTTATTAACAGTATATTGTCCCGTAAAAACTCGATTCATGCCTAGAATTAAATCTGAAAAAACATACGTTGTATGTTTGGCAAGATCCGATAAAAGTCGGACATAACGGCCTCCGAATGAAAATGCTGTTAGTTGCCAGCGATCGAAGCCCTCAAATGTTCCTTTAGATTCAGGATATGTAAAGAACATTGACTGGCGACGTAACGCAAGCAATTCTTTAGCAAGTTTTTTCTCAGAATCCGGGTTCCTGTCCCAGAGAAGTTCTGCAATCGGTTCACCGACGAGAGAGCGTAGCTCGGGAAATCGTGATGGATTTTGCAAAATTTCGTCGACGGCTCTGGGGCCGTAGTGACCGATACCGAAACTTGGAAATTCTCGGAACAGAAGATTCTTCTTGCGTTCAGTTTCCTGGAGATTTTCACCAAGAAGATTCGCGAATACGTAGCTTTCCAATAGGGACTTTTTTGAGTGTGATTGTCTTACGTCAGAGCAAGAGATCAAGCGTTTTCTTTTACGCGTAGAACCAGGAGTATGAGCTCCGAGTAGATTGTTTGCTGCAACGATTAGTAAATCACGTATAGGTAAATGAATACCAGAACAACTAATTAGTCTAGCAAGTTCAGCCTGTCGTTTTGCAGGAGTTTTTAATTTTTTCTCGGTATCTTCCCAAAGAGCGTTTCTGTTATGGAAGATCATACATTTAGAACAATGGGCGCAGTTTAAGCAACCGCTCCACTCAGGCCGATTCAACATAGCGACAAGAATGTCTTCAAATTTTTGTGCTGGATCGTACATGCTCAAATCAAAAACGCATACTTTAAGGCCTGTTGAAGAAACAAAATCCTTTTGCTTAATTTTTTCAAATAGTGCGAGTTCGATGTCTTGTGCTAGTTTTGAGTTGTTGCCTTCCAAAGCGCGTATACGATCTAGGATGCGGCCATGATTGCAAGCAACTACGCGGCAGGAATTTGCGGGAACCGAGAATAAATCGAGGGGGCCCTCATTGTCCATATTTGCCGAGAGATCCTTCGAAAAGACTACGGTATATGACTGACCAGAGGGACTAGCAAGCTCTGCCTTGGGTTCGGGTTCCTGATTCCAAAAGCACAAGTCTGCTTGCGTGAGCTCTGTCCAAACAACTCTGGCGGTTCGAGTCTTGCCGTCACCTGCCATTCCCGTCAAAAGAACCAGCGCGGATTCTCCTGTAGAGGCGCAATAGCGAATTTTTTTGACAATGTCGCTGTCAAAATCACATGCAATTTCGATAGGAGCAATCTCCGAGGATAAAAGGTCCATTGTGAGGCTTTCGTCGTAGGCATTATCGTTGCCGGACGAGGGCCCAAGACTGTATAAATAATTGATCCACTTCTCGACAGCGGTGCTTTCCCTGATGGTCATTTTGACGTAACTCTGAGGAGATGAACTATCCAATCAACAACGCGAGATTGGATGCTAGAGCCAGCTTGGATTTTCCGACCCAAGTTACCGCGCATTTCCCAAAATACCTGGCAACCGGATACAATCTCGCCGTGTAAAATATAAATTTTTTCATTTAACTGGGATGAATGCAACTCGCTCGCTTCTTACGTCCGTAGATCTCTTTGCTGGAGTTGGAGGAATACGCCTCGGTTTCGAATATGCATTCAACCGTTGTCAGGACAGCCGTATTGAGATGCGCACGTCGTTCGTGTGTGAGAAAGACGGCTACGCCAGGGCCACATATTCTCAAAATTTCAAGACTGAGCCCGGTGACTGGGGTTTTGACATTTGCTCCGAACAAGTCAAAAAAAGCATTCCACCATTTGATATATGTCTTGCAGGTTTCCCGTGTCAAGCGTTTTCGAATGCTGGTCATCGTAAGGGGTTTGAAGATGAGAAAAAGCGGGGAACGCTTTTTTTTGATGTACGAGATATTTGCAAACAGCGGCGACCGAAGATCATCTTTTGCGAAAACGTAAAAGGGCTTTTTCATCTCGGAAAAAGAGGGGAAAACGGCTATCACGAGATCTATGGTCAGATCCGGGAAGAACTTGTCAAGTTAGGTTATGTCGTACGTGAGGCCATTTTGAATTCGGCTGATTTTGGCGTGCCTCAAAATCGTGAGCGGCTGTACATTGTGGCTATTCGTAAAGACATTGAAGCTGCCGCAGCCGTCAGAAATGTTCGGTTCGCATTTCCTAAAAATAATGAACACGCGCATGTGTCAAGACAGTGGGCTGCATCTTGTCTTCAAGATATTCGAGAACAAGGACCTATCCAGAGCAAATACTACCTGTCTGAGCGATATCTAGAGACACTAAAGAGACACCGGCGTAAACATGAGGCCAAACGCCACGGTTTCGGTTTCGTTGTTCGAGAATGGGGTGAACTGTCTGGGACGATTTTATGCAGCAATATGGGGCGTGAGCGCAATCTTGTTGTTGATCCCGACCATGAAACTCCGTTCTTGCCACCGCGCAACGTAAAAGGACCGCTCAACACTGAATACATTCGGAGATTGACACCTCGAGAATTTATGCGTTTGCAGGGGTTCCCGCCTAATTTCAGGATCGAGGGAGTAACAGATACGCAGCTTTATAAGCAATTTGGCAATTCTGTGACCGTACCGGTCATCGAAGCTATAGCTAGAGAAATTCGCCTTGTGTTAGAGGCTGCTGAATTTTGACGTTAGGTGCACATACGAGTCTTGGATGACAGATATTTATACTTCGGGGAAGCGGACTTCAATCATGTCTAAGGTCCGCTCCAAGGATACGAAGCCGGAACTTTTTGTGCGCAAACTTCTGTTCAAGGCAGGGTATCGGTATCGGTTACAAGTAAGTAATTTGCCTGGAAAGCCAGATATTGTGCTGAAGAAATATAAAACCGCTCTCTTCGTGCATGGGTGTTTTTGGCATGGACATACTGGATGTCATAGGTCTTCTAGGCCAGCAGATAATAAGCAGTTTTGGGAAACCAAAATTGCTGGAAATATTGCTCGAGACAATAACGTAAGTCAAGCCCTTTTATATGATGGATGGAGAGTTTTGATTATTTGGGAATGCGCTTGTCTGAAGACCAGATCAAACGAGCTACTTAGTAAAATTGAGGCATTCCTTAAGTCAGAGGCTACTTCTGCAGAAATTGGAAAAAACGATTTTAATACTCCATCTGGTAATGCTACTCCCACCTAAGTCAGCTTTTGGGCAATATCTAATACTGGCCCAGCGCAGGCATTGCCCAAGTAACGACCAAGCACTTGGGCGGTAAGACAATGTTTCTTCTGTCAGAAGGTATTTAAAAGTACTGTAGCCTGCCTCGTAGCAGCGTTATCGATAGGTACTCAGAATCCACTCCCCCGTGCCTTCTGGTGGCGAGGCGAAGTTCCTGATGTTTTTTAATTCCCTCCAGTGTCCACGATTTCGATTTTTCCCTTTCGTTAGTGGTGCAATTTTGAGCGTCCGCCCCTAGACGCGGGTTTTAATGGTAATAGACCGAGCAGAAAATCGAGTTCTTGTTTTCTTTTGTTAGAAGGGGCTACAACTTAAGGTTTTTAATGACGGCAGTTAGCAAGGCTATGTTAGCTGCCTTAAGCTTGGTTAATTTGCATTAGCTGTCATTTCCTTGAGTTTGATTGATTGAGTATACCTCGTTTCTTTTAGAAATAGAAAGATCCATGTCGAATAACCCATGAATTAAATCTCCCAAAAGAGGAATATTTTCGTCTTGGTTATTTCTTTCCTCAAGAAATTGCGAGGAGAATTCATAAGTTGCCTCTGGATCATCTTTATCATCCCACCCTTTGTCTGAAATAACCGTATCGTTCGATCCGAATATGAGTTCTTGCAACTCAGCTCGTTGAAGAATGCGTGCGTACTGGTATTCATCGTAACTGTTAGCCAAATAAGGAATAAAGATATCAACGGGAAGATGCAGCTCGGAAGCATAGGAACCAACTCTGTCAAGGCGTCCGACACGTTGTTCGAGAACAGCAGGGTTCCAGTTGAGATCGTGCAGAATAATGGTGCGACAGTACCTGTGCATGTCTACGCCTTCCTGACTCACCTGTGAACACACAAGAGAAAGTGGATAAAAAGGCGAGGAGAAGTTGGCACGAATCTCATCACGATGATACGAACCTCCTATAACCAACTCACAGACTTCGAAGCCAGCGGAAATTGCATCATCTAAGTCGTATGTGGTGTCCAATGAATTCTGTTGAGTTTGTTCTGAGTCGGAATTTGTTTGCGCGTTGAAAGGAGTATTTACTGAATTTTCATCCAATTCAAGAGAACGGAGAAGGAGTATGAGCGGTCGCTTCTTTTTATTGTTGAATTGACTAATTAATTTTTTCAATGACTCGCTTACAAGCCAAACAATACGTGAATCAAAGTTATCAGCTTCGATATTTTTATTTGGTAAGCGGTTTCTAAGATAATCGAAAAATTTGTCAAACTTTGAGTCACTTATATCTCTAGTGAAATCGATGGATGAAGATATTATTCTTGCATATTCGAATGCCAATTGAAAAATGCCGTCAATACCGATGGCTGAATTATTATCTAGGGCTGGTATTTGTGCTATATGTTTGCTAATGATCTTTTCTAAACGATTTTTGAATTCTGTGCTAATGACTCTGACAGTTGCGATTCTCTGACAGAAGACTAGGGTTTTTTCGCCATGTTTGAATCTATCAAACATGATGTCAATTGTTCGTTTAACTTTAGGATGCTTAAGAGGATTGTTTTCGGTAATAGTTTCAAAGATCTTGAAGTAAGATTTAGTTATTTCTGAATATGAAGGATTTTGCGAATTTTTGAATTCAGCAATAACGGAGCTTTCATTAAGAGCGTTGTAACTTGATGGTAAACCGAGAAGTAGGCGAGCGCTTTTTTTTGTTGTATCTTTAGATATATTTATCTTCATTTGTGATAGGCGCATGCCAATGAAGTCAACCCATCCGGAAGCATGGTTTTCAACACCCTCATGATCATGAAGAATAAGGTGTTGTTCATCAGCTGGGGGCAAATCTTCTAAGCGAGCTTCTGACCCGCAAAGGTATCTTCTTTTACCGAGTCTATGTCCTTCCCCATCCAGGTGATATTTTTTTGCTCGAGTTTTAACCACAATTAGCAATAACTGTTTAAGAATTTTAGTCTCTTGGAAATCCACAAATGAATTAATGGCTTGTGCCAGTTTTTTTAAAGCGACACTGGTATTATACTCAGTAACGAGTTTAGACCAAATTTCTTTTTGTTTGTTTTTGAAATTATTGCCGTGAGGATAAGTGGCAAGTTGATTTTTTTTCTTTTCTATTATATTGATTGCTTCACGATTTTTTATGAGGGATTTATATGATTTTGTGACTTTATTTCGTAAAGCTTGTGCCTTTAGTAATAGTTTTTCAGCGTCAGCATTGCATTCGTTTTTGGACGAAAATAAAGCTTTGTAATTCTGTTGAAATTCGATAAATTGATTTTTCTTAAAAAGGCGCTCTAGATTTTCGTAGTTTATCGTTCTGACTTTATCAAGCCCTAATGAGAGGTCAAGAATTGATTTAAGATCGGCTACCCCCATATGTAAAGGCGTTGCCGTTACTAGCAGGGTCCTGGCAACACAAGGTTGTATATATCGCTGGAAAGTCTTTGCGCCAAACGCTCTGTTACGCCAGTTATGAGCTTCATCAATGATTGCTAGTTTCAGCAGTTGAGAATTTTTAAGTACTTTGATCAGTTTATCGCAAGTGTTTTTATTCGCTGTCTCTTCCTGTGATGGTTCGTTTGGCTTTTCTTTTTTGTTTTTTAAATCTTTCTCGTAAGCTTTTAGTTTCAGATCGTTCATGTACATCACATGAATGGCGCGTTCTTTTGGGCCTTCAAACCAAAAAGTGCTACCGACTCTATCAGGATGTGCTTCATAGTCAATGAGCTGAAGGATTGCATGTCCAACACGTTTAACCATCAGAATAAAAGCATTGTGACGTTTCGTGAGACGATTGCCTACCAAGGCAGAGTCGTTTTGTAAATTGTTGAAGTAGGTTGCTTCTTTGATTAGCGGATCTATAAAACTAAAGAACTGTTCCCAGCTATTTACTTGTCTATTCTCTAATGATTTATAATCATCGTTATTGATTGGATAGGAATATTGTTTGAGGGCTTTGAATTGCTTATGTAAATCGCTCGCAGATTGAAATACGCCCGCCGCAGCATAACGTTCCATGAATCGATCGGAGATTTTAATTGGGAAGCCAGACAGCCATTCCAAGCGATTTGCATATGCGGCAAGCATTCTGACGATGCGGTTGGCTTTTTTCTCGGTTAACCAGGATTTTGTAATGTCTACATTGTATAGCTTGGCCAATTCGATAATTTTTGACCTAAAGCTATCGATTGAAAGGCCTTTTTCGGTAGGTAAGCCATGGACGAGTATGCTAAGAATTACAGTTAAAACTTTATTTAAGTCCCTAGTATTGCTGGTATTTAAGATATATTTGAAAGTATTGTGTATTTCAGTGTCTGAGTTTTTTGTAAAGACGGAATCTTGTGGAACATCAGGAAATCTTCTGTTTACGCCCCAAAGAACTGAAATAGTTTGTACAACGTAATTTATCTTGCTTTTGATAGTGTCATTATTGGGTGATTTAACTAAATCAGAAGCTAGCTGTTCTAAGGATAAAATCAATTTGTTTGAGCATGAGTTACTGTCCCCCGATATAAGTGACAGCGAGTGGTCGAAGTCTGTACAGTACCAGGAATTCTTATTGCGATAATATCGATCAAGATTCTTTATGACTCGGATTGTGTCTCTCTGAGGGAGCATTGAGTTCAATGGGCCTTTCAGATGGGATTTTTTGAATTGATTTCGAAATTGCTCAACAGATGAATTAGGGACATTCGAGTTGCGATGGTTGCTTTTGGAACTTTTTTTCTCGGTATATTTGATAGCACCATCTAACAGATGAAGCAGAAGTAGTTTAGGGGCATCATTGCCACGACGTCGAGTTTCGCCTTTGCATTTAAAAAGTTCTGCTAAAAGAGAATATGATTGCGAGACGAAAGCTTTTTTATCTGCTTCCAATGATTCAAGCAATTCTTTAGTTGAGTTTAGTTGATCGATAGATGTGTTTTCTGGTTTTTTTATGAAGTTCTGGTTAAACCGATAAAGCTCTCGTATCCATTTGTCTGCAACCATGCGGGTAGGGGCGACCACGAGGGCATGTCTACGTTTTATTCGTCTATTAATCTTGCCATCAGACGACTCAGCCTCGTGTTCATCGGCAAGACACGAAAATAGAGTCATCATTCCGACCCATGTTTTTCCGGTTCCTACGTCATCGGCGAGAATCTGTACTGGTGTTTTGTTGCAAAAAAAATCTGTGATTGATTCGGCTTCCAGGTATTGGCGCGAGTAGATGTCTTTTTTTGCCAAACTTGGATCAACGCATGCTGGTATGAGCACGCTTCGTTTATAAGCAGGATCTTTATTGATCATCAGATCCGTCTCCTTCACAAAGGAATTCAAATTTTTTATAGACTGTCTCGAGCAAATCTCTGTACAGGTCTTGATTTCCGGAAAAATCTGGCGGATTTTCACTCTCAAGTGTCAAAGCCGCGATCTTTAGTGCCTTAACGCTTTGTTTGATTTTTAAAAGTTCAGATTCCGTGGAAGCGTCATGATTTTGGTTGTATGGCGCAAGTTTTTTGATTTTGACAACTTGTGCCCCGACCCGAGAAGCCAAAATGGCGAGCTCCATCAGCATAAATGCCTTGTCGGACCCCAACAGTTTATGCCCTTCAAATGTGTTCAATGTTTTCAATACATTGGCATGGGCCAGAAGCATCGTAAAAAACTCGCTGCTAAGAGGCTCTACCCTAAGCTTGTCCGTATTTTTTTCATTGTCCCAGTCAATAAGCGCTTCTTCGAGATTCCCCAAGTCTGTGATCCATTTACGCATCACGTGTGTTTTCGAATAGATTTCATCGTTGTTTGTTTGACGAGAACACCTTTCGTAAAGACGATCGAGAAATTCCTTTTTTGAATCAGTGAAATTTTGGGCATGTTTTTCAAGAACACGCGGAATACAAAGTTGACCTAGGAACTGCAATCCGTGTTCTGGCTTGATCAACAGACGATATTCAGTCTGCAAGCCGAACTCATAATCAACATTAAATGGGATATAGTCGGGGTCGGTCCGATCGTCTTTGTCCTTCTTCTTTTCAATGACACGGCAGGATTCGAGTTGTGGTTTTTGAAAATGCAGGACGTTGCTGACCAGGCAGTCACCGTTACTGTCTTTTGACCGAAAGGTAATAGGGGTTGAACCAAACTTGAAGAGTTTGTCCAACTCTTTAAGCTCTGGCAAATTTCCATCTCTTCGCAAATAAAAACAGAATTCTCCGCAGATTTCATCGGCTGATTGCTCTTCTGATCTTGTGTACCTCAACAAAACGCTTTCGAGCCAAGCGGGTATCGGCGAAGGGGCAGACTCATCTTCCGCGGGGTCTGAAGATAGTTTTAGATCCTCTGGTTTGAGTCTGAGCTTTTGACTTTCGACATAGAGCAGATTTTTGACGAATCTCCGATCCCAGTCTTCGGGTAGGGGGCCTTCGGGCAAAACACCGGCAACGCCAAGCTCAAAATTTTCTCCCTGCCAAGCCTTGGTTGAAAAGTTGGCGCTACCGATGTACAGAACGCGTCTGCCGGATTTGTCGCACAAGAGTACGACTTTAGCGTGCAGCTCTCTTGTGAGTTTCGAGAGTTTATCTATATTGAGTTTTGACTCGCCTCCGAGAAAACGATCGATACTTTTCGCTTCCGCTTCGGAAATGGCCTTCGGAATCTGGAAGCAGCGGATAAGGCTGTTTTCAAGAGGCCTCACCCCGTCTTTTTCGAAACACTCGAAAAACGTCTCGCCCCATTCTTCAAATGTTGAGAATATGGAAACCGCTTCCAACTTGGGAAAAGCATCTTTAAAGTCTTTTAGTACGTTTTTGCGTTTGGGATCGTGGTCAAAGAAGGGCGATACCACCAAAAGTCTAGTCGGTTCAACACCCTGATCCCTGCAGAAATCCTTCAACTGCTTAAGACCGGACGGGGAAGGGGAGTCGTAGCCTGAACTGATCAGTTGCAGTGAGCTTTCTTCATCATCGTTATCTATCGTGCTGCGAATGGCTTCGAGTTTTCGGTTCAGGAGGTCGAGGTAGTTTTTGAGACTGGCTGCTGGAGCGTTGGATTGATAGTTTTGTTCAAGAAAGTCAAGCCATTGGACAAAAAGCTTGCGCACACAGGTCTGCGAATCATCGTCTAGCGTGAACACAAGTAACGTTTCTCGGTTTGTCAATAAACCGGGTTCAGTCAAATTGAGGCTTCCGAACACAAGAGTGAAGGTGCCGTCTGAATGAGCAAATGCGTAAGCCTTGCTGTGATGGCAGGCAACCCCCGTTTTGGCTTTGTAATGAATTTCAAAGTCGCCTGGAAACGTCACTTCATTGCGACTACGCTTGGGATCGTGAAATAGACATGCGGGAAAGGCACCTTTGAACCGTAGACATCCATCGGTCGGATCCGCGTCAAACCGCAAAAGTTCTGTGCGAGCAAGCGAAAGCGCCAGCATTGGGTCGAATTCGTAAGTGAGAATCACCCCGGCAATGATTCGTCGACTTGTTCCGAATTCCTTGAGGATTCGGGGGAGGGATGCATAACGGGAATCTTTAAACATGGGAGATTTCCTGATTACCCTTGTTACTTACGATGCAGTTGAACCAATTGCCAAAGGTATTCCAGAGGAAATTACGGTCGATGAATTCTGCCCATAGATCATCTTGGTCGAAAAGATCAGCAACGTTTCCGTTGTCTATCAGCTTTGGTAGCACGATCGAGTTCAGCAGTTCCTTTTGAATATTTTCGGCAGCGTTCAGATCTCCTTGCTCACGGCCAGTGCGAGAGAGAACGCCGGAATCCTCCCACTGTTTCCTTTCCAGAAACGCCATACTGCCTTTCTTCCGTAGATGTTGGTTCAGAATGGAGCGTAAGGCCTTGTCGACCATCTCCTCAAGCTTGACAGTCTCACTCGGCCAATCTCGAAAATCATTCTGTTCAAGCAGTTTCAACTCTCTGGCTCTGGCGATGGCGCACTGCAGATGACGAACAACCTGAGGGAGCCACTTTTTGTTTTGATCAATGAATTCTGATAGACGTGCCTCATTGCAGACAGATTTGTCCGCATAAGCGATTAAAAGATAAAGCAGAAAGTCTGCGAGACTGGTGACGATTTCAAACGTGCGGCACTTTATAAGACAGCCACGAAGCTTGTCGGGGACATCCTGTTCTTTGTCAAAAACAGCTAGATAGATTTCGCGTTTAAAATCCCGAGTTGAATAGAATTTCATGTGATCTCTCGTTACAAAGCTACACAGGAAAGGAAAAAGTGTTTGGCTTAGGTTCTCAGAATTATTAACGAATTTTACCCAACCTTTAGTGCGCTCGATATATTCATTATTCAATTGTTGCCAGACCATGCTGTTCAAAGTTTTTAAGTCTACTATAGCTATACCTTCATTGAACCAATTTTCGACAATACACGTAAGGCACTGAAAGGATTTTCTAATGTCGTTGGGAATCAGTTTTTCTGCAGTGTCACTGAGGCGGTTTCCGTCATCGATCAGACCGAATCGACGAAGTGACGCAGAGTAGTGCGGAGCGATGCCGTATGAAAGATTGGTGAGATACTCTTCGCTAACGTGAAGTCTTTGCACTGTGTTTTTGCGAGAAGTCTGTTCAGGTTCATGCAAGTTTTGCTTCAGGTAATTCTGAATTCGCTCAATGTTTAGAATGCCGTATGGGTTCTTGTCCTCGAGCACCAGTAGATCGTGAAAGGACTTTGTTTCATCGGTTACGAGACTGGCCATTCCGAACAGCACTTCCAGATGCCTGAGAATCTGCCGTGTCTTCAGATTCTTAAAAGTGTCACTTTTTCTGAGCCCCTCGTCATTAAGGATTTTTAGGTAGAGCAATAACATCTCTGCCGAAGTCCTTCTGGGAGTCAAGACGGTAAAAGCAGGAAATAGCTCGCGTTGTAGTTTCTGGCGAAGACGGGACCATCCCAGCAGATCGCCCGAACGATCCGACGGAGCAATCGGCGTATAGGGAGTGGCGTACAGGTAGTCAAGTATGGACTTAGTCATCATGATCGGCACTGGACAAGAATCTTTAAATCATAATCAACGGCGTCAAAGGTTGCCCGAGTGCTCAAGTGGGCCGAAATGCCGTTTGGCGTGAGAGGACGCCAAATCTGGGTTTGCCGATCCCGCATCCTCTTTTCAAATATTGCCTCTATCTCCAAATCTTCTAAGATAGCGCGCAGCCGTATAAAAACGCTGACTTACCGCGACATCGATATTTCTCGGAACAAGGTGTTCCCTCAAACCCCATGAGTACCGATCTCGATTTGTTAGACTTCTACGAAACCAATCTTCTAAAAGTTCTCACTCGTAGCTTTCTCAGCAGCTGTCCGCCCATCGACATCCCGCCGTACCAGCGTCCGTACCGCTGGTCGATCAGCCAGGTTCGCAAGCTATTGGACGATCTCGACAGCTTCCGCTACAACCCTGAGACAGGAAAGTACGATGAAGGCGCCAAGTATTACTACGGCACGATCTGTTTTCAGGTTTATTACGACCGGGAGACTCAGCAAGTCAGCAAACTGGAGCTTATCGACGGTCAGCAGAGATTGACGAGCTTTCTGATTCTCATTAAGGCGCTTCTGGACGCCACGGAGCGGATCAAGACAGAGAAAATCGCTAATGCACGCAATGGTCTGATCAAATTGCTTCACAATAGGCTGGAGCCGGATCAAGACGCTGCAGGCGACGATAAGGATTGGAATGCCGAACAATGGCAGCCTCAATACGAGTACCGCCAACTTCAGACGCAGGAGCACATCGCAACGATTTACCGTGAACAGATGGCGGAGTATCTGCGCGTCAAAGAACTCAGCGAGCAGGTGGCCATGCCAACCTGTGCCGAAGATGCTCAAGGCGGTAACGGCAAGCCGGAAAACGTTCCAGCTTATGTCATTGACTTTTTCGAAGGCGAGATCAAACGCCTGAGCTATGCACTTACGAACGGTGTTTTTGCCGTGCGTGTCATCCAGACCCGTTACGATGCCGAGCTCTTTTTCCAATGCGAAAACAATCGCGGCAAGGACATGCAGCCCATTGATATGCTCAAGGCCTATCACCTTCGCATAGCGCATGCCGTAGAGAAATCCGGCCACACAGAGTGTAAAGATGATCTGATCAAGGAGATCAAGAGTATCTGGCAGACGCTGACGGCAACCGAAGAGCGCTACGAGCGTTTCAGAACAACTGTCATCGGTTTGCTTCTGATTCGCTTGGGCGTGGCCTATTGGATGCACTGGGATAAATCAAACGTCGAAAAGCTTAAAGGCATCCACGGGACCTACAAGGGTAACCTCGTCATTGACGAGAAACTGAAGCTGACGGGGGTAGGACACGAATCATCGGGAAACACTTTCCTACCAGATCTGATGTCGCCCGTGACACCTGGGCTACCTTTTTTTCAGACGCTTGCCTACTACCAGCGCATTGTTGAAGCGCTCTACAGTTCAGAGTGGTTCAGCACAACCTCTGAGGACGAATCGAGTAAGGATTCGAAGAATCCTTTCCGCAATATGTTCCGCGACATGGTGCTCAACAAGGGCTGGTATTTCGATGACAGTTATGCAATTGCCGTACAGGCGGCTGTCTGCTGGCTTGATCGCTTTGCGTCCGTTCGCCCGAATCTCGAGGCCCCGTTTGAGGAAGATGTTAACGGGCTCATCGAAAGCTACAACAGGGACATGGACTTTCTTGTCTACGTTCAGTCGTATATCCGGCTTTTCAAACGCCTGAGAGTGAAGTTGACGGTCAAGCGTGACAATGGCAAGAAAGACATCCTTGTCTTCGGCATGTTGAAAACTAGCCGACAGGCTGCTTTTTTCAAGCTGGGAAGCCCCATGGACAATTTGATCACGATACCGTATCGCACCAATAGTCCTGCCGAGTGCCGCCGCGAACTCGAACGGCTGACAAGTCCCGATATGGTGAGTTGGGCGATGGTGGGTGACCGACAGCAGACTTACCGCGATTACGTTGAAGCCGAAAGCTTCGTCATTGTGCAGGACAACCAGGAGCAGTCAAAATGAGTTCGAAGTTTGAGGCAAGTTTGTTATCCGTGGCCGAACTTCAAGCGATCGATCCGACAAGTGCTGAGGCCCTTGTTGTGCCAGCTTATCAGCGAGCGTTTTGCTGGACGGATAAACAGATCGAAGTGTTGGTACAGGACCTTGTGACGCACTTTACTCGTTACAGTGAAAACGAGACCTGCCGCTATTCTCTCGGCACGATTGTCTGTCACCAACGAGAGAAGCTGGAAGTGCTCGACGGGCAACAGCGCTTGACGAGCATAGATGTGCTTCTGGCGGTGCTCGGCCGACGAGAAGCGGATACGGAACAAAATCCTGAATTTTCGGTTACGGAAGAAGAATTCCGTAAGTGGGATCCCACCCTCATCAGGGAGTACGCCAACCTGACGCTGGAAGAGGGGAACGATATCCGAGGACCGAAAATTAGCGAGAAGATTCTCTCGACCGTTTGCTACAAGATCAACGAAGCCGTGAGAGAGAGACTGATTTTTTCGAAGGAAGAGGGGATTTCGCCGATTGAGAAGTTCATCGACTGCATACGCAATAGCGTCTGCGTTTTGCGTGTGATTCTGCCCATTGACGATCGGAATGCTTACGAGGGGCCTGCTATGTTTGAAATCGTCAACATGCGCGGACAGGCCTTGCGTTCCATCGACATTGCCAAGGCGGCGTTGGTTGAAAAACTCAAGTTTGCAACAGATGCCGAGCGTCTTGCCTTTGACCGTCTCTGGACCGGCGTGGCCGGTTTGCTTCGTACCACTCCTCAGACGGAAGAAAAAGGTATCATCGAAGCCATGCACAAAGAGCTCGCAACAAAGACTGAAGCATCCGAGCCCGACGATCGGGGCGGCGGCCTTAAATTCAACGCCATCGTTGCGAATGCGCGTCACGCACTGAAGACGAAGCTAATCCAAGTCACGGAGTCAGAGGAGGATGACAGCTCGGATGAAAAGCGTTTTGTCATCGATTTCGAAAATCTCTTCGTGATTGCCAACGAGGTTTTCCGTTCGACCAAACGTGCTACCGAAAAGAAGTACGAGACGCTCAACATTCGTCCGAGACCAGGCGAGACCGAATATCGCGGCCTCCACGAGCGCATCGTTGTCGGCGAGGATCTGGACGGCAAAGACGACAAACTCGATCAGGAGCGGCACAAGGACGTCTGGCGTTTCATGTCGGTTCTCTGGATTGCGGCGATCGTTGCACGTCAGGTAAATGATCTCAAGAATCGTGACAGTAAATCCAAGAAGCCGTTTGAGTTGTTGATCGACACTTTCTATGCTGCCAACGGGTACCAGTATTCGGGGCAGTATTGGCTACTGTCGCTGGTGCATACCGCAGTCAAGGAAATTTACCCTGATACTGATCGCCTTCCCGAGACCGTCGAGGCATTCGTTTCAGAGTATCGCTCGGCCAAGATTCTCTCTGATCAAGTTAACAAAAGCTTTAAGCGCGGCTACTTACGCTTGTTGCTCTGGGGATTGAAGCGATTCAGCTATCCGAATGAACCCGGCTCGATGACGGAACGCGTGATAAAGGTCGGCGCAGACGAAGGGGTAGATAAGCTGAAAGAGTCTGTCATCGAAGAGTTTAAAGTTATTGGAAAGTGCCAACAGTCGGACGAGTGGTTTAAAGCCTGGCAGTACACCGAAAACGGCGTGCGTTGGAAGCTCTTTTTCATTGACTGGCTACTGTGGGTGGATTACAAGAAGTCCGGTGGTTTTGCTAATTTGCAAACCCAGGTAAGTAAACACGCCGGTCTCGTCAATTCGCTCAATGTTGAGGGAATAAAGGATGATCCGTTGAGCATTTTCCAAGATGAATATAAGACAAAAGTCAATGCCGGCATGCGAATCGTCTCGCGATCGCAGATCGAGCATTGGATAGCTCAGAAAACGGAGACCATTAAGGATACGACGGTACTACATCATTTTTCGAATCTGGCACTGATCAACACTTCGGAAAACATCCGAAACAGCAACAAGACGACGGACCAGAAGAACATACAGGTTGGAGAAAATCCGTCGGCCAAGCTGCTCTGGCTGGCTTGGTTTGCAAGAGCATCTGCTAATAAGCAGTCGGAACTTGCCAAACATCTGTGTACGGACAAGATGGATGGTTTCTGGGCCGACTATATTGCCTCATTTGCCGAGTGCAACGAGGTTGTGTCGTAGTCGGGTTCTTTTAATGGCATTTCTGAAGTAGGTGCAAAAAGGGCGGCCCCGGGAAAAGGGGCCGATCAGAACATGATGGCTATCTTCGCGGATTTTGACGTGGGCGACACGGATTCAATCAAAACTCTTCGAAAATTTATCCCATAGCTCTTTCTTGTCTTCGTCATTAAGCCTCAACGCTGGGTGATATTTGTATTCAACCAGCTCTTTGGGCAGGGGCACATGCAGCGTTTCTTCCAGCCACAGCAAGTAGTAGAAGAAGATCAGGTTCACAGACTTGTATTCTTCCGTTGCGATGTCGTTCAGACGGTTACGGTCCCGTTGGGATTCAAACTCAAAATTGATGTATTGAGTAGCAACGCAGAGCCAGAATTCGCTCGGCGCTTCCATAATCGATACTTCTTTCTCGGTCTGATCGGTATCCCTCGAAGTTGATAGCTGCGGTACGACTGCTTCCAAGTCCGGTATGTCGGACAGGTCCTGTTCGCGAGAGTAAAACTCAGGACCACGACAGTAGGAAATCATACTCTCTTCTGCCGGTTGCTCTCTTCTAAAGATGCACGGCATGATGTCGGACAGACTGAACTTCGTTTCCATCTGAGGGATTCGTTGAAACCTGGGCTTTATCGTTGCTTTACTGCCAGCTTCTCTTTCATGTACAAGAATGAGACTGGTCCATTCGGAGAGCAAAGAGTATCGAGCGGCGAAATCCGCAGGATCGTCAACCAATCCGTCAGCCAGTTCGGCATTGGCGGCAATCATCAGCAGACCGCGATTTCCACTGAGCTTCCAGGGGGCGCCTTCGACTCGTGCCCGGTTGTTGCCGTCATAAAGTTCGAGCATCGGGATTTGGCCGGGCAACTTCGAAAATCTAAAGAACAGAATCAACGTCTCGTCGGTATGCAATTGCTTCAGCGGGTGGCTTCGATACTGAGAATGCATCGGGGTAAAGTTCTCGATCAGAAGCGTCGGTCTGCGCATGCGCTGAATCATTCGGGTCATCACAGCCGTCATGTCTTCTGTCGGCAACACCATTTCAGCAGCTCCGCCTGTTGCTGCAGCAATGGAGTGACAAAAATGGCCGTTTGCCGCGTTGCCAATGCCGATCACAAAAACACGCAGACCGTGACGTTTGGCGAGTTCAATGCACTCGTCTGTCTCCCAAATCTCCCCATCGGTCATCAGTAGCACATCTGTCGGACCGGAAACATGTTCGGCAGCTGCCTTGAGAGCCGCCGCCATTTCCGTACCTCCCAGGTCCGCATTAATCTCCGACACGCGGGGAATATAGTCGCGCCGGAAAAAAGCTTTTGTACAAGCCTGAGCTTTCTTAAACACGACCTGGGGTTCGGAACCAAAGAGGGTCAGAGTCAGCCGGTCTTTCTCTGTCAGCAAGTCGGGTAGGGAGGTAAGTGCCCGCTTGGCTTCATCGATGGCAGATCCGACCATGGAGCCGGAACAGTCCACGACAAGACTCAGGGACAGCAACCGATCGAATGCTTCATCGGAAAGCTTCGGAATGGGCAGTACGGCCACTCCACGATACTGTCCGTCGTCTTCCAGTAGGTAGGAATAGGCCAGCTGGCCGACATTTTCAGCAGTGATCACCAGATCGCGGTCGGCAAAACCGTGGGCGATGTCAATTGCTGCACCGCCGTCGATGAACGTGCAGATGGGAGAAAAGCCGGGAGCGGAAAACCGCGCGTTTTCGTACTCTTGTCCGATGAATTCAAAATGCGCTTTGATGGCATACTCTGCGAAAGCCGAAGTCTCGACTTGTTGATGTGGCAGAAGCTGACCTTGACTGCCGTTGCGGGAGTAACGCTCACCGATAACGGTGGGTACTGTGACGCGAACAATGTCGCCGACTCGCTCTTGCATCCACTCGCAGGTGATTTGAATCAACACTGTTTCGTTTGGGGCAATGCCGCCGATATTGAGAGTGCAAAGGCCGTCCTCTGAGTGTTCAAGCAATGCCGGCATGTCGTCGTCATCGATGGCTTGTTCGTATCTCTCGGCGGCCTGCTGCGTCTTGGCGACTTGCGCTTGCAAATGCTTGCCTCCAATGTCGATAGCAAAGTTTGTTACGACGGCACCTCTGGGCAAGGCAAAGGTGTAAACGGCTTCTACTGGATAGGTGGATGTGTTCAAGTAGATCTGTTCGGACTTCAGGATGCAGTGAAGGTGATTCACTTGGCAATTCCAAGAAAGTGCCTTGAGACATATTTCATTGCCGAAGCCGTGCAGACCCTTCCATTCCAACATGTTGTCGACCTCACAAGAGTCAAATACCGAAAATCACAGGATTTAATTGAGCAGACCATCCTGTTGCTCTTGGCTGTCAACGACTGAAGCCAGGCGTCTTATTAGAGCCCGCAAGCTTTCAGCATCGATGTTTGCAGCCGTCGGGTCAACCGTCAGTTCCACGCCCGGCGCAATGGCAACATGAACGCAGGTGCGCGTTGTGCCGGGCTTCGGCATGGTCAATGTTGCCGTGGCGTCACCGGTGTCATCCTTCATGTATTGCTTGATGGCATTGAGGCTCATACCTTCGGCAGCAAGTCGTCGGATGCGAAGCAAGGCTTCAAGATGCGAGGCAAGGTAGTGAGCACCGCGACGTTCTCCTTCGGGACCGTCGAGCAGACCTTCCTGGATGTAGAAGCGAATCGTGCGCCGCGTCAACCCAGTGATACGAACCAAATCCTCAATCTTGTATACAACATCCGACATACGGTTTCTCCTGGGCTTCACTATATGACATAAGTAAACTATCACACAACTGTCGCATAAATACAAGAAATCAATTGCAAATTCGGGGAATTTAGACTTTTGTCATAGACAGTTACTAGGAAGATTTATTGTTTTTTTAAGACACAGCAACATGTTGATTAGGGCCAAATTTTCGCCAAAAAGGTACGTAAAAGCAGGATGACATCTGGCGTAGGCGCAGTTGAAATCTAAGATGAGAAAGTTGGTTACGTACGGCGATGAGAAATACGGTGTTATCGCCCGAATGCTCGACAAACAGAGGGAATCAGCGAATTAATAAGAGAAAAAAAGGGAGCGTTTTCGTATGACAACCAGCGTGCGAGTTACGTTCGAGTGAAAGCAACTGTTCAAAAAGGCTGTAAGCGTTCTGGGTTAAAGAGAGGGTTCTCCCTTATCTGCAGAAAAATTTCGAGAGAGTGTGTGTATGGTGTCGAAAACAACAAAACAAAGGAGACATCATGATCAAATCTGCACTTATCTCGATTTCCGCTACAGCTGCCATTGCTCTCACGGGCTGCGCATCCGTTTGGACTTCAACTGATTACACCCCCTATGTTGGAGACGAGACTGTCTACGTTGGACAAGGTGGTGCAATGGAAATCATGGGCGGCATTGAAGTTTGGAAACAGGGTCTTCCTAACAAACCGTACAAAATCATCGGCATCGTAAAAGGGGAGATTCTCGACGGCTGGGACGCTGAGGAATATATGATGGAAGCTTGCGCGCTCGAAGCCAAAGATGAAGGTGCTGATGCCATCATCAGCCAGGCTCTTCAAAGAAAAGCCGGCACTCCATACGTCAACATTCAACACAATTCCACGACGATCAACCAGACCAACACCGCCAATATTTATGGCAACAGTGGAGCTGTAGCTGTTGTCCAAGGCAATGCCGTTAACCCGAATGTGAATTTTGGTAACGGCTTCTCGGCTGGCCTTGCGCAGGGCATGCAAGGCATGGGGTACGTGATGGCTGCAGGTAGACTCCAAGGCTCGTACCTGGCGATTAAGTACGTTGAAGTAAACCAGTAATTATCTTGTCATAGATACGGAGAACTTCGTGATAGTTGCTCTTAAACCGGAAATAATCAAAATAATTGGCGATAAGGGTATTAATCCTACATTACCTGGTGGTGAAAGGGAAACTAATCACATACGGTGTTATCTCAATACTTGTCCTGAGGCCTCTGAGCTCAAAGTTCCTGCAAATATATTTTCTTTAGCTAAAAACATTGAGTTAATAAATGTTGGAGGCACAATTTATGCTTATAAGGGGCGGGCTCCAATTGATAACACACTCGGAGTAAGTTGGCTTAAATATAAGCGTAGTGATCAAAGGGTGCAACATACCTTCTTAAGATATACGCCTATTACGGGGTATATGCAATTCTTGATTGATGGGGAATTTGTCCTTTACTATGTTATTCCTGATATCGCTCCACAAGGCGAGATGTTGGTCCACAATCAGCAGAAAGTTTGCATCCCTCGTTTTTCAGAAATTTCGACACCTTTATTGTCGCCGGAATTTGTCTTTTCAATTTATTCTAATTTGCCGTTTGAGGAAATTGCCATACCGATAGAACAAGCGGAATTCATTGGTTTGTTGACTTCAGACAAACAGAGTGACACACAGGTCTGCAAAAAGATCGCTCGACTGGTAGCCATATTCAACTGTGTTTTTGAATTTCAAGCTATTGAAGTTGCTAATACTCAGATTGGTAGTTACAGTGTTGCAAGATACAAAAAAGCAGAAGAACCCATCGAGACGCTATACGGTGCTGTAGAAATAAAGACTTGTTTTAATCTTTTCATAGGATGTCAAAGGAATTTGTATTATGCAACAGCGATATCTGAAGTGGCACCTTTAACAACTTGGAAAGACTTTGTAAAGCAAAAACGCAGGGGATGGGATGGATTTGAAACGCTTGGTTTGATACTAAATCTCACACGACAACAGTTTCACGCTCTTTCAGGTATCCTGCATTATCTGACTTCAGCAAATAGGCTCATTCATCTGCATCAGCCGGAAAATCGGCTCAAGTTCATTCGAGAGCACCTTGGGCACGTTGTAGCTACGTTTAGCGGAACGTTACCAATGAATGACTATATGCGGCAGTTATTGTCAACTGCTGTCTTGTCCCTGAGTGGTGACGGGACTCCTATCCACGATATAGTTATTAATCAATGTACGTTGCGCCGATCAGGGGCTATCTCAACCCCCATACCCTGGCTTTCTGAAATACAGTTAAGGTCACCTAAAAGTCTAGTTGGTTATCTTGAAAAGGCATACTCACAATGCATTCACATCCACCATACCCCTAGTGGAAATGTGTGTGCTTTTGTACAGTTTGTTCCCGATAGCCATATACCTCTGCATAACAAATGGGAAATAATCTCCCCAGGTGCGGTTAGTGACTCTCCCAATGAGACTATCCTAGATGTCGTAAATCCTCTCGCTGACCCTGTTTACTTCTACCGAATCATTCGTAGTCCGCAAATCCACTCAGATAGTATCTACTGCTACACTAGACCGAGAATTATCTCCGTGCCCATGGGCGGGCAACCTGGGTGGAAGTTAGGCCGTCGATACAGATAATTCGCCGAGGTGAAGGACAATCTAGCTACCCGAAGTCTGCCTCGCACAAAGCGGATTTTCGGCTCGCACGGTTATCTGCTGACGCGAAAAGTACCTGAAACACTTGATTCTGCCCAACCTCAACGGACTGGCATCCCAATGATCCGCCCTGGTACAGGCGTAGGCAGATGATTGTCCCGGTCCTGTTTTTCATGAAGATAGGCTTCAAGCACGTCGACTTCCAGTGGGCCGGTTTCCAGAATCTTGGCGTGTTGCCCGAGCATCGAAAAATGGTCGCCTCCGCCGAGAAGATAGGAGATCGTGACGATGCGATAGACGTTCTCGGGAAGAATCGACTCCCATGTCCCTTCTTTCGTGCTTATCTCAGCGGACACGATGCGTTGCCCGACGGGGGCAGCAGGATTCAGTCGATAGCGAAGCCCCGCGGTCTGCAGGAGTCTCGGGCCGATCACGTCGGGTTCCGAGACGCCGTGTTCGAGTGCCTCCCGAAGCACCGCGCCCGAGACGTCGGCCAATTGAATACGGTTCCCGAACGGGTGAATGTCGAGAAGATCGGCGTAGGTGACGGGACCGATCGGCATGGCGGCCCGTATGGCACCGCCGTTCAAAATCGCCGCAACCGCACCTCGTGACCAGCCCCAGGCAAGAAACGCTTCGGCGGTTGCCATGCCCGAGAGACAGTCGCCTTCTCGACAGGGATCGAGCCCGTCGGGAAGCGTCGACGAGTTGACGCCCACGAAACGCTCCTGATCGGCGCGAATGGCCTCAAGTGACCGAACAACGAATTCGTGCATCGGTTCGTCGCGACGAAGGCTTGGTACGAGTTCTTCGAGGTCGCCCTTAAACTGCACGATGCGACCCGCATCGTCAAAAGAAACAGAGAGCCTTCCGAGATAGCGCGTCGAGCGACCCGCTTGCACCACGAGCGTCTGTGAACCGTCGTCATGCGGAATTACGGTCGGGTAGGGGCCTTCCGAATGCGGGTGATTTCCGAGAACGCTGTGGGTGTGGCCTCCGACGATCACGTCGATGGCAGGCACGGCGCGGGCAAGCGCTTGATCGGCTTCGTAGCCCACATGCGTCACCGCGATGATGTGCGTGACGCCCGCTTTTTCCAGTTCCGCCGCGGCACGCTCAAGCGCTTTGGTACGGTTGGCAAAATCCGTGTTGGGGCAGGCTTCGGAAATATCCTTTCCTTCGTCGTTGGCCAGACCGATGATGCCGACTTTGACGCCGCTGAGGTCTTTCACGACGGTTGACGGAAGCGGGACTGTCGAGAGAGGGCAGGCGGGATTCTTTTTAAGATTCGCGGCGAGAACCGGGAAGGGCAGGCCCTTTACGTATTGAGCAAGCGTTTCGCATCCCAAGTCGAATTCGTGGTTGCCGAGTGTCACCGCGTCCCAGGGCATTTGACGCATAGCTGCCCTTGCCCAAGGCATGCCGCCCGTTCTGAAAAAGTGAGTCCCCTGCCAAAAGTCGCCGGCATCAAGCGCCAGCACGCCTTTGCCTTGGACCTTCGCCTTTGCTTTCTCGTCGGCTACAAATGCCGTAACGCGTGCAAGACCGCCCACTGCGTTGGTGTCGTCGTAAACGGGCCCGCGGTCATTGACGCCGGCCGCCGCCGAATGGACGTCGTTGGCGTGCAGAATTGTCAAGTCCCAGGCGAAAGAGTTGAGGGAGGCTAAGGATCCGACGAGCGTACAGGCGACGGCAAAGAAAGTGCGTCGTAGTGAATGAATGGGAGCGCAGGCGAGCGACATGGCGTTTCCGAAACTAGGTGCGAGGATTCTACTGCCGGAGACATCAAGCTGCCTTTGCAGGGCTGACGAAAGGAGGATGGAGTCGAGCCGTCGTGAGCTCTTTCTTCTGATTTCGCATCGTTAAGTACGCCGATAACAGCAGACTTCATACCGAAAAGGAATTTCTCAGGGATCAGGACTACGCCGTTTATGTTGAAGGTTTGATCTGACGGAGCAAAGCGCTCTTGCCGAGCAAAAAGTTCTTTGGAGGAGGTCTCCGTCGAGTCCTCGCAGACTACCTATAAGTCATCGTTCGTGAACTGCTTTTCATAGTTGCTTTGTACGCCCGAAACACCTTTAAGGAACGCTCTTCGTTTCGAAGAGATCGTGCATGAGGTGTTTCAGACTGTCAGATACAGAGGATTTTGCGGAGAAAGCGTCAGGGCAAAAAGGTAGAGAACTTTCCGATTGACACATCCAAAAATAGAAATTACCCTTGCACGTCACAGACATTTTGAACATGCCTTGAGCCGCTATTTCTGTCAGTCAATTCAAGCTATTTATGAGCATTATCTACGACATCAAGGCATGGGAAATTTTTCGAGCCGTGTCAAAGACCGGTTCGTTGTCCATAGCGGCCTCTCACTGTGACGTTACGGTTTCAACAGCTTCACGCAAACTGACTCTTCTTGAAGAAGCTTTCGGAGAGCGTTTGTTTGTCCGAGAAAGCAGACCAATTGTTCTCACGCCGGCAGCAGTTGAGTTACTTGGTTATGTAGATGACTTACTGCAGGCCAGTCAGCGACTGCAGTCACTCATGCACGAAAACGACGCAGGTGATACAGGCACCATTCGTTTTATGCTGCCTTCGACGATTGGGGAGTTTTCCGCCGCTTTGCTGTCCGAATATGCGCGTTTTGCCCCCAACGTGCGTTTTGAATTACAGATACCGATTGATGTCGAGGCATTTCGAAACGACGGTGCCGATGTACTACTGTTAACCGGTGAACCGAACAATTCAGCAGGACTGATCAAAATCCCGAGAGGCACAATGTATTTTCTGGGATTGGCCTCACCGTCCTGGGTCGAACGTTACGGTTTCGTTGAGTCGCCTGAGCAGTTGCCCGAGTGCTCAATCATGACGATGCCCTGGCACCCGACGGGTATTACAACGGAACTGACGCGAGCCGGAGAGACAGTTCCCATATCAAAGGAACAGCTGACGGTATGCACGAACGCACGCGCAATTAAGAGCGCCGCTCTTGATGGTTATACGCTGGCACTTGACCTGCCGTTTTTCTACTGTGTTGAGGAAATTCTGCAAGGTCGGTTAGTGCCGGTTCTGAACGGCTGGCACCGTCAGTCACAACCGAACTATGTCGTTTGTTCCGCACAAAGCTGGAAACTGTCGCGTTGCCGAAAGTTTGCCCATTGGATCGCGCATCGGTTGGAGGATCAATTTGCTGCGTGTGGCGAGAGGTTGCGAAAGGCCGGGGTGTTTCTTGAGTAGGAGCCGGAGATCGCTGGAAAAGAAAGACGTCCGAACCGAAAAGAATTCGGACGCCTGTCAGATCGAGACGTTAGTTGATTACTTCATTGCTTCTTGACCGGCGCGCTTGCCGAAGACCATCGCATCGGCAATGCCGTTGCCACCGACTCGGTTGTCGCCGTGAACGCCGCCGGTGACTTCACCCGCAGCATAGAGGCCGGGAATGATTTTCCCGTTGGCGTCAAGAACCTGCGTTTTCACATTGATGCGAATGCCGCCCATGGTGTGATGTACGGCCGGGACAAGCATTGTGGCGAAGTAGGGACCTTCGGTAAAGGGAGCGTCACTTGCCATACTCTTGGTAAAGCCGAAACGATCCTTTTTGACCTTGCCGGTGACGACTTCGTTGTACATATCGATGGAGGCCTTGAGCTTATCGGCCTTCATGCCCGTTACTTTGGCCAGACCCTCGATGGTATCGGCTTTATAGGCTTTCCCAAGCTGCAGTAACTCGCCGATAGCCATGCCGCCGATGACGGTGTCTTTGTTCGGTAGGCGCATCTTGTTCATCACGACCCAGTATTTGCTTTGAGGCTGAGCAAAGATGGCCTTGCAAAGTTCGTCGCGCGGGGCGTCTTCATTGACAAAGCGTGCACCGTCAACATTGACGAAGATGCGGTTGCGACCGGATGGCCAGGAAGACATGATGCCCGTACCAGGAGTTCCACCCGGGTGAAGCTGAATATAATCCAGATCGATCAGGTCGGCACCGACATCCTTGGCAAGTTTCAAACCGTCGCCCTGAGATGCTCTGAAGGAATTGGTGCTACCGATGGAAGAATCAAGAACCTTTTCCTTCCAGGGGCCAGTGTTGAGTTTTTGGCGAAGCTCAACGTTGGAGGCAAAACCGCCCGTTGTGATGATGACGCCCTTCTGAGCTGTGAACGTCACTTTCTTGCCGTTGTGTTCGGCCTCAACGCCGATGACGCGGCCGCTCTTGTCTTCGATCAGCTTTTCGGCAGTGGTATTAGTAAAGATTTGCACTTGTTTGGGATAGGCCCGAATGAAGGTCTCAAGCCAATTTGTGTAGGCAAAGCCGCCGCCGACAGCCGCCGTACTGTGACCGCGCGGGTAAAGCCCGCCGACAATGGTATTGACCGTCGGGCTGAAATGAACGCCTTTGACTTCAAGCCAATTCATGACTGAGGGTGCTTGCTCAACAAGATAACGGGCGAGTTCCGGATTGTTTTTTTGGTGTCCGCCTCGCATCGTGTCTTCGAAATGCTTGTCGATGCTGTCTTTAATGCCCTGACGATCCTGACGTGATGGATCAACGGCGTTGTAGCCGCCGCCGGAGACAGCGGAACTGCCACCCAAAAAGCCGAGTTTTTCAATGATGATGACATTGCCGCCGGCTTCAATTGCCGAGGCTGCTGCGGCAAGACCTGCACCGCCGCCGCCGATGATTACGACCTGAGATTCATATTTGTCGTTGAGTTCCTTCGCAGGGATTTCCTTGGAGAATTTTCTGAGGTCGACGCCGCTCTTCTTGAGGTTGGCAGATACGGCCGAAACAAAAGAGCTGCTTGTAATCGTTGCGCCCGTCACGGCGTCAAGATTGACGGTTTGATTTTCGAGAATTTGTTTTTTCAGAATGGCAATGGCTTTTTTGCCGGCGCCCGGAGATTCACGGTCATCGACAAGGATGTTTTTGATGGCACCGTCTTTCATGATGACGTCAACGGTCATCGGTGCGTTGTGCCCCGAAACGGTTTCGGAATACACCTGATTGGTTTCGGCCCAGGCTCCGGCTGAAAGACAGGTTGCTGAGATCGCCAGAGCGATTCTGGAAAGGCGTGAGAACTGCATGATTAACACTCCGAAAGGTTCATACGAGTGTCAGTCTATGCGCGGAACCGCAGGTTGTTTTGCAAGGCTGGGATGTCTTTTGCAATTTTGCAAAAGAGCAGAGTAAGAGATCAAAAAATTGCCCGCAAAGCAAGCAATAGCGCGATGCGGGCAGCGTGCAAAGTTGGCACGAGTGATTGGATTTGATTGGAGAGACGTACGATTAACTCTTTTGTTCAGCCATCATGGTGAGCAAAGAGACGGACATGCGTATATGTTCGTCAATGCTCTTGAGGTCAAGATATTCCTTATCGTTGTGAAGATGGAAACCGGACGGGCCAAGGCCGTCTAGGGTCGGAATGCCGACGGCTGAAATTCGGTTGCCGTCGGACAGGCCGCCGGCTCGAATCCATTTCACGTCAACGTCGACGCGACGAGCAGCTTCTTCAAGCATGGCGGCAAAGGACTTGGTTTCATCGTTGAAGGTCATTGCCGATGCCGTATTGATCTGACGCACGTCAATCGTGACGCCGGGTTCCCATTCCTTCTTTGCATAATCGAGAATGATGTCGCGTATGCGATCGTGATCTTCATTGGTCCAGGCAAAGAAGCGGAATTGGCAGCGGGCGTAGTCGGCAATTGTTGTCGGTGTCTGGCCGCCTTCGACAGGCGAGCAGTTGATAACAATGCCCGCGGCGCGATCTTCGTGTGACTTGACGGCAGAGATGAATTTCACCATGGCCATAACGGCGTCGCACCCGGTTTCAGGACTCACGCCGGCGTGGGAAGCTTTGCCGTGGAAGACGAATTCGTAGGAACTTGCAGCCTTGCGAGCGCAAACCAGCTCGCCGTCCTTGCGCGCAGGTTCGTAAATGAGGGCGCACTTGGAGCGCTTGGCAAATGACTGCAGCCAGGGTGTGGAATAAACAGTAAGAATCTCCTCGTCGCTGTTGCAGGTGATGCAGATGGCGAGTTTGTCAAGAACTTCCTTGGGAGTGTTCTTCAGGACGTGGAGCATCATGACGCAACCGCCTTTGCAGTCCAGTGCGCCCGGTCCGTATGCTTTGACGTCGTCATAGGAGAAGGGGCGCTCTGCCGCAGTACCGTGCGGAAACACGGTGTCCATGTGTGCATCCATCATGATGTCGAACGTTTCGGCATCGGGTTTATTTGTGACGAAGAGGCAGTCGCCGGCGCGATCGTCAATGTGGTCAATGCGACCAACGCAGCCGATGGCTTCAAATTTGGCTTTGAGAGTTTCAGCCACTTTTCTCAGTCCGGGCAGGTCACAGCTTTGGGAATCGATATTGACGATGTCTCTCAGGTCATCCAAATAAGCTTGTCTCATGGTCATGATGCACTCCGATTAGAAGTCAAGGGTGAAGCGAACGGGCGAAACTTCACAGGTGTTGCCCGGGTAAAAATCGATGACACGGTCGTTGAGGTCCATTAAAACCGTGTAGACCGTGATCGTTCGGTTGTATTCCGGCACAGACGGATCAGAGTGCTTACAAACGGAATTCGGATAGTTCGTGTGGTCTTTAAAGATGGATTCGATCTTGGGGAAGTCGAGTTTGCCGCAGGCTGCACAACGGCGTCGGATAACGTTGAGGCGAACCAAAGTGTGGGCATGCGTCGAGATGAATTTGAGATCCTGACCGGCCATTAGTGGGGAGAGGTAGTGGTTGGTATGGCACAGGGCCTTGTCTTCGCACATCAAGACGTCGAACGTGTCCGGTGTGAACTCGAGACTGCCGACCAGACCGTCGGCGGAACCGATGTTGAAGCAACCGCAACCTGCCCGCTTGGCACTTGCCACGACTTCGACGGCGTGAGAAAAAGAGTTTTGGTTTAGGATGGCGCGATAGAGCAGGTGCAACGGGACACCGACACGCCCCTTGCCGGTACTTGTTGCGTTGAGCGTCACACCAAGGCCCGTGGAATTGACACCTTTACCGCCAATGATGCCCGCTTCAGTGAAGATCACCATGGAGGGCAGGGGATCCTGTTTGATTTTGAGCGCAACGATTGTGTCGACCGAGTTTTCCGCCCAGTCCCAGGTTTGAGCCAGAAGTGTATGACCGTTTTCAGCAAGTTCGGGTACGGCTCCGATAGCGCTGCATCCATCAGGGATGGCAAAGAGAATCTCGCTGCGGCAATTGAGCGTGAGAATGTCGTCGAAATCGAAACCGCCACCTTCAGCAATGCCTTCAATCTCGAGGAGCCCTTCCGGATAAACATCCTTGATGTAGGGAATGAATTGGTGTGAGATTTCCCGTGCAGTCGCCCAGGAAATGCCGGCGCGACGGTCAAACAAGCATTGATAATTTTCGATGGAGCGACGAATCTTGTCGCGGGCGGCCTCTCCGTAGATGCGGCCGCGCTCCTTGGCGGAGCCGGAAAGCTCAATGCAGATATAAGGGACTTTCATCAGTACCCTCCTTGCAAAAAATCAACGCCACTGTCGATGGTTTGATTTGAGCTGATGGGAAGTGTACGCGCAAACTTCCCGATTTGTCAATATTGGTATGAAAATTTTATGATCTCTTTTGTCAAGTCATCTGCAGTTTTCCGTAATCCATGAAGTCAGCCGTTGTTTTACCCTGCGATTGCAGTACAAGATTGCTCATGGCACGGCGAATGTGCATTTGCATGGCAGTTTTGGCTAATTCGGCATCACCGATCAGAATGCCGCGCACAATTTCTCTGTGCCAGAAGTCTTTAAGAAGGCATAAGTCTTCGGACTTGGTGCCGAAGTGCCAAGCCACTTGCGAAATGCTGTCGAGAATCTGAATCGTGAGCATTTTCATGGCTTGGTAATAGAAACGGTTGTGCGAGATGTTGGCGAGCGTGAGGTGAAAATTCAGATCGTTGTGCACGTTGTCGCGTACGGATTCGCCTCGGTGATTGCACGAGGTTGCCAGGGCCTCTTTCAGAAGAATTCGATCCCTTTCATTGCTATTGATCGCGGCTTGATAGGCAATCTGCGGTTCGAGAATTGTTCGGTATTCCATGCACTGAATGGCTTCTTTTAGATCGGAAATCGGAGCGAAACTTATCAGTGTCGGATCTTTTGTTTGACGAACAAAACTGCCTGAGCCGCGAATGGACTCGATGTAGTTTCCTTCGCGTAATTGCTCTAAGGCAGCACGAATGACAGGGCGTGAGACTTTGAATTCTTCGCAGAGAGCGGTTTCTGTCGGCAATTTATCGCCCTCTTTGTACTGTTCTTGTTGGATACGAAGGAGCAGCTCCTTGTAAATGAGACTGCTGCGGGAACTGGGTGCCATAAAAACTCCTGACTGCAGCTGGAATGCAAGAGGACATCACGGACGAGGCAGAGGGTTTACCCTGATATTGTTGAATGCTTCATATGACAACTTGGTTGTCACCCCATGAAGCCCTCTATATAAATGTTTGTTTAATGAGGAACAGCTTGGAAGATGTTGTAATAATAAGTCATTTTTAAAAAATATCCAATTTGACAAATCCTTGATTGAGAGGCTAGGCTGAGCCCAGGTCTTTGGGGTTTGCCGGTTTGGATTCTTAATCTTCATCGCCACTGTCAACACATTCCCGCCGAAGGCTGAACGGTTTTTTTGTTTCTTCCAACGGAACAAAGAGAATTTTCACCGGTTGTCCGCAGCGGCTATCCGTAGCTGCGCGCCGACCTTCAGTAGCTGCGGAGTTTGATATGGCAGTTGAACAAACGCAATTGCAAAAAGATAGGGAGCGCATTGGCTTTGGCGCTTATTTTTCCCTGATCTTTGCCTGCATCTTCTTTTCCGGCGTTCTTCAATCCAGCGAGTGGTGGGGCGTCTTTGACTTTTCGACCCTTAAGGGTGCCTTCGGCAAAGTTGTCGTTGGCCTCTCCGGTGGTGCCGACGGTACGGCGGCTCATGCCGTCATGGGTAATTTCCGCGGACGTGGCGGCAACGGTGCTTTCGACGGCTTCATGTTTGCTTTGACCTTGTTTCCGGCGGTGATGTTTGCCATCGGTATGGTGACGGTCTTTGAACACTACGGCGCATTGAAGGCAGCCGGTCGAATGATGACCCCGATTATGCGGCCGATTCTTGGTTTACCGGGCGTTGTCGTTCTGAGTCTGATTACAACGCTACAAGCTATTGACGCCGGCGCGGCCATGACCAAGGGACTCGAAGAGACCAAGCAAATGACTCACATCGAAGTGCTGCGATCAACGGCTTTCCAAATTACTTCTGGAGGCTGTTTGACTAACTTCTTCAGTTCAGGCGCTGTTCTTTTTACCTTGGTGGCAGCTGACGGCAGATCCATTCCTTTAACGATGGGCTTTACGTTCCTGGTGATTCTGGCCTGCAAGTTCATCAATAGCTTCATTATGCGGTTGATAACGCTCACCGCCTTTAAGAATCACTGACAGAAACGGGAGACAGTTATGGCTGAAGAAAAAGTTGCCGAACAAAAGAAGATGATTACGGAAATCTTTTGCAAGGGTTTGGTCAAAGGCTGGAACATCTGCGTCAACTTTGTGATGCCCAACATTGTGATGAGCTTTATTCTCATCAAGTTCCTCGAACAATCAGGCCTTCTGAAGATGATCGGAGATTTCTTCGGACCGGCGATGGCGATTTTCGGTTTGCCTGGCGAAGCGGCGACAGTCCTGATGGCTGCGTGGCTTAGCCAAGGTGGCGGCGTTGGTGTTGCAGCGGCTCTCCTTGAAGGCGGAATGCTTGATATGACGCAACTTGCTGTTGTGACGCCCTCAATTTTCATCATGGGCTCGCAGGTACAGTACATCGGTCGTGTTCTGGGTGTCATCGGCATCAACAAGCCGTCTGAAATGGGCATTTTGATGTTGCTGCCTTGCGTGACCGGTATTCTCTCGCTGGCCTTCATGCAAATCATTCTCTGATTCTTTCCAAGGGGTAGGGCACACAAAGGAAACAGAAAACAGTTGCTTTTGTGTGCTTTTTTTCTTGCCTGAATTTTGTTCAAGCACCTTTTTTCTAGGGGGCGGGGGATGTCTGCGCTTAAAGGACCAATCCTCGTTTTGCTGGGATCGTTGTGCTTTAGTACAACCGGTCTTATGCAAGTGTTGGCACCGCAAGGAGCCAACGCCGTCAGCACGGCGTTTTTCCGAATGGCTGTCGGCAGCATTTGTCTCTTCATATGGTGTTTTTTTACCGGACAGCTTCGCTTTGACTGGAAGACACTGCCGTGGAAAAGACTCATTGCGTGTGCATTGTGTCTGACAGAAGCTCAAGTTTTCTTTTTTTCTTCAGTTAAGGATGTCGGTGTGGCTGTAGGTACTGTGGTTTACATCGGTGTTGCACCGTGCGCTGCCGCAATCTTTGCTTTTTTGCTTTATCGGAAAAAACCGTCAACCGTATGGTGGCTTTCGACAGCATTGGCCATTACAGGTGTCGTGTTGATGAACGATTTGTCGGCCGGACATTTGGGCGATATGTCTGCGATGGGATTTATTGTGGCGGCAGGTTTCGGCTATGCCTTATATGTCACGATCAGTCCGGTTCTTCTCGAGAGATTATCCGCAGAAGCGAGTATTGCGATCATCTCTTCTTTGGTTTCGCTGGCATTGTTGCCGGCGGCACTTTGTATGCCGATGCAGTGGGTGTTGTCCCCGATGGGACTCTTTACAGTATTTGACTTGGGCATTGTGACGGCCGGACTGGCTTTTACTCTGGTTCTCAACGGGCTCAAACAGACGGACTCGACGGTCGCTTCAACGCTTTTGCTTGGCGAGCCGCTCGGAGCTGTCGGCTGGGGCGTTCTGTTGCTTGGTGAACAAATCGGGTTCATCGGCTACTGCGGCATGACGATGGTGTTTTTCTCCATTGTGCTGCTTTGCTGGGAACAACACCGTCGTTCAAAAACGCAAGATTGTTGAATATAAATCTCTTTTACACTACGTTATGCGGCTTAAAAATTCCGACGCACCTTGTGCCGTGAAAGTTTTGAGCCGTGACAACCTAAGGAGCAAAAACATGCGCTTTTCCAAATCCATTCTGGCTCTCTCAATTGGTGCGGCTATCGCTTCGATCAGTCTTCCGTCTCAAGCCTGCTTTACGGTTATTGTCGGCAAAGATGCGTCGGCAACCGGAGAAATTCTCATTGGGCACAATGAAGACAACGATCGCCGCATTATTACCAATCAATACTGGGTTCCAGCCGCCGATCACAAGGCGGGTGAAATGATCGAGTTCGAACCGTCGGCAGCAAAGATCCCGCAGGTCAAGCACACGCTTGGCTTCTGGTGGACGCAGACGTTGGCTCCGGAAGGCTCGAGTTTCTCTGACGGCTTCATCAATGAAAAGGGTGTTGTGGTTGTCTCCAACAATTGCAACATCACGATTGAAAAGGATCAGAAAGTCAACGACGGCGGCATCGGTTACGGCATCCGTCGCATCGTTGCAGAACGCGCCAACTCTGCTCGTGAAGGCGTCGACATTGTCATCGACTTGATGAAGAAGTACGGCTACTTCCACATGGGCCGCACCTACACGATCGCCGATCGCAACGAAGCCTGGCAGATTTCGCTGCTTCGCGGTCACCGTTACCTGGCTCGTAAGGTCGGCGATAATGAAATCGCTTTTATTGCCAATGCGTTTGCGTTTGACAAGGTAGACCTCAAGGATCCCAATGTCATCGCCTCTCCCGACCTGATTGAGCACGCCATTGAAATGGGCGCTTATAAGCCTGCCAAGGCAGGGGACTACTCTGACTTCTCATTCCGCGAGGCTTACCAACCTGAGGCTCGTCGCGTCTTCCCGCGCAATAAAGAGCGCGTCTTTACGCTTCTGGAAATGGTGACGGGCAAGGAATACAAGGACACGAACGATTATCCGGCTTATCTGCCCGCACCGAAGAAATACACGGTTGAAGACGTGCAGGCATTCATGCGCGGTCATTCGAAGTTTGAAAAGCGTCAGACCGGTTGGCACCATGAAACGATGCAGGACATCTGCAACATCGGTACGTTTGACTCCGTCGTGTTCAAGCTTGCCAAGGATCCGCTGCTCACCATGGCTTGGCGTGCGGCCGGACGTCCGTCCGAACAGCTTTATACACCGGCTTTCCCGCTTGCCGGTCCCGCTATGGCTCAGACGTATATGACGCCTGAAGTCGGTACTCGAGCCCAATTCCATGCAACGCCTGAACAAGTCAGTTGGTCGGCTGATCGTCCGATTTATACGTTCCTTGCCCAGCAGTTCTTCCTTGACTGGATGGCACCGGCACGCAACGAGTTCATGAAGATTCGCAATACGGCAGAAAAGGAAAAGACGCAAGCCGCCATGATTGCGCAAGCTAACGCCGCAAAACTTGCCAAGGTAGATCGTGAAAAGGCTCGCGAGTATCTGCACACTTGGAACGTCGGTGCATTCAATCAATCACTCGGTGAAGCTGCTGCTATGGTTCAAAAGCTCAATACGCACGTGATCGCAATCACCAAGCCGACGCTTTCGCAGGCTGACAAGGGTACAGTAGATGTAGTTCTGTACTCGGCAAAGGGCTTTGATGCCACGAAGCTCGACCAAAAGGCGACCTTCTTCGGTTCTCCTTATCCGGACGGTAGCATCGAGCTCAACAAGGAAATGGCCAAGCCTGCCAAGGTTGTTTTCAAAGACGTTGATGCTGATGGTCTTAAAGATGCCGTGATCACGTTCCCGGTGAAGGGTGCTGCTGCGTTCTCGTTTGCCGGCGTTGACTCCGAGCTCTATCTCTTCACCAAGGTTGACGGAAAACCGATCGCCGCCTTTGATACGGTGAAGTTCACGAAATAACTTTGTTCTGGGCTATGGACGATTCGCTTGCAAGAACCGTCTCAAGGCCGGATAAAGTCAACAAGACAAACCCGACGGTTGTTGCAGCTGTCGGGTTTAGTTTGCATGCACAGGCGTACTTTGAACTGGTGCAGACGGTATGGCTTTCCCAGCCAAATCGGTAGTTGATCTGGTGGAGAGAGTTAGTTGATGCAAGAAACTCAAGCATTCTTTGATTAACTTGCACCAACCAACTTCACTCACTACAAAATCCACCGCTTCGGATTCCCCATCCCTGCAGCCTTCAAGTTCGACTCGACAGCCAAACGTTCGACAAAATCCTCGGTCCCCGAGAGTTTCCTGAACGTCGCTTGACGGCCCACGGCCGCAAAGTCTCCGGGCGTCAGATTTCCGAAATCGGCCACACGGTCAAGCGCTTCGACGCCATCAGTCAAACCAAGCTTGCCCGCATAAGCCTTGGCCATCGCCACGGCCTGTTCGGGGCGCAGGTAATCAAACTTCGTCTTCAGATCAAAACGCCGCAGGCAAGCCGGATCCAGGTCGTCCTTCAGATTCGTGGTTGCGATGAAGTAACCGCCGTAGCGCTCCATCTGAGCAAGCATTTCGTTGACGGCTGTGACTTCCCAGCTGTACCGAGTCGCCTGGCGATCACGAAGGAACGAATCCACTTCATCGAGCAAAAGCAAAGCGCCGTCGCGCTGCGCCGTCTCAAAGGCATCCGCAATGAGTTTCTCGGTCACGCCCACGTAGCAGCTCGTGAGTTCCGCGCCGGTTTTGCGCATCAGAGGAATACCGAGTTCCCGAGCAACGTACGCGGCATAAGCAGACTTACCCGTGCCCGGAGGCCCGTAGATGCAAAGACGCCCGCAGTGAGCAGCACGCAGCCCTTCGAGCAGATTTTCGAGATCCAGTTCAGAATTGACAAACTGAGGCTCGTAGAGCTCCGGCAGCAGCGTGTTGTTGTCAACGACGCGTCCCATGTGCTGGGCCTTGAGCATCTGGTCGGCCATCTCGATGATCTCGTCCTCAGAAGGAGATTCGGACGTTTTGCCCGTTTCGCGAACGATGTCCGAAATCGATCGAATCACGGCGCTCGACAAATTTTCCGTCAAGGCAAGCCGTTCGGTCGTGCCTTTCGAGAGTCGGTGATCAAACGCTTTGCTGATCATTTCGCGTCGATAGGCAAGCCCCGGTGACTTGACTTCGATTACCATATTGAAGCGACGCAACATGGCAGGATCGATGTTGCCAATCGAATTGGCGGTCCAAAGCGTGACAACCGGATTTTCTTCCAGAAGGCGGTTGATTTCACCTTTGTTGGTGCGTCTGCTGAAAAAGAACGATCCCAGGTCGTTGAAGACGTCTTCGGCTTCGTCAATCACCAAAATATTGGTATTGGTTTGCGAAAGGACGTTGCCCGCAGCCTTCCAGAACTTCAGTCGCGAGGTACGCTCCTCTTTCTTTCGCGTTTCCTTTTCGGCGAACTGCACTTCGTAACCGGTGAGCCCCAGTTCCTTGGCAATGACACGCGTAAGTTCCGTTTTGCCGCTGCCCGGAGGTCCGTAAAAGAGGATGTTGACGCCTTTGCGCTCGCCGGCTACGGCAGACTTGAGGTAGGGGAGAAGTACGCGGCTCACGATCGGCAGATGCGGAAAGTGTTCGACGCTCAAGGTCGGTTCGGGTGCCGGCAAAAACGACTCCTGAAGCAATTTGGACAAGGACAGTTTCACGCTTAAGGTTGAAGGAGACAGCACGGCACCTGGAACAATCTGCTCGCAAAATTCGTCGCCCGATTCACCGTAATCCAGAAGACCGATGGAAACAAGCTTTCCTTCGGCGGCCAGCGCCTTCTTGACGTCTTCGCGATCAGCGTTCAGAGCCAGGGAGAGCGTATCGATGACGAGTGTCATGCCTTGCTCGCCGTAATCGAACAGATCGCACAGCAGACGGTTGACGAGCTTCACATCACGCGCACAGTAGACGAAGGCGAGAATGCGGGTTTCCAGATCCGAGAGCTTGAAGTTCTCCTGAAGCAGACGAAGGTTGGCGGCAAAGGCTTCAGGCAAAGCGGAGAGTTCGTCGGAGCAGGCCGATTCCAAATATCGCAGTTCACGGCTCAAGGCACGCGGCATGCCGTTTTCCAACAACTTGGCGGTAAACGGATGGCCGGGAAAAGGGCGACAGTACGCGCCGATGGTCTCCGGATGACGCGGCTGCACCGTCAGGAAAGGCATCAATCCGTCGATAAAGTTGTATTGAGGCCAGACTTCTTCGATCAAATATCGGATGCGCTTTTCAGGAGCAATGACAGCATCCTCATCGAGTTCCATCTCGACGTCTGTAACCGCTTTGATGTCTTTGACGGCGCCGGTTCCCAAGAACTTCTCATTGTTGAGGATCAATGCTCCCAGATGCAGGTGACGACGAAGTTTGAGTCCCCAGAAGAACTTCGGCAAGGCGTCGTGGGAGTACATGTCGTTGCGGGCTACTTTTGCCCACAAGTCACCATTGCACAGCAATCGCAGCATCCAAAGGTTGACGACGGAGTGCCCGATGTTGGAATTGTTCAGGTTCAAAGAGGTGGCGCGATCAGACATACTGCACTTTCTCATCATTTATTTCGTGAAATTCGACAAGTGCAGAATAGGTCTCGGTGCGTCAACGATTGACGCATGGAGCATTCGTTGATCAATTGATGTGCAATTATTTTCCCCGATCGCTGCTTTCGTTGCAATGCGACGAAGTTTGTCGCATCCCTTCTTACGATCTCGGTCAACAAAATGTTTGAACACCGTCAGCTCATGCAAGCGAACGGTTATGGGAAGAGAGGAGCCGGCATAGCCGGGAAAGAGAAAATGCCTTGGTTTACCAATGTCGATGACCTGATGAAGGCGCTGAACTCCAAGTACGAGCCTGTGATGCATATCGTCGAAGGCGAGAACCTCAAAATTGAGGACTTTCGCAATCAAAAGTTCCGTGTGGACGGCGTCACGCTCAAAGTGGATGACATCCGAGCTGAATACCCGATCTTTGTTGAAAACGGAAAGGCGCGGACGGATTTCTTCCTGAAGCTCTACGGCGATTGCGACGATGAACACCATGAGGTGCTTATCCATTTCCCGCACGAGAAACAACAGCAGGCGCTCGACTTCTACGCAGCGGTCGATTGTTTCCGATGCATTGAGGTTCACGAACTATGGGACAGCGATGAGGACGACGACCACGATGACTATTGGGGATTTGTGAAGACATTCAAAGCCGATAAGTGCGTCAATCCGTTTTCGTTTCTTAACGCGGTGTGTCACTGCTCCGACGGCATTCAGGATTTGCTCAAGTGCCGAGTAACGTCGGAGGCCGGTCTCATTGAGTGCTCGATTCGTGATTTCGTGATCTGCACGGACTTCCTGGTCGACAAAGCACTGGCGATCATGCAGGAATACTGTCGAGAACAATGCTCCCCTGATGGTTTTGACATCTTCTCGACACCGATTGGCGAAGGCCGCTACAAAAAGGACTATTGGAGGAGCTACGTCTTTTGTGACGAAGCAAACGACACCTTGCGAGGAGCATTTCAAGTCACATTGAGGGGAGGACAATGCGGCTGGCTGATTGGCAACAACGAGCAGGAATTGCAGGCCATCGCCGAGCGTTATCCGGTATTGGCAGGACCTTGTTCACTCCAAGATCAGCAATGCACGTTCCAAGGCTACGACCAATGTTCCTTTTGATAGGTTCGCTGCCTGGCAGATGAGACAACTTCTCGGTTGTCTTGCCCGCGTTGCCGAAACACCGGTCGTACCGTCTGACAGACAGGCTGCGGCTGACTTCATGACCTGGGGGCTGAAACAAGCAGAACGGCTGGGCAATCAAGCCTTGGCGTTTTTCAAGGAATATTTGAAGCCTGGCCAATCCAACATAGCCTCGTGAGGTTACCTGCAAAACGAACTTTGGCTGCCAAAAGATCGGCAGCAAGGAGTCAAGAAATGGGATTTTTCCCGCGTGAATTCATGCTTCGCAAAGTCAGACATCACAATTTCTATGAACTTGCCGACAAGCTCGAGTCGGTGTCTTTGCTTTCACTGTTCGGAGGCCGCAGAAAAGAAGGGCAACTCTCTTTCGATACGCTCGAGGACGTTTTTATCTGTCCGCTTAAAACGGAAAAGGCCGGCAGTCTGATGTCACGAGTGCTAAACAAGAATACGGCGTCAATCGTCGTCAAAGAGGCATCCGCATTCTTCAACCGCCTTGCCCAACACCACGACGTTTGGATGCGCGAGATTGCCGCTGCCGGTCACGGTCTTTCCGAAGAAGCCGTGCGACTGCTTGCCAAAGACCACGGGTTCGACGTCTGCAACGTGCTTGCAAAGACTCCTGAGAACCTTTTCAAGCTCAATGTTGAAGAGCTCATCGCCTTCGTCACGCGCGATGAGGCGATCAAGTCTCAGGTGTTCCAAAACCTTGTGCACTTCAGCGGTTTCTCGGAGGATATGATTGAGGCCGGAGTCATCGAGAAGCTCAAGACTTTTGTCGAAGCGTTTACTAATGATTCCGATGGTGAGCTGCGCGAGACGGCAGAGGAGCTGCGGATAAGAATCGAAGAAAACGAATTCGTTGCGACAAAGTCGGCCCATCTGCGCCGCAGAGAGAATCTTTCCTGCGACAATCCGTACGGACGCATCGGCGAGTATGTATTCGCCATTGGTTTTCTTAAACCTGACGGCGAAATCAATGCATCGGAAATTGATCCCAACGAGCCGATTTTCTGGCTGCCGGTATCGGTTCACTCGTCTCTGGCGTATTGGGACGAGCAGGGTGTTCAGGAGGAATTGCTCACGCGGCTTGCGCAAAGCAAGTCGTTTGAGGTTCGCCGCGAACTCTCAGAACGCCGAAATTTGCCCAAAGCCGTCGTGGACGAGCTCAAGACAGATAAGTCGTTCATCATCCGCAGCAATCTGTTGAGCCGGAATTCTGCCCAACATCTGACGGACGACGAAATCCGAGAAATGCTGCGCGGCGAACTCGGAGTCATGCGCGATTGGGACGATTGTTTCCCGTTTGACAAACGCGTGGAGGCGATTGCGTTGGAACTCTTTACAAACGAAGGCCCGGACGGATTAATTGCGCAGGAATCGGACAAGCAAGGCGTATAGCAGGCAGAACACAGATAGTGAAAGTTCGGGGAGATAACAATGGGTAGCACCGTCTCTGCAGTGAAACGAGTTCAATTTCGACTCAGAGCGGAGGACAAGGGCCTGCTGCAATTGGCTGCATCCTACGAAGGCGAGTCTTTGTCTGCCTTCATTAGAAAAGCGGCACTTGAGGCCGCTTGCTCAGTTATCGAGCGCAACGAAAGGTTCGTTCTCGGCAGAGAAGATGCCAAGGTGATCATCGCCTCTTTGGAGCAACCTTTGGTTCCGAACGAAGTGCTTTGCAAAGCTGTGAGGACGTCAGAATGAATTGAGGCTAGTTTTCTGAAGGCTTAATTTTGGAAAACGGCTGGCTGAAAAATCAAACTGTGAAGAACGGTGCAGTTAAAGCGCCTGTAGTCTGAAATGGCGACAACGAAAAACCGCAGGTTTGCGAGGTTGCCATTTCCACGCTCATAAAACTCGAATGTTGCCAGCTCAGAACAACACGGCAATGAGATTACCGTGCACACCAATCTTCCCAAAGCAGACCTTCTTTTTGAAGCCCTTCGAATGCCCGGTGATCGTGTGAAACCAAAACCAGATTGTTTGCAATCGCTTGGGCGGCGATGAACATATCCAGTTGTAGCAGAGTCCGACCTCGCTGTACCAGAGTAGAGTTGAACCTAGCGGCCACGCCTGCCGCTTTCCCGTCAAACGAGACGATATTCAAGTCTTTCGACCATTGCTCCAGTCTGGATTGAATCTCAAGCAGACGTTTGCTCGATGGTGCTTGCATCAGTCGACGCGTCAGTCCGAACCACAGTTCATAGCAGGTAATGGAAGAAACAAACAGTCGACATTCATCAACCGCCGCTACGTGTTCAATAAGCACCGTATCGCGCCCGTCAAGCAGATATGAGACGATGTTAGTGTCCAAAAGGAAACCGGAAGACATCAGAAAACCTCACGCTCCGTCCATTTGTTTTCGGGGCGAATGTGCCAAGGTTCTTCGCCTTCGTAATCTTTTTCAGGCAGATCCTTGGTGAGTTCCGCCAGCATGGCAAACCGGTTTTTGAATCTGGCAGGCAGTTGTCCTTTACCGATGGAGTCCCAGATATTGTCATCGGGATTTACGGTTTTGAGAGCAACGGCGTGTTCAACCATACGGCGAACAGCTTCAGAAACACTTATGCCCTGCTGTTCACACAAATCGGCAAACCGACTGCGCATTTCTTGCGGCAAGCGAACGTTAATCAGTACGGATGATGTCATATAGCCCTTTTTTGTGTCTTACCTTGTAAGACACAAGTGTAACCAAGAAAAAACAACCTCGTAACTACGCAATAAATTTGGACGGCGCGTTCTGTCCTTCGAACAAAAATGTCATGAATTCAGGAGGCGTCAACGTGAAGAAATCGCAGCTTAGAGGGTGTCGTTCTTGTGGCATCGTGGATGTCGTTTTTGACTTCGTTTGTCTGATTCGGCGAGAAGTCTCCTTTGAAGGTTAGGTTTGACAGAGTTCTGAAACGTCGTTTGGATGAAAAATCCTCCCGACACGCATGGCATCGGGAGGAGGAGGGCGGTCAGATTGCCCGTCGTTCGGCGTTAGCGGCCGTTTAATTTTTCAAGGGTACGGCGGAAAATGCCGAAGGCGGTTTCAAGACCCGTTTCGTCGAAATCAAATTCGCGCTGATGGTGAGCCGCCGTTCTGTCGGCGCCGACAACGAAGAATTCGGCCTTGCCGCCGTGAGCCTGAACGCGACGCGCCAGAAGCGTGAAGTCTTCCGAGCAGCCCAGTTTCTTGCGTTCCACAACGTTCTTGCAGGTGGGTTCTTCGTGAGCGCATTCCGCAACAAGATCAATCAGCTCACGATCGTTAATCATTTCACCGGCTTCACCGACTTTTTCCACTTCGTATTGAACGTCGTAGGCCAAGGCGGTACCTTTGACGATTCTGACAGCCTGGTCAACCATAAAGTCGTTGATTTCGGCCGTTTCGCCGCGCACTTCCATTTGAATCTGAGCGTGTACGGGAATCACGTTGCGGCATTCGCCCGCGCTCATCAGGCCGACGTTGATGCAGCCCAAACCGTTGCCGTGGCGTGCCATGCCGAGAAGTTCTGTGACGCATGTGCAGGCGCAAGCCAACGCGTTTCTGCCCAAATGCGGACTCATGGTCGGGTGAGCGGGCGCACCGGTAAAGCGGATGTCAAGTTTTGTGGTGCAAAGAACACCTGTTGGAACGGTTGTGACTTCACCGGTCGGGCACATCATGGCCAGATGGGCGCCGAGCAGATAATCGACGTCATCCAAAAGACCGGAAGCGGCTTGTGCAGCTCCGTCGCGCACGCCTTCTTCTGCCGGCTGGAAAATGAGTTTGATGCGTCCCGAGAGCGAATCTTTGTTGTCGACGATCCAGCGAGCGAGCGTCAGGCCGACGGCGGTATGTCCGTCGTGCCCGCAGGAATGCATGGCACCGGGATGTTTGGAGGCAAAACCGGCTTTGTTGGGCAGGTGTTCGGGCTTGTCGGTTTCCTGTACGCCCACGCAGTCAATGTCGAAGCGATAGGCGGTTACCTTACCCGGGCGACCCGTGTCGAACTCGGCGATGCAGCCCGTAAATCCCTGCATACGCTCAAGCATCGATTCGCTTACGCCTTCGCTCTTGGCGCGTTCAATGTTTTGCTTAACGAACTCGGGGCTGCGACCCATGACATCGTCCAGTCCGATTTGCTCGAGCCCGGCATGCACTTTCCAACCGAGCCGGTCAAGTTCTTCGATGATGCGCGCAGTTGTACAGAATTCTCCCCAGCCCAGTTCCGGGATCTGATGCAGTTCACGCCGCAGAGCAACAGCATTCTCAATGTAGTTCATGATTCTTAACTCCAACAGAAAACGAGCGGTTAGACCATTGCCAACGCAACGAAGATCACGCACACGCACATCGGCAGAGCCAGGCGCTTGGAGAGTTCGATGGGATTGACCATCGTGAGACCGCAAATGACGATTGCAACACCTGAAATCGGACTCATGGTTCGACCGAGGGCGCCCGAAAGTGCAGCCATGGCGCCAAGTGTCGGAACCTGCATGCCGAAGCTTTCGGCGTGCGGCGTGACAGCTTCATTGAAGGCAAACGCCGCCGCGTCGCCCGAACCCGTGATCACGCCCATGACAAACGGGCCGATCGAGCCGCCCCAGCGGGCAATTTCATTGGAATGTTTGAGCAGGTCGATAAAGACAGCCACAAGTCCCGAAGCCGTCAGACCGGCGGCGAAAACACCCGCGGCAATGATGATGCCCAGAACGTCGCCGTAGCCTTTGCCCATGCCGACGAAGAACTTCTTGGAGAATTCCTGCGGATTGGCAAGCGTGACGGCAAGCGTATAGATGGCACCGATCAGCATGGCCTGAGCTACGCCCATTTTGATGGCGGGAAGCCACAGATTGCCCGTCACTAGCAGTGCAACAGGAATGAGCGGCGCAATTGCTTTGAGAATGTTGCAGTGCCCGATATCGTCGGAAACGGCAGTCTGTGCTTCTTCAGTCCGTCCTTTTTTATAGTCGCCCAACGCAAAGCAGACAATCGAGACGCCGACTAGAGAGATCACGCCGCACACCAAGGTGTATGGCATATGAAGACCGATGACGTCCATAACGCCGATGCCGGCCATTTTGGCAACGAAGGGGTTGTGGGACAAACCGGGCGAGAGCATGGAGCCGAAAGTGCCGGCCAGAATCGCCGCTGCCGTTCCTTCTTTACTGATGCCCGCGCGCAGCATGATCGGAATGAGCGTCGGACCGACGGCAGCGGCGCAGCCGGCAGCCGACGGAATCGCTACACAAATGAAATAGGTGATGGCGGTAGCCGCCGGAATCAGCACAAAGCCGAGTTTGGAAAGCGGTGCCGAGAGTAATTTGACCAGATGCACGTCACACTTGGTCATTTGAATAACAAGAGCAAAACCCATTGCCGAGCAGATTGCCATGATGAGGCCCGAATTGGTCATGGATTTTGCAAAGGCGTTGAGCGCTTGCATCGGGGTGAAGGAAATGCAGGCCAGAAACAGGCCGGCGGTGATGAGGACCAGTCGTGTTTCATAGCGCTTGATGAGCGCCCAGACCGTAACAGCTACAACCGCCAGAGCAATCCAGGAAGTAACGGTCATGTCAGCTTCTCCTATGGTTGATTCTTTTGGTGAGGAAAACGCGCACGTTTTGCCTCAATTCAATTTTCGAAGTTCCGTACAATTGCAGTAAGTCCCTATTTGGCAATTCTGTTTTGTTCTTAACGCAATCATGCGTACGGTAGACGAAACCCAATACTTTGAAGTCTTTCTGGCGGCTGCCCGGACGGGATCCGTCGCGGCGGCTGCTCAATCACTTTCGATATCGCCGTCGGCCGTATCGCGCAGGCTTGGCGGTTTTGAAAAGATAATGGGCGGTCCGCTCTTTGAGCGAGAGGCCAATGGCGTCAAACTCAATTCTCGAGGCGTACAACTGCTCGAACCAATCGATGAGTGCATGAAGCGTTTTCGTGAGCTCTGCAACCAGGCCGTTCCGAGTGCGAAATCGCAAACGGATCCGATTCGCATCTCGGCGCCGAGTTCCATCGGAAACGGTCTTCTTATTGGTTGGATCACGGCCTTTGAACGAAAGCATCCCGACGTTGTCATTGATCTGACGTTGACATTGGGACCGGTACGGATGATGCCTCACGGGTGCGACCTGCGCATCAGTCACGGACTCTTTCCTTGCGAGCGCGTCATCACGCGGCACTTGGGCTTTATGCAGCGCATGATGGTGGCTTCGCCTCGGTATCTCGCCGAACATGGCGTGCCGCATTCTCCGGAAGACCTGATGCACCACTCTCTTTTGGGCGGCAATGACTTGTTGGACGGAAGGCCTTTGGTTGTTCACCGCGGCAAGGAACGCGTCGTGATCCCGTATCTGCCACGATTGCGACTGCACGATCATGCGGCAGCCCGCTCGGCAGCGCTGGCGGGCGCGGGCATTGCTGTTCATGCCTTTCGTTACGACACGCTCGAGTATGTGCGCCGTGGCAGACTGGTGGAAGTTCTTTCCGATTGGATTCCCGATGAAACACCTGTGAGCATGCTTTTACCCGTGAACCGTCCCGTTCGGGCCGTTGTTCAGGAACTTGCCGATTTCATTGAGAACAAGTGGCATACGCATCCGGAGCTCACCATTCACGAAAGAGGACCGGGCGAATGGTAGGAAAAGATAAAAAGCTCAAAACGCCGACGCTGCGGATGTGGCGTGTGTTTACAACAGCTGTCGAGCAGGGCTCTTTTTTGCGGACGGCCGATGTGTTTCAAACCGATGTGGCGTTTGTCAGCCGCGAAATCGGAGAACTTGAAAATTGTCTGGGTGAACCGCTCCTGCAACGCAGCAAGCGCGGCGTCAAACCGACATGGGCGGGTGTGCAGCGCTACAAAGAAGCGATCGCCGTGATTCAAGCATTCGACCGAGTGCTGCAAAGCACAAGCAAAAAGGGTGTCGGCACCGAACTGCGGCTTGCGGTTCCGGCTTCCTTGGCCGAGCTTTTTGTGCAGTGGACGGCACGATTCGGCAGCCTTCCGGCTTCGCAGGGATTGACCGTGATGGTGGAACAGTACGCCGATACGATGCCCGTGGACATGATCGGCTACGACCTTTTTGTCTGAGAAGATGTTCTACCGAACGCGCGAGTTCTTGCGACGGCTTTAGGGTTCGTGCAGCGCGGCATTGCTGTGGCACCCGACTTTTTAAAAACGCAAAGCGCAGTGCGCGTCCCGGAGGATCTTCAAAAACGACCGATTATTGCGGAACGAAGCGGACGAACGCTGATGCTAGGCAAAGATGAGAGTGTGGCCATCTGGGTGGAGCCGACGATGAGGGTGAATAACGCCGGAGCGCTTGCTGCTGCTGCCCTGGCCGGTGCCGGTTACGCGGTCGGCGTACCGTTGTGGCAGATCAGTTCGCTTTTGAAAACCGGCAGATTGACACTGGTTTTGGAAGACTGGCGAATCGCTGCACGCCCGGTCTGGCTTTTGAAACATCCTCACACGGAACACAACACGCATATTCGCCGCTTGGAACAGTATTTGATCGAATGCTGGGCGCAGACGGAAGGGCTTGACGCAGCGCGCCGAACGTTTGCTCGCAGGTCTCTTACAGACGCGCATTAACTTTAGGGGGCGGATGCCAACGTTTTAGCGGATTCGCTATTCCGAAAAGGAATAACTGCACTTTGGGACAGTTGTAGGAATTACTCCGGCAGGCCAAGATGAAACCATGGAGCCGAGTACTCACAAAAACAAGAAGGTCTCGGCAGCTTCTCTGCCCCAAAACAGGAGAATCGCATGAGCAAATCCGAACAACAGAGCCGTTGCGCTCTTCCCTCCACACGTCGTCAGTTTCTTAAGATGACGTCCGCTGCAGCGGCCGTCTCATCTTTGTCCTGTTGGACACAGGCTCTTGCCAAGACCGATCTGGACGTTCTCGGTGCTAAGCCAGCCGAAACGCTCGACAAAAGCGTCAAAGTCGTCAATACCTATCACGAAATTCATTGCCACGGGCAGTGCATGTTGAAGGCCCATGTCAAAAACGGAAGACTGCTTGCGTTGACCTCGGCCGGTGACGTTCCGCGTTGCGAAGCAGCCAAGACGGACGAATCGATCGGTAAGATGCAGCGTCGCGCCTGCATGAAGGGTTATGCCGAACGTAAACGCCTGTACGCTCCCGACCGTCTGAAGTATCCGCTTCTTCAAACGATTGAACGCGGCAATCTTGCGGGCTTCAAGCGCATTTCCTGGGATGAAGCTATTGACCGTGCATGCGAGCATATCGAAAAGGCGAGAGCTCGCCAGAAGGAATTGGGCTACATCCCCATCTGGGAGGTTGGCAGCACGCCGCTTGCTTTCCTCGGCCCGTACGTTTCGTGCTGGGGCCATCACTCGGCCGGCAACGAAATGGATGCGCTCTTTAACGCACTCGGTAAGGGCGTCAACGGGCATCCGTCAATTGACATGCTCAATTCCAAGTTCATCATCGTTTGGGGTGCCGACCCGCAAACAACGTCGCCGCATCTGCCTTTCATCATGACCAAGGCCAGAGAAAAGGGCATTCCGATCGTGGTGGTTGATCCGCGCTACACGGGCACGGTAGGCGCCATGGCAACGGGAGCCCCGGGCATTACGCCGTGGATTGCACCGCGTCCCGGGACTGACAGTGCCATTCTTGCAGCCATGGCCAATACGATCTATCGGCGCGGTCTGCACGATGAAGCGTATATCCGCAAGTATTGCTTCGGCTTTTTCCCGGGTGACACGGTTGTCAGTCATTCTCCTGCGAAAGATCCGATCACGGGCAAGCCATGGAAGGGAAACACGTTTACGACGCCTAAAGGTCAGTCGTTTGTGGAGTATCTCGATGAACTCAATCGCGAACACGGCGGGGAAGAGGGCGTGTTGCGCTGGGCATCTCTCCTGTCGGGTGTTCAGGCTGAAACCATCGAGGCACTGGCTGTGACCTATGCCAAGACCAAGCCCGCTTGTCTGCATTCGACATGGACTTGCGGTGGTGCGCAACGTACGGGCAACGGCATGTACCATGTATGGCTGCTCCTGTGTCTGGCGGCTATGACCGGCAACGCAACGGTTCGAGGCGGCGGCATCGGCGCTCTGGCTCCCGTTGACGGTATGGCGGTCAAGCTCGGCAAGGCGCCCGCCCTGTGCAAGGGGAAAAAGCACAGCGCATTGCTGTTTTCTCAGTACATGCAAAGCAAAGTGTTGCTGACAGGCCGCGATTCGCGTACGCCCGAACAAATTCGAGCCGACGTGCTCGGCATCAACGGTATCGATCTGGGGCCCGACGCCAAGATTGAAATTGATATGGTTTGGCGCGGCGGCGGTTCAGCCGACCCGTTTAATCAGCGCTCTTCCATCAATCCCAAGATTCTTGCCTGGAAAAAACTCGACTATGTCGTAAGCTACGAACGCTTCATGAGTACGACGGCGCGTTATTCCGATCTGGTCCTGCCGGTGGTGACGCACCTCGAAGAGAGCTTCTTTACGGGCAGTCGCGTCAAGACCGACATGAACGTGGTCAACGCCGTTGTCAATCCCATGTACGAAGCCAAGAGCGACGTTGCCATCAACGAGATGATCGCTGAGCGACTCGGCCTGGATTGGGGACGCCACGGCATGACGGACCATGATGTGATGCGCATTCAGTGGCAGGGTACGAAGTTGCCTGAAGCCTATAAGTCGGTCGATCCCGACATGAAACTTCCTACGTTTGAGGAGATGCTTGAAAAGGCCAACCTGCAGCTGCCCGTTCCGCCCGAAAAGAGCGTGATCGCAGCGGCCAAATTCGCTCCCGGAGAATTCCCGACGGATACCGGCCGCATCAATTTCTATTCCCCCTGGCTTGCGCAGCGCGGTCGCGTTCAGGCCGGTGTGGCTCGTGCCCAGTACGTGCGCCCGGCCGACGGCTACGAAGACATTCTCGAGAAAACGCCTCATGCTTCGGGTCGTCGCTATACGCTGCAGTACACGCCGCCGCATATGCCCAATCGTTCGCATTCGTCCTTTGACAACACGACGATGATCCAGGACGTTTTCCCGCACGCCGTCACAATGCATCCTGACGACGCGGCAGCGCGCGGTATCAAGGACGGTGCCGACGTTTATGTCTACACCGAAGCAGGTTGCATCAAACTTCCGGCCAAAGTCACCGTACGTCAATTGCCCGGAGTCGTATCGATCGGTGAAGGCGCCTGGTATCAGCCGAGTCAAACCGAATTCTTTGACGCCTACTTTGACGCAGCCGGTACGGGCAAGGCCGTTTGCCATCGTGTGCCCGTTGACGTGGGCGGGGCCGTCAATACGCTGACGATCGACCGAGACATCGGAGCGAGCGACCCCTACCTGCATCTGCAGACATCGAAGTCGGGCGGCTTTGCCGCCGGCGGTTGTGTGTGTGAAGTGAGTGCAACATTGCCCGCCTAACGGCTCAAGCAGATCATCAACGAATACGTCGAGGAATACGAAAATGACACAGTGGGGTTTTTACTTTAACCAGAAGCGATGCTTGGGCTGCGCCACATGTACGGTTGCCTGCAAAGAGTGGAACGAGGGACGTCGCGGCGACGCCAAGCTCAATGGGCTGACGGATAATTCTTTAAAGAGTTGGGAAACGCCGAGGGACTGGAAAGCCGGAACATCCGATAAAGCATCGAACTATGCCTTTTTGCGGCGTTTTGACATGAAGGAAAACTGGCGTCGCGTGACGTTCTTTGAGTTTGGAAAACGAGCTCCGGACGTCGAGGTGGTGCCGCTTTCCATGTCATGCAACCACTGCAATGATCCGGCCTGCGTAAAGGTTTGTCCCGTCAAGGCGATTTCCAAGGAAAAGGAATTCGGTGCAGTCATTGTCGACAGCGCCAAGTGCATCGGTTGCGGAGCTTGTGCGAAGGCCTGCCCCTGGGGTGCGCCGCAATACTTCGAGGCGTTGGAAAAAACTCAGATGGGTACGCCCGAGCATCCTCACATGACCAAGTGCGACATGTGCGTCGATCGTCTGCGTGTCGGACTTAAGCCCGCCTGCGTGGCATCCTGTCCCGGTCGTGCTTTGGAGTGCGGGCCGATTGAGGAACTCAAAAAGCTGCATCCCAATGCAACGTTTGATGCCGTGGGCGTGCCGCGCAAACTTGTCGAACAGACAAAGCCCAATGTGCTTTATGAGGCTCGGAAGACCTTTGTGAAGTAAGGAGTGAAACACAAGTGACCGAACATCTTTCCGATCGTGTGACGGCTCTTGCGGCGCTTACTTTTTCTGACTGGCTGCTCAAAGGTGCGGATGACTCGATCTGCGCGAGTCTTACCGCAATGATGCAGACGTTGTCTGAAGGGCCTCAAACCGTGGCCAAGGCAGCTTGTCAGGCAGCACATGTATTGCGGGAAAGCTCGATTGAGGAGCAGTCCCGCTGCTGGACACGTGCGTTTTGCGTCGGCGAAGGTTCCGTGACGCCGCATCAAAGCGTGGCGGTGACGGGACTGGTGATGCAGGAGCCGCGCGATGAGGTCTTGCAGGTGATGAGCGATTTCGGCCTTGCTCCCGAAGCGGCATTGCATGAGCCGGCCGATCATCTCGGTGTGCTGCTGGCTTTCTGGGCGCGTCTTCTTGCCGCGCCCGGTCACGCTGACGCCGCGGTTTCCTTTGCCGAGAAGCACCTTTCTTGGGTGCCTTGGGTGAGAGCCGAGCTCGAAGCCAAGCAGCCGGACAACGATGTTGCGATGACGTTGGTAACTCTGCTCGAAACCGTGATAGACGACTTTCTTCGCAAGCACGTTCGAGTAACGGCCTAAAGCACCGGAATCTCCAACTGAGGACCTGCCGTTATGATGTCTGTGACGGCAGGTTATTTTTCGACGGTTGCGATCATGCCCAGATGGATATGTAATGTTGTGCTGATGACGATGCTGGCGGTGCAAAATCCGTCGGCTGCATCGTCCGATGTGTCGGGTCTCGACCGCCGGTTGACCACAGAAGGCCCGGTGAGACTGGGTATTCTGAGCACAATCGGTGAACTGTCGAGCACAGAAGTTTTCTCCGAGACGGTTCAGGCTTTGAAAATGGCCTGGGGGCGGAATATTGAACTTTCGTATTACGATCTTGACACGCTGCCGGAAGCCGTCCTTCGCAAACAGCTTGACTTTTTCATTTCAAATGCGGGCACTTTCTCGCATATGCAGACTCAGGGGCTCGCGCGTCATCTGGCTACGCGGAAAATCCGCGAAGCAGACGATCCCAATTTCAGTATGGGCGGCATCTTTTTTGTCCGCAGTGAAAATACGGCGATTCGCACGTTCGAAGATATGAAGGGTAAAACGGCGGTAGCCGTTGCGCCCAATGCATTCGGCGGGTACCGCGTTCATCTCGGAGAACTGTATGCTCGGGGATATGAACCTGAAACATTCTTTGGCTCGACTACTTTTACCGGATACCCCATGCAGAGCGTCTTTGACGTGATGAAGCAGGGAAGGGCCGATATTGGTATGGTGCGCGCCTGTCTGCTCGAGGAAATGGTGCACGAAGGCCTTGTTGGTCGGGACGAGTTTCGTGTCATCGGGGCAAAGAGGGAACCTCGTTTGCGTTGTTTGACTTCAACCGCGCTGTACCCTGACTGGGTGTTTGCCGCAACGACCGAAGCTTTGCCTGAATTGAGCCGAAAGGCTTCGGCAGCTTTGTTTTCCATGCCGGAAGACTCAGCGATGTATTGGAGCGTCGCAAGCGACTTTACGAGGATTGACCGTCTTTTCAAAGATCTGAAAATCGGTCACTACAGTTACTTGCGCGAGTGGACGTTCAAGCGCTTTTGGCAGGAATACCGATGGGTGGTCCTCGTGGCGCTCGGACTGCTTTTTTTAGGCATATGGCATGCGGTTTTTGTGACTTTGGAAGTGCGGCGAAAGACAGCAAGTCTGCGAGCGGCCATGCAGCAACGGGAAGCCGCGCAAAACGAAGTGTTGCAGACTCAATCCCGACTTCAGGCTCTTGAAAAGGCCAGTTTGGTCGGCATGCTTTCCAACATGGTGGCGCATGAACTCAAACAGCCGCTTGGAGCGATCGCTAATTTCGCAGACGGAATTCGGACGATTACCAAGGGCGAGACCGAACACGGCAAACCGAGCTCTGTCGGAGAGGCCGGACAAAAGTCCGATACGATGGAGTTGATCGGCATTGCCGCAGATGAGATCATCGGACAGACACAACGGGCGAGCGCCATTATCGAACGAGTTCGCGGGTACGCCAAGAGCGGGGCAGGCAAACAAATTGAAAAACGGCAATTGCTCAAAGTTGTCAGTGACGCCGTCAGGGATTTTCGTCTGTTGGCCAAGTCGCCCCCGACAATCAACGTGAATGTTCCGCCCAATGCCTATGTACAGGTCGATGCGGTGGAGCTTTCTCTTGTCATTTTGAATCTTTTCAAGAACGCTTCTGAAGCGACCCGCCACACGACAGATCCGCAAGTTGACGTCAAACTCGAAAGTAACGGCTCGATGTGGGAGCTGGCCGTCTCCGACAATGGGCCCACGGTTGACGTTTCCATGTTTCAGGATCTGTTTTCACCGAAAACGAGCAGCAAGTCCACCGGATTGGGCGTGGGCCTAGCCATATCGGCCCGCATCATGGAGGGATGCGGCGGCAGACTGAGGATTGAGCGCAATCAGCCTTTTGGTTTGAAGGCCGTGATGGTTTTGCCGAAAGCATAAAAAAATGACGGATAGACACACCAAAATTGACGAATTGCCGGAAGCCCGGGTTAAGGCGGCTTGTCTGGTTCGCATTGTTGATGATGACGAGACGATGCTTAACTCTTACCGTTTCATGCTGGGTGCGGTCGGGTGGCAAGTTAAGTGTTATCAACAGGCTCGAGCCTTTCTTGACGATCAAAACGATTCGGCGGGTTGTCTAGTTTTGGACGTTCGCATGCCGCAGATGAGCGGATTGGAGCTTCAAGCAGAAATGAGAAGACTCGGCGTGACCTTGCCGGTCATCTTTGTGACAGGACACGGTGACGTGGATATGGCTGTGCAGACGATGAAGGACGGTGCAGTTGACTTCATGCTCAAGCCGGTGGTTCCGGATCGATTGAAAGAAGCTGTTTTGCATTGGTGTCGTGAGGATTGCAAGCGGAGGCTGTCTGAACTTCAGAACAATGCTCTGGAAAGCGACGCTCGTTCGCTGACCGAAAGAGAGCGTGAGGTGGCGCAGCTCGTCGTGCAAGGCCTATCCAACAAAGCGATTGCTGCCAAATTGTCTATCGCAGAACGTACCGTAAAGTTTCATCGCGCGTCAGCTTGTGAGAAGCTCGGCGTCGGCAGTACGGCGCAGTTGATTGCGCGAATGATGTTACTTAAAGAAAAAGGACTGGTGTAGGCGGCTTTTCTCTTATGTCCTCAGGAGTCAATAGCAGGGAACGCGCCTTCTTGACTCAAGTCAAACTCCATTTTCTTATCCGACGACAAAGCATCCAACGATAGTGCGATTAAGGCCGCCCAATGGCAATCCATCGTGCGTGAAAACGTCCGTGGAATATGGCGCTGCGGCGTGTTGCCTCACCTCTTGGTTTGGTTGGCTGTCAAGTTGCCGAAACCTGCCTGACTTCTTTTTCCGAGCTGCAAAAGCCCTTGCCAGTACTTGTGTGTATTGGCAAAAACTTTCACTAACCGAGCCGAACCTGTTGTCTGTTCTTGCTGCCCGACGTCATCAAGCGTCTCAGTATTCGTTACGTTATCAACAGAAGAAAGCGTTGAACGTTCTTATTCGACCTGTTTATCGTCATGACCGCATTGGCAAATGCGGCGCTTCTGACGTGGCCATGATGGAGATCCGGACCTCTGTTCCTCTTTTTTATAGCGAAGCAAAAATACGTCAAAAGGCCGCACAGGTTTAGCAGAGGCCGGCGTAACCGGTTTTTACATCATAGAGCTTGGATCAATCATGGCGAGCATTTCGTCTTTCTCCTAGGCTGCCGTAACAGGCATCCTTCTCCAGTCCTGTCCCTTGCTTGCCACCGCCCAGCACTGGCGTGCCATGCGGTTGGCGATGGCAACCATTGCCACCTTCTTGGGTTTCTTTGCCAAAATGTTCTTCACCCAGTCTGTCCGGCATTTCGACCTGGCCACCGCATGAGCTCCCTGTACCAACAAAGCCCGAAGAGCTTTATCGCATCGGCCGGGAATCTTTGTGGTGACAGTCTTGCCGCCACTGCCCGTATGCATTGGTACCAAGCCAAGATAAGCTGCAAACTGCCGGCCCGAAGAAAATTGCGTTGGATCGGCAAGGAGCACACACATAGATGCCATGATTGTGTCGCCAACGCCCGGAACTGTCAGAAAGTGCTTTGCGTTTTTGGTTTGACGGGCCAGCCTGCTGATTTCGCGCTGAAGCGTCTTAATCCGGTTGTAGTTGCGCAGACGCATGTATTCGAGAATGCGGGAACACTGATCGAAGTTGAAATAGCGGTAGCCGTTCTCCCGATGGTGTACGTCGAGCAGGCCGCACTCTTCGTAGTGCTTCAAAAAGTCGGGTGTTACACCCATGTATTCGGCAAACTCGCCGATGTGGTAGTTTGTACGAGGCGATTTCGGTTGCTTCATTGATTTCGAATGTTTTTTCCGGTTTTGCACTCAACAATGATCGCACGGTTTTTTGCGCAGGTGTGAGATAAGGCCTACTCGAGTAATGTCGGAGCAGGGCTATAAATTTCGCCGCCGTAAACGTGAAAGACATTTCTTTTTCAGGTTGCAGCAGCGAAACTAGAAGAGCACGGCCTGAATCGGCGGGTAATCTTGTCAGACACCCGGCGAGCCATTGGCATGTCAACCCAGTTTCTTGAGCGCCATCGCGACGAGCACTTTGACGCCTTTGGAAAGTTGCGCGGTGTCAAACGTCATGTTGCGAGCGTGCAGTCCCGGCGTGCAGCCGGCTCCGAGCCCGAAGTACGCCGCTTTCATATTAGGCTTGGCCTGCTTGAAGTAGTGGAAGTCTTCTCCGCCGCCACCGCAGTCGGGAGCCAATTTGTCCGCTCCGAGCTCTTCCTTGATGGTTTGCGCCACCTCGGCGACGAGATCTTCGTCGTAAATGGCTGCCGGAATGACGCCGCCCGGGAACTTGATTATCGCTTTGGCTCCGATGCTTGACGCTGCGCCTTCGATCGCTCGCCGCACTTTCTCGAGAAGTTCGTCCATCAGTTCGTTGGTCTGAGCCCGCACGTCCAGGACAAGTTCGCCGCGATCTGGAATGATGTTGGAGGCCGACGACACAGCCGAAATCGAGGTGACTTTGCACGACCAAGTCAGGGCAGGATTCATCTTGATCGCACAGATCGCATTGGTGATCAGCGCTGCGGCTTCCGCGCAGTTGACGCCCAGATGGGGACGCGCCGCGTGAGCCGACTTGCCTTCGATTTCCACGCAGAGGAATGTGCTTGCCGAATGCCGCACCGCGGCGCAGCACGTGCCGGCCGGAATGTCCTGAACAGGCCGAACGTGAAGGCCAAGCGCAATATCGACGTCGTCAATCGCGCCGTCTTTCATCACGGCGAGCGCCCCTTCGAGCGTTTCTTCGGCTGGCTGAAACAGGATCTTGAGCGTGCCTTTTTTGACTTTGTCCACGAGTTCGGCAGGCGCCGGCAAAACCATGGCGCTGTGGGAGTCGTGACCGCAAGCATGAACGTATTCGATGCTGCCGTCCTCGTTTTTGAAAGGAAGGGCATCCATGTCGGCGCGCAGCATCACAACGGGACCGGGTTCTTTGCCGCGGACAACACCCACGACACCGGTTTTTCCTACGCCTCGGGTGACCTCATAGCCCAGTTTTTCGAGTGCATCGGCCAGGTAGGCCCCGGTTTTGAATTCGTTCATGCCGGGTTCGGGCATACGGTGCAGTTCTTTCCAAATTTCGACGACGTCCAATTTGCTCATTTTCGATCCTTTTTTGATGGTGTTGCCTTGTGCAGGCACGCCTTCCATAGTCTTCGGGTGATAAGCCTAACGCCGCTTACTGTTTTGTCTGTAGGGCATAGCACCTAGCGAAATACGGATTTGCTCAAAGGCTTGTCGATTTTGCCATACGCATTCAAGGCGCTGTTCTAGGATTCGTTAAGGTAACAAACCACCCCAAAGGAAAATCATGGATAACAAACCGTCTCCTCAGTTAAAAGAGGAAAAGAAAGTCGGCATCGGAGCGTATATCGCTTTGATCTTTGCCATCGTCATCTTTTCCGGCGTTTTCTATCAAATGCCTGAAGCGCGCAAGTGGTTGAGCGCTTTTGACTTTACGACCCTGATCGGCAAGTTCGGTGTGATCGGTGACTCCAAGAGCAACTACATCGGTTCGGGCGGCTTGTCGGCTCGTGCTGCTTTTTTGTTTGCTCTGTCGCTTATTCCCAGCGTGATGCTTGCCATGGGGCTTATTGAAGTGCTTGCGCACTATGGAGCTCTGCGTGCCGCTCAGGTACTCATGACTCCGCTTTTAAAGCCCTTGTTGGGACTTCCCGGCTTTACGGCGCTTGCCATGATCACCGATCTGCAGAGCACGGACGGCGGTGCGGCTCTTACCCGCGGTATGTACGACAGCGGTCAACTCAGCAAAAAAGGGCTGGTGACCATGTCCGCATGGCAGTACGCAGGAGCCGGATGCGTCAACAACTACTACGCCATTGTTTCCGCACTGTTTTTCTTATTCGTGTGTCCGGTATGGATTCCGATGCTCATCATTTTTGTTTTGAAGTTCGTGGGCGGCATTTTTACCCGCTTTGTTCTGAGCACCGTTTACAAGAAGGATTTCGAAAATGAGTAACGAAGCCGCCAAGACCACCTCGAACAATCCCTTCGACATTTTTATCGTCGGTCTCAAGAAGGGTCTCAACATCGGGCTTTACAGCCTGCTTCCGAATGTGGTGATGGCGTTTGTGCTCACCTACATTCTGCAGCTGTGGGGCGTGATGGATTTTCTTGGACGCACCTGCGGCGGGATCATGGGAATTTTCGATTTGCCCGGACAGGCCATCACGGTGTTGCTTGCGACCTGGATGTCGTGCGGCGCCGGTGTCGGTGTGGCAGCCAGCCTTGCTTCGAGCGGCGTTCTCAATGGCCACGACGTAACCATCATGGCTCCCGCTTTGATCCTGATGGCCTCTCAGATTCAGTACATGGGTCGACTTCTCGGCGTGGCAGACGTCCCGAAAAAGTACTGGCCGCTGTTGATGCTCAACAGTCTGTTGATGGCTTTCATCGGCATGCTCCTGATGCGGTTTTTCGTCTGAGTAGTCGCAACGGAGATAAGGCGGCCGGTCAAACAGCTGCCTGCCCAAGGCGCTCTTTTGAGATTCGCGGTTATGCGCGGTTTCGGAGAGCGCCTTTATTTGCGGGCCTACGGACACAGATTGAGACGTTTCGAGAACGTAATAACGAAAAATCGCGAATTTTCGTTATTACACTATACGAAACATAGAGAATGCTGCTGTAGCCCAAACAAAAATGCCGGTAATGCAAGCATTACCGGCGAAGCGTCCCTCTTTGTATGCATGCTCAACGAATCGAACAGAGGTCTTCGGGAACTGTCAATGCCACTGTAGACACGTTCCAGTAATCCGCAAGCATTAACTTATAGCAGCTTTAGTCACCAGCTCAGTCCTTAATCTCGCAATACTTCAGAATCGCATCAAGCTTTGAGAACAGACACCTCGTCAACGGCTCAAAGTCGCCTCGATTTAGCATCGAGAACCAATATGGATCTTCCAGACTGTACGGCACATCGGCTTCGCGGTCAATCGTCTCGTCCTTTTTACCTTCACGCAACCACGCCCAGTGACCGGAACATCGATGATCTCCGTAGCCAAAAAGCGTTTTCATCATGTCGGGCAAGCTTTCCGCGAGTTCCGGTTCGTCGGCAAAGAAACCTCCGTTGGTTAGGCACACGCCCCAGCAGAAGCCTTCTGCCTTGCCGCGGTTGTTGGGTCGGCAGGCAAAGGAAAGACACCATTTTTCGGAGACCGTGAAAAGAAAGCGCAAGGCGAATTTTTCAGGGTTCTCGGGCGACACGACATGGGTGTCGCAGTCGACCTCGAATTTGTATCGATCGCGGCAGGCATCCGTTATCGAGAGCACGAATCGCTGCCAATTACGCTCAACCAAATCGGCGTAGGCATCCGAAATGCAGGCTGCCGCCGTTACGTTTTCCGGAGATCGCAAAAGTTCGTAGAGCTTGCGCTTGCGGCTGGCCTGCGTGTCGGCACCGTTGGTGAACAGGTACTGCGCAAAGGCTTTGACGAACCAGCGCACATCAGGAACGTCAATTTTTTCGACAGTCTGCACCAGCATGTCGGCAAAATCCACGATCGAATACCGAACGATGTCTGCGCCTTCGCCGTTCGTACGCCACGGGCAATCCGAGTCGCCGAAGTCCGCGATCAAAACGGCTTTACCACGCTGCAGCTTGATGTCCAGGGACGGGCTTGAATCAACTGCGCCCGACGCATCCGTCGTGTTCGCAGGAGCACAGCGTACGATGACAAGCCCGTTGTTGATCGATCGGGGTGCAACGTCCTGAGGCTTCGTTGTCTCGGTAAGGTAAATCGATGTGTTGTCAGTAAGCGGCGGAACCTTGACGGAACGGGCAAGGCCCGTAGCTTCAAGGTGCCTTGAGAGATCCTCGCTAAACGCATTCAGAAAAAGCATCGATTGTCCGTGCGAGGCTTTGGGATTGAGAAGAAACGCGATCACGGACGCTACGGATAGCGGCGTGGGCTTGAAAAACGACAGCGGAGAGAAAGGGAGATTGACGGCGTCCTCTTTGACGGTTGCAACGTCTTTCTTCTCGGCCAGAAGTGCGGTAGCCGATTCAAGCAGTTCCTGTGCTGCCGCTTGTTTGGGTATTGATGTCGTGTCGGTACGTTTGGTCATGGTGTTGTGTTTCAGTCGAAATATTCTTTAGGAGCCGGAATGCGGCCGCCGTGTTTTTCCTTGTAGAGTTCGAGCGGATACAAGTAGCACTGCCAGCGTTCATCGAGTGTTTTTCCTTCGGGGGTCTCCCAGCGGCTTTCGAATTTCTTTTGATCTTCCGGCGCAAATTCCAGAAAGATCGAACCGTCATAGGGCATCGTGATGAAGCCGCTGTCCGAGTCGTAGGCAAAGATCGGTCCCACCTTGGTCTCGGGGAGGTTTTCTTTGATCCACTTCAGAAGCTCTCGGCGTCCCGGGATGGCTTCGTAATCCTGAACGTCGGGCAATCCCAGCGGCCCTTTTTTGACTTGCGAAAACGTGACAAAGTAGAGGTCGCGTTGCTTTTCGTGGAAGTAGGACGTGAAGTTGTGTACGAACATGGGCATGGTGTGTTGTTCCTATCTGTTCGGCATGGATTGAGTCGGTTGGTTATTCGTCGTTGTCGAGCGTGGTCTGAGGTTGCTCGGTCTCGGTTTTTTCAGTGACACGCTCAATCCAATTGCCCAGCGTTTCAAGTACGGCAGGCAGAACGGTCGTTGCATTGCCTCTTACAAACTTCGTGAAGTGTCCGACAGAGTCGTTATCGGTCGAAAGCGGCTGAAATCCGTCCAAAGGGGCATCCTTGGCAATGAGAATGCGAGTGCGGCAATTACGGCGACGAGCTTCGGTTACAAAGCCTGCTGCCGGATAGACCATGCCGGAGGTTCCGACGGCAAGAAACGCATCGGCTCGGCGCAAGACGCCGGGAATCCAATCGAGGCCGTGCGGCTGTTCGCCGAAAAGCACCACGTCGGTACGAACGGACCAGCCGGAGGCTTTGCAGGCAGGGCACACATTCCCTTCCTTGTAGAGTCCCATGCGGGGGAAAGTTGCTCCGCATTCGGTGCAGCGGCTCGTCAGAAAAGATCCGTGCAGGTGAAAGACACCCGCGTCGCCCGCTTCTTCGCACAGCGTGTCGATGTTTTGCGTAATGTGGATGATGTCGGCCTTGTTTCGCCACTTTTTCTTGAATTCGGCAATTGAGATGTGCGCGGCGTTGGGTTTGGCCTGATCGTAGGCTTCAATGCGGCGGTTGATCGAATCAAACACGAGCTGAGGGCGATGCTTCATGTCGACGGAATCCATACTGTCCGTGCGATTCCAGTTGTTGTCAGCATTGCGGTATGTGGGAATGCCGCTTTCGGCCGAAAGTCCGGCGCCCGAAAGGATCACGATGACGGGGCGTTCCCCCTTGATTTGCATCGACTTGATGCGAAGGTCGGAAAAAGAAAAGGCAGTCATATTTTTTCTCACTAAAGTTCTGCGAATTTTTCGAAAGACTTGAGTTGGTCGGTTACTGTGCCGAACTCGTCGAAACTTGCAATTGCAGCGAGCGGATCGGCATGTGTGTCTGACAGCAGTCGATCATGCACCGCTTGATGGCGCAGACCTTCTGCCCAGGAATGAATGGATCGGAGGCTCCATTGAACGTCGTGAAGCTTGTCCGAAAACCTGACCTTGCGGATGTCGAAGAGCTTTCCGAATCGTGCGGCAATCGAAGCCATCAGACGATCAACGGAACCTTCGACGCCGTTTCGCCCTTGTTCGATACGGACAAAGAATTCCGTATGGTTACCAAGGTTGTCGGGATAGCTGCCGGTGGTCAGCCACATGTAACGAAGGATGCGGCGAAGCAGTTCGACAACCGGTTGTGCGTCTTTGGCAGAAAGATTCGTAAGAGCTCTGATTTGCCAAACCCAGGTGCGCTCCGGGATCAAATCATCTGTCAGGTGAGCCTTGTCGATGGCGTTTTCAACGGAAGCGACCAGGTCGTCGGCCGTGGTGTCGACCGCGTTTTTTTCGAGTGCTCGTGCAATGGCAAGAAGGTTTTGCAGATACGGCTTGCTGACGGTGTTAGGAATATCGGTGCTCATCGAACGGCAGCAGTGCTCATTGGCGACGGCGAGGAACACCGAGAGAATGGAGCGGGCTCGAGCAGGGGCTTTGGAAATGGCGGAATTGATTGACGTCACCGAAGGCTCGTCGGAAGAAGATTGATAGATTAAATGAATTAAGAAGACCTTCCAAAGGTTAGAAACGGCATCAATATCTGCGATCAGATAGTTCGGAGCCAGGCAAAGCGCTTCTTTGCGAGGCAAGGTCCACAGGATTGCAGCGAGCTGATCATCCTGCGAAAAACCTTTGAATTGAAGACGGTTGATGGCTTCAAGAACAAGCCCAGCCGAGATTTGTCCGAAGCTGCTCGACTGCGTTGGTAGGCTATCAATCGCCAGATGCAGTGCTTCTTTTAAAGAAGCCGGTGTGTCGTGCGTACTGGAGGAGGATTCAGTCATGTTGCCACCAAAGAAAAGAGGTCTTTCGATGGTGGTATTGTGGATGATAGTGCGTCAACAACTGACGCACGAGAAACTGTAAATGGACGTGAGCGCGGAATCTTGAATCTCGATAAAAAAGCCCGGATTACAAGGTTTGCGCCCATAATCTGAATTGATAAGGGATCGAGTTTTCACTTATATTCAATTGTTTCGTCTTCCTGCCAGAGCCTCATCAGATCACGAGGCGTTAAGGTCTCGACCGGACAATCCGGATACGCATTGAAAAACACCTTACCAGCCTTTGACTTCGTCTTGGGCGAAAGCTTGCATTCGAACGCCCGCATTTTTCCGTCAACGATTTCGATGAAGTCTACTTCGCGCGGAGTCTGCCCCGAAGTTCTCCAACAAGGCTTCCCCAGCTCGTGTTGGGCCAACACGTAGAGCTTGCGTGAACCAATGCGAGGCATCATCTCGCGATGCTGCCTGACGCTTTGCACAATCAATTCGTTTGCGGCTTCGGTGTCGAAATCCTTGACCGTTGAATGCTTGTAGTAAGCCTGGCGGCAATAACCAAACAGCGCACAGCACTTGTCCAAACTGATGCGAGGCCAAATGCTACGCAACC
>ERZ791631.64-NODE-64-length-115622-cov-5.254389_pt1 | contig 115622 bp, 99 predicted proteins | sample MGYA00509961_ERZ791631 | MGnify/ENA primary metagenome ERZ791631 (study PRJEB30046, sample SAMN00715248) | human gut metagenome | study: EMG produced TPA metagenomics assembly of the A metagenome-wide association study of gut microbiota in type 2... | reverse complement strand
CGTCTGAACTCGCGGGCGTCAGGGTAGTCAAATCCAGTCCGGCCACAGCCTTCTGGCTACCCAACCATTGACCGAGTGCTTCCAGGCGTTCATCCTGCGGTGTCTGCATCTCTCTATTCCTCAAAAAACCACGGAAATTGTTTGGCGGATTATGGCCGAAAAGCCGCCATACTGCTCTGCAAAAATCAGTTCAGGCACAAATTCAAAACCAAGTTCGTGATCCAGCCAAAAGCTCTGTTCGTCAAAACAGCGTCAAAAGAAAGGCAAATTTGCGTCTTTTTAGATCCTACTAACAAGTTAAACAACGGAAGCACCAAGTCTCTCTCTTATAATCCGAACACCAAACAGCGAACCCAATTGAAAATGCCTCGGAATTCACAGCCGCAACTGCTCCCTCTGGTCGCCGCCGTGACGGCCGCGCTTTGTGCGCAGGTCGCGCATGCCCGCGCGCCTGAAACGGAGTGGCTCAACATAGCCAGCGCCGACGTGCGCACACCGCCGCAAACCGACTCCCACACAACCACCCCTAGATCGGTTGCGCAAAACAATTCGCAACCCGCCTACCTGGATCAATGGACGGGTACTCTGGCCGATCCCGGCACGAAACCCGACGACGCGCCGGCTATCGGCTACGCCTACACGATTGAAGGCTCTCCCGAGACAGAAATTACGCTGTCGGGCGACGCTGAACTGCGTCGCGCCGGTACCGTCATCAAAGGCGAAACTATCGTCTACACGCAGCAAACCGGTGAAGTGCAGATCAAAGGCGACGCCCAGGTCTCTCGCGCGGGTGTTCAACTCAACGCGCCTGAGGCAACGTATCAGCTTGATGACAGCACCGGCGGAGCCGAAAACGTCGACTACGAATACAAACCGCGCGGATTGCGAGGCAAAGCGCGCTGTATGCGTTTTGCTTCGGCCGACGTGACCGAACTCAAGGACGTACTGCTCACGAGTTGCGAGGGCGACAATCCTGCCTGGTGGGTGGAAATGGACGAAATGACGCTCGATGAATACGAGCAGTCGGGCACCGGCACGGGCGCCGTACTTAAACTCGGTGGCATGCCTGTTTTGGGTTCTCCCTGGTTTACATTTCCCTTGTCGGCTGAACGCAAGTCCGGTTTCCTCTCGCCGGTGCTCGGCATGAGTTCGGCACGCGGTCTTGATATTTCGGTGCCGTATTACTTCAATATCGCACCCAATTACGATTACACGCTCACGCCACAGATCATCACCAAACGCGGCGTGATGATCGGCAATGAATTCCGTTTCCTCAACAAGCATCTTGAGGGCGAAATTACCGGCGAGTATATGCCGCACGACAACGATTACGGCGACAAGCGCTACAGCTTGCACGCCAACATTCGCGGCAGCTGGAATAACTTCGGGTACGGCATCAACTACAACCGAGTGTCCGACGACGAGTTCTTCGACGACTTTTCAACGAGTCTGCGCGACAACACTGACGACATCCTGCCGCAGGACTACTGGCTCAATTACTCGTCGACCTACTGGAACGCAGCTGTTCGCGTCACGAAGAACCAAACCATCAACGACACGGACAAGCCTTACGAGCGCGAGCCGCAGTTCTCTTGGAACGCGTTTGTGGCCGACGCCGCCGGCTTTGAACTCACCACACACTTGGAAGCCACGCGCTTCGTGCACCCGACTGAAATTGACGGCGACCGTTTCGTCTTCCATCAGCAAATCGCCTATCCCATCCGCGGGGCCGGCTGGTTCGTCACACCTAAGGCACAGTTGATCAGCACCAAATACGACCTTGATCATGACAGATCCGATCGCTATACGGATTCGTCGCCGGGTTACACCGTGCCGATGTTCTCAATTGATTCGGGACTGACCTTTGAGCGAGATCTGAACGTTGCCAGCCGTGACATGCTCCAGACCCTGGAGCCGCGTCTCTTCTACAGCTACACACCGTATCGCAACCAAAGCCAGATCCCGCTCTTTGATTCGAGCGTAGCCGATCTGAACTTCGCCCAGCTCTACAGTGAAAACACCTGGGCCGGCTACGACCGCATCGCTGAAACCAATCAAGTGACGGCAAGCGTCACGAGCCGCTTCATCGACGCCAACAGCGGTCTGGAATGGATCCAGGCCTCAATCGGTCAGCGCTACTACTTCAACAACCGCACCGTCAACAGTGAAGGCGAGCGCATCTCGATGGAAAACCAAAAGAGCGACTTCCTCGCTAGTGTCGGTGCTCGCCTGACACGCACGATCTCGGCTTCGCTCTTCGGTCAGTGGTCCTGGGAGCGTTCGAGCTTTAAGAAAGCCGTTGCCGGGGTTCGCTGGCAACCCAAGCCCCAGAGCGTGATCGGTCTCTACTACCGCTACAACTGGCAGGAAGACCGCAACAGCGAGGACTACATCGATCAGATCGATCTTGCGGTGCAATGGCCCTTGTCCGACAAGGTGTACGCGCTCTTGCGTCAGAACTATTCGCTCTACGACCATAAATTCATCGAAAGTCTTGCCGGCGTCGAGTACCACGCGGGCTGCTGGACGCTGCGCGCTGTTGCACAACGTTACACTCGCGACGAAGACAAGAATGATGAAACGAACTTCTTCTTGCAGTTAGAATTGACCGGTCTGGGCGCAGTCGGGTCAAGTCCGCTCTCCGAACTGCAACGCAGCATCCCGGGCTATCAAACCGGCAGCCCCGTGCCCACCTCCATCGGTACCTATGACTACTACCAATAAAAGAATCACTTTGACGGCAGCCGCCCTTGTGCTGGCCGCGCTGCCTGCTTTCGCTCAGCAAAGCAGCCAAATTCGCGAAACGACGGCCGAGGCACCACAGCCGGTTGCCGCCACCGAAGGTCTGGCTTTGACAGATGAGCAAGCCGTCGGCAACAAATTCGCCGACCGTATCGCCGCCGTCGTCAACAACGACGTCATCACGGAATACGAACTGCAAAATCGCGTGCGCCAGGCCGCCATCAACCTGCGTCAACAAAACATCAATCTGCCTCCGATGCAGGAATTGCGCCGCCAAGTGCTCGAACGCATGATCACCGAAAAGGCCACCGAACAGCGTGCCAAGGAATTGGGCATCCGCGTCGATGAACAGATGGTGAGCGCTTCGATCGAACAAATCGCCCGAAACAACAAAATGACCGTCGAAGAGCTGCGCGAACGGCTTCGTGCCGACGACGTAAGCTTCAGTGCTTTCCGCTCGCAGGTGCGCGACGAAATCACGGCACAACGTCTGCGCGAACGTGAGGTCGACAGCAAAATCACGATTCCGGAAAGTGAAGTTGATGCGTACCTCGCCGAACAAACGGGTTTTACGACCAACGACACGCAGGAATACCACGTGCGCCACATCCTGTTGCCGATTCCTCCGGGAGCCTCAGACTCCGAAGCTCGAGATGTTGAGCGAGAAGCCGAAGCTCTGGTCGAACGCGTCCGCAACGGCGAAGATTTCAGTTCTCTTGCCGCCGCCAACTCCAAGGCCGAAGATGCGCTCTCGGGCGGTGATCTGGGCTGGCGCGACGCCTCGCGTCTGCCGACCATCTTCTGGAAGGCCATCGAAAACAACCGCACGCAGCGCAACTTCGTTACGACGGTGCGCTCCTCGGGTGCCGTTCACGTTGTGTTCCTTGAAGACAGCCGCGACGGCGTCAAAGCCAAACTCGCCGGCACCCCGATTGAACAAACTCACGTGCGTCACATCTTGATGTTCGTCTCCGACCTTACGCCGGAAGATCAGGTGATTTCGCGATTAAACGACATCCGTCACCGCATTTCCACGGGCGAAGCCGACTTTGCCACACTCGCACGTTTAAATTCCGTCGACAACTCCGCCACCCGAGGCGGCGATATCGGCTGGGTGAGTCCTGGTGATACTGTTCCGGAATTCGAATCGGTCATGAATCGCCTGCAGCCCGGCGAAGTCTCCGAACCGGTCCGTACACCCTATGGCTACCACCTGATTCAGGTACTTGAGCGCCGTACTGCCGAAGCAAACGCCGAGCGCAGCCGCATCAACGCCCGCAATCAGTTGCGTGAAAAGAAGTTGGCCGAAGCCGTCTACAACTGGCAGCGTGAGCTACGCGACCGCGCCTACGTCGAAATCCGCACCAACGATTACTAATTTTCAGGCGCTTTCAAGCGCCTGACAACCAAAACGCCTGCGGACTTCCGGCTGACACACAAGCCAGCAGAAAGCCACAGGCGTTTGCTTTTGGTCCTCGGTTTGAGAATGTCCTCCAGCATTGCAATCACTACCGGAGAGCCTGCGGGCATCGGTCCGGAAATCTGCGTCAAAGCAGTCTTTACCGGACGGGTCAAGTCACCCGTCACGCTCATCGGCGACAAAAAGCTTTTGATCAAGACGTCCGAAAAACTGGGCTTCGGCTCCATCTTTCCGGACTGGGTGAAGTTCGAGCACGTGCCGCTTGCGCATCCTGCCGTGCCGGGGCAGCTTGACGTTGCCAACGCCCCCTACGTCGTCGAAACCCTGCGACGCGCCGCACAAGGCGCTCAGGACGGCACTTACAGCGCAGTGGTAACGGCTCCGGTGCAAAAAAGCATCATCATAGAAGCAGGCATTCCGTTTACAGGACACACCGAATTTTTCCAGCAGTTTGCAGGCGTTGACCGCGTGGTCATGATGCTCACTTCGGGCACAAGCCAGCAGGCTCTGCGCGTGGCATTGGTCACAACACATCTGCCTCTGCAGCAAATTCCTGCAGCCATCACCGACGAAGCACTCGACAAAACACTTTCGATTTGTGCGCATGCGCTGCGTCAGGATTTCGGCATTGAGCGTCCGCGCATCGCCGTCACGGGCTTAAACCCGCACGCGGGAGAATCCGGCCACATGGGTCGCGAAGAAATCGAACGCATTGCACCTGCGATCGAACGCGCCAAGGCTACAGTTCACTCCGCCGAATTTTCAGGTCCGTGGCCGGCCGATACGATTTTCGTACCGGATCACTCCAAAAATTTCGACTGCATCGTTTGTATGTACCACGATCAGGGGCTTCCCGCCCTCAAACGCGAGGGCTTCGGGCATGGCATCAACATCACGCTTGGGCTGCCCTGGGTACGCACATCGGTCGATCACGGCACAGCACTGGACATTGCCGGCAGCGGCGAGGCTCACGAAGGAAGTCTTCTTGCCTCTCTTTCCATTGCACACCATATGGCGGAACGCCGCGAGAGGATTCGCGAGCTGCAGCGCCTGCTCGGTTAACCTACAACACGACTTTCAGAGAACACATCTATGGCCAGTGAAGGACTTCAGGGACATCGCGCACGCAAACGCTTCGGGCAGAACTTTCTGCACGATCGCCATTGGATCGAGCGCATCGCCAAGGCCGTCAACGCCACTGAAGGCGACGACATCGTTGAAATCGGCCCGGGTCAGGCAGCATTGACCCGCGAATTAATTGCAGGTGCAGGCAAAGTGCGTGCCGTAGAAATCGACCGCGATCTCGCCGCATGGCTCAAAGAAACGTTCCCCGAGTCTCTGAGTCTGATCGAAGCCGACGCGCTCACGCTCGACTGGACGCAAGTGGCCAAAAACGACAACCTGCGCGTGGTCGGAAATCTTCCCTACAACATCTCTTCGCCCCTGCTCTTCAAACTTCTTGAAGCCGCCGATCACGTCAAGGATCAGCACTTCATGCTGCAAAAGGAAGTGGTCGACCGCATGGTGGCCCAGCACGGCAGCAAAACCTACGGACGTCTGTCTGTGATGCTGCAGTGGCGCTATCGCATGCAAAAACTCTTTGACGTGCCGCCGGGCGCATTCAACCCGCCGCCGAAGGTAATGAGCTCGGTCGTGCGCATGATTCCCAAGGCCAAGGAAGAGGTGCCCTCCGTCGATTTTGAACTCTTCAGTTCAGTCGTCGCCAACGCCTTCTCGCAACGTCGCAAGACAATTCGCAATGCGCTCTCGGCACTTCTTTCGGCCGAAGAAATCGCCGCCTGCGACGTAGATCCGGGTACACGAGCCGAGGCGCTGCCGCTGGACGCATTTGTCCGCCTGGCACAAAAAGCCGAAGCCCTCGGACGCCAAGCCGTCACACCCGGTACCACGGTCGACTAAATCGAGCGTGTGTATCTGCAGAAGGTTTGTCGTATTACCGCGACAAGCCTTCTTTTTTGTCGGCAGAATGTGAGCACTGTGTTCAACACCCACCTTCAAAGGATTTCCACTATGGCTCACGTCAATCCGCCGTATCGCTGCGACGTCGTCGGCAGCTTCCTGCGACCCAAGACCATTGCACAAGCTCGCGTCAGATTCACCTGCGGACAAATCAGCAAGGAGGAACTCACAGCAATTGAAGACGCCGAAATCAAGAAACTCATTGCCAAGGAACGTGAAAACGGCTTGAGCGCCGTCACCGACGGCGAATTCCGCCGAGCATACTGGCATTTGGACTTTCTGGCGTCTCTCGGCGGTATTCGTCACGTCAAAGCCGAGGCCTGGTCGGTGCATTTCGAAGGTCATCAACCCAAAGCCGAAACCATCGTGATTGCCAACAAAATCCACTTCCCGGAAAACCATCCTTTTCTGGAAGCCTACGATCGTCTGAAAAACTTGGCCAACGACGTTCCGATCAAATTTACGATTCCGTCGCCTTCAATGCTGCATCTGATCTGCTGCGTGCGTGAGGAGAACTATCAGGCCATTGATCTATACAAAGACAAGGAAAACGAACTCTTTTCCGACATCGCGCAAACCTGGAAAGACGCCATGCTCTCGCTCTACGCCAAAGGCTGCCGCTATCTGCAGTTCGACGACACGAGTTGGGGCGAGTTTTGCTCGCAGGAAAAACGCTCCGCCTACGCCGCACGCGGCATCGATGTCGACACCATCGGCCGCAAGTATGTCGCCTGCATCAACGAAATTCTTGAAGCCAAACCTGAAGATATGACTGTAACGATGCATATCTGCCGCGGCAATTTCCGCTCCACGTGGTTTAGCTCCGGCGGCTATGAGCCGGTGGCCGAAAATCTCTTCGGCAACTGCCGCGTCGACGGTTTCTTTCTGGAATACGACACGAAACGAGCTGGCGGTTTTGAACCGTTGCGCTTCATCAAAGATCAGACTGTCGTACTCGGCTTGATCACGAGCAAATTCCCCGAACTTGAGGACAAACAAGCCATCAAGGCACGAATTCAGGAAGCTTCCAAATATGTACCGCTCGAACGCCTGTGCCTGTCTCCGCAGTGCGGCTTCTCGTCGACCGAAGAAGGCAACATCATGACCGAGGAGCAGCAATGGGCCAAGGTGCGCCTTGTGCGTGACATCGCCCGTGAGGTTTGGGCCGACGCGAGCTAAAGACTATTGGTCTCAGACAAAAAAACGCACGGTCATGAAGATGTGAGCGTGCGTTTTCTTTTTTTGTCAACCGAATCAGCGAGCCATCATTTCGCGAACCTTGCCCGCCACCGCTTTGCCGAGAAGTTCGTGCTCGTGTGCAGACAAATGCACCTTGTCGGGCTGATCAGGCATGCCCACAACAGTCCCGCCGTCGAAATACTCGGCGCCAGTAGCTCGTACGGCCTTTTCAATCACAGGGCCCCAAGCTTTGGTCTTGGCAAGTGCTCCGGCAAAGAAGTCCCCGTAGGGCGTGTTGTCGCCGTCGAGTTCCGGCGGCAAAACAATCAGAACACGGGGCGGCTTATAGGCGGTACGCCGCTGCCACTCTCCGCTTTTGATGCAATTCGTGAGATTGACCAGTCCCTGCGCGATCTCTTTCGGACCGCGATGATGCCCGGCTTTCAGATCGTTGGAGCCGAGCATAACGATAACCAGATCAACGGGCATGTTGGCCGAGAGTGCGGCAGGTAACGTAGTCAGTCCGTTATAGGTCTCGCCAGGAATTTTGCCGCTGCCCGGACTTTCCGGCTCATCGACATCCGTCGTGCGGCCGCCGAGTGCGTCGACTTCCAAATGGTATTTATTGCCAAGCTCCCGATTCATGAAATAGGGCCAGGTTTCATCAACGGGCAGACGTGAAACGACCTGCGTTTTGGGCTCGTAGACCCAACCGAACGTGTTGGAATCACCGTAGACGAAGATTGTGGGTTTTTGCTGAGCTGCAACGACGGAGCATGAAAGAAAAGCAGTCACCGCAATCGCGGTTGCTTTGAAGCGAAGAGAAACGGACATGAAATACCCTCCGACAGGAAATCAAGGGAGGAGTTTAGCGCTCGGATCTCTTCAGTCTTGAGGTAACAAACGCCTGTGGTAAGAAAGCTAGTCACAAAGGCAAAAAAGTGGACTTGGTCAGTCGCTTCTTGGAATCAAGAAGCGAAAGTCCTTCGCAGGCCTGTTGTCGGATGTGTTGTGGTATCTGCATGCTTTGGATCCTATTGGTGTCCAAAAATCCGAAACCACTTCAAGACGGCAGATACAAAAAAACCACCGCGAGGGTGGTTCTTCAGCAGAACTTGTGGCCAGGGACGCCATCGAACCACCTAATAAACAAAGGAATTTCAAAGACATCAAACACAAAACCATACCAAAAACCATACCAAAAAGTTTTTCACTACCCGCCAATTCAACCATCCTTACCCCTGAAAAAACATCGAGAAACTACGCTCAAATCTTTTTTCTCTTTAAGAACAGTGGTTCAAGTGGCGCCATTGATGCATTTTCTTCTAATCGATTGATATTAAACGAAAATTCAAGCAATTTCACTCACACCACTCGGTGGTACACTGAGGTGCCAAGTGGGGCATTTTCCCTATGCATACAACTTAAAAAGCCCGCTAACGGTAAACCGCAAGCGGGCATCTATCGGCTAGATAGTCGCCAATCACTCGGATATCAGCTCATAGACTCGGAAACGCTGTTCGCCTTGAGCAAAGGCTTCACGCTCTGCATGATCTCTCGAAAGTCCGCCGTCATGTTGGATAATTGCGGCACGCTCCTCAACACACTCAACCAAATAGCCAACAGGCACCAAGCGCCACCTCTTTGCCTTGTCCGTTTGTTCTGCGGCATCTTCGCGCCCTAACACGGCCTTTCTCAGTTCCTTAGCATCAAACATTGCTTAACCTTCCCTAAAAAGCTTCTCGACACGCTCACGGCTCTCTTGTGTGTTATCAGGCATCATCACATAAAGCCATTTACCACGTTTCAATCCGAGAAAATCTTTTCGGAGCTGGTGTTGTTTCCAGTGCTTAGCATCCTTGTGCTTAGAAAACAAAACGCCGTGTTTGTCCAACGCATTGATAATCTCACGCCTCGATAGCCCCTCTCCATACCTTTCGCACACATCATTGAATTGAGATACAAGATACAGGGTTGCCACTTGTGAAGCCATGTCGTCTGGATTTGTCAGCACAACCATGCCACAGGCTTTTTGCTTGGCCTCTTGGATAAAGCTCACTGAACTGTCTTCCTCACTTTTCTTGTAAACAACAAAATTAGATCGTTCAACGTGTGGCACATCCAACAGTTTTGCAACAACACTGGATTCGCGTTCTTCGGGAGAGTCCTCAGATTGTCGCCAAGCATTGAAGCACTCAAGTACCGCGCTCAGAGCGTCACCAATCTTCCATTTATCCCCCATGATTCCGTAACCCGTGGCCAACTCTCCCGCCATTGCTACAACGGCAAAACGCTCCAAAACTCTGCGCTCCGAACTCTTCAACTCTTCCCAACCATCATTTGCAAGTCGTTTCTCCATCGTCTCCATCACGTCGGCAAGTCGTCTGCGGAACTCTGCCCGACCGCTGTCGGCAAAATCCCTCATCAATGCCATCAAGTAAGCACGCCCAGCGCTTCCCGTGTATTCGAGTGAGCTAAAGGACTTTACAAAGTCCGCCGCCTTTTTGATTCTGTCACCAGCGCCTAGATCGGAGCCTTCCGGCAATGCATCAAGGACGCCAAGTCCTTGGCCTGCATCCGATGGAATACATATAAAACGCACAAGCTCCCCCGAGGCTATTCCTTCTTGTCCGCGCCGTGCCTTCTGCCGCTTGATCTCAGTCAGTGAAAATTCTCCAGACGAAAGGACGTTAACGCTCCACTTGCTCATCTTGCGAAGTCTTGCGCTTCTATCCATGCGCGCCCTAGCCGTTTCGTTGCACAAGTCATAAACGGCATTAACCGCCGATTCTTTGGCTTGCCCGATCTCATCGAGGATGAGCGGTTGATTGTTGTACTGCAAAGCCAGTCCTTCAAGACCGTTACCCGTTGCATTCCAGCTAAGCACTCGCTCCTTGCCGCCGTAGATAGAGACCGCCGCTTTTTGGATGCTTGATTTGCCTGAACCTCTATCCCCCCAAACATGAAAGATACTCGAAGGCACATCAACCATTTCAAGCAAAGGAGCAGAAAAACCAACGCACAAACCGAACATCAATCTTGTGCTGTATAAGGCCTTTGCCGCTACATGTACTTGCCACTCCTCAAGCGTGCCCTGCTCATTAAGCACAGCCGCCGCTTTAGGGTCTGTTAGTATCACAGGCTCTGCATCATCAGTTGATAACGTTACATTGGCGAATACGAAACTATTCCTCATTGCCGAGGCATATCCCCCACCGCTCACGCTCAAAGCACGCCGCAAGGCATCCATCGGCACGGCGTTGAAGAACTCTGCCAGCGGACTCTTTCCCGAATAGCCCGATAGAACATAGAGTCTCAATCCCTTGGATGCTAAAAGCTCCTCAACCTTGCGGCCTTGCGTGAAAAGCTTCCTTCCCAAAATCAACTCATGATCTCGATTGTCAGCATCCTTAAACCGAATCCACAATCCCCAATCTTCGCCCTCGCTTGTTCGCGTGTGTGCGACCGGCTCCAAAGCATCGCACAGCTTTATGGGTTTAAAGTTTTGTCTAAGCTGAAACACACCATCAGGGCGGCATTCGTAAGTGTTTCCCGCAGCATCCGCAGCCACAATCATGCCGTTGGCTCTTTCGTTGGGGTTAACGCTGTTCGGTGCTGGGGCTTTTTTCTTCTCGTGATTACTCATTCGTCTCGCTCCATAAAATCCAAAAATCGTTGAAATCCGTCGGCAGTTTTCCTGTTGCCTTCTCGAAGGCTTCATCCATCTCGGCAGTAAACTTGGGCAGATACACGTCGCACCGCGCGCCGCGCCCTTGCATCAACAATGAGGCCTCTCGTGCCTTTTCCTCACCGACTCGGCTTTGATCTCTATCGGCATAGAACGCCAAGGCATGATCGGGAAAACGAGTCCAAAGACTTTCAGCCGCTGGCAACAGATTGCCTGCATCCAAAGCGGCAACACACGGCACGGCATAAAGCGCCGTCACGCTCATAGCCGTTGCAACGCCTTCGGCTATTCCAATAACTCCATCGAGTCCGGCATCAAAGGCAAGACCATCCGGACACCACAACAGGCCTTTCTTTCGCCCTCCCTTGAGAAAAGTCTTTCGGCCAGCCTCGTCAATGAATTGAAGCGACCACACCTCGCCCCTGGCATCGGTCAAAGGGATAACAAGCAGGCGGCCACTGCCGCTCAATATCTGTCCTAAGTCATCCTCTTGCTTGATTGCCGCGCGGTTGATAAGGTCTTGTGCCCGATCAACGGAAATACACCTCAAGTCGCGCCAAGGATGCTCAACGATCAATCCTTTTCGAGAAAGGTACTCATGACCATCGGCTGGGCTTTCAGTCGCATCAAGAATGCGCACCGCCAATAGGGAAACGGCTTTTTGTCTTTCTGCCGTCTCGCATTCGTATTGGGCGCGTTGTTTGCGAAGCTCCGCCCGTATCTTGTGAAGTTCTTCACGGCTTGGCTTGCGTCCGTTGTAGTCGTAAAGGACTAGCGCCACCTGTCCCGTGCGCCAGTTCCAACAAATAGCGCCTTTGCCATCCGCAAACTTTTTGACTCGACCAACGCCCCGCCCATGTCGGCCACCATGAACATCGTCGGCTAGCAGCCAAACGCCAAGAGCATTACGCACTGGGAGTTTCAAGTTTGTACCGATACACCCCTGCTCAAGGGTTGCAAATATTGGGAGGTTACTCATCCTCATAGCAGCCTCCCTCGTGTCTACTCGGAGTCAATGAGTCAGCTCCAAGCACACCGGCGCAAGCCTTACAATTCGCTTTGAGGCCGTTTCCCTTGCCGTTGCGTGCGTCTACTCGCCAAAGTTTTCCGCACGTTTCAGCACTTACGGCCTTTTGTGTTTTCAGTTTCATTGCTCTACCTCCCACGGATAAGGCTCCAGCTCTTCTCGAATCAACCGGAACAGCTCTTCGATGGGCATAATTGCTAGCCACTCCTTGCCATCGGCTCGACACACCACAAGCGGACGCTCCTCGCCTAGACACTCGGCACGCGCCTGATTCATCCAGTCGTACACAAGGCCGATACGAGCGCGCCTCTTTACTTCAATTGAGTAGGGATTAAGCTTGATATCTGCGCCGCCTTCACGGGTTTGCATTAGGTTGCGCACAGCTTTGATACCCAAGTGCTCACGAATCAAAGTACAAATCTCGCGCTCACCTCGTGCGCCCTTGTTCTTTTGCGTTGCGCTCATCTCTGCACCTCATAAACTCGAAGTCTTGCAAAGATCGTCTCGGGTTTGCCGTAGCATTTCCTCCAGTAAAGAAAAGCGGCCAATGTTTCGCCTGTCATCAAGATGGATGGGAAGAGAGTTCCGTTTGTTGGATGCTTTGCCGTGGTGTACTCGAACGACGCATCAGGCCAGATTTCGAGCATACGATTAAACGATTGGAGCAAATCAGCGTAACGAACGCCGAGCCAGTGGGCTACATCTTCCGAAGCATAGCCGCATGCGGGCAGACTGGTTACCGTTGTTTTGTTTTCCATGTCCGTCCCCTTTATGCCGCCGTCATAGATTCATCAGTAGGCACGGCGTTTGCGCGCTTGCCTTCAGCCCAAGCAATCACCTCGGAAAGTCGGTAGCGAATACAGCGACCACCAAGATCAACAGGCTGCGGGAAGTCTGGTTCTTTAATAATCTCGCCCGCCTTGGTACGACCAATGCCAAGCACACCGCAAACACTCAAAAGCGAACCTGTTTTGATGATGGGAATAAAGCAATCTTGAGGCTGATTATTTGTAGTCATGTATGTTCCTCCGTTATTACTGCCTAACGCGGAATTGCGTCGGCTTTCGGTAGGAATCATCTATGATCTCTGGCTATTAGCTCTAACAAATGCAGAGCAAATGTATGCACATCAACAAAAAAACCTACAAATGCAAAGCAAATGTAGGCTTCTCATGGTTAGCATGAAACACTTAAATTGCCAACACTCTTTCTAGCAATTTATCCTCCTTGAGTCTTGGCAAATGTTCATTCTTTATTACTTCTAAATCATCATTTGATACGCCGTCCGGCAACTCATCTTTTATTTCATTTGCAAAATCGTTACATAATACCTTTATCACAGACACCCATGATAAAAACACTTTTACTCGCCGAGCACCGAATGCCTCATTTGGCTTATCTCGTCCATCACATAAATCAAAGTACAACTCCTTCTTTCGCATTCCAGACTCTTTCCACTTTATGTAACTCATTAACAAACAAGTCATTTGGCCATAGTTTCTTATAACTCTTCTTTTTTTTGCGTTCTCAGCCATCTTCTGAGAGTGTTTCTGCTTCTTCTCATTTATCGTTTTTGTGAGTTCATCAAGCTTCCTGAGTTTTTCTTCTGAGTAAATCTTCGAACAGAAAATCTCATAAATACTTAAGAAGTCGCTAACAGCAAATGCATTAAAACAATATCCCCCACGCAAAAAACCCAGCAAAAGCAAAGCTAAAACAAATTTTTCATCGGTTGGTAAAACAACCTTTGGCTCATCTGTGCTCTTCTGGTACATGATTCCTGTATCAGTCGTGTACCACGGACGCTCAGTCTTTTCGTCCATAACCCAGCTTTCACGAATCCAGTCAACATCAAACAAAATTATTTCTGCCAACGCATCCAATCGGATATCATTAATTTTTTCAGGATCTAATCCCTCTTCAGATCCAAGCTTAATTTCTTCCTCGCGGACTCGGCTCTGAAAGTAATCCTCAAAAATTTCCCTAAGGTATTCAGCCAGCTCATCTGCGTATTCGTTGGCTGTATCTTCACTAAACTGATACTGCTCACAAATAGACTGTATTTTATGTCTTACGATTTTCTCGCAGTGCATAAAAAACATCTCGCAAAAATCATTACCCGTTACACCAAATTTCCGAATGACATCTAGAGTCATCACAACGCACGCCCCAGCCGCCCCAACAGAATGATAGGACAGCGCACTGCAAGTGCTGACACTGTGGGGCGACTAGTGCCATCACTGCGCGGCGGTTAATTACTCCGCCGTTGTGCACCTCCTACAAGTCTTGAATTTCACCAATGCACACAAACCTTCTTCAGAACACTTCTCAACGCAAGCTAGGCCAAATACCACATCGATCATCCAATCTACCAACTTCAACTTAATTGCCTGCTTTACTCAATCCCTGACCACAGATATTCTGTACATAACTTAGCAGTGAGCACCTCGTTGATCTCCCGTAGTGCTTGGTTACTATCAACCTGTTTACCCATTATGGACTCTACAACTTCAAGACTTGCGCTTCGCATAGATGATAGTTTCAAGCTCATGGCAGTACCGTCACTCACATAGTCATACATATGGAAGTGCAACACATCTCGGTTATCTGCCTCACGCACACCTGCAAAGTTAAAGTGTGTCCGCATATAGTCAAAGAGGGGTGTCTGACATATAAGCACAAGATTACGATTCATACTCGCGAATAATTGAGACTTTTGCAAAAGTTGTGCAAGAATCGTTTTTGCAGTCATTTTCCAGTTCAGCATCGCACTGCAAGAACGAGCAGCTCCTTCGACTACATCGTAACCTTGTTCACTAAGCAACTCCTGCCGAGAATTCCATATCGAACCCGTAGTATCAAGAGTCTGAAGCTCTATAGGAACAAAGTCCACCGGTACGCCATTGCGTACAGCAGTCAACACATAGTCAATACGTCCTGCCGATGTAGTCACCTCCGGCAAGAGATACAAATCAGACCCCGGGAGAGAATTAGATATAAGGTGAAGACAATCGCGAAAAACTTTTTTACCCCTTGTTAAGGGCTCAGGACATATCAAAACAGGTTGATCTACATTGTTAAAACATAGGCTACATGTTCCTATGGCCGTGTCTGGATCACTTTTTCTCGTTTTGTAACACGGTGCCCCGTTTCTGTGGGGACACGTCTGTTCATTCAAAGCCTTACGCAAATCTGGGAATTTTGGCCCATTAGTGTAAAGACCAAACATTTCATTCACTTTGTACACGAGCGCACCTTTCTGCTGCAATCTCAAGATACTCTAGGGCAAGATCAATCCCAACGGACTTGCGCCCCATCTCGTAAGCAACCTTACATGTTGTCCCCGTTCCAACAAACGGATCAAGCACTATGCCATCCGGTGGACATGACAACGCGATAGGATTTTTGACCAAGTCTTCCGGATACGGAGCATAGTGATACCTGCGCCCCTGTGTATCTTCCGGAATAATGTCCCACACATCAGAAATTTTTGCTCCCTTATTACTATACTTTAGGAAATAAAATCCCTTGTCAGCAAGTTCTTTTGCTCGCCCCGACAATTTCGAAGAATCTCCATGCGTCGTCCGCGTTGCACCGCGAATTACCATACGAAAATCAGGCACCTCTCCAATTTCAACTAAATGCAGCATATCGTCAAGCGCTTTAGATGCCTGTGTTTTCTCCTCGTTAGTCAACTCTGTGGACAGTTCAATTTTCCGTCTATACCTCACACCAGATACGCCCGTAGCTGAGATTACTGCACCATGTTTGACACTCTTGGCCATCCTGGGATTCTTACGCACAGCGTCAATATCGTAGTAATAGCCATTTGCTGCCTTCGTGAAAAAGAAAACTGGTTCCCAAAGCGTGCGCAACTTATCCTTCGCATTATCAGGAGCTCCCTTAAGCTTGTTCCAAATCACATGATTACGCAGAATGAATCCCACCTCATCTGTCAAACGGATAGCAACACGTTGAGGAATCATGAGCAAATTTTTATTCTGATATGAATCTCCAAGATTCAGCCAAAAAGAACCTGTCGGCTTCAGCACACGGTAGATCTCTTTACATATAACCACTAAGTTATCAATATAGTCGAGATAAGAATCTTCCAAACCAATGCCGCCCGCTAAATATTCGCGCTTCATATAATACGGTGGTGACGTAATAACCATATCAATACTCGCAGAAGGAAGTGAAGCGAGAACCTCTTTTGCCTCACCTTGTATTAATAAAGGCTTTTTAGCGTCAGACACAATATACTCGGTAAATGTCATATTACTTTTATTTAGCATTACCTATCGCCCTCTTTCTTATATTTATATCTATTTATGAACAATTAAAGATATCATCATTTTCCGCTCAACAACTATCACCTCGATCACTTTCTTATCTTTCACCGAAATGAAAATGTTTTTTCGTCAACATATCAGTGTATTACTCCAATCAACTTAATAACTAGAAACATTTTTTAAGTGCGCTCGAAACAACTTATTTATACTCAATAATTTTTATATCTATCCGACTGAACACCACTATATCTGATATACATACAAAACAAAAAAATAACATTCAATTTGTCTTTACAACAATAATGATCAAATCTTGTTCATAATAAAATTATTCTAGATATAAGCAACCTAACACTCACCCAATGTGATTATCAAGTAACTTTATTAGCGAATAGTTTTTTCCGGCTATCTATCTTCGATAATCAACATTCTTAATCCTGTAGGCAAAACCATATGAACGAACAAATCTAGTTGCCACTGATAGCAACTCAAACAACTTGAATTTCATCCTGCACATGCGACGCCCTCATCAGCAAACTCCTACCCCTCACACGTGCACGTGAGTTGGCGTCAAATTTCTATGTCCAATAAAGCACGAAATTGCCGCTACAAAAAACAAACGACGTTGTACGCCATGTCTTATCTCGACGTCCCTTTACGAACTTTTCAAAAAACTCCTCTCAGGTAAAGCTACATACGCGTGAACTAACTTTTTTGTGGTCTTCGCCTAAAATGCCTTACGCACACACGCACGCGAAAAGGTGAAAATCCAAAGCAAAGTACCGATCGTGCAAGCAAACAACTCCGAAACTTTGAAAGTTTCTCGAATTGCACATACAAAAATTTAAGTATGTCCCGCAACGCATGACTTTGGCTTGCCAAACTTTCACTACCGCTAGCATTAGCCAGGCAATCCCAGTACTTCGCTCTTTTTTATAGCCTACTCAAAATACTCACCTCCCATAGTGCGAGCACCATAAGCGCGAGCGATCTAAGATTTTCTGAGATTTGAGAATCGCCATAGTTAATCCATTCGCCGTACAAGAAAGACCTCAACTAACCCAACACACCAACAGGTATGAACTAAGTCTGTATTGAAGAGATAAAAAATAAAGAAAAAACTAACCACTACTCTTCTATCAAATGCACCACTTGCACCACCAATGCACCGTCAGTGGCACCACCTCAAAAACAATCTAAAACCTCTATTCCTATTAGCTTTCTCCAAAAATGTACCACTTGCACCACAATTTTTTTCACTCTCTCTCGTGCGCGCGCACGCGCGCGCGGATTGGCCAAAAAACTCTTTGCTAAACACCACCATTACAAATCACTGCAAGCAAATTAAGTCACGCTAGTCCCCCAACGCGACGCACCTATAAAAAGACGGTTCCCAAAGGATGCCAATCTTTGTTTTCTACTTACCGCTTTTTATCTCGTACCAATCTTTCGGACATTGACTCAAACAGTACGTCGCCCAACGTTCTGCCAATTCCCGTCTCAACTTTAACGCCTTGCCTCTATCGTATGAGTTCCCTAACTTCTTACCCGCCACATGATGCAAAGCCTTCTCCACTACAGCGTTGGATTCTCCGCTATCGCTTGCCCATGTTTTGAACGTAGCGCGCGCTGTACCATGCTGAGTAATCAGCTTGCCGCTTTCCGCATCTAAGAACGGCTTCTCGCCCCGTGCCTCTCGTTCGGCGTTAATCGTTTGGATGATTTTCCGAAACACACCATCAGACAACGGGGAGCCATACACTCCCTTAAAAAGCACATCACCGCTTCTAAGCCCTAGCGTCTCCAACCTTCCAAGGATGAGCATAGCCGCACGGCTTAGTGGTACCACGTGAGCCCCATTGCTAGGCACCTTCATTTTGTGCGCAGGAATTGTCCAGATTGCCGCCTCTCTATCTATGTCCGACCATAAGGCGTAATTGTTCGGCGTTTGATGTGACCTACAAATATTCGCCAAGCGTGAATTTGTCAGAATCGAGAAAAGCAAAGCCATTGCTCCCACAGTCCCGAACCGTTTCGGCTTCACTAACTCGGCAACGAATGCTGGCAAGTCTGCCACTGGACACATCGCAAAATGAGACCTGCCACCCTCTCGAATAATCGGCAGATATTCCCGAATCAAATCCTTGTCCGTAGGCAGTCTTTTTTCATGGTCAAGATACCCCTCGGTCAAGCTCCACCGAAAGAACATTCTCAAGCACTGAAGAACTTTCTCGACCGAGGCCGCCCCCACATGCTCACTCGTATAGATGCACACGCCGCCCAGGTCTGCCGGAGTCACCTCATCAACAGGCTTGCCGCCAATGCATGGATACACGTACTTTTCACCCCGTTGCATAGCGTGCCGATAATCATCTTGGGATTTCCAACGACTGCGAGCACGTTGCGCCTCAACCCACTTAGGCCACAGCTCGGCCACCGTATTGGATTTATTCGCTTGACTTGTTTCTTGAATCGTCTCGGATGGGAACACCTGCCCGCCATTGTCTCGGATTAACTGCGCTCTTTCTCGCGCCTCCTTGAGACTCATCGAATAGACGCTCCCCATGGAAACGGGCTTTTCTTTGCCACCGCTTCTAAGCCTCATCATCCATTGAGCATTGGTTGCGCTCACCCATACAACGCTAAGCCCCGCTACGCCACCAACGGAAAACGTAGTTTTCTTGCCTGATTGCTCTAAGTCGCGCAGTTTCTTGCGCAGTTCTTTATCTGTCATTGGCTGTATGCGTCTCGGCACAAATGCACCTCCGCTTTTTGGTATGGTTGTTTTTGGTATGGTTGCCCGATCAAACAGGCTCGACCATACCTAAAACCATACCAAACAGCCGCGACTTGTAGCGATATTTGGCGATAGCTTATAACATGAAAAGGCAACAAAAAAACCGCGAATCCCTTGATTTTATTGGGCTTTCGCGGTCATTGGCGGCAACTTACGATACGTTGCAAAAATGGCTCATGGTGGCCAGGGACGGAATCGAACCGCCGACACGCGGATTTTCAATCCGCTGCTCTACCAACTGAGCTACCTGGCCAACAGAGAAGCGAAACTATATAGGCTAATTTGGAAATTTGCAAGTGCCCGGCTGAAATTTCTCTCCGCCTTAAGTTTTTCAAAACATTTCTGAAGCATAATCCGCGCTATCTTAAGATCAACCAGTAGACGTATACGAAGAACCGCGCCCTGGGGGAAGAAGAACAACACACCCTCAATCGGCAGACGAATTCGTTGTTATTGACCCCATGCAGTTGCTTTGTCTCGGCCTTAACCACAAGACCGCGCCGCTTGCGGTGCGTGAGCGCGTTGCCTTCGGCCCTGAAGATACCGGAGAAACCGTCGCCCTCATCAAAACCCGTCTGGCCTCCGCGGATGCCGGCGGTGTCACGGAAGCCATGATTCTGTCGACCTGCAACCGCACGGAAATCTACTGCGCAGCGGTCGACCCCAAACGTGCTGCCGACTCTGTTCTTGAACTCATCGAAGAACTTAAGGGTGTGCGCACTACCGATCTGCAACCGCACGTCTACGTCTACGAACAGAGCGAAGCAGCTCGTCATGTTTTCCGTGTGGTCTCAGGCATCGACTCAATGGTACTCGGTGAGACCCAGATCGTCGGCCAATTCAAAAAGGCCGTCGCCACCGCACGCGACGTCAAAGGTCTGGGATTGATGCTCAACCACCTCTTCCAAGATGCATTTACCGTTGCCAAAGAAGTGCGCTCGAGTACGGCCATCGGCTCCAACTCCGTGAGTCTTGCCGCAGCTGCCGTGCGTCTGTCATTGCGTCTGTTCGGCAACCTGTCCGACTCAAACGTGCTGTTTGTGGGCGCCGGCGAAATGATCGAACTCTGTGCCGCCCACTTCTCGGCACAGCAGCCCCGCTCAATTACCGTGGCCAACCGTTCGCTCGAACGCGGCCAGAACCTCGCTGCACGTTACAACGGCAAAGCCATGAAGCTGCAAGACCTGCCGCAGGTGATCAGCAACTTCGACATCATTGTGTCGTGTACGGCTTCCGCCCTTCCCATCATTGGCCTGGGTATGATTGAGCGCGCCGTCAAGGAACGTCGCCACCGTCCGATTTGCATCGTTGATCTGGCCGTGCCTCGCGACGTGGAAGCCGAGGTAGCACGTCTTGACGATGTCTATGTTTACAGCATGGATGAACTCGGTGCCGTCGTTGAGTCCGGGAAAGAAAGCCGCAAAGCCGCTGTCGTAAAAGCCGAAGTAATCATCTCTATGCGAGTGCAGGCTTTCGAAAAGTGGTTGGAAATGCGTGCAGCCGTGCCCGCTATCGCCCGCATCAGAAATCGTGCGGAAAAAACCCGCGCAGAGCTCACGCACAAAGCAATTAAGCAGATTGAAAAAGGCGAAGACCCTGCCGTTGTGATTGATCTCTTCGGTAAAGCCTTCATGCATAAACTCCTGCACGATCCTACTGTGCTTCTTCGTAATGCCGAAGGGCTCACAAGCGAAGAGCGAGAACACATGACGATGATCGTCGGACACTTCTTTAGTCCCCGCTAAGATTCCTTCCTTTTCAGAGGCAAGCAACGGACGCGTACAATTTCAGTCGCGTCCGCTTTCTTTAGCGATTTCCTCTCTCGAATTTTTCCCAGGCCGTCTGAAATACCCGGCCGTTCTTTTTTGTGTCATGAAAGAAAATATTCGCGCCAAGCTTCTCGGTCTCTGCCGTCGTCTTGAAGAACTCGATGCCATGCTCGCAGCACCCGATGCGGCTGACGATATGAAGCGCTTCACGGAACTTTCGCGCGAACGCGCCGAAATCGAACCGGTTGTTCTCAAGACCAAGGAATATGAACAGACGCTTGAGGACATCGCCACGGCCGAAGAAATGGCCAAGGATCCCGAAGTCGCCGAATTTGCCCGCGAAGAAATGCTCGCCGGCAAGAAAAAGCTCGAAGAACTCGAACAAGACCTGCAAATCCTGCTCCTGCCGCGCGACCCGGACGACAACAAAAATACATTCCTTGAAATCCGTGCCGGCACGGGCGGCGAAGAATCAGCGTTATTTGCAGGCGATCTGCTGCGCATGTACATGCGCTACGCGGAACGCAGCGGTTGGCGCGTGGAAATCGTGAGCAAAAGCGACTCGGATCTCGGCGGCTACCGTGAAGTCATCTGCCGAATCATCGGCGAAGGTGCATACAGCCGACTGAAATTCGAGTCTGGCGGCCACCGCGTGCAGCGCGTGCCGGAAACAGAAGCTCAGGGCCGCGTGCACACTTCGGCCTGTACGGTTGCCGTCATGCCTGAAGCCGATGAAGTGGAAGCCGTCAAAATCAACCCTCAGGATTTGCGCATTGATGTATACCGCGCTTCCGGCGCCGGCGGCCAGCACGTGCAGAAAACAGACTCGGCCGTCCGCATCACGCACTTGCCCACAGGGCTTGTAGTCGAATGTCAGGACGAACGTAGCCAGCGCCAAAACAAGGAACGCGCCATGAGCGTTCTGGCCAGCCGCCTCTACGCCATGGAGGTTGAAAAACGCCGCAGTGAAGAAGCAAGCACTCGCAAGAGCTTAATCGGCAGCGGCGACCGCAGCGAACGCATTCGCACCTACAACTACCCGCAGGGCCGCGTCACCGACCACCGCATCAATCTGACGCTCTACAAGCTCGGTGCGATTATGGACGGCGACCTTGATGAAATTCTGACCGCGCTTCAAAACGAACATCGCGCCGAACTGCTCGCCGCGATGGGAGAAAACGCGTGACGACGGTTGCGCAGGGCTTGTTTCAGGCTGTAGGACGCGTTTCCCGTTCGGAAGCGCGACTGCTGCTTGCAACAACCATCCGCAAACCCAAAGAATTTCTCATCGCACATCCGGAATATTCCCTCACGGACGAAGAAGTCTCGCTTTTTGACTCCTGTCTGCAACGCGCCCAGGCCGGAGAACCCATTCCCTACATTGTGGGCACGCAAGAGTTCTGGGGACGCCCCTTTCACGTCACGCCCGCCACGCTCATTCCGCGTCCGGACACCGAAACGCTCATCGAAGAGGCTCTGGCATTTCTCCAGAATCTTGAAGCGCCCCGTGTTCTTGATCTCGGCACCGGAAGCGGCTGCATTGCCGTGACGATTGCGCTTGACTGTCCCAAGGCTCAAGTCTGGGCCTGCGACAAAAGCAAGGATGCCCTGATCGTCGCCAAAGGCAACGCCGAAGCATTCGGCGCCAAAGTGACGTTTGTCGAAAGCAACTGGTTTAGCGCCTTTGCCGACGAGAAATTCGATCTCATCGTCTCCAACCCTCCTTACATCGAAGAAAACGACGAACACCTTAAAGCACTTCGCTTTGAACCCATCAGCGCGCTCACGTCCGGCACCGACGGACTGGACGACATTCGAATTCTGGCGGCTGATGCGCCCAAACATCTCCGCGAACACGGCAGCATCATTGTTGAGCACGGCTACAATCAGGGAGAATCGGTCGCGGCAATTTTCCGGTCAGCGGGCTTTGCATCCGTACGAACCGTGCGCGACCTCGGGGATAATCCGCGGCTTTGCTGCGCCGTGCGCTAGCGTTCCGTTTTTCGAACGTTTGCGGCGCCCAACGCCGTCTTCTTATGAAAGGACGAGTCGAAAATGGAAATTTTGAAGTTGCTCCAAGAGCGCCATACCACCAAGAAATACGACGCTTCGCGCAAAATCAGCGATGCCGATTTCGATCTGCTGCTTGAATCTCTGCGCTTGGCTCCCTCTTCCGTCAATTCTCAGCCCTGGGAATTCTTCATTGCCGACACAAAAGAAGCCAAAGAAAAGCTTCTGCCTGCCATCGCGACTTCAACCACAGCCGCGTGACGGATTCGGACCGTTTGATCGTCTGCGCCATTCACATCGATCTGGACGAATCCTATATGCAGGAACTGGACGATCAGGAAGAAGCCGACGGCCGCTACAAAGATCCGTCCTACAAAGTTGACAACGGTCAACGTCGCCGCTTCTTCGTCGGCAAATATCGCGATGCCGGCGAAATCGCGTGTTGGGCCGGAAAACAATCCTACATCGCTCAGGGCTTTTTGCTTTACACGGCTGCTGCTCTCGGCATTCAGTCAACGCCGATCGAAGGCTGGGACGCCGACAAGGTTGATGAAATCCTCGGCTTGCGCGAAAAAGGCATGCATGCCCAGTATGCCGTCGCACTCGGCTATGGCGCATCCGACGACCATAATGCCGCTCGCCCGAAGTCCCGTTGGCCGGCACAACGCATCTTCCACAAACTTTAACGCTATCCGCACAAGCGCTCAGCAATCTCACGCTGGGCGCTCGTCAAGGTTCGTCCCGACATGCATATTCGTAAACTGATTCAACTGCTTGACAGCATTCTCGATCCGTCTTCCTACCGTGACTACGCTCCCAACGGTCTTCAGGTCCAGGGGCGCCGCGATGTCAAACGTCTGGTCACCGGCGTGACCGCCTCGTTTGACCTCATTGAGGCCGCTGCCGCACAGGACGCAGACGCACTTCTCGTGCATCACGGTTGGTTTTGGAAGGGGGAAGAAGCGCGCATTACCGGTCTTCGTTATCGGCGTATTGCGCGCCTGCTGGAAAGCGGCATGCACTTGATCGGTTACCACCTGCCGCTTGACGACCACCCCGAAATCGGCAACAACGCACTGCTTGGTAAAGCGCTCGGACTAACCAGTGACATACGCTTCGGAGACTATGGATTATCCGCGCCGACCTCTGGCGCCGTGTCGGTCAACGACCTCACCAATCAACTCGAATCGCTTTTAAAGCGCAAACCTCTCGTTTTGGGTCCGCAACAAGGCGAAATTCATCGTATCGGCTGGTGCACCGGCGCCGCACAGGACATGATTGAAGAAGCCGCTGAGATCGGCTGCGACTGCTTCATCTCGGGAGAAGTGAGCGAGCGCACCTTCCATCAGGCCAAAGAACTCGGCATCACCTACTTTGCTTGCGGGCACCACGCAACCGAACGCTTCGGCGTGCGCGCTCTGGGTGAACGAATTGCCACTGAAACGGACATAGACGTCACATTCATCGACATCGATAATCCCGTTTGATCAACACGCAGACAACCTCTCTGAGCCTCTGTCAGGACTTCTTGGCAGAGGCCTCTTTCAATAGATCGCGAATTTCGCGCAGCAGCGCGATGTCTTCGGGCGTCACTTGAGGCTTGGCCGCCGCTTCCTCCTCTGCCTTTTTCTTGTCAGCTTTGGCAAGCGCCTCCAAACGGCCGCGCAAACCCGTAACTACCTTGATAAGCCAAAAGATCACGAAGGCTAGCAACAAAAAATGCACCACGGCAGTCAAAAACGCGCCGTATCCGAACACTGTTGCGCCGGCAGCTGTCAGAGCTTCATACGTGCGTGGCCCCGTGTAACCCGCCGGTTCCGATAACACAATGAAAAGACCTGTGAAATCGGGCTTACCGACCAGAAAGCCCAACAGCGGATTGATCAAATCTTTGACCAAACTGTTGACAATGGCCGAAAACGCCGCGCCGATGATCACGGCAACGGCTAAATCCAGAACATTTCCCCGAGAAATAAAAGCTTGAAATTCCTGTAGAAACTTGCGCATGTTACTCTCTCTTGCTTTGGTTTATTTTTCCTTAAGATTCAGCATCTTACGCGATATTTCTCGCGATTTCCGCACGAGTTAGGTAAAATGTTACCCTCTTTGATTTCCGCAAAACTCGCTTCCCTAGTGAACTGAGTTATCCCCTTTTCGTTCTTTTGGTTTCCAGATACTTATGATGGTTTTGTACTCGGGCGCCACCTGCCCCTTTTCGCACCGCTGCCGCTTCGTTCTCCATGAAAAGAGCGGCGACTTTGAAGTGATTGACGTTGATCCGAGCAACCCGCCCGCTGAGATCACCAAACTCAATCCCTACGGCGAACTGCCCATTCTGATGGAACGCGATCTAACGCTGTATCAGTCCACGATCATCAATGAGTATATCGACGAACGCTTCCCGCACCCGCAGCTGATGCCTGCGGATCCCATTATGCGTGCGCGCGCACGTCTTTTCATCTACACGTTCGAACGTGAACTCTTTAGCTTCGTGCGTCTGCTTGAAAAGCGCGACGCCGACGAAAAGCGCAAAATGATCGCCCGCGCACAGATTCGCGAACAGCTCATCCAGCTCTCTCCGATTCTTTCGAAGCACAAGTACTTGATGGGCGACGAATTCACGATGCTCGATATCACGCTGGCCCCGTTGCTTTGGCGCCTCGGGCTGTACGGCATCGATCTGCCGAGCTCCGCTGCTCCGCTGCTGAAATACGCCGAAACGGTGTTTGCCCGCAACTCATTCATCGATTCGATGACGCCTTCTGAAAAAGTGATGCGCCGTTAATTTCCGTCAAGGAGACAATCATGGCTCTGAACAATAAAACGGTCGTCATGCCTCTGCAGTGCCCGGATTTTCGCCCGCATCTGATTGAGGCCATTGTCAATTGGTGCGAAAACCGCGGACAGACGCCCTACATGCTCGTCGAAGTTGATGATGCATGCGACGTGCCGCGTCATCTGGCCAATCCCGACAACACCATGGTTTTTTGCATTTCAGAAGAAGCCGTGAACAATTTCGTGATTGACGACGAAGCTATCTCCTTCCAGGCTCGCTTCGGCGAAAGCATCAGCAGCATCTACATCCCGCTCAACCGAGTAGCCGCTGTTTATCCGAAGGAAGACACCAATCTGGTGACCTACTTCCCAGTAACACCGACGCCTGAAAAGAAAGTCAAAAAAGATGAACCAACAGACTTCCCTGTGTTTACGAAAGTCTGACATTCATCTGTATAATGCACTGTTCTTGCCTCAATAGCTCAGTTGGTAGAGCAACCGCCTTGTAAGCGGTAGGTCGTCTGTTCGAGTCAGTCTTGGGGCACCATTTTTCAACCTCCAGCAGGACATTGCTGGAGGTTTTTCATTTTCTGCCGCAGGAACAATCCGGCTGCAATTTGCTTGCAGAGATTTGCAGAAAGCGCCTTCAGCGAATCCAGCAAGACCATTGTTTCCATACTCTGCTTCAGTTTTAATGCTTTTGTTGGCTAACTTGCGGTTTTGACTCCTGACTTTTCTGCCGTCTGCCTGCATCTGCGCATTTACCTTGGAAATTGATTATGCTCGTCGTCTAACATAGCGTTATAGGACTCCTTCCCGACACGCCGTGCCGCAAGAGACGCATCCATGTCAGAGCAATTTTCCCCAAAGCCGACCATCAGTGCCGATACACTTCAGCGCATTCTTGACTTTCGCGACGAGAGAAACTGGAAGCAGTTTCACAACCCAAAAGATTTAGCAATTTCCCTCAGCCTGGAGGCCGCCGAACTGCTTGAGTGTTTTCAATGGTCCGGAGAAGATACGGAGGTAGCAGGCAAAACTGCCGCCATGAAAGAAGAATTGAGCGACGTGGTCATCTACGCTCTGCTTCTGGCGGATCGTCTGGGACTAGACCTTGACGCCGCGGTAAGAGAAAAAATTCAAATCAACGCCGCAAAATACCCGGTCAAAGAAAGTTACGGAAATTCCGCCAAATACGACAAACTCAAGCAAATCGCCCGCTCGTCATGACCATCGTCTATCGGAACAGTCTGGACCATTTTTACCGAAACAGTCCTGCGATCCCGGATCTTCTCATGGGACTGGAGGGCTCTGACGCTCCTCGAAACGGCGCTCAATATCGAGCCTGGTCCAACTCCCTACAGTTCATGCAAACCATGCTGATGATGGCCAACCTCCCTCGAGACTGCGGCATTCTGATCGAATACCGTCTGCCATCCACCAGCAGACGCGCGGACTTCATCATCACGGGACACGATATTCATGGTTCTGCAAACTTCGTCATCATCGAGCTCAAGCAGTGGTCCACGGCCGAGGTCGTTTCTGGAAAATCAGGAATCGTGATGGCCAACGTGGCCGGGCATCGTATTGAAGAGACCAACCATCCCTGTTATCAAGCATGGTCCTACAAAGTATTTCTCGAAAACATGCTTGATACCGTGTCAAAAAATCACCTGCATGCCTTCGCATGCGCATATTTGCACAACTACAAATACAAGGGATTGGACGCCGATCCGCTCGCAGCCGAGCCAAATCGGGAGCTCGTAGAAAGCGCTCCGCTATTCGGTCGAGACGATCGCGACAAGCTCGGAAACTTTATTTCTCAACACGTCGGTCGTGGTGACGGCGACCTGATCATGGAACTTCTTGCAAGTGGTCAAGTGGTTCCCAGCAAACGTCTTGTAGATGCTGTCGGCATCATGTTTGATGAAAACAAAAAACAGGCCTTCACACTCATTGACGAACAAAAGAACGCCTATGAAACCGCCATGCGTGCCGTTCGCGAAACACCGTTAAACCAGAAACGGTGTGTCGTCATCACAGGCGGCCCGGGAACCGGTAAAAGCGTTGTCGCTATGACCTTGCTAGTCGACATTCTTCGAAAGTTTCGGGAAAACGACAAGCGCCGCAACGTACGCTTTGTTTCGCCAACTTCATCATTCCGCCAAGCCATGATCTCCATGCTGGCAGGAAGCCATCAAGACAAAAAGGAACGAAAGCGGCGCAAAGACTTGGCAAAGAACCTCTTTTGCGGAAGCATGGGCTTTTATATGCCCGAATTTAACAGCGATTCCGCCAAAGAAAGCCCCTATCACTGCCTGATCTGCGATGAAGCGCATCGTTTGCATTCCCATCAGAACATGTACCGTGGCAAGAACCAAATTGAGGACATCGTCAAAGCCGCCTGCGTCTCGGTTTTCTTCGTGGACGACAATCAGGCTCTTCGCCCTTTCGATATTGGTTCGGTGGATTCAATTCGCCAAGCAGCCGACAAGTACAACGTTCCCGTGGAACAGGTTGATCTTGCCGCTCAATTTCGCTGCCAAGGCTCCGACGGTTTTCTCAACTGGCTTGCTGTAGTACTCGACCTTGCTGACGCTCAAAGCACCGGAAATGCCAATGGTTGGGACAAAACTGCATTTGATTTTGACATCGTTGATACGCCGGAAGAAGTCATTGATTTCGTCAACGGAAAAAACCGTTCTGCTGGGTTGCAAAATCCTGTGGCCGGTCGCAGCGTTATCTCCGGCGCTCGCCTTCTGGCCGGTTACGCTTGGCCTTGGACCAAGGAAGGCAATGATCTCGGTGAAGTTCCCGACGTGGATTTAGGGTCTGTCAAATTGCCGTGGAACAATCGGAAATCCAGTTACGAATGGGCCATAGACCCGGCAACAATGCAAAGAAACGAAGTCGGGTGCGTACACACCAGTCAAGGCTTGGAATTTGACTGGGTTGGAGTGTTCATCGGAAAAGATCTGCGTTATGACCCCGATAAGAAGATTCTCTTTGCCGACATTGACAACTACCACGACAAAGGCGGCAAAAACGGCCTCGGCAAAAACAAAGTCGAACGGTCCAAGAATCTTCTCAAGTACGTCTGCCGTTGCTACCGAGTGCTTTTGTCTCGCGGCGTGCGTGGTGCCCGCGTCTACTGCTGTGACAAAAACCTTGCCGAATACCTCAAAGCAGAACTTGCTAAAACAAGCAATTTGAGCGCTAATTGACCACCAAGCAACAAGGCGACTTCAGGGTTGAGCACCGATACTGCTTCACCATAAATAGCAGAATTTCGGCCTGTTGCTCTCAGGAGTTTTCTTTCCGTCATATCACCAAACGGAAAGAAAGCTAACAGAAAGAACGGCAGACATTGAGAACACCGACATGTCTGCTGTCAGAAGCGATTAGTTCCTTGTTTGTCCTCTACCAAAAGTCGCTTAACTCTTGGAGCTCGCCGCGCCCCAAACATCAGCCCAAGAACCGGTGAGCGCCCCTTTGGCGTAGTCAACCACGCGGTTTTCAAAGAAGTTTGTGTGCGTCACACCAAGCATCGCGTCAACCCAGTTGAGAGGATTTTTCTCCGATTTGAAGATCGGCTTCAAGCCGAGCCCCATCAGGCGACGATCGGCAATGTAGCGGATGTAATCCTTGACTTCCTGCTTGGTAAGGCGCTTCATGTCGCTTACGCCGAAGGCGAGTTCAATGAAACGATCTTCCAGGTCAACCATCGTTTCGGCGATCGAGTAGATGCGTGCCTTGAGTTCATCGTTCCAGAGCTGCGGATTCTGCTTGATGTACTCGCGAAAGAGCATCGTCATGGATTCGGTATGAAGCGTCTCGTCGGCAATCGACCAAGCAATGATCTGTCCCATGCCCTTGAGTAGTCCGTTGCGCGGAAAGTTGAGCAGCATCACGAAACTCGAAAACAGCTGCATCCCTTCGGTGAAGGCCGAAAACGCGGCAATCTGGGCGGCAAGCTCGTTTTCTGACAGGCATTCGTTAAAGAACTCGTGCTTCTTGGCCATCGCCTCGTACTGCAGAAACTCGTTGTAGACGGTCTCGGGCAGGCCCAGCGTCTCGATCAAATGCGAGTATGCCGCAATATGCACCGCTTCTCGGCCAGCAAAGCTCGAGAGCATCATGCGGATTTCCGGCTGAGGGAACTGAGGCAGGTACGTCGTGACATAGGCACCTGACACGTCAATATCGCCCTGCGTGAAAAAGCGAAGGATCTTTGTAAGAAAGTCACGTTCGGAATCCGTGAGCTTGAGCTGGAAGTCCTTCACGTCTTCCATCATCGGCACTTCCGTCCAAAGCCAGTGCATTTGTTCGCTTTGTACGAACGCGTCGTAAGCCCACGGGTAAGCAAAGGGCTTGAAGTAGTTGCGGTTGCCCGCGAGTTTCAGTGCGCTTTTTTGCATTTCTTATCCTTCACAGGCAAGGCAACCAGTGTCGTCGGCCACGGCCCGCATATCGATTTCGTCTTCAAGGCGCCGACGAACGGCAACCTGACCGACCTTGTCAGCTTTTCTCAATTTGTCACTGCGGCAGTAGTAAAGAGACTTCAGCCCCTTCTTCCATGCCATAAAGTGGCAAGCGTGCAAATAACCGATCGGCACGTCCGGCGCAAAGAAGAGATTGACGCTCTGCCCCTGGTCAATGTAGGGCTGACGGTCTGCTGCCAGTTCAATGATCCAGCGCTGATCGATTTCCTGAGCCGTCTTAAACACGTCTCTGACCTGCTGCGGCAAATCCGTGCGATGTTGCACGCTGCCGTCGTGGGCAATCAGATCACTCCAGACTTCATCCGTATCGAGACCAAGTTCGGCCAAAACACGTTTGAGGAAGCGATTCTTGACGATATGCGCGCCGGAAATCGTGTCCTGCCGGAAAACGTTAGCGCGAATTGGCTCGATTGACGGGCTTGTACCGCCAGTGATAAGCGACGACGATGCATTGGGTGCCACGGCCATCCAGTGACTGAAGCGGCGAGCAACGCCAGCAGCGGCTGCATCAGGGCAAGCACCGCGTTTTTCGCACAGAACCTTGTCGGCCCGTTCGCATTCGTTTCGGATGTGGCGGAACATGGCCATATTGGTTACTTTGGCGACAACGCTCTCAAAGGCAATGCCGTTTTTCTGCAGATAGGCATGGAAGCCCATGGCACCGAGCCCCACGCTGCGCTCGCGCATGGCGCTCAATCGCGCACGAGCAATCGTGTCCGGAGCGTGATCAATGAAGTATTGAAGCACGTTGTCGAGAAATTCCATCACATCCTCGATGAACTGAGGCACGTGCTTCCATTGATCGAAATACTCCAGATTCACGGACGAAAGACAGCAGACGGCCGTACGCTCCTCGTTCGTGGGCAGGAAAATTTCCGTACAGAGGTTCGAGCCGCGAATTTTGAGCCCCTGATCGGTCAGCCACTTCGGCAACACACGATTGGCCGTGTCGGTAAAGACCAAATACGGCTCTCCGGTGTGCATGCGCATTTCCAAAATGCGCTGCCAGAGATCACGAGCACTCACCGTCTCGACCACTTCACCAGTAGCCGGATGCTTGAGCTCCCACGAGTCGTCATAGTCGGCATCACGCATGCTCGCTTCAATCTTCTGCATGAAGGCGTCGGAAATATTGATGCCGTGATGCAAATTGAGCGCGCGCATGTTGGGGTCACCCGTTGGTTTGCGCATTTCAATGAACTGAACGATATCGGGATGATCAATCGACAGGAAGGCCGCGTAGGACCCGCGCCGCGTCGAACCTTGACGATACGCAAGACAGGCCGCATCGTAGACCTTGAGATGAGGCATGACACCCACACTTTTGTCGTCAGCGTTGCGAATGCCCACGTGAATACCGACGCCGCCGCCGAGCATCGACAACCAGTTGACTTCGGAAAGCGTATTGACCAGCCCTTCGGCCGTATCGGGCATGTAGCTCAGAAAGCACGAGACCGGCAAACCGCGCTTGTTACGCCCGAAGCTCAAAACAGGCGTCGAAAAACTCAACCAATGGCGACTCGCGTAGTCATAAATGCGTTGAGCATGTTCGGGATTGCTCGCAAAACTTTCCGCCACAAAGGCGTAGCGTTCCTGCGGGGACGTTTCCCCTTCTCGCATATAGCTTTCGCGCAAGCGCTGCAGCCCCAACTCGTCAAAAAGCGCGTCGCGTGATAAATCAATCTGAACGGGCATGTCGAATTACTCGGCAAAAAAAAGCGGCTAACCGCCGATACGCGGCGCCTCGAATTTAAATGTCCGAAAAATACTATATGGAGACACCAACAATCGCAATTGCACAAGATGCTGTTGTTTTTGCCGATGATTTAGTGCCAACCTGTTGATACCGCGGCAAATATTTTTCCCCACCTCCAGACTGGAGTAACACTTTTTTGCTGATTTCGACTGCCAAAAATGACAGTCTGCGTCCTATCGCGTAATGAAAGCCACGTGAAGCATTCTTTTTCTGTTGAAAAATAGAAGTTCAACAAAGGAAGGAGGTAGAATGCGGGTTTTCCTGCTTATGACGGGAGGGGTGATTGTTCCCGTCATTTTTGTCTGCCAAGTACAAGAAACTTTGTGACGCTGTCGGCAAAGTGTTTCGTCGCAATCCGGACCGACGTTCTGATTTCGCGCAACGTTCCACAACATTTTCCCTAAAAACAGATCACTAGAAAGTTTGCTTTCCATCGAACTTTCATCAAGTTTTCATTTGCTCGGCAGATAAAGCACCTAAACTCTAGACTGTCTCTTTCCTGCCTAAAAAAACAACAAGGACAGAGCGCATAAGTAGTCGTCACCGATTTATTGTCGTTTGAGCGCTACAAAATCAAACTCTCGGAGCCAAAGTCGTCATGGACTTTCTTAATCATCTCGTCAGTGAGATCAACAGTGTCCTTTGGGGCGTTTTCTGCCTGATTCCCTTGCTGTGCGGCACGGGCATCTTCTACAGCATCAAGCTTCGTTTTGTGCAGGTACGCAAGTTCGGCCTTGCCACGCGTCTACTGTTCGGCGGCGCCACGCTTTTCGGCAAGCGTGCTGATAAAACGGGCATGAGCTCATTCCAAGCTTTGGCTACCGCCATCGCTGCCCAAGTGGGTACCGGTAACGTTGCGGGTACGGCCACAGCTATCGTCTCGGGCGGCCCCGGCGCACTGTTCTGGCTGTGGGTTGCCGCCTTCTTCGGCATGGCCACCATCTTTGCAGAAGCAGTGCTGGCTCAGACCTTCAAAGGTAAAGACGCCAACGGTCATGTGGTCGGCGGTCCTGCCTACTACATCACCAAGGGCATGGGCGAGAAATGGCGTCCGATGGCTGTCTTTTTCTCCATCGCCATCATCATTGCTCTGGGTTGCATCGGCAACATGGTGCAATCCAATTCGATTTCCAACGCCATGCACACGGCTTTCGGCGTTCCGCTGGTCATCACCGGTATTGTGACAGCCATTCTCGCCGGAGCGGTTTTCTTCGGCGGCGTCGCCCGTTTGGCGTCTGTGACTGAAAAAATCGTTCCCTTCATGGCCGCCATCTACATCATCGGTGGTTCCTACGTCATTGCTTGTCACGCCGGAGAACTTGGCAATGCGTTCCGTCTGATCTTTGTGGCTGCATTTGATCCTCAGGCTGTCATGGGCGGCGCACTCGGTTTGACGGTTGCCAAAGCCATGCAGTTCGGCGTTGCCCGCGGCTTGTTCTCCAACGAAGCCGGTATGGGTTCCACACCGCACGCTCACGCCGTTGCCAAAGTAGAGCACCCGGCCGAACAGGGGCTCGTCGCCATCTTCGGCGTTTTCGCCACCCTGATCGTTGTTACCTTCACGGGCATCGTGATTCTCGTGACCGGCGTACTCGACTTCCAAAGCACCGGCATTGCGCTCACTCAGAAAGCCTACGACGTGGGGCTGGGCTCGTTCGGCGTAAGTTTTGTTGCTATCTGCCTCTTCTTCTTTGCCTATTCAACGATCATCGGCTGGTACTTTTTTGCCGAACAGAACGTGCGCTTCCTCTTCTCTGAAAAAGCGCTCCTTCCCTATCGCGTGATTGTCTGCGCTTTCATCATTGTCGGCGCCACGCTCAAGGTTGATCTGGTGTGGGCACTGGCCGACCTCTTCAACGGCCTGATGGTCATTCCCAACTTGATTGCATTGATTGCTCTGCACAAGGTTGTCGGCAACTGCCTTGATGACTTTGAAGCCAAGTTGGCCAAATACGAGAAGACACAACAAAACATCTCTCACAGTTAACGAGAGTTTTGCCACAGTCAGTACGAGGCGCTTTCTTCACGAATGCGCCTCGTTTTGTATCTGCCCACAGTGATTCAGTACGAACATCAAACAGACATGGCCGCTCAGCCGACTCGGAGCAGTCGCGACCCGCAGTTCCTTGTAATAGCTGTGTCTAGAGGAAATCGAATACCGTCAAAATCCGCGAGTTCATCCGTTACATCTTCGGCCTACATCGAAAAAACGGGCAAAGCCTAACACTCTGCCCGTCCGGGAAATTTCGGAATTCCGAGCGATTGGAAGCCCGGAATTCCGATGAGGAGACAAATTATTTGCCGAGTACCTGAGCAGCGGCATTTTCACCGGCCAGGCGACCGAACGTGATGGTTTCACTGATCGAGTTGCCGCCAAGGCGGTTCTTGCCGTGCACGCCACCCGTAACTTCACCGGCCGCATACAAACCGCCGATGGGCTTGCCGGAGGTGTTGATCACCTGCGTTTTGCCGTTGAACTTCAGGCCTCCCATGTAGTAGTGGATAGCCGGCGTGATTTCGATGGCGTAGAACGGAGCCTTGTCGACCTTGAGCTTGGCATTCAGACCTGGACGGTTGAAGTCGGGATCCTTGCCGGCTTCGGCGTACTTGTTGTACTGAGCAATTGTCGCTTCAAGGTTCTTGGGATCGATGCCCGCGTTCTTGGCAAGTTCAGCCAGCGTCTTGCCTTCCTTGGCAAGCCCCAGTTCGAAAGCCGCACCGGTTTGCTTGACACTCTGACGAACCTTATCGTCAAAGATTTCAAAAGCCGTGCCGCCGGTTTGCTTCGACACTGCAGCACTCGTCACGTCGCGCGTGGTGAGTTCGCTGATAAAGCGCTTGCCTTCGCGGTTCACAAACACCGCACCTGCTCCGCGCACCGTTTCGGAAACAATCACGGGGCTGCCGACCAACAATGTCGGATTGAGCTGAATTTCCTTGGCATCGACCACAGCCGCGCCAACCTTCTGTGCGAGCACCATGCCGTCGCCCTGGCTGCCCGGCTGATTGGACGTCTTCACATCCGCGCTGATGTCCGGACGCAGCGACTGAACGAGCTTAGCATTGGCGCCGATGCCGCCCGTAGCCAAAACCACAGCCTTGGCATTGATGCGATACAGGCCCGAATGCTTGCCTTTGATGAGCGCACCGGTCACATTGCCCTTGTCGTCGGTATAAAGCTTGACCATCTTGGAGTTCAAGCGCAGATCAAGATTGGTTTCCTTAGCGTGATCGCGGAAGAACTTGGAAAGATACGGTCCCACGAAAACGCCGCCCGCAGGTCCGTGCATACGAGCTGCCGAGGCACCGCCGCCGCGGCCGACATGCGAGAGCACAGCACCGCGATCGGCAAGCCACTTGATCGAATCAGCTGAACGTTCGGCCAGTATCTTTGCAAGCTCGGGGTTGCTCACGTTCTTGCCGCCCTTCATCGTGTCTTCGAACATCAGCTTGGCATTGTCCTCAATGCCTTTTTCCTTCTGATAAGGAGTGCCGGCCGCATTCATGCCGCCAGCTGCAAGCTGGCTGTTGCCGCCCGGCACCGCCATCTTTTCGACCATGATGATGTTCTTCACACCGGCTTCCTGTGCCGTAAAGGCTGCCACAAAGCCTGCCGCACCGGATCCGACCACCAGAATATCGGTGGTTTCCGTCCGTTCGGGCTTGGCGTTGTCGTACTTCGCCAGATCTTCATACTGAGAAGCCGGCTTGGCACCCTTGCCGAACTTCATATCCTTCATGGACGGGAAATCATGACAGTTGGTGCAGTACGCAACGGAAGGCGTATGGCCAGAATGGCAGGCCGTGCACTGAACGTCACCCAAGTGACTCTTGTGCGGATTGGGCTGATGCGGCTTTTCCGTTTTCTTGACCAATGCGTTGGGCTCGTGGCACATCACGCATTGCTTATTAATTTCCGTTTCCGAATCACTGACCTTGTCCGTGGTGTGACACATCTGACAAGAGATTCCCTTCTGGTTGTGGGCGCCCGCCAAGAACGAGGCTTTGTCTCCCTGCGAATAGGATTTCGTCATTTCGGCTGAAAACGCATAGGCGCCGGACGACAAACCGAGGCCGAGAATAACCGCACTCGCCAAAATGGTCAGTCGTTGGAATTTCATCTTTCTCTCCTTGCTTTATTGTTTAGCAAATCCGAATCCCTCTCAGAAACTCGAATTTTTTCGGCAAAGTCCAAAATCAGTTGGGGAGCTAATAATTTCGGACTTCTTACAGGCATGTTAAGCTTAGGAAAAGAATTCATCCATCAGTCTTTTTCAAAGGTTACGTTCGGAATTTCCGAATGAATCGCACTTTTTTTGCTTTCGCAATGCAGCACTTTTCCCTAATTGATCTCAAAACATTTCGCGCCGTGGCCGACGAAGGCAATCTCACGCGAGGAGCTGCACGAGTGCATTTGAGTCCCTCGACCGTCTGTGCCCGCATCAAAGGACTCGAGTCAAGTTTGGGGGTGCCTCTTTTCACACGGTCGGCACAGGGTATGGCGGTAACGCCTGCCGGCGAAATCGTGCGGCAGGGAGCTCTTCGCATTGAGCGCGACATTGATGGCATGCTTCGCGATCTCGAGCCTTTCGTGAGTCGCGAGGCCGGCACGCTTCGGATCGTCTCTAACTACGGCGCTGCCATGAACTTTCTGGCCGATGGGCTGGCGCGTTTTTTGAAGGCACATCCTGACGTTTCGATCTCTCACCATCGCTGTTCTTCACGCGACGTGGTCGAGGCCGTTGCCGAAGACAGAGCCGACATCGGCCTGAGCGCCTTCGTTGGCGACTATCCGGGCGTTACTTTCATAGACTACGCCCGCGACGATCTTGTGGTGATCGTAAGCATCGATTCCCCGTTGGCGCACCGTGAAGCATTGGATTTCGCCGAATGTCTGAACGAGGACTTCGTCTCCCTGAGCGAACACGTCGAAATGCAGCGTTTCGTCGACGAAAGAGCTAGAGAACTCGGCCACAAGCTCGTTCCCAAAGTTCGCGTTTCCAATCAGCCGATCCTCTTTCAGATGGCCGCCGCAGGCGTCGGAATCGGCATCGCCAGCCGCGTCGCTTTCGAAGCACAACCCCACCCGCGCACCCGTGCGATAAAGCTCACCAACGCCTGGGCGCAGCGCCACATTCGAATTGCGATCCCAGCTCAAAAGGAACGACAGATTCGCTGGGCCACGGAGCTTGTCGAAGCGCTGAGGAACGGCACCAATTTCACAATCCCTCAATCAAACTGAATTTTTTGAAAATTGACCGCTGTTTCGCTCGGCTAAAATCGGGCGCATTACCAAAACAACCGTTTCAAGCTTCGTTATCAGCCCAATTTCGAAACCACCGTGAAAACCATCGACAATCTCGAAGCGTGGGAGGTGCTCGTCGTTGCCGCCCGTACGCGCAGTCTCTCGCGCACCGCTATTGTCCTTGATCTTGATTTGCCCAAGGTCTCGCGCCTTCTTCACAATCTTGAAGAAGAACTCGGCTTCGCGCTCTTTGACAAGTCTCACCGTCCGATCGCACCCACGCCGCGCTGTGCCGAACTCGTCAAGTCCGTCGAACCTCTTGTCACCGGTTTTCGCAATCTGGAAATCTACAGCCGCAATCATCTGTCGGACAAACTCACCATCCGCTTTGCCGCCCCCATTGAGCTTGCGAGATTATTTTTCTCCGAAGCTTTACTACACTACTCGAGCGACCACCCCGATGTGGAATTTGCGATCCTGCCCGAAGTTCATCCGGATGCGATCCGGGCAGACACGGTTGATGCCATCGTCGCCAACCGCCTTCCGCTTGATGATTCCGGCCTCGTCGTTCGGCAATACAACAGCTCCTCCACGCCGGTGTTCGCCACACCCGAATACCTGAATAAACACGGCATCCCCAAATCCCCCGAAGACCTTTCCGAGCACACCGGACTGCTGCTTAAAACCGTGGCTCATGACCCAACGGGCGTTCTGTACAACGTCGGTGGCGACTGCGCGCCGATTCACTGGAAAAACACGTTCATGACGCACGACCAGATGAGTTTGAAGCAATTGCTGCTCAACCATCAGGGCATTACCGTGGACCTCTATGCCGGCCACGTACTCGAGGAACTTCAAAACGGAACGGTTGTTCCCATTCTCGAAGGTTGGGAGCGAGAAGTCTGGACAATGTGCCTGATCACTCGTCTGGAAGACGAGCGCAATTCCCCGAGACTGCGTGCGTTTGCCGAATGGTTCATGATCACTCTCGGCACTCGGATGCGAAACTTCAGCAAGCTCGCGCACATGGCCGCAACGGTTGCGTTCGACCGTGCCCGCCGACAGTCAGGCAATTGAGCAATACCGAAGAATCGCCCGCGCTGCGCGTCTTCCGTCGGCCACCGCCGTCGACACAAAAGCCGCTCCGCGCACAGCATCACCCCCGGCGTAAATTCCGGCCACGTTCGTCGCGTTGTTGTCATCCACGCAAATGCGGCCTGCGTTATCAAATGCAACGCCGCTGCCGGCCAACCAGGGAATCGGTTCCGGCCTAAATCCGTAGGCAACAAAGACAACATCCGCAGGCACTTCGAGTTCTTTTCCGTCCCCATCCCTGCACAAAACTGCCGACACAATGCCGCCGGCAGACACGAGACGCTCTACCTGCAACCCGCAAAGAATCTCTGCTCCCTCTTCTTGGGCCTGTTGCAGTTCGCCAACCATAGCTCGCAGTGCTTCTCTCGGCTTTCTTGCCACAGCCGTCGCCGAGGCCGCCCCTTCTCGAATCGCACAGCGCAAGCAATCCACCGCCGTATCGCCGCCGCCGAGCACTACGACGCGTTTGCCTTTCACATCCGGCATTTGGTTCGACTCACCGAGCGCTCGACGACTGACTGCTCCCAACAGCACCATGGCAGGCAACACCCCAGGCAAATCCCCTCCCGGCACTGACAGACCGACGGCGCAACCTGCGCCGGTGGCCACAAACACCGCATCGTTTTGTCGGCGAATCGACTCGAAGTCCAGCTCCTTGCCCAATGTCGTTGCCATCACCAGCTTCACGCCCAGTTCGTTTAAGAGCGCTCTGCGCCGCGCAACAACGTCTCGCGAAAGCTTAAACGGCGGAATGCCGTAGGACAGAAGCCCGCCAATCTCCCTTTCTTTGTCGTAAACCGTCACGTTCACGCCGCGTCTGGCCAGATAATCGGCGCAAGCCAGACCCGCCGGTCCCGCGCCGATAACCGCTGCTTTGGCAGGCACTCTCGCACGGCGAATGCCGGGTTTGAATCCGTGGTCAAGGACATACTGCGACACCGCGCGTTCGATATCCGGAATCATCACTGCGCCTTCGGCTTCCTGCATGGAGCACACTCGTTCACAGAACCGTTCGGACGGGCAAACTCTCCCGCAGATTTCAGGCATGGCGCCTTCCTGCAGCATCAGGCGGGCCGCACCATCCACATCACCACGACTCAGAAGAGCCATCCACTGCGACACACGGTTGCCCTGAGGACAGACCGAGGTGCATCGACCGCATCGCAGGCAGCGCGAGCTCTGCCTGACAGCCTCCCTAATATCGAGCGGCCGTCTGACTTCTTCGTAACCGACGAGACGCTCAGCGACAGGCACGATTTCGATTCGACCTCGCGCTGGCATCGGAACCGTCTCGACAAAAGGCGACGACGGCAGAAACGGAAAACTCACCGCCCGTGAAGGACAAACTTCGGCACAGGCACGGCACTTGATGCACACTGAAACGTCAGCGCTCGTCAATTTTCCCTTTCTGAGATCGATACCCTCCGGACAAGCGTCCGCACAAATGCGGCAGTCCACGCCATGCGTCGCATGCACGCAGGCTTGGGGATTGATGCGCGGTACAAAGAGGCGATTTAATCGGCTCATCAGCCCGATTAGAGCTCCCAACGGACAGAAATTGCGACACCAGCGCCGCAGCACCAGCAGTTCCAAGACAAGAAATGCCGCAAAAATCAAAACTTCCCAGCCCGATTCATTGAATTGGAACAACCGCGAAAGTGAGATCACCACGGCAAAGGTCAGACCGACAGGGCAGATCAAGCAGAATACGGGAAAGCCGAATACGGCACTCGAGGCCAGAGCACCGGCAAGAACAGTCAAAGGACCGGCGTCTGCAGCCTGCCGCTTTTGTGCTGCCGCTTTCTTTACCGCTTCACCCGCACTGCAGCTTGAGCAGCCGGCACACGATGAAATGCCGCACGTTTCCCCGTGCTTGTCTTGTGTCGGCTGTGCCGGCAGAACAATCTGCCGTTGCGTATCTTCCTCCGCAACATCTTCTTCCTTTTCTCGTCTGCGCCCTCCCGTTTTCAGAAATTGCAGCAAACGGGAAACGGACGGAACGGGACAAAGCCAGCCGCAGAAAAAGCGCCCGAAAATCACCACCAGCACGAAAAAGACAACCAGAGCAACAAGCGCTCTGGGCAAAATCGTCTTTTCGGCAAGCATCGTTTCGAGAGCGCCCAAGGGACAAATCGCCGCAATCTCCTTCCAACCGAAGGAGGACAACGTACCCCATCCGGTGTGCCAGATCGTTCCGACAACCGTGAACAAAATGAAAACGACGGGAATCAGCGTACGCAGCCAAGACGACTTCAGAGGCTTTTTCATTTTTGAGCCTCCTTGTGAATCGGATGAATCACAACTCCCCGTTGTGAACCGTCCTTAAACGACTGCAAAACATTAGCCGGACACACCTTCACGCACAAACCGCAACCGTTGCACTTATCCGCATGAATCACCGGACGGTTTCGGGCGTCCAGCGTAATGGCCTTGTATTCACACTCGTCGTAACAAAGCCGACAAGCCCCGGTTCGAAGCGCAATGCAACGCTCGGTGAGTTCGGCCACACCCACCTTGACCGTTTTGGGATCAAACATTTCGATGGCATGCGTCGGACACACCCGAGCACAGTCCTGACAAAAGTCGCAGTGTCCGAGATGAAAATCAAGAAAGGGCGTACGGACATGGATGAGCCCGTCGGAAAATCCCGCCACCGAAATCACATTCAGATGACAGACGCTGCGGCAGCGGTCGCACCGAATGCAGCGCGCCAAGAATTCGTCTTCGCCGACACTGCCCGGAGGACGAATCAGCTCGCCTGATCCCTTCGCGCCGCGCACACCCGCCCCCAGGGCAAGCAACGCCGTGGCACCGACGGCACCCGCCACCACCTGTCTGCGCGTGACCGCTTTGTCGTTTAGCTCGGACATTCCTGCAGCATGTCTTCTATCGCACCCTTAAGCGTGAAGACGAAGCCCTCGAGGATATATGACCAACCCTTGTAGAAGGGCGAAACGGGGCAGGCACGGACATCGTCGCAAAAACGCGAAACCCAGTTTTTAATGTGCGTTTCGATAAACGTCTTTTGCAGCCGAAGAACGTCACACGCTTCGGCCTCCTTACCTTCTTCAAAAAGCTTGGCCGCGCGGCCGCTCAGATGTGCCAGAAACTGAATCTCCAACGCAATGTGGTCTTCATGCAGATCACATTCTTCGCTTTTGACGAATCCGTACTTGTGGTACAGCTGACGCACGGCCTCATAGGCATCCTGCATCACCAACCGCGTCGGACTCGTGTAAACGGACTCAAACGGATAAGCTGCCACCTGATTGACAACACCGGCACCCAAAAAAGCGCGGGCAAAATCAGCTGCCGCTGTCTCCTCCTTATCTTCCTCTGCGCCGTCTGCAAGCCAATCCGCAATCATGTCTGCGCCTTTGGCCGCAAGTTCGTGAAAATTCCACGCATCCCGATCTTTCATCACCACATCCATGTAGGCCTGCTTCATTTCAAAAGCAAAAGCCGAGGCAATGACTTTCCCAAGATCGGCAAGTGCACGGCATTGCGAGTCACGGTTGGTCAACATGATTTCCTTTCTCATTCAAAATTCAAAAAGCGCTATCGCGCGAAAAAACTCCAGGCAGCCGACCCGAGCCGCAGCACAACGATTTGCCAACCCGCACAACCGACTAGGGCCGCAAACAGAGCCGCGGTAAGCGCCACTCTCGATTGTCTGGCCAACAACGTCAGTCCCCATGGGAGCACGACGCCCGCACCTACGGTCAGCCCCCAAAACCAGGTCGCCAGATCGCCCGTCAGCACGCGCGAGGCTGTCGGCTCCACGGCATCGGTTCCGCCAACAATGAGAAGGTAAAGCGCCAGTCCGAAAACAGCAAAACCGCCGGCAGCCAAACTCACCCGCCTGTCGAGCGCGTAGCCGTGGACGGCCCCAACCAATCCCATTGTCGCAACCCCGATCAGCGCCGCATAGCCGAAAAACGGCAACACGATGCTCCACGTATTCCAGGCAGCGCGCCACGGCATGACGTAGTTGCTTGCGTGAGCCATCAGTACCAGTGCGGCAGCAACGGAAGCGATCAGCGCCAGTTTGCGGCACGTTGACTCGTATGCGGCTCGGTGGATGGCCGCCAAATAGGCGGCGCAAGCCGCAAGCGCTACGATCCATGCAACCCCAAGCTTGAAAATCGAAGAAGCGGGATTGGAAAAGGCCGCAAATATCAATTGCGGCCTGCCCAACTGCATCAAAGAAGTGCCGGCCAAAGCCAGCAATGCGATACAGGCCAGCGCGCTTGCCAGCGTAAGCGACGGAACAGGCGCACTTCGTCTTTCGAGCACGGCGACCGCTCCCGAAAGACCTGTCGCGGCGGCGGCAAACACCGCCGCAAGCACTGCGGCAAAGCCGACACCCATATTCAACTCCGATCAGAGCATCTTCGGAGGATTGGGCTGCCAGGGAGCGTTCTTCTTGTGCAGGATGTAACGCACCGTGGGCTTGTTGCCGCTATCGGGCATCGAGTGTACGTTCTCGGGACCGGCCGCTGCGATCGCCTTGGAAACATCGCTGTTGGGGTCATCAATGTCTCCGAAGAAGCGAGCGTTTGCGCAGCACACCTTCACGCAAGCGGGCTTCTCGCCCACCTTCTGCAGATGGTCGCAAAGCGTGCACTTCTCGACCACCTTGGCCTGCGCATTGAAGCTGCGTGCACCATAGGGGCACGCGGCCATACACATCTTGCAACCGATGCACTTTTCCTTGTCAATCAGCACCTGACCGTCTTCCTTGCGCTGATAGGTGGCACCCGTCGGGCACACCTTCACACAGGGAGCCTCACGACAGTTTTGGCAAACGGACGGTAGAAAATACTGCTGGATGTCAGGAAATTTTCCGAGCGGTCCGATGGTGAGCACCTTGTTGTAGTGCACACCCAGCGGAATGCTGTTTTCATTTTTGCAGGCAACTTCGCAGGCATAGCAGCCGATGCAGCGATCAAGATCGATAACCAATGTCTTGTGGGTCATCTTTGTTCTCCGTTGTATTTTTTATCGGTCTCAAGGCGAGGGCACCAATGGAATGCCTAATGCCACTTCCAGTGTCCTCATGCCTTAAGACTGAATATCTCTCAGACTACGTCACCCTTTAGAGCTTCGGATTAGGCGTCGTATCCGTGGGTTTGGGCATCCACGGTGCGAAGTCTTCCGGCTTCTGCCAGATTCCCTTCGGTGCGCCTTCCTTGGCCTTGCTGATGCGCACCTGAATGCCTCGCAGCGTGTAGGTGCCGACCATATCGTTAAAGGGAGCGTCGTTCTTCGTGAGAACATTGACGTTGCATTCCGTCCAGCCGTGCGTCTTCGTGTAGAGCGTTTCGGGGAACCAGAAACGTTCCATATAAGCCGTCTCCGGCGGAATACCTTCGGTCACGCGAACCTTGCCGCGTGTCTTGCCGCGCTTGGATTCGATCCAAACCCAGTCGCCGGTCGTAACGCCGTACTTGGGTGCCGTAACCGGATTGAGCCAGATTTCGGGAACGGGATAGATCTCGCGCAGATACGGGATATTGCGCAACGTACCGTGGTGGTACATCGGCAGACGACCGTTGGTAAGCGTGATTGGGTAATCCTTTCGCGTCTCTTCGGTGAACTCTGACGGTGGCAAGTAGTAAGGCAACGGATCGTAGTCCTTCTTCACCGGCGGCACCTTGTCCAAGGCATACGGTTTGCCGGTGCGACCCAGTTCAATAAAGACCTCTCCGTAAAGTTCCAATTTCTTCGAAGGCGTGCCGAACCCCACGGGCTTGCCCGTCTTCGGATCTTCCTTCTTGTAGACGTAGTAGCTGTTCCACTTTTCATACGGCATGAAGGTGTAAGGCTGAACCTTCAGGAATTGCTTCCAGGTCATGCCGATATTCTTCAGACGGCCGTCGAGAAGTTCTTCCATCGAGTCCCAGTAGGCCAAATCACCCTTCATGAAGGCCGGATCACAGGCGCGCTTGCAGTTTTCGTTGCCAAGTGCCGCGCAGCGCTTGATGAGTTTCGACCAGAAAAGCGTTTCGTCTTCGGTTTCCCAAACGTGGGCCACAGGCTGGCGCGCAAAGACCATGTTGAGCGCTTCGACCAACATGTTCGTTTCGAGCCATTCGGTCGCGGGCAACAGAATGTCGGCGTACATCGAGAACGATGTCGGATACATGAACATGTGCACGATCAGATCGACGTTCTTCATAGCCGGCAACCAACTCTGAGGATTGGCGTTTTGCAGCATCTTGTTGCCGGAGCGCTCGAGCCAAACCTTGATCGGATAGGGTTTGCCGGTGAGCATGGCTTGCAGCACGGCCGAAGGTTGCGCAGCATCCCACTGCATAAGCCCCTTGTGTTCGTTGCTGCCCAGACGCTTGGTGAGCTGCCCCTTGGGAAGCAGATACGAGCAACGCGTTGCCAGAGATCCGGCGGGCACCACATTGGTCGTCGGGTTGCGCTGCATCAGAGCGCCGGGGCGTTCCACATTACCAGCCAAGGCATTCAAAATGACAGCCCCCATTGCCGCCTGCACGGAATTGGGAGTCTGGTCGGTCGCAACGCCGAGAGAGATACCGGCCGGACCGTCGCAGTACAACTCAATGGCCTTCTTGATCTTTTCAGGATCAAGCCGGCACTCTTTGCCTGCAGCTTCCAACGTCCACGGTTCGCTGCGCTCGCGCATCATCGTAAAGCCCGTCTTGTAGGTCACGCCCTTGTATTCAAACGTCCCCTCAAGCGCCGAATCAAGCGCATCATCCCACGGATAAGCAATTGCCTTGGGACTGTTGGTCTTCTTATCCCAAACCGTAAAGGTCTTGGCATCACCCTTAGGATCCAAGTCGCTTGCTCGAAGCATCATCTTCGTCTTGGCGTTGACCAGATACGGCAAATTGGTCCAACGCATGACGAAGTCTTCGTCGTAGAGCTTGTTGGCCATGATGTAGCGAATCCAGCACAGCATCAGTGCCACGTCGGTACCCGGACGAATCGGCAGCCAGACATCGGCGCGCATAGCTTCCGGAACAAAGCGCGGATCAATGACGATCGTGCGAACGCCCTTGGCACGCAAACGCACGATGGCGTTGCCACCGGTGGCCGGACTGCTGTTGGATGAATCTGTACCCCACAGCACCAATGTCTTCATTTCCGTGTTGGGGTTGTAGATTTCGCGCGACTTTTCGTCAGCAATTGAAGTATCAGGACCGCCGTACATCATGCCGAAAGCAAGCGTACGAGGCAGATAACACTGTGCGCAGCCCGGCTCATAAAAGTTCGGGGTGCCAAACGCATTGGCAAAACGAGGGATACCACGGAAGGCCGGGTTGCCACCGCCGCCCGTCGTTACGAGCACAGATTCGGCGCCGTATTTGGCACGCACTTCCATCATCTTTTCAGCGATGGTATCAATGGCTTCCTTCCAGCTAATGCGCTTCCACTTGTTTTCACCGCGCTTGCCCACGCGGATCAACGGATACTTGTTGCGTTCCGGATGGTAGAGCGCATTGATGCCCGACAAGCCCTTGGCGCAGATTGCACCATGCGACATCGGGTATTCGGGGTTGCCCTCAAGCTTGACAACGCGACCGTTTCGGACATGAGCCAAAACACCGCAATTCTGAATACAACCGCGGCAGCACGTCTTTACGATTTTTGTATCACCGCCGACAGAGGCTTCAACTTTAGCTGCCGCCCCGGCAGCTTTAGCATCTTCAATCAAGCCGATCGGAATCGTCTTGTCAATTGCAGCTGCCAGTCCGCTAAACGCTGTCGCCTTGATCAACGTTCTTCTTGAGGTCATCAGGGACTTCATTGCCTGTTCTCCTGCTTTTGTCATGACGCCGCAATCAAAACGCAAACAGCACGCTTTGATTGAGCATTCCATTGGAGGAAAACGGCTGCCGGTTGTGGGTGTGGAGTCGAAAGGCAAAGACTGAGCGCTTTGTCAGTCTTGTCCGGCAGGTTTTCCCGGGTCTAAAAAAACTTCTTGAGTTTTTATTGTTTTTTGCGAAGTCTCCGAACATTTGCCTGGGACAACTTCAAAAATCCGCAAGCTATGTTGTGAAAAATGAAAGTTGTCCGCTACTCAAGTCTTTCTCTCGGGAAAGCCCTATCTCGAAATATTCCTGGACACGCACCGGTCGCTCCGGCTATGCTGCCGGAAGTGACTTTTCTTCTCATGTTTCTCGAGTGCCATGGCTTTGGATGGAAATTTCTGCCGCAGTCTGCGCGACGGACTTTTGACGTCGTTTGTCGACGCTTCGGTCGCTTCGGAGCAAAATCTGCGCGCGCAATTGCTGGCTAACGATATGTCGGGCTCCGGCACCAAAGTGATTTCGGTGCTCGAACAAGAATTGTTGCGCTGCCAGAAGTTCGATTTCAGCGTTGCCTTCATCACGATGGGCGGCATCACGCCACTGCTGCAGACGTTCAAAGAACTGGAAGCGCGAGGTATCAAGGGGCGCATCCTAACGACGAACTATCTGATGTTCACCGACCCGCGTGCGCTCGAGAAGCTCGCCGGACTATCTAACATCGAGATCAAATTCTTTCGTGCCGAAGAAGCCGGACAAACCGGGTTTCACACCAAGGGCTACATCTTTGATCGAGGACGGCTTCGCAGCATCATTGTCGGCAGCTCCAACCTCACGCAGACGGCACTTACCGTCAATCAGGAATGGAACGCACGACTTGTGAGTGCCGCCGAAGGTGAATTCGCACGCCAGATTCAGACCGAATTCGATGCCCTATGGGAACATTCAGCCTCTCACGCACTCGAAGGCGTACTCGATGACTACCGAATCGAGTACGAACAAACCAGAACAGTACGCCGAACGTTTTTCTCGCACGAACCGACACTCGCTGGCGAGCTCGCCCACCAGGAAATCCGTCCGAACGCCATGCAAAAGCGCCTCGCGGACAATCTTCTGACGCTCATGAGAAAAGAAGAGCCAGGCGCCGACATCACCGTCCCCAAAAAAGGTCTGTTGATTTCGGCCACCGGCACCGGCAAAACTTACGCTTCGGCCTTTGCCCTCAAAGCCATTCAGCCCAAACGAGCTCTTTTTCTCGTACATCGCGAACAGATTGCCCGCAAGTCACTTGAGAGTTACCGCCACGTCATGGGCCAGTCCTACACATACGGCGTTTTCATCGGGCAACAGCAGGAAACCGATCGGGACATTGTCTTTGCAACCATGCAAACCATGGTCAAGCACCTCAACGACGGCACGTTTGCCCCGACAGAATTCGATGTGATCGTGATTGACGAAGTGCACCGCGCCGGCGCCGACAGTTACAAGCGCATCATGGAGCACTTCAGACCCAAGCTTTGGTTCGGCATGACAGCCACACCCGAGCGACCGGATGGCTTCGACGTATACGGACTTTTTGGACACAATATCCTCACGGAAATCCGTCTGCAACAAGCACTTGAAAACGACCTTCTTTGTCCGTTTCACTACTTCGGCATCACTGGCCTTGAAATCAACGACAAAGACTACGAGCTCAAAGACTTTTCAAAGCTTGTGTCTGACGATCGCGTCGATCACATTCTCAAGCAGTCCGACTACTACGGATACAGCGGTTCTCGCCTCAAAGCTCTTGTCTTTTGCAGTTCCAACGAAGAGGCTCGCCTTCTCTCGCAGAAATTCAATTCTCGCGGTCTTCGTACCGTTCACTTGAGCGGTAACGACTCGCAAAGTGCTCGAGAAGAAGCCTGCAGACGCCTCGCTTTGGAGGCTGGAGACGAAGCTCTTGATTACATCTTCTCGGTCGACATTTTCAACGAAGGCATCGACATTCCCGAAGTCAACCAAGTCATCCTGCTGCGGCCCACGCAAAGTCCGATCGTCTTCGTGCAGCAAATCGGCCGCGGTCTGCGCAAACACGACACCAAGGAATATGTAGTCATCCTGGACTTTATCGGCCAGTACAACAACAACTTTCTCATTCCGGTGGCGCTCTCGGGCGATCGCACTTACAACAAGGATTACATGCGCCGTGTGGTCGCCACAGGGACTCAGGTCTTGTCTGGCCCTTCGAGCATTCACTTTGACGCCGTCTCACGCAAGCGCATTTACGAGGCGATTGATTCGGCACGCACAAATACCATAACAAGCCTGCGCGAACCCTATCGACTACTCAAATTCAAGCTCGGCCGCATTCCGTCGATTCTCGACTTTGATGTGCACGGCTTGATCGATCCGATCAAGATTTTTGAAGCCTGCGGCACCTACTACGCCTTCCTGAAGAAAATGGAAAAAGACGGCGAAGACTTTGGCGAAATGGACGCCGCCGCACAGAAGTATCTGTCATACCTCACCCAGCGCCTAGGCAACGCCCAACGCGTAAGCGAAATTCTTGTCCTTGAACTGATCCTCAACGGAGAACACAACAATCTCAAATCGGCATTCATTGCCAACTTTGTCCGGCACTTTTCGTCAAATCCGTCCGAGTCGCACCTGCAGTCTTGTGAGCGAATTCTCACAAGCAACTTCTGGCGCACGCAAAAAGAAAAAGAAGACAATTCCGACTGTGCTGTCATTGAGATCGAAAAAGACGGTGAATGGCATGCAGCCGACACCTTCGTGTCAACGCTTACCGCCAATCCGCTTTTCAGCCGGGAACTGAAGGATCTGACCGAATTCATCAAAACCCGTTACGAACTCACCTACAAAGGCGGCTACGGCAACACCCTCTTGAAACTCTACGAGCGCTACACATACGAGGACGTCTGTCGTATGCTCGATTGGTCGCGCAATATCACGGCGCAAAATATCGGCGGCTACTTCTACGACAGGTCGTCTCGGACACTACCCGTTTTCGTCAACTACAACAAAGACGACCACGCCATTGCCTACGAAGATCACTTCGTATCAGAAAACCATATGGTTGCACTCTCCAAGACCAAACGAAAGGTCAGCTCCAGCGACGCCGATCACATCTTCAAACGCACCAGTGAAGACAAAAACAACCGCATCTACCTCTTTGTCCGTAAAAACAAAGACGATGCAGAGGCCAAATCGTTCTACTTCCTGGGAGAAATTGATGCAGAAGGCGAACCTGAACCAGTCAAGGTCAAGGGGGACGATGCATTCGAAATCAACTACCGATTGCGCGTGCCGGTTCGAAACGACATTTACACCTATCTGACGTCTTAGAAGCCGTTTGACCAAGCACGTATACTTTCACGCCACCATTTTTGAGAGGATTTTTTCTGATGAAGACCATTGAAGTCGTTGCCGCCATCATCGTCAAGGACGGCAAGATTCTTGCCACGCAGCGCGGCTACGGCGAATACAAAGACGGCTGGGAATTCCCGGGCGGCAAAGTGCAGCAAGGCGAAACCGCCGAAGAAGCGATCGTGCGAGAAATTGAGGAAGAACTGCGCGTCACGATTCACCCCGACAAGTTCGTGACGACAGTCGACTACGACTACCCGAATTTCCACCTCACGATGCACTGCTTCCTGTCGAGCATCACGAAGGGCGAGATCGAATTGGTCGAGCATGAAGCCATGAAGTGGCTCACCCGCGACGAACTTGACACCGTCGATTGGTTGCCTGCCGATATTGAAGTTGTCGAGGAACTCAAAAAGCACCTCTGAAACGATTGATTGACCCGACAAAAATTTGAGGGGACGTTTGCTATACATCAGCGTCCCCTCCCGATTTATTGCGCCGTACACAAACAATGCGTGTACAGAGGCATTGTCCCCGAAACCGTCTGCTGCAGGCGTTGGACGGGCTCAAGCACCTGCACGGCGGGAGCCGCCAGCCGCATCGCTTCGGCAAAACCTGTTTCGACCATGGCGCGACGCATCAGGCGCATCACCATCATCGACAAGCCAGACCCGTCACGCTCGATGAATTCAGCGGGCGCATTGGGCACATTGGCCATCTCAGCAGCCCTTTTCAAGGCCACGTCCAGACCGCCCAAAGTATCGGCAAGCCCCATATCGATTGCCTGCCGGCCAGTAAAAACGCGCCCCTGCGCTAATGCCGCTACTTTTTGCTCATCCATTTTGCGACCTTTGGCAACCAATGAAATGAAGTCACGGTAAATGCGGGCCACGGAAAGTTCCATCATTTTCCCGTACTCGGGCGTCACCGATTTGAGCGGATTCATCGCATCAGCAAGCGGTGAGGTCGATACGCCGCCCGTACCGAGCGACAATCGATCAATGGCCTTTTCAAAAGTCGGCATCATGCCGAACACGCCAATGGAACCAGTGATACTCATCGGATCGGTCACAATCGTGTCGGCACCTAATGCTACCCAGTAGCCACCGCTTGCGGCATAGTCGCCAAAGCTTGCAACCACAGGCTTGCCTGCCTTTTTGACGAGTTCCAGCTCACGGCGAATCAGTTCGGATGCCACCGGACTGCCGCCGGGGCTATCGATACGCACCACCAGAGCCGCATAGTCAGGCGACTCGCGTACGGCTCGGATGCGTTGTACGGCGTCGCGCTCACCGGTCATACCGGGGCCGTCGCCGCCGTCTTTGATTTCACCTTCGATCGTCACCACGGCAACGCGTTTTCCGGACGGAACCTTTTCTACCGCTTCAAGATAAAGTCGATAATCAAGAAGCTTTTCTTCGGTTGCACTCTTCCAACCCATACGGGTGCGCAGAATATCAATCACCTCATCGGCCGTATGCACAGAATCGATGAGGCTTTGATCGAGTGCCACCCGGCTCATGTCCCCTTGCGCCTTTTCAAGGAGCTCGGGATACGTTGCGATCACCTTGTCGACAGCACCCGGCATCAAACCTCGGGAAGACTCAATGTTGGCGGTGTATTGCCACCAGATATCTTTCATCCAGAAACGATCAGCCGCAAGCGATTCTTTGGAGGGTTCGGAGCGCACAAAAATTTCTGGAGCACTCTTGTAGTCACCCGCGCGGTATACATGCACCGTCACGCCCAACTCTTTGAGCGCGCTGCCCCAGTAAAGGCGGGTTCCGGAAAGCCCCTTGAGCATCACACCGCCCATAGGGTGAACAAAGACCTCGTTGGCGTGCGCGGCAACCGCATACTGAATCTGGCTGTAACCTGTCGACCAAACGGTGATTTTCTTGCCGGCCGCCTTCACGCGATCCATTGCCGCGCCGATCTCGCGAAGCGAAGCCAGGCCCGCTTTTTGCAGATCCTGCACACGGAAATGCACCGCCGCAATGCGTTTGTCTTCGGCAGCAAGCGACAAAGCCCGCGTCACGTCGCGCAGACGTGTGAAGGAGTCCGAGCCGTCAACCATGGAAGAAAATGTTCCCTGGCCGTCAAAATCATCCTCTTCCACAATCTGCCCCGATAAAGTCACCAATAACACGGCGTTATTGGGAGCACTCACGGGCTTTTCGTAGAAAAAGGCAAAAATAATCGCGCCAAGAACCAACAAAAAAACCAGGTTCAGAGTCAGACGCCGAAGAAAATCCAATCCGCGCCAGCAAGTCTTCAACACCTTCATCATTTGCATCTCTCCTGCGTCAGGCAAGCCTGCGAGCGAGCGTTACGCACGCGGCGGGCAAGCTCAAACAAGGAGTCCACGGCAACATCGGCCCAGGCATGCGCGCGCACACGGTGCGGCTCGCGTTTGCGATAGCCTGCGCACCACACTGTCAGCATGCCGAGTTTTTTGGCTGTCTTTAGGTTCACCGGACTGTCTTCAATGAAAGCGCACTGCTCAGGACGCGCTTTAAAGCGCGCTGCCAAACTGGCAAATAAGGTTTCATCAGGCTTGCAGCGCCAGGCGCCCAAAACGCGCATATCGTCGGCGCTTACCACCGCATCAAACAAATCGGCAATGCCCAAAAGCGGCAAAAGTGCTTGTATGTAGCATTCGGGACCGTTGGTCACCAACACACGCTTGCCTTTCAGAGCTTTGAGGCTGTCTCGCAACTTGGTGCGACAGAAATCTTCAGGGACCTCTTCGGAAAGCTCAAACCGATGCGTGGCATCAAAAAATTCCTCGGGTGCGATTCCGTGATGTTTTTCAAGTCCTAAAAAAGTCGCTCCGTACTGCGCCCAATAGGCATGCTGAAGGCGACGGCCTTCTTCGATCGACACGCCAAGCTTTTGCGCAATGAACGACTCCATGCGTAAATGGATGGCGGCAAACATGCCACGGGAAGACTCGTAGAGCGTATCGTCGCAGTCAATCAGCCAAACTTTGACTCGAGACAACCGCGCACGGCTTTGTCCGTCGTCGGCATGTTCATTCGGTTTGTTACGGCGTTTTTTGCTATCAGTCATCGGCCGAGATCATCGTACCCACGCCCTGCGGGGTGAGAATTTCAAGAAGTAAACAGTGATTGACACGTCCGTCAATAATGTGCACGCTGCGTACGCCGTTGCGAGCCGCCGACAGCGCAGAAGAAAGCTTGGGTAGCATGCCGCCCGAAATCGTGCCGTCTTTAAAAAGCGCATCAATTTCAGAGGCCGTCAGACCGCTCAGAAGGTTGCCCTCACGATCAAGCACACCGGGCGTATTGGTAAGCATCACGAGCTTTTCTGCCTTAAGTGTTTCGGCCATCTTCCCGGCCACCACGTCAGCATTGATGTTGTAGGCCAAGCCGTCTTCTCCCATGCCGATGGGGCTGATCACAGGAATAAAGTGATCCTGTTCAAGCGCCTGCACGAGCGACGGATTGATTTCCTCAATCAGGCCCACCTGACCGATGTCGTGATAGACATTGGGATCATTGGTGTCCTGCAATTTCATTCGGCGCGCCTTGATGAGACTGCCATCCTTGCCGGTCAAGCCCACGGCATGACCGCCGAAGGAATTGATCATTTGCACGAGATCGCCCTGCACTTCACCGCACAACACCCATTCGACAACTTCCATCGTCTCGGGATCAGTGACGCGCATACCTTGCACGAACTCGCTCACCTTGCCCACGCGGTTCAAGGCACTGTTGATCTGCGGACCGCCGCCGTGCACAACCACTGGGTTCATGCCGACAAGTTTCAAAAGCACCACATCTCGCGCAAAAGCGCGCTGCAGTTTCGGATCCGTCATGGCGTTGCCGCCGTACTTGATCACAATCGTCTTGCCGTGAAAGCGTTGAATATAAGGAAGGGCTTCGGAAAGAACTTCAGCTTTGAGCGAAGCGGGCACCAAATTGGTGTTGGGGGCGGAAGTCTGCATTGTTTGTTGTCCTTTGATGACCGAGGGATTGCTTCCGAAAAAAGCAGTTCACTTGCAGCAAAGACACACGTCTCCGGCGTTGCTTTGATGATACTTTCTTTTTATGTCAACGCCGTCGCAAGCGCGCCAAACTATACCGCACACAGCGACTTGCGAACGCCACGTGTTCGCAGATAGCAAAACAGAGCCGAGAAGGCTCTGCCTTGCATGCGAAATAATCGTTAGAGCACGTAGCGGGACAAGTCCTGATCGCCAGCGAGCACGTCCAGACGCTCACGCACGTACGCTTCGTCAATCGTCACTTCCATCGTGCTGCGGCAGCCTGCGTCAAAGCTCACTTCTTCAAGCAGCTTTTCCATCACGGTGTAGAGGCGTCGGGCACCGATGTTTTCCGTTCGCTCGTTCACTTCAAACGCATAATGAGCAATCGCCTTGATCGCCTCGGGTGTGAAAGTAAGCTTGGCGCCGTCGGCCCCCAGAAGTGCTTCGTACTGCTTGACAACAGAAGCATCGGTCTGGGTAAGGATACGCTCGAAGTCTTCTTCGGTAAGGCTTTTTAACTCCACACGAATCGGCAAACGTCCCTGCAGTTCGGGAACCAAGTCGGAAGGCTTGGAAAGATGGAAGGCACCCGAGCAAATAAAGAGTACGTGGTCGGTCTTCACCCAACCGTACTTGGTTTTTACGGAGGTGCCCTCAATCAACGGCAACAGATCACGTTGCACGCCTTCACGCGAAACGTCGCCCGAACCGTGACGTTCGGCACCACCCGCGATCTTGTCGATTTCGTCAATAAAAACGATCCCGTTGTTTTCCACGCTTTCGATCGCGCGACGCGTGAGGTCTTCGTGATCAATCAGCTTTCCAGCTTCTTCGTCCGTGTAGATTTCCATCACTTCGCGGATCTTGAGACGCTTTTTTTCGCGACGCGAAGCATTGATCTTGTCAAAGACGCTTTGGAGCTGATTTTCCAGATCGTCCATGCCTTCCGGACCGATCATGTTAAAGACGGGAGCATTACTTGCCACATCGGCTTCTACGGTCTTGTCATCCAAGCGGCCAGCGCGCAAGTCTTCGCGGAAACGACGGCGAGCGGCACCTTCGACCGGCACCGGAGCCGCCTGGCCCTCAACGGGAGCGGGCGGAGGCAAAAGAAGATCAAGCACGCGTTCTTCTGCCTGTTCGCGAGCTCGCGTCATCACACGCTTTTTCTGCTGCGCTTCAACGAGCTTGATGCCGGCCTGCATCAGATCGCGCACGATTGATTCCACATTGCGGCCGACGTAGCCAACTTCGGTAAATTTTGTCGCTTCCGTCTTCACAAACGGCGCGTCAGTGAGCTTGGCCAAGCGACGAGCGATTTCGGTCTTACCAACGCCTGTCGGTCCGATCATCAAAATGTTCTTGGGGGTGATTTCCGAGTGTAGCGGTTCAGGCACGCGACTGCGGCGCCAACGGTTGCGAAGCGCCACAGCAACGGCGCGCTTGGCGTCGTTTTGACCCACAATGTATTTGTCGAGTTCGCTCACGATTTCGCGCGGCGTGAGCATGGAGCGGTCGGTTTCGTTCATCTCGAAAAAACTGTTTTAGAAAAATAAATTAGCCTTGCAGCGTTTCGATGGTTTGGTTGCGGTTGGTGTAGATACAGATGTCACCGGCGATATCCAAGGCCGCCTTGACGATGGAAGGCGCATCCATTTCGGTATGTTCCTTCAAAGCACGCGCCGCCGACAGAGCATAGTTGCCACCCGAACCAATCGCAGCGATGCCGCCTTCGGGTTCGATCACGTCGCCGTTGCCCGAGAGCACCAGCGTGGCGTCTTTATCGGCCACAATCATCATGGCTTCAAGGTGACGCAACATGCGGTCAGTACGCCAAAGTTTGGCAAGCTCCACCGCCGCGCGCATCAGGTTGCCCGAATGCTTTTCAAGTTCGCCTTCGAAGCGTTCCACCAGCGTAAAGGCATCGGCCGTTGCGCCGGCAAAACCCACCAAAATGCGATCGTGATAAATGCGGCGCACCTTGCGTGCGGTAGCCTTGAAGACGACGTTGCCGAGCGTAACCTGCCCGTCGCCGCCCATCGTCACGGTGTTGCCGCGGCGCACGCAAACGATAGTCGTTCCGTGAAACTGTTCCATGAAATCCCCTCTGAATCCGTCCGGATTGATTCAAAAATCCGGCTCGTTCTTACGAAAAAGGAAGGCTCGAGCCTTCCTCTCACGTGTTTTTGCGCGGTTGCCGACAAAAGAAATCTGCACCAAGGCTCAAGCCCGAGAATTTTCTCGGACCTGAACGTCGAAAAACCGCACTTGACGTTGACGTGTCAGTCGCCGAACATCTTCTGTTTAATCTCGCGGCGCTCCTGCGCTTCCAGAGAAAGCGTAGCCGTCGGACGAGCCAGAAGGCGACGCACGCCGATCGGTTCACCCGTTTCTTCGCAATAGCCGTATTCGCCTTCATCAATGCGCTTGATTGCAGCCTGCACTTTCTTGAGAAGTTTGCGTTCGCGGTCACGGGTGCGCAGTTCGAGTGCGTGTTCCTCTTCGATCGTTGCACGATCGGCCGGATCAGGCACCACAGTCGATTCGCGCAGATTTTCAGTCGTCTGGCCGGCGTTGTGGCGCAGTTCTGCTTCCATCTCCGTCAGACGGTTGCGGAAAAACTCCAGCTGCTTGTCGTTCATGTAGTCCTTATCGGACATCGCCAAGAGCTCTTGTTCGGTCAAAGTCTTTTTTGTTGCCATAAAACTCTTTCGATCTACAGAAGTAGCCTTCGCACGGACGGCCATAAAAACAAGGCCGCACAATTATCAAGGCTTTTTGAAGGCGCACACAATAGCACAAAAGCTTGAATCCATAGCCATTTGTTCGCATCGACTTGTAACGTTTTTCAAATCAACGTTAAGCCAGGCACGACTCAAACCCTTTGAGAATCGCATCTTTCGGAAGTTTGCGACCGATAATCACAAACTTGGTTTCGGGTTTATCCTTCCCCCAGGGGCCAAGCACATCGGCTCCAAAAACCATGTGCACGCCCTGCACAACGCAGCGCCGATCCGTTCCCTTCAGATAGAGCACGCCCTTATAGCGCAACATATCGGGCCCATAGACCGCCACCAGACTCTGCAAGTACTGCTCAAAACGCGGCGCGTCGAAAGGCTTGTCCGAAGTAAAAACAAAAGCAGCCACATCGTCGCCGTGGTGGTGCTTATGGGCGCCGGTCAAGAAAGTCGGATCAACATCCAATATGTCATTCATGTTGAAGCCATAGATATCGATCACCTTGTCAACGGGAACATTACCCATGTCTGCAACTTCAATCGGCGCGCGGGGATTAATCGAAATCAGGCGTTCTTTGAGGGCAGCGAGTTCTTCGGCGCTCACCAAATCAGCCTTGGAAATAAAGATGCGATCCGCAAAGGCGATCTGATCAAAGGCCACTTCCTCTTTGGCAAGCGTTTCAGCAGCGTGCTTGGCATCCACGAGCGTTACCACGCCGTCGAGGCGGAAAAAGGCCGCCACAGCATCGTCCATGAAAAAGGTCTGACACACGGGACCAGGATTGGCAACACCCGTCGTTTCGATGACAACATGGTCAAAATCGATTTCGCCCTTGTCACGTTGGATGCGCAAGTTTGTGAGCACACGCGACAAATCGCCGCGAATCGTGCAGCAGATGCAACCGTTATTCATCGTCACGATCTGTTCGGCGCCGTCTTGGACCAGCAGATCATTGTCAATGGTCTGTTCGCCGAGTTCGTTTTCGATCACGGCAATTTTGAGACCATGGTTTTCCTTAAGGATACGGTTCAACAGCGTCGTCTTGCCGGCGCCCAAAAAGCCTGTGAGTACCGTAACCGAAATATCCGGTTCGGCCATCGGATCAAAGTCTTCCGTCATTTTTGTCTCGCCCTCAATAGGAAAAGCGCCTCGTCAAAGGCGCCTTTTTCAAGTTTTACAACATCTTAATCGCAAAGCTTCAGGTGTAGCCCCTTGAGATACTCACCCTCAGGGAACGTCATCAAAAGCGGATGATCAACCCCGGCTCCGAAGCGTGTGAGCGCCCATGCCTGGCGGCGTGCATCAATGACAGCTCCCGCCACGATCTTCTGAAAAAGATCCGTGTCAATGGCTCCCGAGCAGGAGAACGTTAATAACTGGCCGCCGGCGCGAAGCAAGCGCAATCCGTTGAGGTTGATGTCCTTGTAAGCTCTTGCGGCGCGATCCACATGATAGTGACTCGAAGCAAACTTGGGCGGATCCAAAATAATGAGATCGTACGTATCGCCCGCTTCGCGTGCCTGGCGCAGATACTCAAAGACGTCGGCCTGTTGCCACTTGCACACATCAGACGAAAAGCCGTTGAGCACGGCATTGGCCTGAGCACGAGCAAGCGCTTCTGCCGAAGAGTCGACGCTTACCACCTCTTCGGCGCCGCCTGCGGCAAGCGCCAACGAAAAGCCGCCCGTGTAGCAGAAGCAATTGAGTGCACGAAGACCGCGACCGGTTTCCTTCTTAAAAGCTCGAGCGATGTTTTGTGCGGCCAGACGACTTTCTCGCTGATCGACATAAAAACCCGTCTTGTGCCCCACGCGCACATCAACACCGTACTTCACTCCGTCTTCCACGACTTCAATGATCGCGGGAGGCTCTTCGCCGGCAAGTAGGCCTACGTGCTCCTCAAGCCCTTCGCGCTTGCGGGTGGCCGCGTCCGATCGGTCAAACACGCCTTTGGCTCCCGTAGCCTTCATCAAAGCGTCAACGATTTCTGCACTGTTGGCCTGCACGGCCGCACTCTGAAATTGCGTCACCACCCAATCACCGTACATATCGGCCACCAGCCCCGGAATGCCGTCGGCCTCAGCAAAGACCAGTCGGCGGGCATTGGTACGTTCCAGTAGATGAGCTCGCGCGGCAACCGCTTTTTCGATGCGATGCGTGAGAAAACCCGGCTGCGGAGCCTCTTCCCCTGCGTAAGTGAACATGCGCACTCGCAGTGTGGAAGCTGGCGACCAACCACCGTAACCCAGTTCGCGTCCGTCGTGCGAAACCACCCGCACCATTTCGCCGGCGGCGATCTTTACGCCTTTTTGTCCGGCCTTGGCAACTGCAGTGTCGTAAACCCACGGATGCCGACGCAGCAGACTTTTCTCCTTGTCTTTCTTCAGAACGATGTCTTGCATATCAATTCTCAAATTCGTGTCAAAAATTCTTTCTCAAAAATTGGCTGTCGGCAACACGATCCGATCCAGGTCAATTTCGCCGGTGAAAACAGTCACGGCCGGTCCCGATAGATAAACGGACGCTTCGGATTCGCCGCTCCAACGCACGCGAATGTCGCCGCCCCGCATGTGAACGAGTACGTCGTTACCCAAAAAACCGCGGCGAATGCCCGAAGTCACCGCAGCGCACGCTCCCGAACCGCAGGCAAGCGTCTCACCCGCGCCTCGCTCGTAAACTCGCAGATTGATTTCTCTTGAGCTGACGACCTGCATAAAGCCGGCGTTGACCTGATGCTCAAACACCGGCATCTTCTGAAAAGCGCTGCCCACGGAACAAACCAGATCGGTTGCAACGTTCTCGACCAAACGAACGGCATGAGGATTTCCCATCGAGACAACGCTCACCCAGTTGTCGAGCCCTGCAGCCGCGATTTTATAGAGCGTTGCTTCACCCTCGGTCTTCGTTTCAAGCCCTTGTGTCATGAGCCCGACATCAGCAGCCTCAAAACGGGGCCGCCCCATGTCCACGGTAACCGAGCCGTCATCTTCCATGTGCGGACGAATGACGCCTTTGACCGTTTCGCAGGCAATCGTCGTTTTGTCGGTCAACCCAAGTTCTCGCACAAAAACAGCAAAGCAACGCGCGCCATTGCCGCACATTTCGACTTCACCGCCGCTGCAGTTGAAAATGCGGTACTTGAAGTCAACTTCGGGCAGAGCACTTTTTTCAACCACCAACAACTGATCACATCCGACGCCGTAGCGACGATCGCACAACGCGCGGATCTTTTCGGTCGTCAAGGTAAACGGTTCCTGCGTGGCGTCCAGCATGACAAAGTCGTTGCCCGCGCCCTGCATTTTGGTAAATCGCATAGTTACTGGTCCGATTAGTCGTACACGGAAGGTTCCCCTTCGGGACGCGTCTTAAAGCGTCGATGCGACCAAAGGTACTGATCCGGCAGTTTGAGAATCCACTTTTCGAGTTCGGCCGTGATATGTCGAGTATCGGCTTCGACATCGTCGGTCGGATAGTTCTCCCAGACAGGCGAAATATGAACCGTGTAGCCCTCGTCCGTCATCTCGGCAATACACATGCACACTTTCGCCCGCGTAAGCTTCGCCAAACGACAAGCCATCGGCACGGTTGCTGCCGGCACGCCGAAAAACGGAATGAAAATGGAGTTCTTCCGGCCGTGGTCCATGTCGGGCAAATAATAAAAGGGTAGCCCCTTATTCATGGCGCGAATCACAGCCTTTAGGTCTCCGCGCCCGTGTTTGGCAATCAGTTCCGGATCGGCAAAACGCAGGCGTCCCTTCAGAGCCGCTTCGTCCCAGACCGGATTGGCCTGCTTTTGGTAAAGAGAACAGCCGCGCACGTGCAAATTCAGCCCGATGCCCGCCGCATCGAGCCCGACGAAGTGAGGGGAAATCACGATCAAATGCTCACCGCGAGCCACGGTTTCGGTAATGTTTTCGACACCCTCAAAACGCACCATTGCGGCTACCTCTTCGCGGGTACCGCTCCATAAGACTCCGTGATCAAGCGCCGCGCGCATGAGCTTTCGGTAAAAACTCTTTGCTATTTTCTTGCGTTCAGCGTCTGTCTTGTCCGGAAAGCACAACCTCAGATTGGTAAGCGTCACGCGACGGCGCTTCGGGATGGCTATCCAAAACAAGAGCGCAAGAAAGCCGGCCAACGCTGAGCGAGCGCTCACAGGCATGTGCCTGAGGCTTTTGATAACGGCAATCCAGAACCGCGATAACAGGTTAAAAATCATGGCAACAAAATCCTGATTGGGCCCACCGATTGTAACAACTAGACGTGCGGATTAAGCCGTCTACGGTCTGCGCCCGCTATACTCATCGTTCGTTTGAAAGAAGGCTGATGCCTACTCTTTTCCGTATCGCACGTTTTTTCGCATGTCCGCCATTCGTACTTCGCTTAGCATTCTTCTCGGCGCCGTTCTGGGCTTTGCCGCCGTACACGCCGCATCTCCTCTGGCCTCGGACACGGTTGACCGCGCAGATCAACTCGCCGCGCAAAAAGCCGCACAGGACTCTGACATTATCCGCAGTCTTCTTGTCGGCGAATTCGCCGTACAGTCCGGCGATTCGGAACTCGCTTGGAAGGCTTTTCTGAACGCGGCGCAAAAGGGACGCTCTGCCGAAGCGGCCGGGCGCGCCTTTGACATTGCGCAGGAAGCAGACAACGAAGAAGCGGCCAATGAGGCCCTCAAAATTTGGACGGGGCTTGATCCCAACAACCGCCAGATACGTCTGACCAAAGCTGAAGAACTTTTCAGCCAAGGCAAATACGACGAAGCGGGAGAACTCGTCAAAGGACTGGTACAAGCGGCTCGCGATCCGGCGGGGGCCCTGGACGAACTGGGCGCCATGCAACTGAAAGCTCCGGCCAAGGATCTCTTTTACCACGCTTTCGTCAAAGCGGCTGCGGATCTCAAGGACGACGCCCGCGCTCAACTCGTGCTCTCCGAACTCGCAGCTCGCGCTCGCATGACGCCGCAGGCTGCCATGCACGCAAGCAAAGCAATGGATCTTGCGCCCGACAGTCCGCACGTGCTGATGAAGGGCATTGATGCAGAATTCCAAAACGACCCCAAAAAGGCCATGAAGCGCTTGGAAGACTACCTTCAGCGCCATCCGGACGCCTTCGAGCTTCGTTTGGCTTACGCCAAGTCGTTGCTTCGCACCGGCAACGACAAGAAGCTTGACGCTCAACTCAAGCGTCTTGAAGTGGGCCGTCGAGACGACGCGCACAGCATGATGCTGCTCGGTATGATCGCCGAAGAGGCCCATCTCTACGAGCGTGCGGAACTCTACTACAAGCGCTACCTCGTGCTGTTGAGCAAAGCCGAAAAAACGGCGTTGCTGCCCGATACAGCATACGTGCGTCTGGGAATGGTCAAACTCGCGCAAGGGGACCGTCAGGCCGCCATTGAATGGCTTGGCCGCGTTGAAGGCGGCGATAAATACGAGGCTGCGCGCATCAAACAGGCCGAACTTTTGGCTGAATCCGGTAGCGTGGACGGTGCCTGCAAGGTTTTACGCGGCATCCGCACTTCCGACGCCAAACGAAAAATGAGCTTGGATGTAGCCTGCGCCGAATTGCTTTTAAAAACCAAACAAATTCAGCCGGCTCTTGACGTGCTGATCCAAACGCTTGAAACCGGCCCCAAGAATCCCGAGTTGCTTTATCGCACCGCGATCCTTGCCGTACAGCAGGATCGCTTCCAGGATGCCGAAAAACTCTTTGAGCGCTTCATCGCCGAAAACCCGAACAACCCCAACGGTTGGAACTCTCTGGGCTTTTTATGGGCCGAACGCGCAATGCATTTGGACAAGGCAGAGCGCTACCTCAACAAGGCTATGGAATTGAGCGGAGGCAAGGATGCAGCCATCACCGATTCCCTGGGTTGGCTGCGTTACCGCCAGGGACGTCTTGAAGAGGCCGAAAAGTTGGTACGCAAAGCTCAAAACGCCATGCCGGCTGATACCGAAATCGCCCTGCATCTGGCTGAAATCCTTTATGTTGTCGGCAAGACGGTCGAAGCGGACAGTTACATCGCTTCGGTGCTCGAAGGAGAGCCGAACAACACGAAAGCCAAAGAGCTGCGTCACCATCGCGGCCCAGCAAAATGAAGCGCCGCACGTTGCTTTTTGGCAGCCTCATGCTCTTGAGCGGTTGCGTTGCCGTGCAGCCGCTCGATAGCCGGGAGCGCGCCGGGCGTTTTTCATTGCGCGCCGAAGGCCCCGATGGTATCGAGGCCGTCACCGGCCGCTGGAAGCTCGTCGAAGCAAAAGACTTCACGGAACTCACGCTCATGACGCCGCTCTACGGGATTCTCGCCCGCATCACCGTCACGCCCGCTGGCGCTGTTCTCGAACGCCCTAACAAAGAAGGTAAGGAGGCGTCCGACTCGGCTGCAAACGCTCTAGAGCTGATGCGCAAACATCTAGGTTTCGGCTTGCCCGCCGATATGCTTTCGTCATGGCTTTCGGGCATGCCCTGGCCTCAAGCCCCCGCTCAGATCGCCAACGACGCATTTATTCAAGCGGGCTGGCAAATTGCCGTCAAGCGCCACAAAACCGACAACTCTCCGGCACTCGTGGCACTCTCGCAAACAGCTCCGAGACAAATCACTTTGACACTAGCCATTGAATAGCCATGTCTGCTACATCGATTGAACTCAAGGCCCCGGCCAAACTCAATCTTTTTTTGCATGTGGTTGGACGCCGAACCGACGGTATGCACCTGCTCGAGTCCGTTTTCGTTCTGATTGATTTGTGCGACGACATCGTCCTGGAGCTTGATCCAAGCGGAAAAATTTCCCGCACGGGCGACGTTATCGGCGACATGGATAAAGACCTGTGCGTACGAGCCGCCCGCCGTCTTCAGCAAATCAGCGGCACAACGATCGGATGCCGCATCCACGTTACAAAGCGCATTCCAGCGGGTGCAGGCATGGGCGGAGGTTCTAGCGACTGTGCGAGCACTCTGATGGGGCTTAACAAGCTCTGGGGACTCAACTGGCCCCAAGAGAAACTGATGTCCATCGGCGAATCGCTCGGCGCCGACGTTCCATTCTTTTTATTTGGACAAAACGCTTTTGCTCAAGGTACAGGCGGCATTCTCATGCCAATCGCCGTTCCGCAAGCCTGGGTTGCAGTTGCCATGCCGTCGAAGCCTACCTCTACTGCATTGATTTTTCAGCATCCAGCCTTGACAAGAGACACGAAATCCTTGAAAATTTCGGCTCTTTCTCAGCAACTGAGCAGTCAGTGGCCGGAACTCATCGGCCGAAACGATTTGCAGCCTGTTGCTGTGCGGATCAATCCTGAGATCGGAAAAGCCCTGCAGGCTCTCGGTTCCGGCGCCCGGATGACGGGGTCCGGCTCCGCGGTTTTCGCACTGTTTGGCTCGGAAGAAAGCGCCAAACAAGCGCTTGAAGCCGTTTCGTACCCCATGCGGGGATACGTGACGAAGATTCTTCAGGAACATCCGTCCGTCGGTTGCTTAGTAGGCTGATAAAGACGAGAAAAACGGACAGGGGTGTCGCCAAGCGGTTAAGGCACCGGATTTTGATTCCGGTATGCGAAGGTTCGAATCCTTCCACCCCTGCCAAAACACTGTTTTGAGTGTTTTTCCTGCACAACGAACTGCGCAGGCGTCTCGGAAAATCTTTGCAATTTGTAAAGAGCGTCCTAGACTGCTTGGCGCGGTTTTATTTTTTACGGGCGAGAAAAAACATTTTCCCGTCCGAGGATGTGTTTCACATCAAAATTTCCTGCGTTGTTCATTCGTGCACGCACCCACTTTTCAGAGGGTAAAAATGATTTCTGACAGCCTGAAGGTCTTCTCGGGGAATGCCAATCCCAAGCTTGCTCATGCAGTGGCTCAGTACCTGAACATCCCGCTTGGACGGGCAACCGTCAACCGCTTCTCCGACGGCGAAGTTATGGTTGAAATCAACGAGAACGTCCGCGGCTGTGACGCTTTCGTGCTTCAAAGCACCTGTGCGCCGACCAATGACAATCTGATGGAACTGATGATCATGGTCGATGCGCTGCGCCGCGCTTCGTGCCGCCGTATCACCGCCGTGATGCCCTACTACGGGTACGCTCGTCAGGACCGTCGTCCCCGTTCGGCCCGCGTGGCCATCTCCGCCAAGGTTGTCGCCAACATGCTCCAGAGCGTAGGCATCGACCGTGTGCTCACGATGGACTTGCACGCCGACCAGATTCAGGGCTTCTTCGATGTCCCGGTCGACAACATTTACTCGACACCCGTTCTTCTGAACGATCTGGTCTCGCACCAGTACCCTGACCTGATGGTCGTCTCGCCCGACGTGGGCGGTGTGGTTCGTGCCCGTGCTATGGCCAAGGAACTCGGCGTTGACCTCGCCATCATCGACAAGCGTCGTCCGCGCGCCAACGTTGCCGAAATCATGAACATCATCGGTGAAGTCAAGGGGCGCACCTGCGTCATCACCGACGACATCGTCGATACGGCCGGCACGCTGTGCAACGCCGCCGGAGCTCTCAAGGAGCGCGGCGCTACTCGTGTGCTTGCTTATGCCGCACACCCCGTTTTCTCCGGCAACGCCATCGAACGCATCAAGAACTCCGCTCTTGACGAAGTCGTGGTGACCGACACGATTCCGCTGCGCCCCGAAGCGCAGGAATGCCCCAAGATTCGCCAGCTCTCCTGTGCGCCTCTGGTGGGCGAAACGATTTCGCGTATCGCACGCGAAGATTCGGTCAGCGAGCTTTTTAACGAATAATCCGCTACAATCCGAATCCTTTTTGAAAACCTGTTCGCAACTGGTCGCGGTTGCGAACACTTTTTTGTTTATTTTGAGGTACTTAACCATGAAATTCACCGCCGCTACCCGCGCAACGCAAGGTACGAGTGCGAGCCGCCGCCTTCGCCGCGAAGCCAAGGTTCCCGCAATCCTTTACGGCTTGAACCAACCTGCAGCCATGATCGCCATTGATCACAACGAAATGTTCTACGCGCTGCAGAAGGAAAAGTTCCACTCCTCCATTCTGACGATGGAACTCGACGGCACTGAACAGCTCGTGGTCCTGCGTGCCTTCCAGATGCACCCGTACAAGAACCAAGTTCTGCACATGGACTTCCAGCGTATCGACCCGAACGCCAACGTGACGATGCGCGTGCCGCTGCACTTCTTCGGTGGTGAAAACAGCCCGGCCGTCAAGATCGACAAGGGCCTCATCAGCCACCTCGTGGGTGCTGTGGAAGTTTCTTGCCTGCCCAAGGATCTGCCCGAATTCATCGACGTGGATCTCTCCGGCATGACCAGCCAGACCACGCTGCGCGTGGGCGACATCGCCCTGCCCGCCGGCGTGACCGCTGTCAACCCCGAAACCCCGGTTGCTACGGTTGCCAACGTTGCCGGCGACGACGCCGACAACGCTGCTCCCCAGGAAGCTGCTACGCCTGCTGCCTAATCGCGCAGTTCGTTGCATCAACGGCCGTGCCTTTCTCAAAAAAGCGCGGCCGTACGCAGCCCAAGCCCGTTCTTTGCCGAAGGCATCCGTTGGGTGCTGCCGCAGAAAACGGGTTTTTTCGTTATTTGCGCTTTTCTGAGCGCTTTGACTTGAGACCTATTGCATGACCTCCGCCTTTGCTCCTCTGGGGCTTTCTGAAAAACTCTGCGAGACCGTTGCGCGTCTGGGCTTTGAAGAGCCGACGCCGATTCAGTCCGCCGCAGTCCCCGAACTCATCAAAGGCGGCGACGTCTTGGGTCAGGCCGCTACCGGCACAGGAAAAACCGCAGCCTTCGCGCTGCCCGCCGTAGAGGTCTTTGCCGGTACTGAAGCAAAGCCCGGTGCTCCCCGCGTACTCGTTCTTACACCCACGCGCGAGCTCTGCCTGCAGGTGAGCGAAAGTTTTGTCAACCTAGGACAAGACAGCGGTCTGGAAACCTGCCCCATTTACGGCGGTCAGGACTACACGCGTCAGATTCGACTTTTAAAACGCGGCGTACATGTCGTTGTTGCCACGCCGGGACGCGCGCTTGATCATCTGCACCGCGGTACGCTCGATCTCTCCCAAGTTCAGTTCTTTGTGATGGACGAAGCCGATGAGATGCTCGACATGGGCTTTGCCGAAGAACTCGAGGAGCTCACGGCGGCATTGCCTGAAACGCACCAAACGGCGCTGTTTTCAGCAACGCTCCCGGAGCGCATCCTTGAAATCGCCAACAAGCATCTCAAGAACCCCAAGCACATCGTCATCGAAAAGAACACCACGGAAGAAGCACCCCGCGTACCTCAGGTGGCCTATGTTGTGGCGCGTCCTCATCGCCTGGCAGCTCTCGCCCGCATTCTCGAAGTGGAAGAAGCGGTGCTCGCCATCTGCTTTGCCCGTACCCGCGTGGAAGTCGACGAAGTCACGGAGGCCCTGCGTGCACGAGGATTTTCCGTTGAAGCCCTGCACGGCGGGCTCGATCAGGCCAGCCGCGATCGAGTCATGAAGCGAGCCAAAAATGGCTCCATCGAACTCATCGTCGCCACCGACGTGGCCGCCCGCGGCATTGATCTAGAAAACCTCACGCATGTGGTCAATTTGGGATTGCCCGCATCTCCGGAAACTTACGTGCACCGTATCGGACGTACGGGACGCGCCGGTCGCTCCGGCATGGCCATTTCCGTGATTGAGCCGCGTGAACATCGCCGTCTGCGTCTTCTGGAGTCTCACACCAAGGCCAAGATCGAAGTGCGCACCGTCCCAACGCTCACCGATGCACGAGCCAAACGTCTTTCGATACTGAAGAATTCCATTGCCGAAGAGCTTTCCAACACCGAACAGATCGAACGCTGCCGCGTGATCGTGGAGTCGCTGTGCACGCAGTTTGATCCGATGGAAGTCGCTTGCGCGGCTGTCTCGCTTGCCAACCGTGCCGTCAACGGTGCAGGAGACGAAGAGGAGATCCCCGCTCCGTCGCTTTTCGATCGTCCCAAGCGCGAAAAGACGCGTCCCAGCCGCCTCACCGAGGCTCCAGAAGTCGGCATGAGCCGCATTTTCATCGGTGCCGGGCACAAATCAGGCGTTCGTCCCGGTGATATTGTCGGCGCCATCGCCAACGAGGCTGGAATTGCCAGCCGTAAGATCGGCGCTATTGAGATCACCGAGTCGTTTACGCTCGTGGAAGTAGAAAAGTCCGTTGCTTCTGCTGTTGTCGACTCGCTCAAAGACAGCACGATCAAAGGCCGCCGCGTGACGGTTCGGTTCGATCGAGCTCCGAAGCGCTTTGAAGAGCGTGAAGACCGAGCCGGCAAACCCAAACGAAAATTCGACAAAAAAGACAATCGCGAGAAGGATCACCGCGGCAAAACCAAGGATAAAAAGAAAAAACCGTCCGATACGTCTCGTTTCTACGAATAACGTTTCGTTCGGACAAAAAGGAAGACTGCATCATGGCTCAAAAGCCCATTGCTCTCATCGTCGGTCTCGGCAATCCGGGAGACGAATACCGCAACACCCGCCACAACGTCGGCTTTGACTTCGTCGATCGTCTGGCTCAGGCCAAAGGCGCGCGTTTTTCACACCAGGCTAAATTTTTCGGCGAAACGGCCCGCATTTCGACGCCCGCCGGCGACGTGTGGCTGCTTAAACCCACCACATATATGAACCTATCGGGGCAAGCCGTACAGCCGTTGGCCGCCTACTACAAAATTTCTCCGGAAGAAATTCTGATAGTTCACGACGAACTCGATCTCGCGCCGGGGACAATGCGCCTGAAGTTCGGCGGCAGCAACGCCGGTCACAACGGCCTCAAGGACATCACGCAACGCCTTGCAACGGGTGACTTCTGGCGCCTGCGCGTCGGTATCGGTCATCCGCGTCAGCTGTGCCCGGGCATGACCGTGATCGACTGGGTACTCGGACGCGCCACGACCGAACAGTCCGAAGGTATCTCGAAATGTCTCGAGGGCGCTCTCAAGGCTATCGACAATTTGGCTCTAGGAAAATTCGAAGGCGCCGAGCGCACCATCGGCAAGTTTGCGCATCCGCCCAAACCCGCCAAAACCGAAAAAACGCCCGAAAAGCAAGAGCCTGCAGCCCAAGCCTGAAAAAGTCCGGCTTGCTGCGCCATAATTATTTGATCTATCGCTTTCAAATTTTTCGCACAGGAACTTAATCGTCATGGGACTGAAATGCGGCATCGTCGGTTTGCCCAACGTCGGCAAATCCACCATCTTTAACGCGTTAACGAAAGCCGGTATTGCAGCGGAAAACTATCCGTTCTGCACCATCGAGCCCAATGTAGGCATTGTGGAAGTGCCCGATCCTCGTCTGCAGAAGCTCGCCGACATCGTCTCGCCTGAACGCATCGTGCCGGCCACCGTGGAATTCGTGGACATCGCCGGCCTCGTCGCAGGCGCCAGCAAGGGCGAAGGCCTGGGTAACCAGTTCCTAGCCAACATCCGTGAGTGCGACGCCATTGCACACATCGTGCGGTGTTTTGAAGACGAAAACGTCGTACACGTCGCAGGCAAAGTCTCTCCTCTGGATGACATTGAAGTCATTAACACGGAATTAGCTCTTGCCGACCTTGCCTCCGTTGAAAAGGCGCTCAACCGCTGGAGCAAACAGGCTCGTCAGGGCGGTGACAAGGAAGCTCTGAAGCTCGTGCAGGTCCTCGAGAAGGTTCTGCCCTTCCTCAACGAAGGAAAGCCCGCTCGCGCAGCTAAACTCTCCAAGGAAGAACTCGCGATCATCCGTCCCCTCTTCCTGCTCACACTCAAACCCGTCATGTACGTTGCCAACGTCACCGAAAACGGCTTTGAAAACAATCCTCTGCTTGACGCCGTCAAAGACCTAGCCGCCGGCGAACACGCCCCCGTGGTAGCTGTCTGCGCCAAGACCGAAGCTGAAATCGCCGAACTTGATGATGAAGACAAAGCCATGTTCCTGGAAGACATGGGCATGCACGAACCGGGGCTCAATCGCGTGATTCGCGCCGGTTACGACCTCCTCGGTCTGCAAACCTACTTCACGGCCGGCGTCAAGGAAGTGCGAGCCTGGACGATTCACAAGGGCGATACGGCACCGCAGGCCGCCGGCGTCATCCACACCGACTTCGAGCGCGGCTTCATTCGCGCGCAGACGATCAGTTACGACGACTACATCGCCTACAAGGGCGAAAAGGGCGCACAGGAAGCCGGCAAGATGCGTGCCGAAGGCAAAGATTATGTCGTAGCCGACGGTGACGTGATGAACTTCCTCTTTAACGTCTGACCGCGAGACTTCGGCTGATGTCGCAAAGAGCCTTTTCGAGACCTTCTCGTGAAGGCTCTTTTTCGTTATTCAAAACCTTCGCGCGTGAAATAACGAATGCGTCGGGCGTCGCGTTTGGTGGGGCGCCCCTTTTTGATGGAAAGTGCCGGTTCGGCGGCAAGCTTTCGAATCGCGGCGTTTTCTTCGCGCAAAATTTTTGACTCGTCCGTTTCGCGATAAAGCGTTTGTGCCACAGACGCGGGGCCGCGCACCACAGAAAGCTTTTCCACGAAGACCGTGAACTTCTCTTCACCGCGCGTGATTTCCAGTCGATCGCCGGGCTTGACTTCACGAGAAGACTTGATGCGGTTGCCGTCCAGACGCACGCGGCCGAGTTCGACAGCTTCCTGCGCAAGCGTACGTGTTTTGAAAAATCGGGCGGCCCAAAGCCACTTGTCAATACGGACGGATTGCAATTCGGTCATAAGCGAGTAAAAAGAAAAAAATCGGCGGAAAAGTTTAGCCGCAATTTTGCTCAATGGGAAAAGAGGCTCACGCGCTAAAATGATGTGTTTCCTTAGGTCTTTTGATTCAGTTTTATGAACGATACTGCCAACTGCGACGGCGCCATTGCGCTCGGCCGCGAAGTGCTCCTGCACGAAGCGCAAGCCGTCAGAGATCTTGCCGATACGCTCGACGCGCAGCATTTCGGAAAAGCCGTCGAAATGCTTTTGAACTGCAAAGGCCGAGTTGTTGTGAGCGGCGTGGGAAAATCGGGGCACATCGGCCGCAAACTTGCCGCAACGTTAGCTTCCACCGGTACGCCCGCCTTTTTCGTGCATGCCGCCGAAGCCGCTCACGGTGACCTGGGCATGATCACCGTTGACGATGTCGTCATCGGCATTTCCTATTCGGGCAGTTCCAACGAACTTCTCACCATCGTTCCGATCATCAACCGAGAAGGCGCCAAATTTATTTCCATCACGGGCAACCCGGACAGTTCGCTCGCGCGTCACGCCGACGTCAATCTCAACGTGCATGTCCCCTTCGAAGCCTGTCCGCTCAACTTAGCACCCACATCTTCCACAACGGCCACGTTGGCAATGGGTGATGCGCTTGCCGTTGCCTGCATGCACGCCAAGGGCTTTACGAAGGAAGACTTCGCTCGTTCCCATCCGGGCGGAGCGCTCGGCCGCAAACTTCTCACCCACGTCAAAGACGTCATGCGTACCGGCAACGAAGTTCCCGTGGTGCGCTCCGGCACCACGGTCCTGGAAGCCACGCGAGAAATCACCAAAAAGCACATCGGTATGACGGCCGTTGTCGACAACGACAATAAGGTTCTGGGGATTTTCACCGAAGGCGATTTGCGTCGTCTGATCGAACAGCGCGGCGATATCCGCGGCGTCAAGATCGACGAAGTCATGACCAGCACCCCCGCTACGATCACACCGGAAGCCATGGCTGCTTCCGCCGCTAAGATCATCGATGATCGCATGATCAACCAGCTTCTAGTGATCGACAACGAGCGGCATCTTGTCGGGGCGCTCCACATCCACGATCTCATGGCATCGAAGGTAATCTAATGACAGATTTGTTTACTCGCGCAACCTCCGTTCGTCTGGTTGTACTGGATGTTGACGGGGTGCTCACCGATGGGTCTATTTGGACGGGTGAAAACGGCGAACTCGTCAAGCGTTTCTACACCCGCGACGGTTTGGGTATCAAAATGCTGCAGGCTGCGGGAATCCCTGTTGCCATCCTCACCGGACGCATTTCCGCACAAACGGCTTCTCGAGCCAAAGAACTCGGTATCACGTGCGTCAAGCAAGGCAAACGATTCAAAACACACGCCTGGGAAGAAATTCTCGCAGAACACGGTGTAACTGCCGAACAGACGGCCTATATGGGCGACGACGTGCCCGACATTCCCATCCTGCAGCGCGCAGGATTGGCGACGGTTCCGGCCGACGCCTCTGAAGAAATCTTGCCGTTGGCTCACTGGGTAAGCCCTCAAAATGGGGGCAACGGCGCCGTACGCAGCCTGGCTGAATTCATTTTGCGCTCGCAGGGCAAGTGGGACCGTTTGATTCAGAAAAACTATGTCGAAGGAGACCTTTCGTGAAGGTCTATCTGCGCGACCGCATCACAGCAGGTCTAGGCGTCAGTGTTTTGGCTGTTCTTGCCGCCATGAGCTACTACTACTCGATACACACCGAGACGGAAGCTTTGCGTGCGGAAATTATCCGCGAGTCGCCCGACTTCACGAGCACCAATATCGCACTCACGCAATTTAAAGCCGATGGGACAGCCGAACGGCGCATCTTCGCCGACTACGCCGAACATTACGAAGACGGCCGTATGACGAGCCTTCGTCCGCGCTTGGTGACGCTTTCGGTTGACAAACCGCAAGTAAAAGCAAGCGCCGACACGGGCATCAGTTCGGATGCGGGCGAAACGGTGCACTTTACGGGCAACGTTATCGTCACACGTGCGGGTGATCGGGAAAACGCACCGATGCGCTTTGAAACCGAACAACTCACTGTGTTTCCGGACACCGAAATTTTTGAAACCGGCGCTCCCGTCAAACTTGTCAATGGTGCCGACGTCACAACCGGCATCGGCATGACGTTTGACAATGTCGAGCGCACTGTGAACATTCACAGCAACGTAAAATCAAGTTTTAGCCCGCGTAACGAAAAGGAATAATTCGAGATGCGTTTGAAAACGACTGCACTGCCGCTTGCCTGCGGCCTTGCCTTGTTGACGGCTTTTGGCACCGTCAACGCCGAGACGGCCGACCGCAGCAAGCCCATTGAAATCAACGCCGACAACTTTCAAGGCGATGAAGTCAAGCAGGTAGCAATCTATACGGGCCGCGTCGAGGTGCACCAAGGCACACTCGAAATTCTCGGCGACAAGCTCACGGTGACGATTTCACCCGAGGGTTACCGAACCATCACGGTCACGGGTAACCCCGTGCGCATGAAGGAACGGCGTGATGTCAAGACGCCCGGTGTCGAAGAATGGGTGCACGCAAGCAGCCTTACGGCCGTCTACGAAGAACAAAGCGACGTGATCACGCTCACGGAACTTGCCAAGCTCGCACGCAGTGAAAACGGCCTCGTGAAGGATTCAAGCGCCGGTGAAAAGATCGTCTACAACCTGCGCACCGCCCGCTCGCGTGTGGAAGGCGCCGTGGTCGAAGGCAAACGCAACCGCGTGAGTACCGTTCTGGCTCCCCGCAAACAGGGCAAGCAAGCAGCTCCCTCCGCCAGTACCGGTGCAACCGCCCCCATGCAAGGCTCGACTCGATTGAGTCAGTAAGCACTCCGAACAACAAACCTAGAGAGATCCGTTTTGTCCGAAAAACAGATTGATACGCTCACGGCCAAAAACCTCATGAAGCGCTACGGTGCGCGCAAAGTGGTGCGCGACGTGTCCGTGAGTGTCAAAAGCGGTGAGGTGGTGGGCCTTCTTGGCCCCAACGGTGCCGGCAAAACCACGACCTTTTATATGATCGTGGGGCTTGTGCCGCCCAACGGAGGCGACATTCTCTTAAACGACAAGCCGATTACGCACCTGCCGATCTTCAAACGCGCTCGGCTCGGCGTGTCCTACCTTCCGCAGGAAGCAAGCGTCTTTCGCAAACTGACCGTTGAAGACAACATCCGCGCCATTCTGGAACTGCAGTACGACAAAACAGGCGCTCGTTTGTCTCGCACTGAAATCGAAAAGCGACTCAACAATCTGCTTGATGAACTTCAGATTCAGCACATCCGCACCAATACAGCTCTGTCGCTTTCGGGCGGCGAGCGACGTCGTACGGAAATCGCCCGAGCCTTGGCGGCTGACCCTCGCTTCATTCTTCTTGACGAACCGTTTGCCGGCGTCGACCCGATCGCCGTGATCGAAATTCAGCGCATCGTGCGTTTTTTGAAAGACCGCGGCATCGGCGTTCTGATCACCGACCACAACGTACGTGAAACGCTAGGCATTTGCGATCACGCCTACATCATCAACGAAGGCGAAGTGCTCGCTCAAGGCTCGCCCGAAGAAATCATTTCCAACGAATCCGTCCGAAAAATATATTTGGGCGAAAACTTCCGTATGTAACCTTCATTACCCCGGGTGCCTGCTATGCCGAGAGCCTCTCTGTCGCAAACGATCACGCAAAAGACCGTGCTCTCGCAGCAACTGCGGCAGTCTGTGGAACTGTTGCAGCTCTCTGGACCGGAGTTGCAGCGCGAACTCGAAGTACAACTGCTCTCCAATCCTCTCCTCAAATTGGACGAAGAGCCCGAAGCTGAAGACGTACCCTCCAAAGCCGAGGATGTCGGTTATCGACCGACACCGGAAGCCGGTGTCGCACACGACTTTCGTGAACCCAACTATCTCACCTGGCGCAGCACAACTCCCGACATCGAAGAGTTTGACCCCTACGGCACTATCGGCTCACAGGAGACCTTGAGTGATTATCTGATGCATCAGTTGGGATGTCTTCACCTGCCCGATGAAGAACGAATACGTTGTGCATGGATCATCGGCAATTTGGACGACGAAGGTCTATTGTCGGAGGACTTTGAAGCACTCATACAGGAAGGCAAACAGGCCCTGAACGTGAGCGACGACGAGAATGCGTGGTGCTGCGCGTTACGATTGGTTCAAAGCTTTGATCCGGCAGGTGTGGCTGCCAGTTCTCCGACACATGCCTTGCTCATTCAACTGTCGCGTCTGAATGTCCCCGAAACGATACGCTCGCTTGCCTGCGAACTACTCTCGCACATGCCAGAGACTCTCGCTAGGCGCGACCACAAAGCCGCTGCCAAGGCTCTTGGCGTTGCCGTTGAGGATGTCGAACAGGCTCACGATCTGATTCTGTCACTCAATCCCCACCCGGCTTCAGCCTTTGCCGATATACACGAAGCCGGTTGCGTCATCGCCGAAGTGCTGTTAGTGAAAGCCGATGGCCGCTGGAAGGCTATTCTCAATCCAGCCGTCGTATCCCGACTGCGTTTTGACGACGAGACGTACAACCTTCTGACGCAAGCCAAACTGCATGGAGAAGATCTAGCCGAGTGGAAAGCCCGTGCTCGCGATGCCAGAGGATTTGTGCGCGCGCTCGAAATGCGCTACTCCACCATCACGGCCGTCGCTCAGACAATCGCCGATATGCAGGAAGCTTTTTTCACTGAAGGTCCCAAAGCGCTCAAACCCATGGGGCTCAAGGATATCGCCGCTCGGCTCGGCCTTTCTGAATCCACCGTAAGCCGAGCTGCGGCAGGCAAATACCTGCAGAGTCCTTCGGGCTCGTTTGAACTGAAGTACTTTTTTACGAGTGCTCTGCCAAGCGACGACGGCCAGACAGCCAGTGCCGCGGCCGCCCGACAGCTCATCGTGGAAGCCGTATCCAAAGAAAATCCTGCCAAGCCGCTGTCGGACGCGGCCATTGCCGAGATTCTTGCGTCTCACGGCATCCATCTGGCCCGCCGTACGGTTGCCAAATACAGGGAAATCGAGCAAATTCCTCCGAAAAGCCTGCGTAAACGGACGAGCTGACAAGCCATACACTTCGCCGCTGAAAAAACAGATCGAGTCTCTTTCGGGCAAGGCGGTACAATGCGCGAAGTGTTTTAATTCGAGCCAAACAGAAGCGTCTTTTCTGTTGGCAGTTTTTTGTATGAATCCCGTAGCTTCGCTTCTGACGATCGACGGCATTGCGCTCAATGTGGATGCCCCCAGCCGTAAACGTGCGTTCGAGGAACTCGCGCATTTGTTTGAGAAAAATGCCGGTATTCCCCACAGAGAAGCCTTTGACGCTCTCAACGCCCGTGAGCGTCTCGGGTGTACGGCTCTCGGAGGCGGCGTTGCCATTCCGCACGGCCGCGTTCAGGACCTCGACAAAATCGTCGTTGCCATCTTGCGCACCAAGACCCCCGTCGTGTTCGATACGCCCGACAATCGCCGCGCCCGACTTTTCTTCGGCATCCTGATTCCCGCCAACGACGAAGAACACTACCTTCCGGTGTTGGCCACCGTCGCCGCGTTATTAAAGGATCGCGACGTCAAGGAAAAACTTCTAAACGAGACCGACCCCGTGGCCATCTGTCAGATTATCAGTGACTTCGTGCCTCAAGAGTGGCCGGCGGACTCCGAAGAGGAAACACAGAATCAGCAAAACGGCGAAACTTCATAAGCCACTGTCTCGATTGAATTTTTTCTTCAGCAAACTCTGACCGAACGCATTGTCCATGAGACAATACCGTTCGGTTGTTTGTTTTAAACAAGAGCACCGTCATGTCCGACTCCGTCCGTCTTTCCGCCCAGCTCATCATCGTCACGGGGCTTTCTGGCTCCGGCAAGTCCATTGCTATCCGGCAGCTTGAAGACAGCGGCTACTACTGCCTGGACAATCTTCCGGCCGACTTTTTGCAAAGTGTCGTCACACATCTGGCGCAACACGGACTCAAGAAACTCGCCGTATCCATCGATGCTCGCAGTCAGGTAAATCTGGAGATGGCCCGAGGCGCCATGCAGCAGCTTGCCGCCGCAGGCTGTGACGTGCGAGTTCTTTTCTTGACGGCCTCAACACCCGAACTGGTGCGGCGCTTTTCCGAAACCCGCCGTCGTCATCCGCTCACTGGTCCGCAAGAAGACGGTTCGGCTGACCGCACGCTCAACGACGCCATCAGTCTGGAACGCGAACTCCTGGCGCCAGCCACGCAATACGCGCACGTTATTGACACCACGGGACTTTTGCCCAACACATTGCGCGATTGGGTGCGCATCTTTGCTCAAGCCGAGCAATCAATGATGACGCTTGCCTTTGAAAGCTTTGCGTTTAAAAACGGCATTCCAGTGGCTGCAGACCTCGTCTTTGACGTCCGCAATCTTCCCAACCCGTATTACGATCCGCAGTTGCGCCCGCTCACGGGACTAGACGCGCCCGTGGCTGATTATCTGGCTCAGTTTGAAAACGTGCGGGAAATGATTGCCGACATTGAGAAGTTCCTGACCAAGTGGCTTCCATCCTACGAGGCGCAGAATCGCCACTATTTGACAATTGCCATCGGTTGCACGGGCGGACAGCATCGCAGCGTGTACGTGGCCAATACACTCGGTCAGCACTTCAAGGACAAGACGCTCACGGTCGTGCGCCACCGTAATCTCTCGACCAAGATGCCCGAAGCGATTGCCCGCTACGAGGCGGCGCAGACGCGTCACAAAAGCTAAGGTTCGAACAACAGAGTCGAAAGAAGCTTCTTGATCGGTGCGGGCAACGGACCGTCTACTAGGCGACTTGCCGGCACGGCAAAGGCCTTCGGCGGCAGTTCGCTTTCTTCGGCCTTATGTACTGCCAAGGTAAGCGTCACGTGCGACATCACGTGTTCGATACGCGCCACCTCTGCTCCTCGCGGATGCTCCGTTTCGGGCAGTGTCCACAAACCCTTCCAGTGGCCCATTCCCTTTTCGACCTCATCGCGAAGCTCAAGCCACACACAGGGTTCGCCTTCCTTGCGCTTGACGCACAGCAACGCGTGGACAAGCGCCGTCTTCTTGGTCTTGGTCGGCACCTTCACGGGATAGGTTGACGGATTGCCTTGCGCTGACGCTTTGCAGAAGTCCCTGACGGGACATTGTTCGCACTTGGGATTGGTACGTGAGCAGAGCATCGCTCCCAAATCCATCATGGCTTGGTTGTAGCAGCCCGGATCCGAACGGCTCACAAGCGCTTCGGCGTGCTGCTGCATGATCTTCGCCGTTTTCGTTTGGTTGATGGGATCAGACAAAGCAAAGATTCGTGCAAGAACGCGCTTGACGTTGCCGTCGCACACGGCAGCCACTTCCCCGTTGCAGAAACTTGCGAGCGCCGCAGCCGTACTCGGTCCCACACCGGGCAATGTTTCCCATTCATATCGCGTCTGCGGAAAATGCCCCGCAGCGGCAACCTGTTTTGCCGCCTTGTGCAGATTGCGCGCGCGGCTGTAGTAACCCAATCCAGACCACAGGCGCATGACATCTTCTTCCGAAGCATTTGCCAAATCTTCAACCGTCGGGAAAGCCCGCAAAAAACGCGCAAAATAATCTGTAACAACCGACACCTGCGTTTGTTGCAACATGATTTCGCTCAGCCACCGGCGATACGGGTCGCTCGTAAACCAGGGCAAGTTCTTCCGCCCCTTTTCTCGCTGCCATGCGCAGAGTCTGCGGGCAAATTCTTGCGAATCCACGAAAAGCACCTCACTTTTTCTGACATTTCGGACAGAAGTACGTGCTTCTCTGCCCCTGCACGATTCGCCGAATCAGCGTGCCGCACGCGTGGCACGGTTCGCCCTCCCGGTCGTACACGCTCGTCTGCAGCGCAAACCAACCGGATGCACCGTCAGCACCGTGAAAGTCCCTCAGCGTGCTGCCGCCCGCTTCGATGGCCGATCGGAGTACTTTCCGTACTGCCGACAACAAGCGGGCAACCTGAGGCTTGGTTAAGGTATCTGCGGGTTTGGCCGGATGGATACGGGCGTCGAAGAGCGCTTCGCTCGCGTAAATGTTGCCGCAGCCGACCACCGCAGTGCCGTCCAAAAGCACCTGCTTGATCGCCCGATGCGTTTTCTTGAGACTAGAAGCAAACGCGCTTTCGGTGAGATTTTCATCAAACGGCTCGGGCCCCAGAAGACTCAATGGCGGCACGCTGCGCGGATCAATATCCATCACCGTCATTGCACCAAAACGCCTCGGATCACGGTAGCGCGCCACTGTTTCGCCAAACACCAAGTCAACATGTTCGTGCTTCTGCACTTCGGGCCACGGCTGCTCGTAGACGCGCCAGGAACCGCTCATTCCCATATGAGAAGCCATCCAGGTACGCGTGCCGTCGGCGTCTTCAAAAACCCAAATGAGCATCTTGGCGCGACGCTCAAGATTCACCAACCGCAGGCCCTCAATGTCGGCCAGATGATCCAAGGGACCGCGCAACGCTCCCACACGCGCAACGACTTCAGTGAGCGTTTTGCCCACCAAGTGCGGTGCGAGACCGCGTCGCGTTACTTCAACTTCCGGCAATTCCGGCATAACCATCCAAAAACGTAGCAACTCAGAGTGCGGACATTGTACGCAAGCAGTAGCAAGCCTCTCCTCCTTCCGGCGGAAGATTTTTGCCTTCTTGCGTGAGAAAATTTCAGTTTGCCCCTCCCTTCTGATTCTCCTTCCGAAAACATGCCAGAAAACAAAACCCCAGCCCCGAGCAATCCCTACAAAGCCCTCCTTGAAACCTGTGTGGCGGGCGGCGTCTCGCGCGCCAACCAAAGCTTCCTGCAAACACTGCTCATGACGTTTCTTGCAGGAGCCTATATTGCCTTGGGCGGCTTTTTGGCCGTGCGCTGCGGCTTGGGGTTGTCGTGGGATCAATGGGGCTCGATGGGCAAATTCGTGTTTGCCGCGGTCTTCCCGCTGGGGCTGATTCTGACTGTCATCTGCGGTGCCGACCTTTTCACCGGCAATGCTATGACGCTCACAAGCGCCCGCATCAACAACCGTGTTGATTGGCTTGCGGTATTGCGCAGCTGGACCTTTGCCTGGCTCGGAAACTTCATCGGGGCGCTTTTTGTGGCTTATTTCCTAGTGTGGGCCACGGGCATCATCTTTGAGAAAGTTCCCACGGCCGCAGGCGTAGCCGCCATGCCCTGGGCCGAAGGGCTGGTGAAACTAGCCAACGGTAAAACGTCACTGTCCTTTGGCGAAGCATTCTGGCGCGGCGTAGGCTGCAACTGGCTCGTGTGTCTGGCCGTTTATCTGAGCTATGCCGCCAAAGATATCGCGGGAAAAATTCTGGCGCTGTGGTTTCCGACGATGGCTTTCGTTGCGATGGGCATGGAACACTGCATCGCCAACATGTTCTTCATTCCTGCAGCCATTTTTGCCGGTAGCGACCCGCGTTACGTAGAGTTGGTCAATACAGGAGCTGCCGTTCCGCTTACTGCCGACTGGTCGAAATTCTTCATCGACAACCTGCCTGCCGTTACGCTCGGCAACATTGTCGGAGGCGCCGTTCTGGTGGCCGTGATCTACTGTCTGATTCACGGTAAGCTACGGAATTCTTAAGATTTTTTAACGCATTGGCGTCCAATTTAGCGTATGATTGCGCCAACTATAAAACCGTCACTGAGTTAACAAGACAACTTGCGGAGTGACGTTAAAACAGAACCGCTAAAGCGTCTGTCGCAAAAATGATCTGCCGGACATCGGCTTGAATTCGAGTATTTGCGTTGGGCGCTTTCCATCAGCTACTGCAAATATTCAAAAAAGGATTCAAGAGATGTCCGATTCTTATCTTTTCACCTCCGAGTCGGTGAGCGAAGGCCATCCGGATAAAGTCGCCGACCAGATTTCCGACGCCGTTCTCGATGCGTGTCTGGCTCAGGATCCGATGAGTCGTGTGGCCGCCGAAACGCTCTGCAACACCGGTCTCGTCGTTCTGGCCGGCGAAATCACCACCAACGCAACCGTTGACTACATTGGGCTCACGCGCGACGTGTTAAAGCGCATCGGCTACGACAACACCGAATACGGCATTGACCACAAGGGCTGCTCTGTGCTCGTGGGTTACGACAAGCAGTCCAACGACATCGCTCAGGGCGTGGACGCAAAGAACGCCGATCCGCTCACAATCGGTGCCGGCGACCAGGGTCTGATGTTCGGCTATGCGTGCGATGAAACCGCCACGCTCATGCCCGCAGCCATTTATTACGCTCACCAGCTGATGCTGCGTCAAAGCAAGCTGCGCCGTGACGGCACAATGCCCTACCTGCGCCCCGACGCCAAGAGTCAGGTGACGCTGCGCTACGAAAACGGCAAGCCCGTGGCAGCCGACACGATCGTGCTCTCGACTCAGCACTCGCCCGAATGGAGCGACGGCATGAGCATGAAGCCCGAATTCATCGAAGCTGTCATTGAAAACATCATCCGTCCGGTGATGCCCGCCGAATGGCTTAAGGGCACAAAGTTCCTCGTCAACCCGACCGGCCGCTTCGTGGTGGGCGGTCCGCAGGGCGACTGCGGCTTGACCGGTCGCAAGATCATTGTCGACACCTACGGCGGCAGCTGCCCGCACGGCGGCGGCGCCTTCTCCGGCAAGGATCCCACTAAAGTTGACCGTTCGGCCGCTTACGCCTGCCGTTACGTCGCCAAGAACATCGTGGCCGCGGGGCTCGCCAGCCGCTGCCAGGTTCAGGTTGCCTACGCCATCGGCGTGGCCGAACCGATGAACATCACCGTTCGCACGATGGGTACGGGCAAGGTTTCCGACGACGCTCTGTCGGCGGCCGTTCGCAAGGTCTTCGATCTGCGTCCGGGCGGCATTCTTCAGATGCTTGACCTGCGCCGTCCGATCTATTCCAAGACCGCCGCTTACGGTCACTTCGGCCGTGAAGAGCCGGAATTCACCTGGGAAAAGACCGACAAGGCCGACATCCTCAAGGAAATGTTCTGCTAATCGGGATTCGTTTTCCACCCGGCCGTCGTTTGCGCGACGGCCTTCAGCCGCCTGCAGGCTCCGCCGCAGGCGGTTTGCCTTTTTTGAGTGTCGTCTGACGGCAATACCTCAAAACTTGTGCACATATTCTTTCGCATTCCCTCAATAGCCGCTCCGGCTACCCATACACTGCTCTGACTGTGTCAACAATTACATATGAGGAACCTTTCATGAGCGGTCATTCACTTTCCACCATCTGCGTTCAGGGCGGCTGGCGTCCGAAAAACGGCGACCCCCGTCAGCTTCCGATCGTTCAAAGCACCACCTTCAAGTACGACTCGGGCGAACTGATGGCCAAACTCTTTGACTTGGAAGCCAGCGGCTACTTCTATTCGCGCCTGCAAAACCCAACCTGTGACTCGGTGGCAGCCAAAATCGCGGCGCTTGAAGGCGGCACCGCCGCCATGCTCACCTCTTCAGGTCAGGCAGCCAACTTTTTTGCCGTTTTCAATATCGCCAACGCGGGCGATCATGTGATTGCACTTTCCACCATTTACGGCGGCACCTATAACCTTTTTGCCGTCACGATGAAGAAGATGGGTATTGAGTTCACTTTTCTGTCGCCCGACTGCAGCACCGAAGAACTCGAAGCCGCTTTTCGTCCCAACACCAAGGCGCTCTTTGGCGAAACCATCGCCAATCCTGCTTTGAATGTGCTCGATATCGAACGCTTTGCGAAGGCGGCTCACGCCCACGGTGTGCCGCTCATTGTCGACAACACGTTTGCCACGCCGATCAACTGCCGCCCGTTCGAATGGGGCGCAGACATCGTGACGCACTCCACCACCAAATACATGGACGGTCACGGCTGTGCGGTGGGTGGCTGCATCGTCGACTCCGGCAACTTCGACTGGACTGCACACGCCGAAAAATTTCCCGGTTTGACCACTCCTGATGAAAGCTACCATGGACTCGTCTATACCGAGCGCTTCGGCCTGGCCGGCGCATTCATCACCAAAGCCACAGCGCAGCTCATGCGCGATCTCGGCAGCACCCAGTCGCCCCAAAGCGCCTTCCTTCTTAATCTCGGTTTGGAGAGCCTGCACTTGAGAATGACACAGCACTGTGCCAATGCTCTTGCGCTCGCACAGTTCCTTGAAAAACATCCGGCCGTTAGTTGGGTACGCTATCCGGGACTTGCCTCCGACCCCGAACACGAACGCGCCCTCAAGTACCTGCCTCACGGCAGCTGCGGCGTGATCAGCTTCGGTCTGAAGGCCGGCAGACAGGCTGCGCAGGACTTCATGCAGAAGCTCACCATCGCTGCCATCGAAACGCATGTTGCCGATGCGCGCAGTTGCTGCCTGCATCCGGCGAGCACCACGCATCGTCAGCTAAGCGACGAAGAGCTTGCCGCCTGCGGCATCGCCCCAGAACTGGTGCGTCTATCCTGCGGCATCGAATCGGTCGAAGACTTGATCGCCGACGTCGCCCAGGCGCTTGATGCAATTGCGGCGTAGGAGGTTGAGGCATGCCCATCAAGATACCCAACACGCTGCCTGCCGTCGAAGTTCTCAACCGAGAAAACATCTTCATCATGCGTGAGGCGCGCGCGCAGACGCAGGACATCCGACCATTGCGAATCGCGCTTGTGAACCTCATGCCCGACAAGATCACAACGGAGACGCAATTTGCGCGGCTACTGAGCAACACGCCGCTGCAAATCGATCTTGAGCTCGTTCACATGGGTTCACACGTCTCGAAAAACACGGCGCAAGGCCACCTCAAGAGCTTTTACCGTACCTTCTCCGAAGTACGCGATCAGAAATTCGACGGTATGGTGATCACGGGAGCGCCCGTTGAACGCATGGCATTTGAAGACGTCGACTACTGGCCCGAACTCGTCGAACTGATGGATTGGAGCAAAACGCACGTCTACAGCACACTGCACATCTGCTGGGCTGCGCAAGCAGGTCTCTATCATCATTTCGGTATCAAAAAGGTTCTTCTTGACCGTAAGCTTTCGGGCGTCTTCGCCCACGAAGTCGTGCGTAAAAGCAATATGCTCTTTCGCGGCTGTGACGATGTGTTTTTTCTGCCGCACTCACGGCACACGACCGTCGACGAAGCGGCCGTACGCACCAACCCGAGACTCAAAGTGCTTGCACAGTCCGGCAAAGCAGGTATTTTTGCCGTTGCTACCGACAAAGGTCGTCAGATTTTCTTTACGGGACACGCTGAATACGATCGCGAGACACTCGACGCTGAGTATCGCCGCGACATCAAAGCAGGACTTTCCGTTCCGGTTCCCGAAAACTACTATGTCAATGATGCCCCTGCTCAGGGACCGCGCATGTGCTGGAGAGCACACGCGCACCTGATCTTTGCCAACTGGCTCAACTATTTCGTCTATCAAGAAACGCCGTACGACCTGCAGGAAATCGGCTAGCGTCCGATCACAAGCCGATCAGGCGCTGCGAATGCGTGTAGATATTGGCTCGCTTCTCGCGACAGAAAGCAACAAGCGTGAGGTTACAACGGCGAGCAACTTCCACTGCGAGCGCCGTCGGCGCCGATACGGCAAAAAGGATTTCCACGCCGCAGGCGGCAGCCTTTTGCACCATCTCATAGGAAGCGCGCGAACTCACAAAAAGCGCTCCGTCAAACTCTTTGGTACGCGCTCGGCAACCAAGAAGCTTATCAAGCGCCACATGCCGACCGACGTCTTCGCGCCCGAACGCGACCGTGCCGTCGTGTCGCAGCCAGACGGCCGCGTGCGTGCCGCCCGTGAGACTTCGGAGCTCTTCGGTCTGAGCAATCCCGGCCAGCCCCGCTCCGTAGTGCTTCAAATCAAAGCGCTGTGTAAAAGGAAGCGCCTTGAGCGGGCGCATGACCCCCTCGAGACTTTCGGTGCCGCAGATGCCGCAGCCGGTGCGGCCGGCCATCGTACGGCGATGTTCCTTGAGCTTCCAGAATGACTCGGAGGAGACCGTAAGGTGCACTTCGTAGCCGCGCCCACAGCCGGGATGAACCTCAACATCGTAGACGTCGGAAACATCCTGCACGATGCCTTCGGCCAGAGAAAAGCCGAGAGCAAAGTCCTCGAGATGCTGCGGGGTCACCATCATCACCGTGTGAGAGATGCCGTTGTAGACGAGCGCCGCAGGCACTTCGTCAATGACAAAGTCCGACTTGCGCAAGCCGTCCAAATTAAGGACGCTCACGACTTGGGCACCCATCGGCACGTTTCGCGTTTCGTCATCAGCGGGAAGCTGCACGTCGTTCATGAGTCGACTCCGCAAGTCTTAGGCGTTACCGGCCTTCGAGGCGTCTTTCTGAGCTTGCTCACGCGTCTGTGCGTAAGCAACCATCAGTTCGGCACAGCGCCAGGATTCGAAATCCGGATCAAAGTCTTCACTTTCGGCTCCGAACACCGTGGCTACGCTCGATTCACAGGCACTGCAAACATGCAGGCGGTGCTTGTCGTCACCTTCGAGATGCACGTACTGCAATTCGGATGTGGCCTCGTCGCCGCACACCGCACAGCGGATACGTTCAAACTGCCAATCCGCACCGCAGCAGGCACAGTACAGCCGCTTGACGTTGCCTCGGTTTTGCGTGGCACCGACCGCCGCCATGGAAGCACGTGTGCCGCAGACCGGACAAGTGATGCTGCGCTTGAAATGCACCGTATCGGGCACCATGCGGTCAAAGGCACGGCTCGCCTCAGTCGCGGCATCGTCGAGAAACACGCGCATGGCAAAAGCCGTAACGGGCACGAAATAGAGTTCGGCAAGCGTCAGGTCCATGCCGGCCTCTTCAATGCGATCCCACAAGGCGTCGCGATACTCGGCAAGAGCGTCGAGCGTGTCCTGCGTAAAAAACGCTTCGGGTGCCGGAATATTGAGACACGGATCCCCCGAAGGTACGCTCGCGTCAGCCACTGCGCGGATCGCTGCGAAGACGCGCAAAAACTCTTCCCGCGGAATCTGAATGAAACGACTTGCAAAAAGCGGCTTCTTGCCGTGCAGCGCATCTTGCATTTCTTCAGGCGTCCACTCAACTTCCGGCACCGTCACCTCGGTTTTCAGGCGCGCGACTTCGTGCAGCATCGCCAAAAACTGGTCTTCGGCGGGATTGATGTTGTATTTGGCAAACAAACGATCGAGTTTTTTCAAGCTGAGCATGATGTCTTCTCAGTGCGTCTTAGAAAAAATGCGTGGGCGCGATCGTGTCACGCTCACGCACTGCATGTGGCGGATTATGCGGCAAAAACGATGGTTTTGCGCTTACTTACCGCCTTTTTTGTCAGGTTCTTCGGTGACGTTCTTACCGAGCGCCAGTTCTTCATTGGCCCAATAGCCCCAATGGTAAGCCGCATCGGACTCGGAAACCTTGCCGTCGCCGAACATCAGACGGATCGTACCGCGGTAGGGCTGGAAGATGCCTGCGCCGAGATAAACGTGCGCAATGCCAACGAACACCGTCAGGAAGAAGAAGATGTCATGCACGAGCTTGGCAACGAGCACCGTTTCGGGGGCAAAGTCCACCTTGCCCGTGCCGTCGGGTAAGAGCCCGGTGTTAAGCCACAGGATCATGCCCGAGACAGCCATGAAGACACCGAAAATCACAAGCGCGCCGTCAGCCAGACGCTGTGCGGACTTCACGTGGTGCTGCGGGGGCATATGCACCTTGGAAGGCGCAAAGAGATACAGCGGGAACTTCATGGCCCAAGCCACGTCGTCCTTATCCCACTTTCCGAAAATGTCTTCCTTGAAGAGATGCACGAAACCCTTGGGGCTCTTGAGAATCGCAAAGAGCGGCACCAAGATGAAGGGGATGGCGAGCACGCGATGCAGCATGCGCATGGCGTACGTGAAGTCGCCCCCCATGATGCCGCCGCCGAGCGAAGGCACGAACACAAACAAACCGGTAAACGCAAGCAGGATGCAGGCGATCGCGGCCACCCCGTGCGTGACACGAGTCAAAAGCGAATGACGCTGAATGTAGCGAGTCATGTTTTTTACTCCTAGTGGGATCTATTGAGAGTCGCGCTTGAGAGCCGCCACTTCGCGATCGGCCTTTTCGCGCTGCTCCGGCGTCCAGTGCTTCTTGGCTTCTTCGATCGTCATTTCTTCTCGACGATAGCCGCGTGCGGCCACCAGAGAAACAGCCAGACCGGCGACCACCGCGGCGGTACCCACGGCCGTGACCGTGCGCATTGCCGTTCCCATGGTGATCACGTCCTTCTTCACGGGGTTGGTCGGCAAGCCGTAGGCTTCATGCCCGTGCTTGCAAACAGTCAGCGTATGCAAACCGCCCATTTCGTTGACGCCATAGAGTTCTGCCTTTTCAAAGCCCTTCTTCTTGAGGAATTCAACGCGCTTGAGACCCTTTTCAATCATTTCTTCGCGCGGACCGAAGCAAAGCGCCTCGGGCTGGCAGGTCTTCACGCAAGCCGGAATGCCGCCTTCTTCGAGACGGTCCAGGCACAGCGTGCACTTGTCGATGCGCTTGTCCGTCGGACGGAAACGCGGCACGTCAAAGGGGCAGGCCGACTGGCAGTAGGTGCAGCCGTTGCACTTGTCGGTGTCAAAGGCCACCACACCCTTTTCGGTCTTGTAGAGCGCTCCCGACGAGCAGATTTCCACACAGGCGGCGTCCGTGCAGTGGTAGCACGAACGGCGGCCGATAGCGAAATTTAAGGGCTGAAACTTGTTGCCGGACTCGTGCTCGGCAAACGTCATGATCAGACGTGTGTCGCCGTTCAAATCCGCTGGCGACTGATAGCTGCCCGTAAACGGAATCGAATTGAGTCCGGTGGGAGCAGGCAGCCCGTTCCATTGCTTGCAGGCCACCTGACAACCCTTGCAGCCCGTGCAGTGCGAAGCGTCAAACAAGATGGCGACTTCTTTACTCTTAGCCATTATTTTCTCCTTGTCTCACGGGTCAGGCAACAGGTTCCAGGTTCACCAGGAAAGCCTTGTATTCCGGAATCCACGAATTCGGATCGCCGACGTTAGGGGTCAAATCGTTGACGTTGTCACCGGTGGCAAACTTCGTTGCCCACGAGAAGTGGTGCGGCATACCCACCACATGCGTCACCTTGCCGTCGATCTTCATCGGCTTCATACGCTTGGTCACCATGGCAGCCACCTTCACGTCGCCGCGATTGTTCCAAACACGCACCATCTGCCCGTTTCGAATGCCCTTTTCCTTGGCAAGTTCTTCGCTGATTTCGATGAAGTTGCACGGAATCAGTTCGTTGAGCCAGGGGATGTTTCTCGTCTGCGTGCCGCTCTGCCAGTGTTCGACCACAGAATAGGTCGTCACCACATACGGATAGTCCTTGGCGTTGCCGCGCTTGACGGACGGATCCTTCGTAAAGAGCGCGCACGGGTTGCCGCCTGCGCCGTTCAGAAGATTCTTCACCGGCGTTTCATGCGGCTCGAAGTGCTCGGGCAGCGGTCCGTCGCCCATCGGATAGGCAAAAAGACGCGCCTGTTGTTCCCACGTCATAAAGAACGCGTTGCGATCGGGCGGCACAGCCGTCACAAAGTCACCCACGTCGTTTTGCAGCCACTTGCCGTCCTTCCATTCGACGAGCACGCGTTCTGGGTTCCATGGTTTGCCGTTTTCGTCGGCCGAAGCACGGTTGTAAAGAATGCGGCGGTTGGCGGGCCACGCAAACGACCACTGCGGGAACAAACCGAGTCCGGTCGGGTCATCCTTGCTGCGGCGCGTCATCGGTTGCTTCATCGGATCCATCTTGTTGGCTTCGTTGTTGTAGTAGCCCGAGAAAATCCAGATGCCGCAGGCGGTGCTGCCGTCGGCCTGAAGCGAGCCGTAGCTCGGCAACAGCTTGCGTGTCTTGACGTCGTAGCCGTTCATCGCCCAGCACAGCGCACGGATATCTGGTTTGCCGTCGATCGTGTAATCCATGTTGGTCTTGAGAATCTGATCGGGGCAGGCGCCGCCTTCCTTTTCATAAAGCGCACGAATTTCGCGCCACAGCAGCAACAGCTGATCGAAGTCGGGTTTGGCTTCTCCGGGCGGCTCAACGGACTTTTCACGCCACTGGATCCAGCGGCCGGAGTTGTTGATCGAACCCGTCTTTTCATAGATCAGCGCAGCGGGCAGGAAGTAACACTCGGTCTTCACTTCTTCGGGCTTCATGTCGGGAGCGCGCCAGAAATCAGCCGTTTCCGTAAAGAACCAGTCGGTCACCACAAGCCAGTCGAGCTTGGCCATGGAATTGCGGGCGTGCTTGGCGTTGGGCGTGGAATGCGCCGGATTCATACCCCAGCAGAAGTAGCCCTTGATTCTCTCGTCGCGCATCTGATTGAACGTCATGATGGTCGAATAGTGCGCGTAGTCGTAGCGCGGGCTAATCTTTGGCAGCAGGTCGTAGCAGTAGTCGTTTTCGACCGTCGCATTGTCGCCAAACCATTCTTTCAAGGCCGAAACCCAGAACTTGGGCTTGTTGCTGTAGTAACCGGCGGCATACGTTTCCACCGACAGGTAGTCGGCAAGCGTCGGGTGGCTCTTGCCCGTAGGCCAGGAGAGGTAACCCGGAGCCTGATGCACGGAAGCACCCACGTCGGTCGAGCCCTGCACGTTGGGTTCGCCGCGCAGTGCGTTGATACCGCCGCCGGCGATGCCAACGTTGCCAAGCAGAAGCTGCACGACGCACATGATGCGGCAGTTCTGAGAGCCATAGGTGTGCTGCGTCTGGCCAAGCGCGTAAAGGATCGAACCGGCCTTGTCGGGGCGGCCCGTGGCAGCATAGGTCTGCCAGATCTTAAGGAGCACGTCATGGTCCATGCCAGTGATGCGTTCGACCATTTCGGGCGTATAGCGGGCGTAGTGAGCCTTCATGACATTCAAAACGCAGCGCGGATCCTGCAGCGTTTCATCGCGCTTGAGCACCTTGAGAGCCGGCGTCTTGAATTTCGGCGTGCCGGGCTTGTTGACCCAGGCAAAAGCCGTGCCTTCGGCCGTGTTCCACAGCTGCTTCTTATCGGAGTCGTAACCCCAGGATTCGTTGTCGTACTTTTGCTTGACCGGATCCCAGCCCGAGAAGAGGCCCGTATCGGGATCGAACTTGTAGTCGTCGCGAAGCAAGCAGGCAGCGTTCGTGTAGCTGAGGATATAGTCCTTGTGATAGAGCTCGTTTTGCAGGATGTAGTTGATCATCCCGCCGAAGAACGCAATGTCGGTCCCCGGACGCAAACGGCCGTAGATATCGGCCTGAGCTGCTGAGCGCGAATAGCGCGGATCGACCACGATCCACGTGGCACCGCGGTCCTGTGCGCGCTCCACCCAGCGCGAGCTCAACGGATGGTTTTCGACGTTGTTGGAACCGATTGTCAGAATGACGTCGGAGTTGGCAAAGTCGCACCAATGGCTCGTCATGGAGCCGCGGCCGAAGCTCGGAGCAAGACCGGCCACGGTCGAGGAGTGACACACGCGCGTCTGATTGTCAATGGCAACGACACCGAGAGAACGGGCGAACTTCTGAACGAGCCACCCTTCTTCATTGTTAAGCTGTGCTGCACCCAGACTTGCGATACCGTCGCAGCGGTTGACCGTCACGCCGTCTTCGGTTTCCACAAAGCTCGCATCTCGGGTCTTTTTGACGTGGCGTGCAATTTCCTTGGCGGCCTGGTCCCATGAGATACGTTCCCACTTGGTCGAACCGGGGCGGCGCACCATGGGGTAAATCACGCGGTCAGGATGAGCCGACACGGTGCGGTCGGGATTGACGATGTTACGAAGGCCCCACATGGCGGCGCCCTTCGGGCACAGACCGCCGAGGTTGACCGGATGGTCCGGATCGCCTTCGAGATTAATGAGTTCGCCGTTGCGCGACGAGCAAATCGTGCCGCAGCCGCCGGAGCAGTAGCAGCAGATGTTCGTGACTTCCTTGACGCTTTCAAGCTTATAAGGCTTTTTCAGACAGTCGGCTTCGGCTCGTGCTGAGCCGGAAGCAAAGGCGACAGCGCTGCCGCTTCCAGCAGCCAGAAGAGATCGCTTGAAAAAACTTCTGCGGGATAGTTCCATTGGGTTCTCCTAGTCTCGGTCTGCTGTCTGCGAACTGTCCCGAATCGTTGCTCTCGTCAATGCGCAACGCTGGGCGCACGTGCTGAATCAGTCTCATGCAGCAGATGGCCGAAAATTTATGACCCGAGCTGATTGTCTTTCTGCAAATTGCACGGGTTGCCCGTGAGTTTCTCGAACTCCGCCCATAGCGTCAATTCTCCGAAAGGCGAGCCAATTGATGCATTTTTCGTTATTACCTAAAGTAAATAGCGCTTGTTTTCTACCCTGCTATACCTCTATCGATACCCGCGCCATGCCGCATTTATCAAGCCTCAGCGCCATTTCACCGAACAGTTCTTCTCGGAACTCGCCCACCGTTGGTAGTAGTTCTTTGCGATACGTTTTCCCTCTCAACGGATAGGATCTCAACGTTGCGTAAGCCTGCAGAACTACTTCGAATGCGTTTGCAAAAGCGGCCTATTTGACCGACAGGCCAAGCTTGAATTCTTGCCGCGCGGTAAACTTCGCACCTGTTGTTTCTTTCGCGGCCGGACTTCCCCGTGTCCGCATCACTTTCAATAGGATTGAAAACTCTCATGCGAGTCTTAACCGGCATCAACACCACGGGCACGCTTCACCTCGGAAACTACTGCGGTGCCATACGCCCCTGCGTGCAGGCTTCCAAACGCGACGACGTGGAAAGCTTCTTTTTCATGGCCGACTTGCATGCGCTCATCAAATGTCACGATCCCGACCGCATTGAAAAGAGCCGCATGCAGATTGCGGCAAGCTGGCTTGCCTGCGGCCTCGACCCCGAACACGTGACGTTCTACCGTCAAAGCGATATCCCCGAAATTCCGCTGCTCAATTGGATGTTGAACTGCGTGTGCTCCAAGGGGCTCATGAACCGTGCGCACGCCTACAAGGCTTTCCTGGAAGCCAATCAGGACGCGGGCGAAGATCCCGACGCCGGCGTGTCCATGGGGCTTTTCTGCTACCCGGTTCTGATGGCCGCCGACATTCTGATGTTCAACGCCGACCGCGTCCCTGTGGGGCGTGACCAGATTCAGCACCTGGAAATGGCCCGCGACATGGCCACGCGCTTTAACAACATGTACAGCCGAGGCAAGGAATTCTTCGTGCTGCCCTTCGAGCAAATCGATGAAAACGTCGAAATTCTCCCGGGACTCGACGGCCGCAAGATGAGTAAGAGCTACAACAACGTCATTCCGCTCTTTGAAGGCGGCGAAAGGGCGCTGCGCGAAGCGATCGGCCGCATCGTCACCGACAGCAAGCTGCCCGGCGAACCCAAGGATCCGCAAAGCACATCGCTTACGCGCATCTACGAAGCTTTCGCCACACGCGAAGACTACGAAGCCTTCTGCCAGGAATTGCGTGACGGCCTAGGCTGGGGCGACGCCAAGAAAAAGCTCATCGACAAAATCAATGCCGAAATCGGTCCGATGCGCGAAAAGTACGAATACTACGTTTCGCACCCGGCCGAACTCGAAGCCATTTTGCAGGCAGGCGCGGCAAAAGCCCGCAAGATTGCCTCGCCCTTCATCGAAGAGCTTCGCCACGCCGTGGGCCTTCGCAGCTTCACGGCATTGCGCAACGAAGAAACCACGACCGAAGTGAAGACCACCGTCAAACCGCTCGGCGTAATCAAACAATACCGCGAAGCCGACGGTCTCTTCTACTTCAAACTCACCGAAGGCGCCGAAACGCTTCTGACCTCCGTGGGCTTTGAGAGCGGACGCGACGCCGGCATGGCTGTTGGCAAACTCAAGGCTCAGGGACTCACCGACACCAACAACGTTGTGTTGTCTGCCGGCGTGACGATCGAACAGGTCAATGCCGTTCTGTCTGCCATGCGAGCGGCCGATGAGGAAAAGAAAAAGGCCAAGGCAGCCAAAAAGTAAGAAATTCAGGCAAAAAAAGATCCTGCCCCTTGCTGCTGCAAGCCCCGGCAGGATCACGACCCAGAGAAAAAAACTTGTTTCCCGCAGTCTGCAGGGCACTCCGTCGGAGTGCCCTTTTACTTACCTCATTCAGCGACGGCAACCATCACGGACGAAGCCTTGATCACGGCGTAAGCCTCGCCGCCGACTTTAAGGCCCAGACTCTGAGCGGAAGCCGTGGTGATCGAGGAAACGATCTTTTCCTTTGCTTCGGTTTCAATCGTCACTTCGGTGGTCACAGGACCTTCCTTGATGGCGATGATGGTGCCCTTGAGGCAGTTGCGAGCGGAAATTTTCATGATGTAGCTCCTAAAGAATCATGCTGAAAAATTGCAGGCGTTGTTCTAGCTTTATTTCTCCAACCCGACTATCAGGATTGCATTCATGCAGAAGCGTTATACCCTAAATGAATAACGAATGCAATACGCCGTCAGACGGAGTTTGTACCGCAAAGCTCAATCGCGTTTGACGATGGGCGCCGCATCCCTCAGTTTGAGCACGCAGTGGTACACAACCAAAAGAGCCAGCACAATGAGCGCAGCGGCCACCACGAACTGCAAACCATGAATCATCCAAACAAACGTACCGTCCATCCAGGCACCGATGATGCGGATCACCGCCTGAACAAGTGCGGTCATCGTCACGGCAAACATGATGGTCATGGGAGCGTAGAGCATCCAGCCCTTGCGCCCGGTGGACTTCAGGAACACCGCCAACCCCGTGAGCACCAAAGCCGAGAGCAGCTGGTTGGCAGAACCGAAAAGCGGCCAAACACTCATGTAACCGGCGATGCAAAGCGCGTAACCGGCCAAAAGTGTGAGGCACGTCGAAAATACCGTGTTCGTAAAGAGCTTCTGTACGGCCGTCTTTTCCTTGCCGGGTTCAGGCATGAAAAGTTCCTGCAGCGACATACGGCCGATGCGAGCCACAGCGTCAACCGACGTGAGCGCCAAAGCCGAGACGCACATCGTGAGGATGCAAGCCGCGATCTGATGCGGCACGCCGAAGATTTCGGTCAGAAAAGCCGCCACAGACCCCGAGAAAGTCTGAAAGGGCGTACCCGACGGCAAAACGCCGTTCGAAGCCGCAGCACAGACCACGATAAGCGAAACGACACCCAGCACCACCTCTACACACATAGAGCCGTAGCCGACCAGACGCATGTCTTTTTCACTCGAAATCATCTTGGAGCTGGTACCGGAACTCACCAGCGAGTGAAAGCCCGAAACAGCGCCGCAGGCAATTGTCACGAAAAGAATCGGGAAAAGATCAAGCCCTTTGACGGTGAATCCGGCAAAAGCCGGCATATTGAGCGTCGGATTCTGAATGCATACGCCGATTACGGCCGCGATAATCATGCCGATCAGAAGAAACATCGACAGATAGTCACGCGGTTGCTTCAAAAGCCACATCGGCATGACGGAAGCGGCAAAGAGGTAGGCAAACACCACGTAGCGCCACGTCACGGCGTCGGCGTAGACCGGGAAATAGATGCCCGCTGTCACCATGACGACCATGAGCACGATGCCCACGCCAAGCTGCACACCAGAGCTCGGCTTGCAGTACTTGAGATACAGCCCGAAGCCGACAGCCACGAACATATAGAGCAACGAAATCGAGGCAGCAGCCGCATTGGGCATGATCTGCGAGCCGTCTTTGGCAAAACCGTTGAAGGTATTGGCCACCATGTCACAGAAAGCAGCGATCACCAAAAGCGTGAAGAGCCAGCAGAAAAGCAAGAAGAGCTGACGACCCGTGCGGCCCACGTAGGATTCAATGATCATGCCGACGGACTTGCCGCCGTTTTTGACGGACGCGTAAAGCGCCGTGAAGTCCTGAACGGCCCCAAAGAAAATACCGCCCACGATCATCCAAAGCAACGCTGGCGCCCAGCCGAACATAGCAGCGATAATCGGGCCAGTGACGGGACCCGCCCCCGTAATCGACGTGAATTGATGTGCAAACACCGTCCAGCGGGAAGCCGGCGAAAAGTCTTTGCCGTCGTTTTTCTCAACGGCCGGCGTAGGGCGGTTCGGATCGATGCCCCACGTCTTTTCAAGCCATCGTGCGTATCCGAAATAACCCACGGCCAACGCCACGATGGCAATCATCATGATTCCGAGTCCGGTCATGATTCACTCCCTAAATTTTGTTGTTGTTCCCTTCGGCGTCCTTATTTTTACGAAACGTTTCAACGCCAAGCGCTTATCTTACGCCTAACAAAGAATTACACTTTGTCGCATCGTTCATATTCTTTTGAGGTTTTTCCCATGGCTTTCCGTTCACCCTCCTTCGAAGCGGTTCAAGAAGCGCATATCGGCAACGTCGTTTTGGGCCGCGCTCCCGTAAAGATCATCTCAAGCATCTGTGCCGCCACGGTCGAAGAAATGATCGAGCAAGCCAAAGCCATCGAAGCCTCCGGCGCGGACATCATTGAGTGGCGTGCCGACTACTATGCTGACGATGCCTCGTGGCAGAAAGCAGCCACAGCCATGAAAGCCGTTGTCTCCAAACCCATCCTCTACACGTTCCGCAGTCAATCCGAAGGCGGTGTTCGCACGGAACCGATGTCGAACACAACCTGGCGCAAGAAGGTACTTGCCGCCATCGACTCGAAGCTCTTTGATGCTGTCGACATTGAGTTTGACCGCGGCCGAGCCGAATTCCTGGTAGAAGCCGCCCGCAAAACAGGCATCGCCTCGATCGTAAGCTGGCACAGTTTCGTGCCGGGCGAATACGACGAAGAATTGGGCTATTTCGGCAAGCTCGAACAGATGTCCTCCACAGGGGCCGACGTTCTCAAGATCGTTGCCATGCCAGACAAAGGTATCGACATCGCCCGCTTTATCGAAGAAGTTTCGGTCATTCGCGCCGAATTCAACGCACCGCAGCCGCTTATTGCCATGTGCATGGGCAAGACCGGTGCCGTCACGCGTGTGGGTGCCGCCGCCTTCGGCTCCTGCGCCACCTTTGCAAGCGTTGTGAAATCCTCCGCCCCGGGCCAGCTTGACGTGGAAACCACCCGCAAGCTCCTTGATCTGTTTGCGGAAGACAACGCCGCGTAAGTTTGCGTTCTGCTTTTGATTTGAGCAAAGAGGCGTCCAAAAGTTAAGGCGCCTCTTTGCTGCTCGTTTTTATAATTTTTGGTTTGTCTGTCGGCGCTTTTTCTACGCCGGCACTGATAGTTGATTCGCTCTATTTTTTTTGAAAAAGATGAAGACCTACGACTTTGCCTACGGCCGCGGCCGCAAAGAGTTTTCCATTGACGAAAGCCTTGTCATCAAGGAAGTCCGCACCGAAGAATTCACGCCGATGAGTGACATCAAGCAAGGCGTGCTTGATGCTATCTACAACCCGATCGGTTGCGAATCCATCGACAAGATCATCAAGCCGGGCGATACGGTGGCTTTCATTTGCAACGATCCGACGCGCGTGGCAAACAGCTACGACTTCATGCCGGTGCTCGTCAACGAATTCAACAAGCTCGGCGTCAAGGACGAAGACATGCACATCGTCTTCTCTCTGGGCACGCACCGCGACATGACGCATGAGGAAATGGTCGAAGCCGTAGGCGAAGAAGTCTCCTCACGCCTGAAGATGTACAACAGCACCGCCACCAAGGACGAAGACTTCGAATACTTCGGTACGACGAGCCGCGGCACTCCCGTGTGGATCAACAAGCATCTGTGCCACGTCGATCACGTCATTCTCACGGGTACCATCGTGCATCACTACTTCTCGGGCTACGGCGGAGGCCGCAAGGCCATTTTGCCGGGCTGCGCCGCCATGGAAACGGTGCGCGTCAACCACAGCTTCATGCTCGATAAAAATGCAGGTCTGGGCCGCACGGTCGGCAATCCCTGCTACGAAGACCAAATGGAAGGCGTCGCGCTCTTTGCTAAGGGCCGTTCGCTGTTTCTCTTCAACGCTATTCTCAATGCCAAGCACGAATTTCTGCGCATGTTCGCGGGCGACTACATTGCCGCACATCAGGAAGCCTGCAAATTCGTCGATGAGGTATACGGCTGCGTGATTCCGAAACTTGCCGACCTCGTGATTGCCTCCTGCGGAGGATTCCCCAAAGACATCAACGTCTATCAGATGCAAAAGACGATGGACAACGCCATGTGCGCTGTTCGAGAAGGCGGCGTTGTCATTCTGCTCGCCGACTGTGAGGAAGGCTCTGGCTCCAAGGTTCTTGAAGAAACCTTCCGTCGCCTGAAGACCCCCGAAGCCATCAAGGCCGAACTCGAAGCGAATTTCCGCATCGGCGCCAACAAGGCTTTTGCCATCACGCGTCCGATTTCCCACGCCCGTTACATTCTCGTGACCCGTTTGGATCGTCAGCTTGCCAAAGACATGCTCTTTACGGGTGCCGTCGATACCGTCGAGGAGGCGCTTGAAATTGCCAAACAATTTGTGGGCGAGAAACCTTCGATCATTCTGATGCCCGAAGGCAGTCTCACGGTGCCGCGTGTTGAGTAACACCACCTCGCAAATTTTTGCCTGATCCTCTTTTTCGGCCCGTGCCGAGACTTTTCCAAAGTCCGCACGGGCTATTCTTTCGGAAAAGAAGTTTCTCCTTGTCCGCCTGCCATGACTGAAAAGAATACGCCCTGCATTCGATTCGACAATGATCGACCCAAACGCATCGGCCTGCCCGAAGCCGTCTTCTGCGAAGGCAAGCCTCGTCGCGCACTGCACACACTGCTGCAACGGTTTGCTCAGGATAAGAGCGCTCCGATTCTCTTTACGCGTTTGTCGCAAGACGTTTTCTATTCGTTTGAGGAAGAAATCACCCGTGCCTACGACTACGACGCTTTAAGCCGTACGGCATGGAATGCGAAGATGCCGCAACGCCCCGAAGGGTGTGCCGCGATCGTCTCTGCCGGCACCGCCGACGGTGCCGTCGCACGCGAAGTCTCGCGCACTCTTACCTATCTCGGCTGGACGTGCGAACGTTTCGAAGATTGCGGCGTAGCGGGCCTGTGGCGCATTCAAAGCGTCATCAACGACATCAACAAAGCCGATGTCGTCATCGTGGCCGCCGGCTTGGATGCGGCACTTGCAAGCGTCCTGGGCGGACTGACCAGTCGCCCGCTCATTGCTGTCCCGACATCGGTGGGCTACGGCGTTGCTCAAGGAGGACATGCGGCCCTAAGCAGCATGCTTTCCTCTTGCGCCCCGGGACTTGCCGTCATGAACATCGACAACGGTTACGGAGCTGCCTGTGCAGCCGCCCGCATTCTCAACGCCATCTACCCGTCGGAAAACTAAGCAATGTCTCCTTCCAAAACTGTGATAAGCCGTCCCGTTCTGACGGTGCGCGTGCACGCCGGATTAAATGCGGCGAGCCTTCTTGCTGGCCTCTTTGCCGTCGGCGGCATGGGACTTTTTTCAACGGCAAACGATCTCCTGAAACTGCGTTTTCCTGAAACGCAAGCTTCGCTTGACGTCCACCCCCTTTCCGTCAACGGGATTGCCGGCGTAACGGCCCGATTCAACGCTCCCGTCGAAGGGCACGTCCACCGCACCCCGGGCGACATTCTTCACTATTACGCCACGGCCTCGAATCTTTCCGAAGCTGCCCTGGAAGTCGCCCGCCGCATTTGGCACAACGTGGCCACAGCCGAAGCCCGCGTACACAACAGTCCGCTTGAATCGGTGCACTTTCACGAAGTGGGCCGAATGACCAATATTCTGGCGGTGGGCCTGATTGCCGAAATGTTCACGTCGATCAATCCGGCGGCTTTTGTAGCCTCTCCCTTGCCGCTAGCCGACGGTACGGTGCGTTGTGCGCACGGTGCAGTCCCCAATCCGGCACCTGCTACTTTAGCTCAGCTCGAAGGTGTAGCCGTACGCCCCTACAACGGTACGGGCGAAACGGTGACTCCCACCGGAGTGGCTATTCTCAAGGGACTCGGCGCGCAATTCGGTCCCTGGCCCGAAATGTACGTCAAGCGACAGGTCACCGCCTTTGCTCCCGGAAAAACGTTTGAAGGAGCCAACGGTTTGGTGTTTGCTCTCGGACAGCCGCTTTAACGCGCTTTCCGGCAACGATAAAAACGGCGCATTGACTTTGGGTCTTTGCGCCGTTTTTGCGTTGTCAGTTAACCGTCATCAGAACGGCAGCTTCACCATCGGATCCACTGAGAGGATGAACGCGGCGAAACGCTCCTTGATACGCTCAAGCGCTTCAGGCGTGTCGCCTTCAACGCGAATCACCGCCACCGGCGTCGTGTTGGACGAACGGGCCAGAGCAAAGCCATCCTTGAATTCCACACGCAGACCATCGATCAGAATCACGTCTTCGGCATCGTCAAACTTCGCCGCCTGGCGCAGTTTTTCGATAAAGGCCTTATTTTCGCCTTCCTTAGCAAATTCAATGTGCAGTTCAGGCGTATTGACAGCCGTAGGCAGTGCATCGAGTACCGCAGAAGGATTGTCGCTGCGACTCAAAATTTCGAGCAAACGCGCCGCGGCATACAAACCGTCGTCAAAGCCGGGCCAACGTCCGTCGTTAAAGAACAGATGACCGCTCATTTCCCCCGCAAACGGAGCCCCCGTCTCACGCAAACGTGCTTTCACAAGCGAATGGCCCGTTGCGCTGATCGTGGGCACACCACCACGCTCGCGAATCCACGGCACCAAAGCGCGCGTGCACTTGACGTCATAGATAATCTGAGCACCCGGATGATGCTTTAGGATGTCTTCAGCAAAAAGCATCATCTGACGGTCGGGATAAGTGATGTTGCCCGAACGCGTCACAACACCCAATCGGTCAGCATCGCCGTCAAAGGCCAAACCGAGTTCGGCGTCGCCTGCTTGCACCGCCCGAATCAAGTCATTGAGGTTGGCGGGCTTACTCGGATCGGGATGGTGATGCGGGAAGTTGCCGTCGACTTCGAAGTAAAGCGGCTCGATGTCTGCTCCCAGTCCTTCAAAAAGGCGAGCTGCTAGGGGGCCGGCCACGCCGTTGCCACAATCGACAGCAACCTTCATGCGGCGCGCAAGCTTCACATTGCCGCAGATTTTTTCAAGATAAGCAGGCGTCACATCCACCGTTTCTATCGTACCCGGCACGTCGGCTTTGATCACATCTCCAGCCTCGATCGCATCGGCAATCGCCGCAATTTCGTGACCGAAGAGCGTCAGACCGCCCAACATCATCTTCAGACCGTTATATTCCGAAGGATTGTGCGAACCGGTAACCGCAACGCCCGAACCGCAACCGAAGTGATGGGTAGCGAAATAAAGCACCGGAGTGGGCTGCATGCCGATGTCCTTAACGTTGACACCTGCAGACACGATACCCTGCATGAGAGCCGCTGAAAGAGACGGCCCGGAAAGGCGCCCATCGCGTCCGACGCACATCGTTTGGATCCCCTTGCGCGCGGCCCAGGTGCCAAGCACTTCGCCAACGCTGCGCACAACGTCTTCGGTAAGCGTCTTTCCGACAATGCCGCGAATGTCGTAGGCCTTGAAAATAGAACGATCAAGCTGCATAGAAATTCTCTTTGTGTGAATGAAACGGCGCACTCGCCTGTTCGGCAGTTTTCTGCATTGTAAGCAGTTCTGCTTATGGATGCCTGTCAACTCGTGAACCATCATTGCTCTTTGTGCCGGATTGCTTCCGTCGAAGTGTCCGATTGGCAACGACAGCCTATCAAAGTCCGCGCAAAGAAAGCCCGCAGGCATTAAAATATTGCCTCATTGTGTAATCTGATGGCCGTGCTTTTTGATGTGCGGCACGGCCCGGTTCGGGCCGAAACAAAGAAAAACAGGAAACCGGAGCAATTATGCGTACCACATACAGTGGCTTGGTCGACGAGAAACTCATCGGCCAGACCGTCACCCTCTACGGGTGGGCTCATCGTCGTCGTGACCACGGCGGCGTGATTTTCATCGACTTGCGCGACCGTGAAGGTCTTGTGCAGGTGGTTTGCGATCCGGACCGTCCCGATGTGTTCGCTACGGCCGACAAGGTGCGCAACGAGTTCTGCTTGGCCGTGGTCGGCGTCGTGCGCGCTCGTCCCGAAGGCACCAAGAACGAACACCTGATCTCGGGCGGCGTCGAAGTGCTTTGCCAGAAGCTCGAAATCCTCAATCCGTCGCTGCCGCCGCCCTTCCAGCTCGACGACGACACGGTGAGCGAATCGGCTCGCCTGACCTACCGCGTTTTGGATTTGCGCCGTCAGCAGATGCAGCGCAACCTCAAGCTGCGCTTCAAGGTCGCTCAGGCATTCCGTCACTTCCTGGACGAAAACGGCTTCATCGACATCGAAACGCCGTTCCTCACCAAGTCCACACCCGAAGGCGCCCGCGATTACCTCGTTCCCTCCCGCACGATGGACGGCCACTTCTTTGCTCTGCCGCAGTCGCCGCAGCTCTTCAAGCAGCTTCTGATGATCGCCGGCTTCGACCGCTACTATCAGATCGTCAAGTGCTTCCGCGACGAAGACCTGCGTGCCGACCGTCAGCCCGAATTCACCCAGGTTGATATTGAAACGTCGTTCCTCAACGAAGAAGAGATCCGCGAGATCATGGAAAACCTGATCCGCCGCGTCTTCAAGCAGGTTCTCGACGTTGATCTCGCCGGAGAAGGCGAACGCTTCCTCGTGATGCCTTACAAGCAGGCAATGGCCGACTACGGTTCCGACAAACCTGACCTGCGCGTCAAGCTCAAGCTCGTTGAAGTCACCGACATCGTCGCCAACAGTGAATTCAAGGTCTTCACCTCCGTGAAGTCCATCCACAACGGCAAGGTTGTCGCTCTTCGCGTTCCTGGCGCCGCCGCCATGCCGCGCTCCGAAATCGACGGCTACACCGAGTACGTCAAGATTTACGGCGCCAAGGGCCTGGCCTACATCAAGATCAACGATGTCGCGGCCGGCCGTGAAGGCATGCAGGGACCTGTGGTGAAGAACCTCTCCGACGAAGTCGTCGCCAAACTTGTCGAAGTCACAGGCGCTCAGTCCGGTGACGTGATCTTCTTCGGTGCCGACAAAGCCAAGATCGTTTACGACAGCCTCGGCGCTCTGCGTCTGAAGATTGGTCACAGCGAATTCGGCAAGAAGAACGGTCTCTTTGAAGAAGGCTGGCGCCCGTTGTGGGTCGTCGACTTCCCGATGTTTGAATACTCCGAAGAGGAAGATCGTTGGGTGGCCTGCCACCATCCGTTCACCTCGCCCAAGGACGAATGCGTGGATCTGCTCGAAACCGATCCCGAAAACTGCTACGCCAAGGCCTACGACATGGTTTTGAACGGCTGGGAAATCGGTGGCGGTTCCGTCCGTATCCACCGTGCCGATGTTCAGAGCAAGGTCTTCAGCGCACTGAAGATTGGTCCGGAAGAAGCCAAGCTTAAGTTCGGCTTCCTGCTTGACGCCCTGCAGTACGGTGCGCCTCCTCACGGCGGCATCGCCTTCGGTCTGGACCGTATCGTCACGATGATGGCGGGTGCACCCTCCATTCGCGATGTGATCGCCTTCCCGAAGACGCAGCGCGCCCAGTGCTTGCTCACCGGCGCTCCGAGCCCGGTTGATGAAAAGCAGTTGCGTGAACTGCACATTCGTTTGCGCAACGAACCCAAGAAGGACTAATTTCTTCTGCGCGGGTGCATGAGCCTAATCTATAGCGCATGCACCTCAGACAGCCCGACAGAGTCTTTTTCTTTGCCGGGCTGTTTTTGTGTGCAAACGGAAACAAAATCACGCGTTCGGACGCTGTGTCAGCCGTTATACTTTTGTTCTAGTTAATCCTTAGCCGTTGATTTTTATTTCAAAAAATCAACGCCTTTCGAGAACAATGGCCCTCACAACGACAAAACAAAGACGAGCCATCGGGGAGCGACTCGCCCAGGAGCGCCGCAGACTCAATTACACCGAGCTGCAAATTGCGCAGCTTCTCGGAGTTCAACTGGAGGTTTACCTTCAGTACGAATCCGGAGAAGACGATCCCGGCATTTTCAGCATGCAGCGACTCTACTCCATCGGCTTTGACGTCATGTTCATCATCACCGGCGACCGTTATCGCCCTGTGCAGGAAGAGAGCGAGCTCTTGAACCGCTTCCGTGAGCTTTCGCTACGCGGTAAGACTTCCGTCTTCATGACGCTTGATGCGCTTGAGCGATTGGCTCCCAATCTCAAAGAAAACATCAAGAAGAAAATCCGCGACACTCTACGGTAAGTCACAATCTTCGCTAAGAAAAACCGCCGTTCAACGGGAAAAAACTCCCGTCGTCCGGCGGTTTCTGCTTTTGTGCGTCTTCGGTCAATTCCGATTCGGCGTTTGCTCCATTTCATCCTTGTCCTGCGGCTTCGGCTCAGGCGTCGCTTCATCGAAACCCTGCTTTTTCTCTTCTTGTGATACCCCGGCCGCAGCCTGCGCAGCTGACTGAAAAGCTGAAAGGATTTCCTTAAGCCCATCAAGCCATTCGTGTGCCTTGGTCAACCAAGCATCAACTTTATCGGCAAGCACCTTCAAGGCGGCTCGCATACCTGCTGGATTAATGATGTAGAGAAGCGCAACCAAACAAATAAAAACACCAGCAGCAGTCAGAAGCGCCGCTACCGACACGGCCACGAGGGCCACAAGCCCCAGCACCATGGCAACAACGGCAAACTTCTCCGCCCAAGATCGCGACATAACCCAACCTGTTGTCTAAAGAACGCGGCGATGTTGCCACAGATGCAGCAGCACGAAAGCGGCAAAACCCCAGCCTAGATAGCCGTGACCGGTTTTGTTGAAAACCAGCGAAGCCACTGAAGCCGAACCCAGTCCCAGCATGATTCGATTTTGTGCCATGCGTCGAGCACGCTTGGTATTTTTCACTTCGGGAACCAACATCTTGGCCGCTCTGTCAAGTGCCGTCTGTCCGAGTTTCTTGGCTGGTGCCAGCACTTCGTTCGCACATTCCTCCAACGAACATCTTTCGGGCTTCTGTGCGGGATCGCTCGCTTCATCGGCCACTTCGTTCGCACCGTCAACCATCACAAGCCAATTTTGCAGATGTCCCTTCAAGGTCTCAGCATCGAGTCGCAAAGGATCCCATAAAAGCAGTGCGCTACCCAATGACGGATTCAATTGCACCGACGTGATGCCTTCAACAGTCAAAACCATTGTCTCTATTGTCTTGTACTCGTCTGCAGAAAGCCCGACCAAGGCCGGATGCCGAATGCGCAGTCGACCGTTTGCAAAACTTCTGACATATTTATCCAGTTGCATTGTCTTTGCCCTTCAATGTCGGAACGACTCGCCCAGCAATCCCGCCAAATGTTCGGTATGAGGCTGTTGCAAGAGCACTTCCCTCACCTTTTCGATCACATCATGCCATTCAATGCGACCGTTGTCTGCCGGTCGCATAGCATTCAAGCAAACGCCGATCGTCGTGAGATTGTGCAAGACTGCCCCCATGGCCGGCTGCAGCACTCCGGAGATACCGCCGGCCATAAAAGCTGAGTTAAGCCCCACGGAAGCGGCAAAGTTCGTGCGTACGCGCTTCATCACCGCGCGTCCCAGATCAATGGCACGAGGCAGGTCTTCGAGCGTATTGCGGGTGAGCACCACATCGGCCACTTCCTGCGCAATAGCGCTGCCTTCGCGCAATGTAACGCCGACATCTGCCGCGGAAAGCGCCGGACTGTCATTAATACCGTCGCCCACCATCAGAACCTTGCAACCCTCCTCCTTGAGCTTTTGCACATAACCGGCTTTATCGGTCGGCAAAACCTGCGCACGATATTCATCCACACCGAGCTTGGATGCCACCACGGCTGCCGTCCGCTCATCATCACCCGTTAGCATCACGACGCGCTTGATGCCGCGTTTTTTCAGTTCAGCAATTACCCGCGCTGATTCTTCCCGAATCGGATCCACAATGCCGAGCAACCCGATCAGTTTTCCCGCGCAAGCAATGTAGAGAATCGATTTACCCTCGCGGGCAAGGCGTTCCACATGCTCGCTAGCCGCTGAGCAGTCCACACCTTCATCATCTTCAATAAAGTGCCGTGACCCGATGATGACTTTGGCCGAATCCACGCTTGAGCAGATGCCGTGTGCCACGACATAGTTCACTTGTGCATCGTGTTTTTCGATGAAGTGGTCCAAATCACGGTCAACAGCAGCCTGTACCACAGCTCGGGAAACCGGATGTGGAAAGTGTTCTTCCAAACAGGCCGCCAAACTCAGCAATTCTTTTTCGTCACGAGCCGCATCCAACGTCACAACATCGGAAAGCTTCGGAGAAGCCGCCGTGAGCGTCCCTGTCTTGTCAAACACTACCGTATCAACTTCAGCGAGCGCTTCAAGATAGCGTCCGCCCTTGATAAGGGTGCCGTTTCTTGTTCCGGTCTTCATGCCGGCCAAAATCGCCAAAGGCGTTGCCAAACGCAGTGCGCAGGAATAGTCCACCATCAGGACGCCGGCCGTGCGCGTGAGATTTCGGGTAAGGAGAAACACAAGGCCGGCGAGCGCAAAGTTATAGGGAACGATGGCATCGGCCAGACGTTCAGCCTTCCCCTGAATACCCGCCTTGCTTTTCTCGCTGGTTTCAATAAATTCGATGATTTTTGACAAACGGGTTTCACCGGCCAATTTGGTTGGCCGAATGTCAATCTCTCCATCTTCAACTACCGTACCGGCGTAGACCTGCCCGCCGTGCGTACGGTGAACCGGCAACGGCTCACCGGTCATCGTCGCTTGATTGACGTCGGCTTCGCCTCCCACAACTGTTCCGTCAACAGGAATCGTACTGCCGGCACGAACCACGATTACGTCGCTTTCAGACACTTCCACAAGCGGCACTTCGACAACAGTTTCACCTTTGCGCACCCAAACGCGATCAACCTTGAGAGCCAACTGGTCAGCCAAACTCTCAAGAGATTTCTTGCGAGTGTAGTTTTCAAGCATTTCACCCAAACCCAGCAACAGAGCCACCAGGCCGGCAGTCTTGAAATCTCGCCTCAAAAGCGAAATACCGATGGCGGCAGCGTCAAGCACCTCCACCGTCAATTTTCCGCGCCGCAATTGCTTTACCCCTTCGATTAAGAAAGGAATCGCGCCGAGCACCGCATTGATTGCGTTGACCACAAGCGGCATAAAGGGGCGCACCACCACCCAACGAACCAATGGGGAAAAATCAAGTTCTCCCGACTGAGGCTCTCTGAGAACCTGGTTGAGTCGATGCAACGGACGCGATAAAACACGAAGCAGAGGCATTGAGCGCAACGCTTGCACAACCGTGGATACAGCCGGCGCCCCAGCAGAAGGCGGCACTGACAATGCCGCTCTCGACTCGGTTTGCGCCTTTTTGGCGGTATCAACGTGAATCTTGCGGGCGTCGCGAAGAATCGGCGGCACGACTGCCAAACTCTTGAGATACTCGGCCACAGGCGACAGGCCACAGGCATTGTCGTAAAAAACGATTACAGAGCCTGTACGAGGATTGACCCTCACGCCGGAAACGCCGATGATGCCCGATACGTCGTCAGCAATTCGTTCGGCGCTTGCTGTCGTCATCGTTCCGGTCGTCACCCAACGCTGTCGATTGCCAACTTCATGAACTAACTTAAAAAACATTCCTTATGCGTCCGAAAAGGAGGGCGAAACCGTTTGCGAGAAATCAAGCTGGAGTCTTTTCAACGACCGGTTCCTGCACAGTCTGAGCTGCTTCCTGAGCTTCCTGGGCCGTCTTTTTTTCCTGATTTTTGAGCTGAGCTTCAGCCACAACGTCTTCAATGTCTTCCTTCACGCCTTCGGCTACCGCCATAAGCTTGTCACGCAAAGCGATACCGCCGGCCACTAGGTCGGTCGCCAGGGGCTTGACCCCTTGCACGCGACCGCGGGAAATCGCCATCGCACCGAGTGCGCCGAGTGCCACGCCACCGAGAAAAATCAGGCCGTACTTCGTGTAGTTGTTCATTTCTATCTTCCTTTTGAAGTGTCACAGTCATGAAACGCGCGTGCTTTATTTTTTCAAACACGCGCGTTTCTTTTAAGGCGATTTTCACACGATCGTTTTTAAAAGTGCATGACGCTTTTTTTGTATTTTTTGCGATTTTCTTTGACTTAATCCAAAAAAAGTCCACTTTTCGTACCAGCCACCAGTCCCAGCAGTTCTGCAAAGCGGTGCTATGCAAGCAAGTGTTTGCACCTGAAAAACAACAGATTGCGAAAGTGACCCCGACGGAACGCGCCGCACGTTGTCAAATGTGGCAAACTGATAGCTTGTTGAGCTCTCGAACCATGTTCCTTTCATCATTGCCTCGTATTGCGCGCCTAGCTCTGGCGCTTGTCATTCTGATTTTTGTGTTGGCAGTTGCGGCTGTCGGCACTCTCTTTTATGTGCTCGATGAAAAGGCGGTAAAAGACACAATCGACACCTACGCCAAAGAGGCGCTAAACGCGTCCGTAGAGTACAGCGGGCCGATCGGACTCAAGCATCTCACATCGCTTCACGTACAGCTCCCTGCGTTGCGCTTCATTGATATCGAAAGCGGCCAAGCAATCGGTGCGATCGCCGGCGCACAAGTCGAAGTTGCCATGTGGTCTTCGCTTCTTGGCGCCGTCAACGTTAAAAACATCACCATTGACGGCGCTCAGCTCTCATTGGCCGTTCCCCGCGCCAGCGGTGACGCGCTTTTTGAAGAAGCGTTCGGTTCCGTACGTTTTCCAGACAATCTGCGCGTTTCTAACTTCCGTCTGAACAATGCTCAGATCGCGCTTACGACCGGTTCGGCCGATTCTGCCCGTCAATGGAAAATCTCCGCGCTTACGCTTTCTTCGGGGCGTTTTTCGCCTGAAATGAACACGCCGTTTGAAGTGTCGGCTCACTTTGAAGCGATCGGCGCCAATGGCGAGCCTCAGGTTCCCGCTGTCGAAGCACCTGTTGTTGAAACACCCGAACCGACAGTCCCGTCCACCGAACCCGTTCAGGAAAAGCCTGCGGCCGCTTCCGAAGCCCAAAATACGCAGACTCCCGCTGAAACCGAAGCACCTGCTGCCCCTGAACAGCCGCAGGACTACATCACTGAAACAGCGCCAGCTGTCGAAACTCAGGCATCTGAGTCGACACCTGTTGCCGATGAACAAACTACCGAAGGAACGGCACCGACCGAAGCTCCTGCGCCCGAAACACAGCCCCCAGCCCCTGAACAAGCCCCTGCTCCAATCCCCGAAGAAACGACTTCGGAATCCTCCACAACGGCCTGGAACATTCGCTTCATTAAGGACGCACACGCTCAGGAGGCTCTGAGCGAAGCCGCACAAACCTTTGTCAGTTTCGACCCCGAGACGCTTGCCGGAGATCTTTCTGCCAAGGGTATATTGACAATTTCCGTCACAGACCGCTACGTGATGGTCGAAGACGTCAGTTTTGCCGGCGAACTTAACAACAAAGGCTCTGCCTGGACCACGGTCGCCAAAGCCGACCGAGTTCGTTTCAAAGGCAACGAAGTTTCCGGTAGCAACCTATCCGCGTCTCTTTCCAAGCCTGATGACACAACTGGCGACATCCATCTCGGTGCCGTTGATTTCCGCGTGCGTCCCGGTATTCTCGAAAGTCCCGAAATGCGCTTTTCGCGTACCGAAGAACGCGGCAGCCGTGTCAGTACGTTTGAAGTGGCTAGTTCCGTTCGAGCCGACTTTGTCAAAAAGTCTGCCGATCTGGACAATCTCACTGCCCGCGTAAGCATCACGGGCGATGCAGCCCTGCCCACCGACTTCAACGCATCAGTATCGGGCTTCATCAAGGCCGATTGGAACGAAAATGCCGCTCAGGTCGGTTTATCGGGGGACTTTGCTGGAGCCCCCATCTCCTTTAACGGTACCGTTCGTCAAACTGCCGGCGTGCCCGAACTTGAAGGCGAACTGATGGTGGGCGAAATCAACCGCGACACATTACCCGGTGAAGAAATGCTCGCTTGGATGCGTCACTTTGATTTTTCGGGAGCCGTTCGAGTCGGGCGTATTGCCGCTGCCGGAATCACCGGCACCCAGTTGAGCGGCACGCTTGCCGTAAAGGGAGGAAAAGCCGTCGTCGATTCTCTCGTCGTAAATACCGCCGAAGGGCGCCTATTCGGCACATTTGAACTCGCCGAAGATACATCCTGGCTCTTTAATGGCCGCGTGGATGGAGTAGCACTGGACAAGTTCATTGCTCCGGTAGCGGGAGCTTCTCCGGTGGCAGGCGTAGCCAACGGCGATCTGACCATTTCCGGAAAAGGATTCGCGGCAGAAACCCTAACCGGTACCTCCAAACTGCGCATACTGCGCCCTTCCTATCTCGGCTTGGACGCCGCCGCCGTGCGCAATCATCTGGTCACCAACGCCGATACGGCTCTTATCACGCGACAAGGCGCTCGTACCGACCTCGATGAGGCCACGCTTTCGCTTACGCTCAACGGCAACTCGTTGACACTCAAAGACATCGTGGCGCGCTCCGTATACATCCGAGCCCGCGCCAATGCACAACTCGATCTCGCGGCAAGCACACTTGAAGGCAACTGCAGCCTCAACTTCGCGCCGCAACAAGGCATTCCGTCGATTCACCTCACGGCAGCCTTCAACGGCAAGAGCGCCGCTCCGGCCTGGAACTTCGACTGGCAGAAGTCTTCCGAGGCTTTGCGTCGCGCACAAGGCAAACCCATCGTGCCTTCCAAGAAGGAAGAAAAGAGCATCTGGCAAAGCGTCAAGGAGTTCTTCAGCTTCTAGCCGCATTTCCAATGCGCCAAGAATTCGCCCGCTTTTCTCAATACGAAAAAAGCGGGCGTTGTTTCGAGTAGAGCTAACTCGGCTTAATAGTCGCGGCCGGCGTACTTATCGGCAAGCTTATTGAGATAATCGATCACCTCAGGGCCGGTCCAGTCCACAAATCCGCGAACGAACCCTATCAGATTGCCCTGACCGTCAAGCATAAAGAAGCTCGGCACCACATCGAGCGGCACATCGTCGCCGATCACCTGCTTGGCGTCGATCAGCGTTTCGAAGTCTTTACCCAAGCCATACTTCTTCATGAACTTCTGCACGTTCTTGACCTTGTCATCAACCGACACGGACAGAATGTGGATGCGGCTCTTGGGATCGTGATTGAACTTCTTCTGCAGCTCGTGCATGGCCGGCATCGTACGGATGCACGGTTCGCACCAGCTCGCCCATATGTCGATCAACACCAACTTACCCTTAAAGGAGTCAAGTGCCACCTGTTTACCATTCAGATCCGGCAGAACAGCCTTGGAAAAGCCGCGCGTATGACGCATTTCCAGGAAGTCGCGCAACTGACCGGGCTTGCCGGCAATCGGCTCGCCGTTTTCGACGATCTTCGTCTGGAAGGCAGGAATGTGATCCGTAGCGGGTGCTTCAGCCGCCACAGCCGACAGAGAAAGGCTCGTTGCCAGAGCCAAGCTAAGCAGAAGACGTTTCAATTGATACTCCTGAGAAATAACAAGTCCAAAAACATTACGTACGAGCAGCCGGCTTTGTCTTGCGTCGCATGCTACGCCAAAAAACAAAGGCTCCGATCACCACGGCAATCCAGGGAGCCGCCCACAAAAGAAATGTCGTTGCGTTGAAATCAGGCTGATAGCGCACAGCTTCGCCGTAGCGCTCGGCCATGTAATCCAAAATTTCACCGCGCGTAGCTCCTTCCCGAAGCTTCTGATAGATCAAAGCCTTGAGTTCGCCCGAAAGCGCGGTCTCAGATTCAAACAGCGTATTGTTAGCCGAACTCGGATCCCGCAAAAGTTTGGAAACGGCAATGGCTTCGTCATAAAGCTCGCGTCCGCTCAATCCCTTTTTTGACTGGCTGTTTGTAGCGGTTGTTTGTTCAGCCGCCTGAGCATGAGCCACAAACCAAGACACAGTCGTTTGCACACCGTCAGGCATCGACAGCAAAGCCAAGGATGCTACGGCAGCACAACCCAATGCCGCAAGCGTTCGTTTAAGCCAAAGCATTCTTTTCCTTCTCCTTGCGGCGACGCACGCACAGCAAAACACCTGCAATCATCATCAGCGCCGCCGACAGCCACAGCCAGCTTGCCAGAGGCTTGACGGACAAACGCACCAACCATTCGGTATCGGAAAGCTTGTTACCCATCGACACGTAGAGGTCGCGTAACACGCCGTGATCAATGCCCGCCGCCGTCATTTGCATACCGCTTGAGACAAACGTCTGTCGCATCGGGAAGAGATCCGTGAGGTGACTTTCGTCCGTCGCCTTGAGCACTTCGATGTGAGCTGCGTCGCCAAAGTACGCATGCGTGTTGACCTTGTAAGTGTCACGATAAACAAAAATCACGTCACCGACGGGTTTGCCCGCACCTGGCCCCATGCGAACCAGTGCTTCCTGCTCGTATTGCGCAATACCCGTCGCTCCGACAATGGCCACAGCAATGGCCGCGTGAGCAAGCACAGCGCCGAAACTCGGACGACCGAAACCTCGACTGGCAACCGCCGCCACACTTGTGGTCACAAGCCACCCCGCTGCAGCAAACGCCGCAAACGTCATCGCGAGTTCTTTGGGATCGGTCGCAAAAGCAATCGCCCCGCACCCCAACGCTACAACCGCACAAACACTCGCCGTGAGTTTCACGTTTTTAGAAGCAAGAATCTGGGCACCGCCCGCCGCCACTGCGGCAAAAAGCGTCATCGGCGCAAAGAAGCTGTTGAAATAAGGAGCTCCCACAGTGAGCGTACCCAAGCCCAACATGTCGTAGAAGACCGGATAGAGCGTGCCGACCAGCACCGCGGCGGAAGCCACGCACAGCACGCAAACGGCAAGCGTTAGCGCCATATCAAACGCATTGGGCTCGTCGGCTTCGCGGCCGTCGGCAGCCTGCACGGCATCAATGCGCAACGTATAGAGAACCAACCCGGGAATCATCACGAGAATGCAGGCAAACAAAAGCACGGTACCGCGTTCCGGATCGGACGCAAAGGCATGCACCGACTGCATCAGACCGCTTCGAACAATGAAGGTGCCAAGCAGACACAGCGCAAAGGAAACGATGCCGAGCATTACCACAGTCCTGAGCATACGGGCGCGCTTTTCAAACAGGATCAGAGCATGCAGCAAGGCGCCTACGGAAAGCCAGGGGATAAAGGAGGCGTTTTCCACCGGGTCCCAAAACCACCAACCGCCCCAACCGAGTTCGGTATAGGCCCACCAGGAACCGAGAGCATTGCCTGCAGTCAAAAAGATCCAGGTCACGATGCCGATGCGCTTGAGCGAGGTGACGGCTTGGGGCGACATGCGCCTTTGCCACAGCACTGCCACGATCACAGCAAAAATCACTGCCAAACCGGCATACGCAGCAAAGATCACCGGAGGATGCAGGATCATGCCGATATCCTGAAGGATCGGATTAAGGTCACGCCCTTCGGAAGGAACTGCCGGCAGATTACGCAGGAACGGATTGGAAACGGTCAGGACAAACGAGCAGAAAACACCGATGACGGCAAGCATCGTGCATTGAATGCGAGCATTCAGCTTGTCGTTCTTACGCTGAGCAAAAGCAACAATGCAGGCAGCCAGCGCCATCAGGAGAATCCACAACAGCATGGATCCTTCGTGACTGCCCCACAAGGCTGCCGCCTTATAGATGACGTCAAGCTTGGTGTTGGAATGATCAGCCACGTAGGCAATCGAGAAATCATCGATCAGAAAGGCACGCAGCAAAATGCCGGTGGCAACGGCCAGACACAATGCCGCAACGGGCGTGCAGACACGCCAAAGACCGGCAGCCGCCTGCTGCCCCTTTACAAGTCCCGCCCAAACGGCAACCGCCCCGAAAAGCGAGCAGGCCGCCGCCAAACACAACAGATAGTGGCCGAATTCCGCAATCACGCTGAAAGCACCTTTCGTTTCTTCACACCGACAGTTCGGCGCACATGGACATACCAACAGACTTTAACGGGCAAACCTTCACGGACGCTGAAGCCTCAGAAGCGTTTGGCTGCGAAAATGCCGCGAGCCAGCGCGAAAAGAGCCACCGCCCATGCCGCGAGCACACCTGCCAAAGCCGCAATCGGAACCGTGGTCTGTACGCTTCCGAAAAGCGACTGATTGAGCAGTCGGAAGCCGCTGGCAGGATTAGCAAGCATCAGGGCGTTCAAAACACCTCGCGGCAAGCCTCCCGTAAAGGACACGGCCGCAACCAGAAGGCCCAGGTCATAAAGCAGCACGGCGGCAAGCCAAATCAAAATCAGGATGGCAAGCGCCTGAGCCTTCGTGCGCACGGCCAGACTCACACAATACGCCGCAAACATGAAGACGAGCCCCAGAAGCCAGGCCGACCCCGCCGTCACCGTCAAAGCTCCGGCCAATTCGCCGACACTGTAAGGCACGGCCGCAAATGAAGCGGCAATGGGCATCACGGCAAAACCAACCGTCAGAACGATGAAGAGTGCCGCCCCTTGCCCAACGGCTTTACCAAGTAAAAACGCCGTTCGCGTCACTGGATAGGTGAGCATCAAAATCAGCATGCCGCCTTCGAGTTCGCCCACAAACGCGTCGTAGCTCAGAAGTATCGCCAGAAGCGGCAGCAAAAAGACCGTGAGGCTCACAAGTGAATTCATGACGACCGAAAGCGGCGGATACGCAAAGCTGCCGCCAATGGCCGCCGTACCGTAGAACACCGCCAGCGACAAAATTGCAAAGAGCAGGCCGCCGGAGAGCAGCCAACGACTTTGCAGGCAATCTAGAAATTCCTTTCGGGCAACCAACCAAATGCTTCTCATGCCGATGCCTCCGCCGTTTGAGCCGCAGGCACGCAATAAGCCCGGAAAATTTCCGAGAGTCCGGCACGGCGAATGTCGAAATCAAAATCCTTCGTCTCTTCGGTGAGCATGCGTACCACCTCGGCCACATCGTGATCGGGCACGCACAGCATGTCACCTTTGAGATACTTCGAAGCCGATGTCATTGCCACTGCCGCCGCATCAAAACCGCGAATTACGGCAGGAAGATTGGCCTGACGGCGCAATTCGGCCACCGAACCGCTGGCACGCAGCTTGCCCGCGGCAAGCATCAGAACCACATCCGCAAAGGGTTCGATCAAACTCAATTCATGCGTGCAGACAATCACCGTGCAACCCTGACTGCGCAGTTGCGCAAGTTGAGCGTACATCCAAGACGAAGCCTGAGGATCAAGCCCAACCGTCGGCTCGTCGAGAATCATGATTCTGGGCTGAGCCAAAAGCGCCTGCGCAAGACCGAGGCGCTGCCGCTGCCCCTTTGAGCACTGATTCATGCGGTTGCGGCGTACATGCGACAGGCCTAGCGCTTCCAACAGTTCATCAACACGGGAACGGGCCACTCCCTTGAGGTCCGCAAAATATTCCAGATGCGCCTGCATGGTCATCTGTTCGTAAAAACTGATGTTTTCGGGCAGATAACCGATGCTAAGCGGATCACTTCCGGGCGCGCGACCCAAAACCGTCACATTTCCTTCAGCCGGGTGAATCAATCCCAAAATGGTTTTGATCAAGGTTGATTTGCCCGCGCCGTTGTGTCCGATCAAAGCAGTCAGCGTTCCAGATTGAAGTCGGCAGCTCACGCCGTCGAGAACCTTACGGCGACCACGCCAAAAACCGACGTTATCAACGCAAATCGTTTCTTGTTTCGCGCTCATTGCGCCGCTCCTTTGACGATCGGTGCCGTCATCAGCGGATAACTGTCCGTCACGCCCTTGCCGCGATCAATTTCAAGACGCGCAGCAAACCAGCGCAACAACGCTGTGACCGGACTTTGCATCAAAAATCTCGCTTCCGGATAGATCCAAAAAATACGATCCAGGCTGTCGTTAGGCTGATACGGCGTATCGGCAATGCCATCGCCGTCGGCGTCCCAGCTCATGAACGTACTCCAATAGTTACCCCGACCGTTTTCACTCCACTCTAGCGGAGCCTTACCGACGTAGCGCACCTGAATCGTGTTCTTGTCAAAGACGTTCTCGGTCACGATCGTCTTCTCGCCGCCCAATGCCACGCCGATTCCGATATCAGCCCCCGTAAAAGCGTTGCCTTCAACTCGGCTGGCTCCGGGGCCGTAGATAAAAAGTCCTTTGCCCTCGGTATCAAGCGCCGCTTTCCCTTTGGGGTTGTGCACACCTTCAACCAGGTTGCTCTTGACAGTACAACCTTCGCAGACGTTAAGCAGGATGCCGAACTCGACGTTGTCCCTCGCGGTATTGTCGCGGCACATGATTCGCTTGCTGCTCATCAGGGCAAAACCACCCACGGAATTTACAGTCACGTTGTCGTAGCCGATGTCATTGCGGGTGTACATCCAATGGATGCCATATTGGGTGTTGTCGAAATGGTTGCCGACAGCCTCCGTCGCATCGGTGTTTTCAAAGTAAAAACCGTCGCGAACGTTCTTAACCCTGTTATTGATGAGTTTGGAGTGTTTGACGTAGTTGAGAAAGACCCCGTCACCGCGATCCAGGATATGCCGGCGCGAGTTGCCCGTGATTTCGCAGTCCCGAATCTCCAGATTGTCCAGTCGATCGGCACGGATGCCGAAACCAGACCCGGAAAGCTTGAGATTCGTTAGCTTCACACCGGTGCAGCCGTCCATCACGCGCACACCACTGTCTCGCTTGTAGAGATCCCCGCCGTAGTTTTTGATGGTCAGATTCTCAACCGTCGTCCGGGAACGGCGAATCGTGATGCCCGAGCCTTTTCCTCCGGCATTGATCACAGCGCCGTCTTCTCCCTTCAGACTCAAAGGTTCGGTAAGAAGCAGATTGACCTTGTATTCGCCCTTGGCAAAGATGATCGTGTCGCCCTCTTCGGCATTGTCCACGATGTCTTCCACGTCGTCGGCAGGCGTCACGCGCCATACCGCAGCATTTGCCGCAGGCACGCTCAAAGCCAGAAAAATGGCCGCCAAGGGCGTCAAACGCAAAAACATCGTGGTACCGGTACTACTTGTCAAGCAGCTCAAGCGTCACGTCCTTGTAGGCGTACAACTTGCCGCCGTGCTTTTTGATGAATTCCTGCGCCTTATCCTGAGAGGTAAACGCCACGGGCTCATTGCCCATCACTCCGTCGACGTCGTGGCCGTAAACGTAAACAGCCTTTGTCGCATCTACAAGCGCGGCATCGTCAGGCTTTTCCCAACCGGTCTTACCCATGTCATGGATGAAAAAACCGATCAGGCGACGCGCGTTTTCAGGCTGTAGCGCAAAGGTAAAGGCATCGCGGCCGGAACAGAACTTCACGGCTTCACCATCGGCCCCTTTGATGAAGATCTCAGCCTTGGGGCCGGGATAGTGCACGATCACCATGCCGCACATCTTGCAGCGATCGTGCGCTCCGATAGGAACAGCCTTGACAACCTCTGTCGCTTCTTCCGAGCAGCCGACAAGCGCCGCGCAAGCTATCGCTGCCAGCGCCAGTCTACGAACAAGAGACATCAATATTTTTCTCCGCAACCAAGTGCTTCAGGCGTTAAATCGGCAAAACTCATCAGCTTGCCGCCATTTGCCTTCTGGAAAGCTTGCGCAGCTTCCTTCGTGGCAAAGGGAGCCAGAGACGGCCCCATCACGGCCTTCCCCTTGGAGCCGTAGACGAACCACGCCTTGGTAGCGTCAATTAACTTTGAGTCGTCGGGATTTTTCCAATCCACGGCGCCAGCGTCATGCATGAACACGTGAACAACGCCGGTCTTTTTCATGGCCGCCGCATAGCCGCAAGCCGTGCCGCGAGCCGAGCAGAATTTCTGTACGGATTTATCTTTGAGAACAAGCAGTCCCTTGGGG
>ERZ791631.58-NODE-58-length-120112-cov-18.720608_pt1 | contig 120112 bp, 129 predicted proteins | sample MGYA00509961_ERZ791631 | MGnify/ENA primary metagenome ERZ791631 (study PRJEB30046, sample SAMN00715248) | human gut metagenome | study: EMG produced TPA metagenomics assembly of the A metagenome-wide association study of gut microbiota in type 2... | reverse complement strand
ATGTTATTAATTTGTCAAAGGTTCGTTGTTTTGTCGTTCTTAGCGACAACTTCTAAAGGATACCACTTTGTTTCGTCTTTGTCAAGAACTTTTTTCATTTCTTTTTGACGATTCAATTTTTATTGATTCCTTTTTTTTGCTGTCGTATCAGCGACAGCTTGCTTATAATATCACTCTGAAATCTGAAAGTCAACCCTATTTTTCATTTTTTTACAATTTTTTCTGTGGCTGTTTTTCAGCTCCATTTTTCATCTGTGTTTAGAATATTTTCGCAATCATACGATCCGCAAGTGGCTGCAACAAATTGTGCGAATCTATAAAGGACAACACCACATTATCTTGTATCTGCTGCATCAATACATTCCCTGCGGAGGTTCCAACGACATAATGCAGAATGATAAATACCATCCATATATACACTAATACCTGTACCCCGCCAAACACAGCTCCCATCACCCGGTTCAAGCCTCCTAGTGATGCCATGCGAAGCGCAAGGGACAACAACATATATAATAGGAATAACAGCAGACTGATTATAAGAAACGTCAGCACATAGACGCCTGCCCGTACAATCATCTTTGCCAGGCATCCCGCCACATACTGATAAAAGGAACGAGCTGCATAATTGGCTACATTTTCAGAGGCATTTTGCAGGATTGTGTCCCTTGCACTTTCCGGCAAGGAAATCTGATATAGCATATCTGCCTGTTGATTTTCACTTAGTTGTGTGTCAAGTGCTGCATTAACCATGTCATCTGTAACTGTGATGCCATATTGCCCCACGGATGCCTCTAACTGATTTTTCACCTGCTGTCTTGCTGTTTCCTCCATCTGTGATGCAATGGACGTCTGCAGCTTGTCATCGAGTGTTGTGTATGAAATTACCCAATTTGCAATCAACGGAGCCAGAACGTATGACAGCACAACAGAGAGGATCGTGATCAGCAATTTAAATACTGACCGCAGAAATCCTCTCCGAAATCCTATAAACATACCTGTCAGGATTGCAAGTATTACTACATATACCATATTTGCGTTCTACCTTTTGTTCTTACTGTGCGTCACCCGGGGTGGCTGTATTTGCCGGTGTTGCAACCTGGGTGTCTGATTTTGTCTTTGTGTTGCCGGTGCCTTTCTGTGAGCCTTCCGGCAATACATTCTTCAATTTGATTACCTGCGTTTCATTTTCATATACAACGACATACTCCAGATGTTTTCCACTTGGCACAACGCTTCGAATCTTGCTCTTCAATTTGCCCTCAAATTTAACAGAGCCATTCTTCCGGAAAATAGCACAGTCGTTTCCGCCTGTTACAATAATCTCATCTTTTCCTGCAAAAATATTATCATAATCAAAGGATAACGATTTTGAAAACATCTCTTTTCCCCGCAGATTATAGGCATGCAGGGTGTAAAGCGCATTCGTATTTTCATTTGTATTTTTCTGGATCACGCCAATATAATCGTCTCCGTAAAAAATACTCCGAATCTCATCATTGAAGACAATATGCTTTTTTAAAACCGGTTTTTCCTTCATGGTATAGATTTCGATTGCCTTTGTACCAAATGCAACAACGGTATCGTTATCTACAAACTGCACCTTGGAAAATACCTGATCCGAGAAGGAATAACTTCCAACCAGACGGTCTGCATTACTATTCTGTCCAACCTCACCAAAATTATAGGCAGCCAGTGTATTTTCCATGACCATGTTTCCTACATTCATGTAGCTTGTAAACAGCTTCTCTCCATTGTCCGAAATCGAAATATCTAACGGATATCCACTCTTATCAATACTCGTCTGGATCTCATATACAATTTCACCTTTGCGGGTATACAGATTTACATAGTTGGTCTTTTCGCTTTCCAATACAACCGCAAATGCACCCTGATCGCCGACATCAATATCGCAAATCGGATACTGCATCGTCTGGCTGCTTACCTCGCCGGATGTGCTGAATATGCTGACTGTATTGCCGTTCATATCTGCAACCACCGCATAATCCCCACTTGCCACCGCAACCGGGACCTTCATATTGATACCTGTCGTCCAGACAGTTTCTCCCTTGGCATTGATATAGGAAACTCCATCTGGCGTATATTTGAGCAGATTGTCACTGAAACGGATGTAGCTTGCTGTATTCGAATAATCGGTCTGGTTACTCTCAACAACCTTATACCCCTTATATTCCCAGCGTGTGCCTATCACATACGCAACCGCTGCAAACACAAGCACAATCAAGATTCCAATCTTCCACGCACGATGTTTTTTATGTTCGCTCTCTAACTGCTCTGCATTTCTTTTTCCCGCAATTTCGGAACCGCCGACATCAATTATTTTTTCATTTGTAGCTTCTTCTTTTTTTCTCATTGCATTTCCTCTATACTAATATACAACTCCATAATCCAATAAAGTATAGCACATTTACTGGAGGTTTGGTAGGAGTATTTTCTGTCCGACAAAGATGTTGTCATCGATTCCAATATCATTTGCCTCTGCGATTTTCGCTGCCAGATCCGCGTCTCCATACCGCGTAAATGCAATGGAGCTTAGCGAATCCCCTTCTTGGATAATATAATACTGATCCTGTTCTGCCGATGCTGGCAATGCCGTTTCCGTTGTCACTGCTTCCGTCGCGGCAGGTTCTGCAGAAGTCTCCGTGGTAACTGTGTTATCCGATTGTGCTGGTTCAACCGCAGTTCCTTCCGTTGTGTCTGTGCTCGCAGCTGCATCATTTCCAGTTGCCACTGGCAGCTCTGTCGTCGCCATCGCTTCTACATAATCCGTATCCACTGTCGTATCCGCCGTGACCTCCAGCCGGTTGATTGATACTTCCATCTGCTTCATCTTGTCGTAATTGCTCACAATTGTGATTCCCATCGCCAGGAGTGCGAGTACGACAAAAGAACTTGCAATATACACAAATCCGACTCCGGTATCTTTGTTTTCCGGCAGATCTTTGTTTTTGCGGCGGAATTGTCGCACGATTTCTTCATCTTTTCTCTGAATCTCGGACTGCTCCAAGGGGGCATCCCCCTTTTGTTTCATGATATAGTTTTGCATTGCCTCATTTTTCTCATAGTAAATGTAATAGCCCTTCTGTTTTACAAGCTGTCCATGTTCATACATATAAAATGCATCTTCTGATTCAAGTGAATCGGTGATAAATAACACCTTGTCCTTTCCTGGGAAATTCTCCACATGCATCTTCTCGATTTTATCATTGATCGCCGTTGAGAATCCCATACGCGACAGAAACCATCCCATCACGGATAGTCCCGGGAAAAACTGTTTGACCTGATCATAGATTTCGGTCCAGATCTCCTGTGTAAATTCACTCTCATCCATATCAAATTCGATATTCTGTGCATCGACCGCACCACTGATAAAAATCACATCTCCTGCATCTGATTTCTTGCTTTCACCAAGTAAAATAGCACCTCTCGCCTGCGTGCTGCCTGGTCTTGCAATATAGTTCAGATATGTAACAACATAATCTTCCATATAGATGCGCTTATGTCCATCCGGCGATCCGATCTGTCTTATGTTTTTCGGCAGGCGCAGGTTCACGCTTACCTCGTGCTCATTTTTTTCGTTTGATTCCTGCTTGTCTTTTTCCTTGTCCTTATCATAGATAACTTCAATCATGCTATGCTACGCCTCCATAATTTGTTTTATAGAATATAGCATCAACATGCTTCTCTGTGCTTCGAAACCTGTCGCTTGTACCTGGCTTTCCACCGCAACTTATTTCAACAACATGTATTCTGCGACAGAAAAGGAAACAGATTGCAGCTTTGTTTATTTTTCTAACAACTTGTTAATACTTTCTGCATAGAGTATAGAAGGAGCAAACGTGGCTGAGGTGTTTATGAAGGAAATCGCAGAACGCAGAAATGGGATTCAATATTTCGATGTTGCGCAGGGTTATGCCCATATCGAGCTTGGAAAATGTATTCTGGAATATTTACAGGATGTTGAAATCGAACAATACATCCCGATTATTTTATGTATTGGAACCGACCGCGCCACAGGCGATTGTCTCGGTCCGCTTGTCGGCGAACAGCTCTTAAATTACAGTGAAACGTTTCATGTAATGGGCTGTCTGTCTGCGCCCGTCCATGCCCTGAATATCCATGACGCCTTGCACGATATCCGAAACAATTATGAAAATCCATTTGTTATCGCAGTCGATGCTTCGCTTGGAAGCAGCTCCCACGTCGGACTTGTCACGATCAACGACGGTCCTATCCTGCCCGGAAAAGGTGTAAAAAAGAAATTGCCGGCAATCGGAGATCTCTCCATTACCGGCATTGTAAACGTGTCTGGTGGACATCCGGGTCTTTTGCAATCCACCCGTCTGTACACAGTCATGCAGCTCGCAGACTGCATTGCGAACGCACTCAAATATTCGATTCGTTATCTGGACGCCTTCTGACCTTTGTAAACTGCGATCGCTTCCGAAACCGTATTCGCCTGTCCCTCCTGCATGATCGCAATCAAATCTTCCAGCTTATCCTGTCTGCACAAATCTTCACCAAGAATGGCAGCGTATTTATTCGCGATCAAAAGTGTCTGATCCGAAAAGCGTTTTTCCTCCGCAGTAATTTCATTTTCCATGTTTGCTTTTTCTTCCTTCATTGCCTCCAATGCCGGAAGTCTGCGGTTATTGATTTCCTCTGTGATCATGGATGTCGTCTCTTCCTCGAACGACCGGAGTGCTTCCTGCTTCTCCTTACCAATCGCATCTGCCTCTGCATCCAGATTATCCATCTTCTCATCATAGGCATCCAGATTATACTGACTGTCATCGTGATCTTTGTTGATGGAATGGCGGATTGCATTCGCCTGTTTCTTATTCGCGATCATCTTGTCACGGATACTCCGCGCCTGTGTCATCGCATCCATATGCTTGAGTTTTGTCTTACTGTAAATTGCAAAATAAATCAGCAACAAAAGAATCAGTGTTCCTGCTGCAACCAGTGCACACCAAAACGCGACGTTGATGTCTTTCTTTGTATCGAGCACAAGCTTCTTCCCCAGAAATGTTACAAGTCCCGGAATGCCGCCGAAACCGATTATAAATGCCAGAAGCTTCAAGCCAAATTCGCGCACATTCCGCGCATAAAACAACGCGAAATATAATTTCTTCCCACAGAAGGATGGAAGCTTATATTTCCGCAGCAATGTCTGCATCTCAACCTTGAGATCCTTGTCGCTTTCCCGCAGGCTTTTTGTCTCCTCATGATAGCGCTTATCCATGCGCTCCTCTTTTTTCTTATCACGCTTGTTCGCCACCTTCTTTTTCCGCGCACGATTATCGTCAAGCCGGTCATCATAGGTTGCCTGAATCTCCTGCCGACGCTTCTTGATCGTCGTCGCAATCTCATCCGCAATGGATTTTTCTTCTGAAGCAATGCTTCTTGACAGCTTCTTCTGCTGCTGTTTCATGCGGTCAATATTTGCCGCATATTCATCCCGTTTTATAACCTCGTCACGCGCCGCAACGATATAATCCTGTTTTTCATTAAATATATTTTCTGCCATCTTGCATACCTCCTCGTTCGGATTCGGATGTATTTCTCTATAAATGGAACAAGCGATAATTGCTTCCAATCATCGCTTATTCATGTACTCTTCCAATCGCTCCCGGTCAACCTTGATACGATTATCCATAGTCTTCATTATATCAACGATCTGGTAACGCCGATATACACCATTATTACTCAAATCATAAATTTTATTCGTCGAGAAGCCTAAGACAACCGGACGCAGAATGTTCTGCGGATTCTCCGATATGACAAGTCCTTTCTCACGGTTTGTAAGCTCAATGCAGACACCCGGTGTCAGGATGTTGATACTCTTGATAAGTGCTCCAACAATCTCCTCATCGAACTCGTCTTTATTCAATAACAGATATTTGATCGCTGCGATCTCCGATATCGCTTCCTCACTGATCTTCATGCAGGTCATCGTATCAAACAGATTCGCAACTTTCAAAATCTTTGTACTTTTTAAAATCTTACCCTGTTCCAGATTACTGTTTCCATATTCCATGCGATGAATCTGGGCTACGATTCTGCGGACGCCGCTGTCAATTCCGATCTCCGGTCTGAGCAGTCCCAGTCCATCGTTCTGAATCTTCTTGACAATGATCAAATCATTTGTATCGTAATCATCGTATTTTTCCCGCACCTTGTTCGGCAATAACAGCTTTCCGATATCATGCAGCAGTGCTGCCAATACCAGCTCTTCCTGTTCTGTCGGTGTGTAATACACCTGTGCTGAAATCAGCGCACATAAAATGGCTGTGTTGATTACATGCTTATACACATAATCCGTCGTGGAACGAAGATTCTGTGTGAATGTAATCTTATGATCCAATCGTCCATAATTCGTGATGATTGCATTCGCCAGACGCTTCAGATTGATTGGCTCTCTGCCGGCAATGATGTTATCCAGTTCTTCCCGGATACTGAACACCGCCATCGTCTGAAAACGCTCAAAGTCCAGATCTTCCTCCGACATCGGCGGCACTGGCTCCGCTGGCTCCAGAATATAAAGTCCAAGCAGCCCGAAGTTCTTTACACTCTCGATACCCTGAAGTGTCAGTCTTGTATTACGCTCATACAGCAAAACGCCAGTCTTATTGTAGATTGGTTTTGCCAGACGCATACCATATTTCAAGTCTTCCGACTTCACAAATATCATGGTGTTACTCCTCCTGCTCGTTTTCTACGCATTTATCCGCGCATGTTGTCAACTGTGTTATCGACACAATACAACACAACATTTAGATTATTTTAGCACAAACTGTCAGATAAAACAAGAAGAAACAATACGGTATATTTTATTCAAACTTCTATTTATTCATGTGGTTTGAACGGTTCAACGCACTGATCAAAGCAGATGCAGATGCATCAATAATATCAGACTTGATGCCTGCGCCCCAGATGATTCCATTCACACCTTCGACTTCCAATCCGACATATGCACATGCCTGTGAATCTGAACCTACCTGCAGAGCATGCTCTTCGTATGTAACAAGGGAGAACTTGATATCGAAATGCTTCATGATCGCATTGCTGATCGCATCGAGACGTCCATTTCCCTGTCCATGATATACCTTCTTCTCGTCATTTACGAGGATTGTAAGCTCTGCCTGAATACCGTCAATCTGCTTGAAATGGCACTCTACAAGCTTGACTGTATCTTCACGGTTTACATATTCATTCTGGAAGATATCCAGTACTTCCTTCGGAGAAAGCTCCTTATGCTGATGGTCAGATACACCCTTAACTGTATATCCAAGATCCTCACGCATCTTTGGAGGCAGGTTGAATCCATACTTCTGCTCCAGTAAGAATCCGATACCGCCCTTTCCGGACTGGCTGTTGATACGGATAACATCGCCGTCGTATTTTCTTCCGACATCCTCTGGATTTAATGGCAGATAAGGAACCGTCCACATACCATCCGGATCATTCTCACGATACTTCATACCCTTGGCAATTGCATCCTGATGGGAACCGGAGAATGCTGCGAATACCAGTTGTCCCGTGTATGGAGAACGCTCATATACATGCATTCTCGTCAATCTCTCATAGGTTTCTGTCAGATGCGGAATATCCGACAGATCCAGTTTCGGATCTACGCCATGCGTGAACATATTCATGGCAAGTGTGATAATGTCGACATTACCAGTACGCTCACCATTTCCAAACAAAGTACCCTCGATACGGTCTGCACCAGCTAAGATACCAAGCTCTGCATCTGCGACACCGCAACCACGATCGTTGTGAGGGTGAAGGGAAAGTACAACATTCTCACGGTCATGCAGGTTCTTGCTCATGTACTCAATCTGACTTGCGTAAACATGTGGCAATGACATCTCAACCGTTGCAGGAAGGTTGATAATAACCTTACGCTCTGGTGTCGGCTTCCAGATGTCGATGACTGCATTGCATACTTCCAATGCATAGTCGACTTCAGTTCCGGTAAAGCTCTCTGGTGAGTACTCAAACTGATGGTTCACACCATACTGGTCTGCCATATCATTTAACAGCTTTGCGCCGTCTGTTGCGATCTTCAGAATCTCTTCCTTGGACTTCTTGAATACCTGTGTTCTCTGTGCGTAGGATGTCGAATTGTACAGATGTACAACGACATTCTTTGCACCCTGAATTGCCTCAAATGTCTTCTTGATAATATGCTCTCTCGCCTGTGTCAGAACCTGAATCGTCACATCATCCGGAATCAGATTCTCCTCGATCAATGTACGACAGAACTTGTATTCTGTCTCAGAAGCTGCAGGGAAACCAACCTCGATTTCCTTGAAACCTACACGTACCAATTCTTTGAAAAATTCAAGCTTCTCATCCAGACTCATCGGAATGATCAGCGCCTGATTACCATCACGCAGATCTACGCTGCACCATGCTGGCGCCTTATCGATATACTCTTTGTTTACCCAGTCTGTACTCTGTACCGGCGGCATATAATAGCCACGCTTGTAATGCTCAAAATTCTTCATCTTTCTACCTCCATACATAAAAAAATAAACCTGTGCCTCCAACAACTACTTAGAGACGCAAGTTTCATCATTCTAACCTCTTACGCGGTACCACTCTAATTCATACATATCGTATGCTCTCACAGATACAAAGATGCATGCATCCTATATCTTCCCGCTGTAACGGTCAGGCTCCGTCCAGATCTACTTATGTCAAACCGCTTCGTCTCACATCTGTTCAATCGGCTGCTCCAAGGCGAGTTCAAAATCTTCGGATTATCGTTTCACACCAGCCAACGACTCTCTGAAATCCTTAGGATTCCTACTATTCCTCTTCTCTGCATTTACAGACTTACATTATCACAGATTCTTTTTGCGGTCAACCACCTTTTTCCAAATAAGCGGAAAAGATTTATATCTGCAAAATATTTCCTATTTTATAGAGAAAATCCATGTGGTATTCTTCTGGCAGTTGTGATAATCTAGTGTTAATAGAAAACAACGAATTGATATCTGCCAGCTTCGCGCCGGCAGCACTTACAAAGGAGAGTATTATGCCACCAATTCGAAATGACTGGGCTAAGGTTTTGGCACCAGAATATAATAAGCCATATTATCGGAAGCTATTTGATTTTATCGGGAAAGAATACAGCACCCATACGATCTATCCACCTGGAGATGATATCTTCAACGCATTTCATCTGACACCGTTAAAGGATGTAAAATGTGTCATCATCGGTCAGGATCCTTATCACGGTCCCGGACAGGCACACGGACTTTCTTTCTCGGTAAAGCCGGGCGTAGATATCCCGCCATCACTGATCAATATCTACAAAGAATTGCACGATGATGTCGGTTGCTATATTCCAAACAACGGGTATCTTGTCAAATGGGCCGAGCAGGGGGTTTTGCTCTTAAATGCAGTTTTGACTGTACGTGCCCATCAGGCTGCCTCCCATCAGGGAATGGGCTGGGAAGAATTTACAGACGCGGCAATCCGCGCCGTCAACAAGCAAAATCAACCAATCGTATTTTTGTTGTGGGGAAGCTTTGCGCAGAAAAAAGCAGCTATGTTGGACAATCCAAATCATTTGATTTTGAAAGCGCCTCATCCATCACCGCTCTCCGCCTACCGTGGATTCTTTGGCTGTAAGCATTTCAGTCAGGCGAATGAATTTTTGCAGAGGCACGGTGTTGCACCAATTGACTGGCAGATTGAGAATATATAACCACAGGCATTCGTAATTGCAATATATATGTAGATGCATTTACGGTGATCCTATGGACAGAACGGAGATATAAATATGGAATTATATATAGTACGACACGGGGAAACCCTGTGGAACCGCGAGAAACGTCTGCAAGGACGTGAGGATATCGAATTAAGTGAAAAAGGACGCGAGGTTGCACGGCTGACTGGCGAAGCACTGATGGATACGCGAATCGATAAGATCTTCTCCAGCCCCCTAAAACGTGCCTATGAAACAGCTTGTCTGATCCGGAACGGACGGGATATCGAGATTGAAACCGATGACCGGCTGCGTGAATTATCGTTCGGACATTTTGAAGGGCAGAATTTTTCGGAGCTGACCAAGGACGAATCGCTTACCTTCCGCTACTTCTTCAAGCAGCCAGAATTGTATGTACCTGCCGACGATGCTGAGACACTTCCACATCTGATTGCACGTGCCGGAGATTTTATGCAGGATAAGATCGAACCACTCGCTAATTCCTGCGAACGTGTGATGATCGTCGCACACGGTGCGCTCAACAAAGGAATTATGTCTTATATTAAGAAGCACGAGATCAAGGATTTCTGGTCGGGTGGATTGCAGCAAAACTGTAATGTGATGATTGTCGATTATACCGACGGGGAGTACCGAATCGTGGATGAGACGAAGTTATTTTATACACTGCAGGAGTGAAAGTTCAAAGCACACTGTACCCCGAAATCAAGGGACTGCCATCCCCATTACACGGCAGTCCCTTTTTATATTGGATTAAGCCCCAAGAAATCCTTATTTCTCACAATTACATTTCTTCTTATCCACGCATGGAGCCGAGCGGTCAAACGCCGGATTGAATGCATAGAAATTTTTCTCATCCAATTTATCCTGCACCAGGCGAAGTGCTTCACCAAATCGCTGGAAATGCACTACTTCACGTGCACGCAGGAATTTGATTGGCTCGTAAACATCCGGATAATCCTTACATAATCGGAGGATGTTGTCGTAGGTACTGCGTGCCTTCTGTTCAGCCGCCAGATCCTCGTACAGGTCGGTAATCGTATCCCCCTTGCTCTGGAATTCGCATGCGTTAAACGGAATGCCTCCCGCTGCCTGCGGCCAGATACCAATCGTGTGATCGATATAATATTTGTCAAAGCCGGAAGCCTTGATTTCTTCCATAGAAAGATTCTTCGTCAACTGGTAGATGATGGATGCAACAATCTCCAGATGTCCGAGTTCTTCCGTTCCGATATCCGTCAGAGTTGCCTGACACTCTTTGTATGGCATAGCATATCGCTGGGACAGATAACGCATGGATGCGCCCATTTCCCCGTCAGGACCGCCATATTGTGATATGATTGCCTGCGCCAGCTTCGCATTTGTCTCCTTGATGTTCACGGGACATTGAAGTCTCTTTTCATAAATCCACATTTAACAACCACACGCTCCTTCCCAAGGCCATGGACCATCAATCCATGCATTCCAATCGTCGCACGTGTCCACATCATAACGATTGAGCGGACCATACTGCTCTACATAGTCAGATACTGCTTCGCACCGCATCATTTTGAAATGATTGTAGGCATCTATTGCTTCCCGGCAGTCCGGATGTGTATCTAAAAATAAGGTAATATCATCGATCATAAAGGAAACCTGATCGATAAACTGTCGAAGTTCTGCTTTACACATAGGTTTCATGATCCGTTACCCCCTTTTCCCGCAGAAAATCAGATTTAAAGATGGAAAAGCTGTACCCTGACACAAAGCCGTCGCAGGATCATACATTTCCTCCCATTTTTGCATTGGAACATAGCCCATACCAACCGGCATGTGACGCATATGTTCATTTGGATCTCCGCATCTGCAGTTATTTCTGCGTGGAACGGATGCACACCCACAATCTGATTTCATCGGCATTTCCTTGCAGCCACAATCCGGCATGGATGGTTTATTACCACAGCCACAATCTGACATGGATGGTTTATTACCGCAGCCGCAATCTGACATAGATGGTTTATCACCACAACCGCAATCCGGCATGGCAGGTTTCCGGCACATCGTATCGCCCGGTATCACACAACGACCGGTACCTGAACACGGATAGCAGTTATTTGCGCCGCGCGGATTCATGCCACGGCCTCTGCCGCAGCCATAATTTCTATAAGAATCCAAACTGGTTACCTCTTACATTCTTTTTGTATACTTCATTGTATGTATTTGTGAGAAAAATGTGAAAACAGGAATATATCTTGCAAAGATTGGACAAACATACTAAAATAGCGCTATTATCTTTTATTTCCATATAATGGGGGGAACAAAATGGACGATACACATCAGTCAGATAAAAATCAAAAAATGGTATTAAAGAGCATCGCAAAATGGTTGGTTATCTTTGCGCTGATTGCTTTTGTATGCTATAAAAATCAGGATCTGATGCAGGAAGCACTGGAAGAAATCCAGATAACTCCTGTATGGAAACTGGTTGTGTGTCTGCTGCTTGGAAATCTGTATTTCATCGCGGAAGGCTGTATCATCAGCGAAATGACGAACACCTGCGACCATCGTTTATCTGTATGGCAGGGAATCACCTGTGCATACCTGTGTACATTTTTCCGGATTGCAACACTTGGAAGCGGAACCGGAGTTGCACAGCTTTATTATTATAATCTGCATGGCATCCGTGTGAGTACCGCAACCGGCATGTCCCTCGCGCAATATACATTCCAGAAAATTACGATTGGTATATTCGGTGTTGTGTCATTTCTCCTTCTAATTCTGAGCGGGCACAGTGGCATCCGCAAATATGCATGGTATATGTTTGCCGGTGCAGTTGTGATTTCGTTAATCTGTCTGTTTTTGTTCATATTAACGGTTTCCAAGAAATTCTCCGATCTGATCATGAAGCTGGCTCGAAAACTTGTGAAGCCTAAGAGCCGTCTGTACCCGCTATTGGATAAAGCGCAAATTTCCATCGACTATCTGCAGGAACAAGGGCGCATCGTATGGAAAGATAAGCGGTTGTTCCTGACTGTGGTCGGATTGGATTTCTTCAAATTCGCATGCTGGTATGCAATTCCTGGAATCTTCTTTGCCGGGAGTTATTCTGTCACTATTGCAACCTGTCTGGGGCTGACCGCTGTCTGCAACATGGTTGGCTGTGTCATGCTGGCACCATCCGGTGTCGGTACGCTGGACTTTGTATTCGCATTGTTCTTCGCCTGTGTCATTCCGGACGGTGATGCCGTGGCAGCCGGACTTGTAATCTACCGGTTATTCACCTGGATCGTACCTTTCGTGATCGGACTCGTTCCGGCACTGGCGGTACGGAAGAAGGATGAGAAGTAAACGAAATATGTTTGATTTTCTTTACAAGTGGTGGCAAATTGTCACCACTTGATTTTTTATCTTTATAAACTCTTTCCTATTTGAATCGCGGTCGGGGTGGTTGCAAGTCCACCCTGACCCGTTTCTTTTATGTTCGGAGACATTTCATTTCCGATTCTACGCATTGCGTCGATCACTTCATCCACCGGAATCGCACTCTTAATCCCTGCCAAAGATAGCTGTGCCGCACTTACTGCATTGACAGCTCCGGCAACATTCCGTTTCACACAAGGTACTTCCACCAGTCCACAGACCGGATCACATGCAAGTCCGAGCATATTTTTAAGCGCCAGTGCGGCCGCATTTGCGATCATCGCATTCGTGCCACCCTGCAGGAAGCATAACCCTGCCGCTGCCATCGCAGATGCAGAACCAATTTCTGCCTGACAACCGCCAGACGCGCCGGCAATCGAAGCATTTTCCGCAATGACGGCACCTACCCCTGCGGAAATGTACATCGCCGCCACCATCTGTTCTTCTGTGCATGCAAGCTTCTCCTGCGCCGTCAGGAACACCGCCGGGATCACGCCGCACGAACCGGCGGTCGGTGCCGCAACGATCCTTCGCATGCACGCATTTCCCTCCGCCATCTTGATTGCCTTCTCCATCACCAGACCTAAGAAGTCACCACAGAGATTCTTCCCTGCTTCGTTGTATGCGCGAAGTTTCTCGCCATCGCCGCCAACCAGACCGGATGCTGACGTAAGCTTTGCATCGTAGGTTGCATCCGCATGACGCATCGCCTCATACATGCTCTGCATCTTCGCATAGGAAGCTTCCTGCGTCACGGCGCGTTCTTCCATATCCGCATGTTCGATCACCTGCCAGAACGCCATCTGTTCTTTCTCGCACAATTCCAATATATCCTGAACTGAATGATACGTTATCATCTTGCAGTTCCTCCCTTATCCATAGCTTCCGTATCGTGTCCGAGATACGTGACCTTCTTCACGCCCTCGACTTTCTTCAGCCAGTCAATGCCCTCCTTCGGAATCTCCTGATCGCATTCCACGACCATAACCGCCTCTCCGCCACGGCTGGAGCGGTACAACTGCATGTACGCAATGTTCACGCCTTTATGCGAAAGCATCGACGTTACCTCCGCCACGTGTCCCGGCTGATCCTGATTGTGTACGACAAGTGTTGGATAATCACCGGAGAAATTCGTCTCGATTCCATCAATCTCGGCAATATTAATCCGGGAGCCGCCCAGCGACTGTCCGATGATTTCCAGGCTTCTGCCATCCTGTCCCTGCAGATAAAGCTGTGCCGTGTTCGGGTGCGCTTCCTTTAACTGTGCCTCTCCGAATTCAATCTGCATGCCCCGTTCTTCGGCAAGCGTAAGCGCCTGCGGAATCCGCGCATCGTCCGGCTGCATTCCAAGCAAACCCGCCACAAGTGCTTTCCGTGTACCATGTCCTTTTCCGGTTGTCAGAAAGCTTCCATATAATAAAATCCGTGCGGAGACCGGCTGTTCGCCCAGCAGCTTCCGGCTGATATATCCTATTTTTACAGCACCTGCGGTATGGGAGCTCGATGGTCCGACCATCACAGGTCCTACAACATCAAATATATTCATTGCTTCACTCTCTTTCATCTGTATTATGAGATTTCTGCCTTCAAATTATGTCAAACATACAATAGAAACTTAAAAAAATCAACCGGAAACGACTGGTCTTTTCATTCACAGTTTTTCCGGTTGATTCACTTAATTTTTGTTATTTTATTTTGTATTTTCCGATAAGTTTTTATTGTTCAAATTGCGCTGACGCTGTATCATTTGATTTTCCTTGCGCCGGAGCATTGCCCGGATGCGTGCAAGCAGCTCGCCCATCGCAAATGGCTTCGGAAGATAATCGTATAGGTAAGAATATCGACTAACGCCTCGGACATATCTACTTCATCTTCTGCAAGTAATAATTTCATGCCGGTTCCTCCAATATCAAAATAATCCATTCATTTCATTGGTCAAGTTTTTTTTGGGGGGAAAATGGGTACAAAAAAATCGGTGCGACGGGATTCGAACCCACGACCTCTGCGTCCCGAACGCAGCGCTCTACCAAGCTGAGCCACGCACCGATAAAATTGGAAATCAATCCAACATTTGATATGATAGCACAGATGCCCTGAAAAATCAATTCAAATTTCCATAGAAGCAGGCATAATTTTACCAGCCATCAATATGATCGCGCTGGATTGCCGCGAATATCCGGCTTTTTGCCTTCGGAAATTCTTCTTCCATCCGCGCTAACATCCGCTTGGCAGCCTCCCGCTTCGTCGCGCCATCCACAGGGCACAGATTCTTCACCACAGGAAGCTGATACCGTCGCGTAAAGCCGCGTACCTCCGCCTCGGTCACATACACAAGAGGTCGGATCAGGTCAAGCTCTGTACCATCCAGATGCGTCACTGGCGAAAATGTATGCACACGCCCTTCTAATACCTGTGACATCAGAAATGTCTCCACGACATCGTCTTTATGATGCGCATATGCGATCTTATTACATCCCAGTCGAAGTGCTGCTTCATTGAATGCGCCTTTCCGCATCTTCGCACAGAGCGGACACATCCGCTTCTCCTGCCGCTCCATCAAGATCGGAAATATCTGCGTCGGAATGATCTCATATGGAACATTTAACGACTCGCACAGCTCTCGTACCTTAGAAAAATCCATTCCCTGTGCCTGCCGATCCGCAGCTGCATCAGCCCCGGCATCTGCATAGTTTTGCCCCATACGTTCCATATATTCCCCTACGCCTGTATCGACCGTGATTGCCACAACGTCATAATGCTTCGGATAAAATTTTCGCATCCCAGCCAGTGCATACAGGAGTGTCAGGCTGTCCTTTCCGCCTGAGATACCAACGGCAATCTTGTCTCCGTCCTCGATCATCTCGTAAGTGTCCACCGCCTGCCGCACCTTACTGTATAATTTCTGTAATTCCATATCTGCATTATAGCAAAAAACTCCCATCCGCTCAACACGGATGAGAATTTGGATTGCCAGATAATATTTCACATGGGCAAGCTCGCGTCCAAACGTAATCAGGTCAGTTTCACTCAAGGCATTCAGGTTTCCGCGCAGATCTTCAGAGAACACAAGCGTCGTCTCTTTCGCTTCCGCCGGATTACTCTCGCACAGTCCGGCAATGGAATTTAACGTATTACAGATGAAATGCGGTGCGATCTGCGACATCATCACGGAGATCCGCATATCAGTCGTCTCTTTTTCCTTTCGTGCCAAATTCTCATTTTGCTCCATCATGGACGCCACGAACATGAGAATCATGGATATAACAATCGCCATATTCGAAAGGGAGATGCCATAATAAAAGGCAAGTGCGATCGTTGCAAGAAACGGTAATACAATATAGGAAAGCAAGGCAGAGAACATCATCCTTCCAAGCTTCTTCCGATACCCATGCAAGAGAATCGCACAGCAAAAGCACAGCGCAGACTAGCTACAGGGCAATATGTAAAGATGTTCGGTTAAACACGCGCCCTTTCCTCCACCGGTACAATAATTTTTTTCCACAAAGTGTAGCACAGATTTTCTATCGAAAAAAGTCTTCTTTTGATTCTTCACTTTATTCTTGCTATTAAGAAATAACTGTGCTACTTTTATGATGAATGGTAAAACCCAAAGGGAGGACTTGATATGAAGAAAAAAATCGCAGTGCTTACCCTGCTTGCTGCACTAAACGCATGTGCCCTTTCCGGATGCGGTACGGATAAAGCGGACACAGCAAGTACCACACAGGAAGCCAGCACACAGGCAACCGATACACAGGCAACCGATACACAGGCAACCACCGCCGCAGATACACAAGATACGGAAGCGTCAACCGCTGCCGGCACGGAAGAAACAACCGAAGCGTCCCAAGCGGAAAGTAGCATAGACGTATACAAAGACGTTCTGGATAAATACCGGACAGCTGTCACGGAAAAATGGGATTACGGCACATGCATGGAGCAGGACATCTGTCCTCTGATCACAAATACCAATACCAGTGTCGCTTCCTTTGACAATATCGGCGCCGCGCTCATCGATATGGACCACGACGGATATGACGAGCTGATCATCGGAGATCCGACAGACACCTCCGGGAAATCGGTCTATGAGGTATGGACTTACGATGGCACAACCCCAACAAAGCTTATCGCAGCACAGGATCGGAATCTATTGAACGTCGGATACATGGAGAAAGATAATGTCTATTTCATCTCTGCGATGGGTTCAAACAGCGCTGCCGAGTTTGAATATGACTATTACACTGTCACGGACGGTGCACTTCAGAATATCCAGAGTATCATCTCCGAAGCGGCAAGTGAGACGGAGATAAATTGGTATCAGGCAGACCCTGCTTCCGGTACACGCGAATCACTGGATGCAGACACGGCAAACGGAATCGTGGATTCCTACAACAATGCATGTATTCTCCCGGAATACCGCTCGATAGAGTCCATATAAATGTAAACGTAAAAAGGAGCCGGCGCAAGCTACGTGTGCGTCGGCTCCTTTTCTCTATTCATTCTGTTCGAGAATCATAAGGATCACTTCGGACTGTTCTAACAGCCGCTGATAGTGCTTTTGTTCTTCTTTCATTCTCCGGCTATTCTCCTCATAACTCTTCTGATTCAGGAAGCGCGAGCTTTCCTCCAACTGCAGATCATGAATCTTGCTCTCCAGCAGACAGATATCACTTTGCAGCCGTGCGTGTGTCTCAGCCGGAATCTCTGTTCCGAACAGCTTCTTGCGGAGTTTCTTCGTCATATTATACAGGCAAAAGCCCAATGCTGTAAATATAAGTTCGAAGCCCACCAGACTTGTCACAAGCCGAAACCACGCTTCCCATGCCTGCATAAAAAATACATCAATCATGCCTACCGTGACAAGCAGAGACAATACGATTGCAAGCGGTGTATCAATCCACAGGACAAATCCAAGCCGTCTCCGGCTGTATTTCTTGTCCACCTGCTGATCCTCAAACTCTAATTTTGACAGATCAAACTGCAATTTCCCAATATCTTCGTGCAGCACATTCGTCGTTCCCGTCTGATCCGGACACGCCAGAAGCTTTTCCTCAAGTTCCGCCTGTTCCTGCTCATTTGCGGCAATTTCCTGCTGCAAGGATTGCAGTCCCGCCTTTAACTGTGACTGCTGCTCCGCCCACGCCTCTGCAACCTGTGTCGGTGTGTATGTGGATAATGCCTGTTTTCCCGTCAGCTCCTGCAAGCTTGCCAACATGCCGTCCGCATATTTCTTCTTTGCCATCTGTGCCTGCTCCGTCTGCTTCTGGTCAAACGTCTGCAGACATTTACCAAATGCATTCTCCCGGTTAAGTTCCTGCAACAGCTCATAATCAAACTCCGCTTTTTCTTCCTTCTTCTCCTCGAATCTGCGCATCGCGATTGGAACAAATTTCACACTCGTCAACTGCTTGTCGATATATCCATAGATAAACCCATGTTCTCCGGTTTCGTCCTCATTGATCGGCTCCAAACTTCCCGGATAATATACATGCTGCTTCTCAAATGCCAGATATTGATGCTTATGTCCAAGCCCGATATACCCGAAATTCTTTCCTCCAAAATCTTCCACATCAAACGGGCAAACCCTTGCACTTCCTCCATGTCCAAGAAAGATATTGACTGCCCGGAGATTTCTGGCATATACACTGTCAAAATCATTTCGTTCATTCTGCGCGCTATACTGGCAGATTCCGTAGACATCAACATTATATTTTGCAAAATGCAGACTATCCATAATCCCTTCCGCATAGGAATTCCGTTCCGCACGTTCCCCTTCTGGCACATGATTATGGATTTCTTCACAATTCAGCAGATACATCCGTGATACAAATTCATAGTTCCAAAGAACACTGTCCCTGGCAAGATAATCGCACTCTCCCGTGACATACAGGATATCGGTCTTCGGCAGACGTGCCAGCTGCGTATCAACAAACATGATATCTTCCTTCGTTGGCACATGATCAAACAGATCTCCGGTAATAAAGATCATATCCACCGGATGCAGTTCCATGTAGTCAATAAAATTTAAAAATCCGTCATACAGATACGGTGTTTCTCTTCTCGTCCCCAGATGAACATCTGCAATATGTGCAAATTTCATAGTATTTCTCCTTGTATAACATAACTATTGTAATTTCATTTCTTGATCCAATCTAAAAGTATAGCATATTTTTTTATATTGCTCGCAGTTATTTTATACATATTTCCACGACGCACATTGTACACATTATTCCGATGTCTTGCATTGTCATGCATTGTCTTACATTTCACTTTGTAGTATAATTTATAATAATTGTGGGAATGTGTATCACACGATTTCCCTTACAGCTACAACAAGATTATACGAATACAAACAGGACATTATTCTATGGAAAAACATGCCTTATTGATTGCGAATTCCGCATCAATGATCGACCATTTTAATAAAGATAATATCCGCATCTTACAGGATATGGGCTACACGATCTCCGTTGCCGCGAATTTTCAAGAAGGAAATTCAAGCACGGTGGAACGCATCCATGCGTTCGCAAGCGAGCTTGCTGCACAGGATATCGAGATCATCGATCTGCCGATTCCGCGGAAGATCACAGAGCTTGGGAAAGCGTTTAAGTCCATCCGGATTCTGAAACGCTATATGCGGAACCACCCTTGCCAGATCGTGCATACACAAACACCATTTGGCGGTGTCGTCGGTCGGCTTGCCGCGAAGAAATCCCGTAAAGATGGCACAAAAGTAATCTACTTTGTCCACGGTTTTCACTTCTTCCGTGGTGCGGGTATCAAGAATTATCTGCTTTATTACAATGTTGAAAAATGGCTGTCCCATGTAACAGATTGTCTGATTACCTTAAATCAGGAGGATTATCAGGCGGCGAAACGACGGTTTCATCACCCAAATGTCCATTATGTACCAGGCGTTGGCGTGGATACGGATACGATTGCTTCCATCTGTGTTGATAAAGCGGATGTATGCAGACGATTCGTTCTGCCATCCGACAAGAAGATTATACTGACGGTTGCGGAATTGATTCCACGTAAGAACGTAGAGACTTCAATCCGCGCATTTGCCAAGTCCAACCGTGATGATGCAATCCTTGCGATCTGCGGCAAAGGCATTCTCGAACCATCGTTAAAGGAACTAGCGCAGAAACTGCAGGTTGGTGACCGTGTATTTTTCGCGGGCTATCATACGGATGTGCTGGATCTGTATCACTGCGCGGATTTGTTTTTATTTACAAGCTTTCAGGAGGGATTATCCGTCGCTGTCATGCAGGCGATGGCTGCCGGACTTCCAATCATCGCTTCGGATATCCGCGGAAACCGCGATCTGCTTGCCTCAGAGCCACATACACGCAGCAAGCATTACCTGCTTCCAACGAAGGACGCAGACGCATATGCAGCAAAAATCAATAAAATTCTCGATGATCCGGCACTTGCACAGGCACTTGGTACGGAAAACCACGCGAACTGCAAAAAATATTTTGATATTGCACTTGTGCACAACCTTATGACTACGATTTATACAGAGTTGACCGATTAACGGTCTACGACATTGCATTTATAAAAGGAGACTATTATGTATACAGTTCAGGTTCTGCTATCTACTTACAATGGCGAAACTTACTTGAAAGAACAATTAGACAGTATCTTGAATCAGAAAAATGTTGCCGTGAAGCTCTTCGTCCGCGACGACGGTTCTTCCGATGGCACCGTGGATATCCTGCGCGCCTATGCCGCGCTCCACGATAACATTTGTTACCTATGTGGCGAAAACTGCGGCGTGGTCGCTTCTTTCTTTCGTCTGTTCGAATTATCTGACCCGGATGTGGATTTCTATGCCCTCTCCGATCAGGACGATGTGTGGGACGAAGACAAGCTTTCCATCGCCTGCCAGAAGCTTGAACAGATGCGCAAATCAAAATCCCCAAAGAAAAAGAAGAATGATTCCCAGATCCGTGTCTTTGCAACTCCACTTCTCTACTGTTGTGATGCCTGGAACACGGACGATGCACTGAACCTGCTTCCGGAATCTATGCAGACCGCAGGCAGAGAGCTGGTTCCAGATTTCCGGAACGCATTGATTGAGAACATCGCACGCGGTGCCAGTATCGTATTTAACCAGGCACTTATGTCTTATATCCGGATCAGCATGCCTCAGGATATCTATATGCACGATTGGTGGCTCTATCTCGTTGCTTCATGCTTCGGCGAAGTCTGCTATGACAGCGCAGCGCACTACAAGTACCGTCAGCATGCGGGAAATGCGCTCGGTGCAGCAGCCCCTTCCGGCTGTTCCAAATTCTTCCGCCGCCTGAAGCAGAGCCGTACAAATGGCGGTCACATCTCCAGACAGGCAAAATCCTTTGAACGAATCTACCATGTGCCAGAGGAGAAACAACAGTTTTTGAACATTGTAACGAAGTATCAGGACGTGAAATCCTACCGCAAAATGGGAAAATCCGGCAAATATTTGTTCCGGCAGAATAAAAAGGATAACCGCGTCTTTCAGCTTATGTTTTATTCTAACCATTTGTAATTGACTTCGTTTTCCTTTTCGTTTATAATGATTTTTGAATTTTTCTAAAGCAAAAAGAATGATAATATAAAAATCAAACGGAAAGAGGAATGAGCTATGGCAGTAAAGTACATTTTTGTCACTGGCGGCGTTGTATCCGGTCTCGGTAAAGGAATTACCGCGGCATCACTTGGACGTCTGTTGAAAGCGCGCGGATACAAAGTGATCAGCCAGAAATTTGATCCATATGTCAATATGGACCCGGGAACCATGAACCCAATTCAGCATGGCGAAGTATTTGTAACAGATGACGGTGCAGAAACCGATCTGGATCTTGGACACTACGAGCGTTTTATCGATGAGAGTCTGAACAAGGGTTCTAACGTGACAACAGGAAAGGTTTACTGGAGCATCCTGAACAAGGAGCGCCGTGGCGATTTCGGCGGTCATACGGTTCAGATCATCCCTCATATTACAAATGAAATCAAAGATCGTTTCTATCGCAATCCAGATGCAAAAGACGATGAGATTGCGATCATCGAAGTTGGCGGTACTGTCGGCGATATCGAGAGCCAGCCGTACATGGAAGCCATTCGTCAGTTTCAGTTGGATGTCGGACATGAGAATTGCATCATGATCCACGTCACACTGATTCCTTACTTAAAATCATCCGGCGAACTGAAGACAAAGCCGACACAGGCAAGTGTAAAAACTTGTCAGTCACTTGGTATCCAGCCAGATATCTTGGTTTGCCGTTCCGACCTTCCGTTAGACAAAGCAATTAAAGATAAGATTGCCAGTTTCTGTAACGTTCCTAGCGAATGTGTCATCCAGAATCTGGACGTGGATGTATTATATGAAGTGGTACTTGCTATGGAGCACGAGAAGCTTGCCGATGCGGCCTGCAAATGTCTCCATATCCCATGCCCGGCACCGGATCTTGATGACTGGATCGCCATGGTGGACAACTGGAAGCATCCGCAGAAGAAGGTACGTGTCGCTTTAGTTGGAAAATATGTCAGCCTGCACGACGCTTACATCTCTGTTGTAGAATCCCTGAAGCATGCCGGTGTCGCACATCGTGCGGATGTTGAGATCAAGTGGGTAGATTCCGAACTTGTAACAAAGGAAAATGTTGCAGAGATCTTAGGTGATGTATCCGGTATCTTAGTTCCAGGTGGTTTCGGCGACCGTGGTATCGAGGGTATGATCGAGGCAATTACCTATGCACGGGAGAACAAGATTCCATACCTTGGCTTATGTCTTGGTATGCAGCTTACCATCGTGGAATTCGTAAGAAATGTTGTCGGCTATCCGGATGCGAACAGCTCCGAGTTCAACCCTAGTTCCAGCCATCAGGTCATCCATATCATGCCTGACCAGAATGGTGTCACAGACTTAGGCGGAACACTAAGACTTGGTTCTTATCCTTGTGTACTTGATAAGAGTTCAAAAGCATACCAGTTATATGGTACGGACCACATCAACGAACGTCACAGACATCGTTATGAGGTAAACAACGATTATAGAAAGGTTCTGACCGATCACGGCATGCTCCTGTCTGGTTTATCTCCAGATGGTCATATCGTAGAAATGATCGAGCTTCCAGATCACCCTTGGTTTATCGGAACACAGGCGCATCCAGAGTTTAAGAGTCGTCCTAACAAGGCTCATCCATTATTCTTAGGATTTGTCGGTGCTGCAATTGCACATTCTGAGGAAGCATGATATACTAACTCCTGTCGGCAAACAGATTTTGTGACGCAAAAGAAAAAGAAAGGTTTTCGCACCCCCTTATGAAGGTAGGAAAATTCATCAGAAAATATAACCACATATGGACACTACTCTACATCGTTTTCTACATGCCATGGTTTATGTGGCTGGAAAAGACAGTAACTACGGATTTTCATCTTGTATCGATGCCAATCGACTACAAGATTCCGTTCTGTGAATATTTTATTATTCCGTATTTTATGTGGTTTTTGTTCGTCCCGGCGATTGTCGGCTATGAATTTTTCTATTCCAAGAAAGAATATTATCAATGCTGTGCGTATCTGTTCAGCGGCATGACGATTTTCCTGATCATCTGCACCATCTGGCACAATGGTCTGGATCTGCGGCAGGATATCTCCTACAACAATAACCTGTGTGCAAAACTCGTCAAGATGCTGTATAAGACAGACACAAGCACGAACGTATTCCCAAGTCTGCACGTATTTAACACACTTGGTTGTCTCGTTGCCCTGTACAGGAGCAAAGGTGTGAAAGATAAAGCATGGATCAAAGTGATTGCAACAGTCATTGGTATTCTGATTATCTTATCCACGATGTTTCTGAAGCAGCATTCGGTGTGGGATGTCATCGGTGCATTTGCGCTGGCAGCAATCCTCTATCCGATTGTCTATGTAATCCCTTGGGGCAGAAAGAAACAATGATAAATAAAAAATTCCGAAGTCTGATATAAACAAACTTCGGAGTTTTTTTATTTGTCTAATTAAATCCAAACAACTTCTGGAATACACGATATCCGGTTCTAGCAAACCATCTGCCCGTTGGTCCGTGCAGATTGAACGTGATACCGAACAACGTTGTACGAAGTTCCTTGTATAATTCTGCGTCTGTATCCTTCAGATACTTCCACAGTTCTTTTTTCTTCTTATATAACTCTTTGTCCTTTGATACAACACAGATACTCGATGCAACACACATCATCATATCTAAGTACTGGAACAAAAACCGATACATCTGTGGTGGGAGTTCTTTTCGGTTCTCACTAAAAAATTGAATCAGCGTCCGGTTCACCAGCATCTGCTGATCGATCCGCTTCATCATCGTCTTTTCATTGACCGACTGTCCTTCTCTGCCAATATAATAGTGATACAAGTCGACATTTAAGTACATCAGCTTCTTCACATGGATCATCGGTTCAAAGATATAGAGATTATCCACATAAAATGTATGCTTCGGAAGTTGCAGTCCGCAGTCCTTCAGCAGCTGTGTCCGATAAATCACCGAATGCATCAATACATACTGAAACTTGTTGAACCGAATCCGGCTGTCTTCCCAGCTTATAATCCGTTTCTCCGGCAAAGCACCATGATAACGCATGACACGCTTCTTCCGGCGTTCCACCTTATCATAGATATAGTTGGAGAGCAGGACATCTAAATCCTTCTCATCTTCCACAAGCTTCTTCAAGACCTTCAACACCTGCTTATAGGCTTCTTTATCAAGCCAGTCATCACTGTCAACGACCTTGAAATAGACTCCGGTTGCATGAGCGATACCGGTATTCACCGCATCGCCATGCCCACCATTTTCTTTATGAATTGCCTTTACGATCGTCGGATATTTCTCCGCATAGGCATCTGCGATCTTCGCGGTGTCGTCTGTAGATCCATCATCCACAATCAGTATTTCTACCAGTTCGCCACCAAGCAATGCGTGATCCACGCACTTCTTCATATAGTCCTGCGAATTATAGCAGGGAATTGTGATGGTTAATATTTTTTTATTCATAAATTATTTGATTACCTTAATCCAGCCTTCTGGTGCCTCGATACGTCCCATCTGGATACCTGTCAGAGCGTCATACAGCTTCTTTGTATATGGTCCCATCTCTTCCATTCCACTTGGGAAGCAGATTTCCTTGCCGTGGTCGTTAATCTTTCCAACTGGAGAGATAACTGCAGCTGTACCACACAGACCACACTCTGCGAAATCCTTAACCTCATCGAAGTAAACCTCTCTGTGCTCCACCTTCATGCCAAGGTACTTCTCTGCAACTACCATCAATGAACGACGTGTGATAGAAGGAAGGATACTGTCTGACTTTGGTGTTACCAATGTGCCATCCTTTGTAACGAAGATGAAGTTTGCTCCACCTGTCTCCTCTACCTTTGTACGTGTTGCAGCATCCAGATACATATTCTCAGCGAAGCCCTGATTATGTGCATCTACGATTGGATATAAGCTCATAGCGTAGTTCAATCCAGCCTTGATATGACCTGTTCCATGAGGTGCTGCACGGTCATAATCACTGACACGGATTACGATTGGCTTTGCACCGCCCTTGAAGTAAGGACCAACTGGTGTACAGAATACACGGAACTGATACTCATCCGCTGGCTTTACACCGATAACCGGGTTGCTGCCGAACATATATGGACGGATGTACAGGGTTGCACCGGAACCATATGGTGGTACCCAGTCAATATTCGCCTCTACTGTCTTTACGACTGCATCAACCCACTTATCCTCCGGATATACAGGCATCTCCAGACGCTTGCAGGAATCTGCCATACGGGATGCATTTAAGTCAGGACGGAAAATCACGATCTGTCCCTTCTCTGTTGTATATGCTTTCAAACCTTCAAAACAGGTCTGTGCATACTGAAGAACTCCGGCACACTCACTCAGATTAACTGTTGCATCCTCGGTCAGTACACCATCATCCCATGCACCGTTCTTATAGTTTGATACGAAACGCTTGTCTGTCTGCACATAGCCAAAGCCGAGTGAAGACCAATCAATATTTTTGCTCATGATTTATTACTTCCTTTCCCTCATGCGTATTATCTGCCCTTTATTTTACCACTCATATGTAATTATGCAAGCAGAAAATAACATAATCGAGCGTTTTCACTTGTTTTTACTGTTCAATATACTTATTATATTATTTTTTGATTGCGATTGCTTCGATTTCAATCTTCACATCCTTTGGAAGTCTTGCAACCTCCACACACGAACGTGCCGGACAGTCTTTCTCAAAGAACGTTGCATATACTTCATTCACTGCCGCAAAATCATTCATATCTTTAATAAATACCGTCGTCTTTACCACATGCTCCGCATCGCTGCCTGCCTCATTCAACAACGCAATCAGGTTTCCGATTGCCTGCTTCGCCTGTGCCTTAACATCGCCTGTCTCAAGCTCGCCCGTTTCTGGAATGATTGGAATCATACCTGATGTATAAATCATATCTCCAACTGCAATCGCCTGTGAATATGGTCCGATTGCGGCTGGTGCCTTTGGTGTCTGAATCACTGTCTTCATAATATAAGTACCTCCTTTGTGGTGTTGCCCCCTCACATTCGTTCGGCGGCATGTCGTCGGCGCATCCTGAATATGTGCTTCGCACATATGCGCCTCCTATAAATGTTATCTAATCAACGAGTTCGATTGTCTTCTCCGTAATGCGGATCTTTCCCTCTTTTAAGAGACGTCCACAGGCGCGCTTAAACGCGTTTTTACTGAGTCCGAACTCCTTCTTGATTATATCCTTATCTGCCTTATCTGTAAACGGCAAAACGCCCTTATAACTCTTTATAACGGCATATACCATCTCACTGTCCTCTTCCATCTGCGCATACGCAAGCTTCCGCAACGCGAGATCTGCCTTTCCATCCGGACGGATCTTTACGATTCTGCCATGTACTTCATCGCCGACCCGCACTGGCGCATACAATTCACTTGTATAGATGAGTCCCGGATATTTGTCGTCAATTGCCACAAATGCACCAAAATCCTTCTTGAACTCATACACGGTTCCAACGAAATCCTGTCCTTCTTCGTAGCCTTCGATTGGCTGCAATTCTTTTCCTATCTTCATTGACACTGCCAGACGTCCGGATTTATCCACATACATCCGCACCAGATAGGACTTTCCAGCCTCCACCTTCGCCGTCTGTTCTTTAAATGGAAGCAGCACGTCACGTTCCAGCCCGCAGTCCATAAATGCACCTAAGCTTGTCACGCTCTTTACCTGCAGCTTCTTTACCTCACCGACTGTGATCAATGGTGTATTCGTTGTCGCAATGATTCGGTCCTGTGAATCACGGTAAATAAAGACGCGCAGGGATGCGCCGGCTTTCACACCCTCCGGCACCTGTTTTCTCGGAAGCAGCACCGTCTCTGCCGTCGAGCTGTCCTCTTCACCAAGGTATATACCAAAGTCTTTCGAGCGAATGACTTTCAGATCATTCCATTTTCCAATTTCTATCATTTTTTCCTACTTTCTAAAAAATAGACCACAAACATGCGTGGTCTATTTTTTCTTGTCCTTATTCAACTTCAAAACTTTATTCTTTATAAATGATGCCTCTGTATCATCCGCTTTCTGGAAGCCCAGATTTTCCAATACATCCTGTGAATTGGTAAGTGAGAACACAGACATGCCCTTCTCATTCATCTTTTCCTTATAGCCATTGAATACATCCACAATCGCATACATATCCTTTGTTCTGCGATCCGGACTTGCAATCACGTTTCGGATGCACCATGAATTAAACTCACTGCCCTTCTCTGGCACCTGTACATCGTCGCCCTTGACTTTCTTCACATATATGCTTTCTGTATCACAAATGGCCCACGGAACCACATATATTACGCTGCTCATAATTACTTCCTTTCAAATGGTTGTTCACTACGCAATCGATTTACATAAATCTTTGTTTTCTCCTAGCGTTCAACGTAAGCAATCATATAGTATTTGTTTCCGTTTGTCAAACAATTATTTATCCAATTCCTGACAAGTAGGCGGAATTGTAGTATGTTTCAACTTTTTGTAAATTTTTTTCAAAAAAGGCTTGCAATTTCAAAAGACATGTAATATAATATCATCTTGTGAGACACAAAAGAGTCTCCAAACTTCATAATGATGGGCTATCGCCAAATGGTAAGGCACTGGACTCTGACTCCAGCATTTTCCAGGTTCGAATCCTGGTAGCCCAGTTCATAAGACGGTCGAGGTTCGATCGTCTTTTTTATTTTGAATTGCGAGCCCCATTTATCCTACGGATAATATATGCAACAGAATCCTCCGCAGGTGTGCAGTGCTTGTAGGAACGCGCAAAAAAGCTCCCCGATTGCTCGAGAAGCTTTAAGTTATGCGGCCGAGAAGATTCGAACTCCCGACACCTTGGTCCGTAGCCAAGTGCTCTATCCAGCTGAGCTACGACCGCATCTGTATTGTGTCTCACAACAGATGATATTTTATCGTAGTTTCGACTAAATGTCAAGCGATTTCTTAACAAAATTGAATTCAAATTTCAAATTTCAAAATCCTCAAAAGTCCAAACGTACAAACCTAGATGTCTCCATAAGATCGGCATAACCGACCATCTCAAAAACGGATGCAGGAATCCAGACTGTATTCCACGGTACAATCTTCCTCCGCACAGACAGAAATCCAATAATCATCCATCCGAAGCATAAAATACCGGTACGATGTACCAATGACGGTTTTCTGCACCGGATCGATTTCAAAGGAATTGAGCGGCACGCTGATTCCATCGCCTGTAAGCTTCAGATATGCCTCTTTCATCGTCCATAGATAGAAGAACCGCTCTGCACACAAACTGTCATCCGGCTCGAACCCCGATTTCTCCGCCACCTCACCAGGCGCACCTGCCGTCTCCTGAGATGCCACCTCTTTTTGTCCGGATACATAAGCATACTCCCGCTCGGTAAAGCAACGTCTGGCAACACGCAGATTATCCTTTTCCCGGATCTGCTCGATATCGACACCCAGAGGCACATCACCGTGCGCCAGCACGACATAATCACCCGCATGGGAGAGATTGAAATAAAACGCTGGATGTCCCTGTACCGTTGGCTTTCCATTCTCGTTTTTTTCAAGCACCAATGCCTGCGGGGAGATACCAAGCTTTTCTTCTACAAGTGTCTGCAACAATAAACCTGCTACAATCGATGTATATGCTGGTTCCCGTCTACGAAAAGCCAATACCCGGGACTTTCGTTCCGGGTATAAGCGTTCGACCAATTCATCAAAATGTTGTTCTAAGTATTCACGATTTACTTTTACAACCGATACATGAATCTTTGTCATATTATTTATCTTCCAGTTCTGCAAGGATACGGAACAATGTACTGATTTCCTTTTCTCTTGCAAGTTCAAAATAGTTCTTGAAGCGGACAGCTGACTCAATCTCACCTGTGATAGAGATACGGACAAGCAGGTTACGAGCGGTCAGCATATTGCGGACAACCGTCTGGTACTCATTGATCGTATCCTCGTTGTATTTCAGGAATCCGTGATTCATCAGATACTTAATACGCTCTAACATCAAAACCTTATGGTCATACATTACATGCAATGCACGGATATCGAAGTCCGGTTCCTCTGCATGCAGCTGCTTTTCTATCTGGGAAAGAACCTTGTCATAAACCTTGATACCAAATGTTGTATCATCAAAACGGTTACGGAGCATACGGAAATGATCCTTTGTATCCTGAGAATTCAGGTACTCACTGATTGTCTGCTTAATCAGCTCGATATCCACTTCATAGATTGGATGCTCGGTGTTCTTCATAACAACATACAATCCACGACCACCCTTGTGATCATCCTTAAATACATGGTCATCCTGCTCTGTGATAACTTCATAGCCACGCTCCAGATCAGAGAAGCTGACTGTGTTATATGAATAATGATCCTGGAATGTGAAGTCTCCTACATAGAATACTTCCTCGTCACGGTTGTATCCATAGATGAATAACTCATGAGGGAACTTGTAATCTACCTCTGCATCACACAAAATCTTTGCCTCATCAAATACGCCATATACATATCCATTCAGGTCGATGGTCTTGATAATGAAATCAATGATGTTTCCACAATAGCTCTGAATCTGCTCTTTCGTAAGAAGTGAGAACATCAGGTATGGACACTGCTTCAATGCGCTGCTTCCTGGCATCATATCTGCGAGAAGCATATCATCGCCTGTGAAGATCTCCTGAATGTTGTAGCAACGAAGCTGAATGTAGTTACTGAAAATCCATTTCTTTGCATTCTCATCATCTGAGAGAATGGAAAACAGTGTTGCATGCCACTGCCAAGATGTAATCATTGGATATGTTACTGGTAATTTTTTCATATCTGCCATTTTACTGTTCCTCCCAATCTATGCTAATTTTTCCGCTATCACTGCTGCGATATCGCTGAACGAATCGTAATCGCTGAGTGCAAGCTCATAATCGGTAAATGAAATATCAAACTTGCTTTCTGCTGCTACGAGCAGGCGAATCAAAGATACGGAATTCACGCCATATTTGTTTACCATTTTTGCATGCATATCTACCTCATCCAATTCCGGTAACACATCATGAATCACTTCCGTAAGTTTCGTTACAATCTGTTCCTTTTCCATTGTCTGTACCCCCTTGGTATAAATTACTTTCTCGATGTCTCAAGTACTTTAATTTTACTATTATTGCGTCTGAAAAGCAAGAAAAAAAGAGTGCGCATGCACTCCGTGTCGGAATCCATTCACACTCTTTTCTCTGTTACGGCTAAATCTTAGTACTTTGTAACGTTCAGCTTTACGCCAGGACCCATTGTAGAAGCTACTACTAAGCTCTTAATGTACTGTCCCTTTGCTGCTGCAGGCTTAGCCTTAACAACTGCATCTATTAAAGTCTGGAAGTTGTCTGTTAACTGCTCCTCTGTGAAAGAAGCCTTTCCAATTGGCACGTGGATAATGTTTGACTTATCAAGTCTGTACTCAATCTTACCAGCCTTAATATCGTTGATTGCCTTTGTTACGTCCATAGTAACTGTACCAGCCTTTGGATTTGGCATCAAGCCCTTTGGTCCAAGGACACGTCCAAGACGTCCAACAACACCCATCATATCTGGTGTAGCAACAACAACATCAAAATCCAACCAGCCTTCGTTCTGGATCTTTGGTACAAGCTCATCTCCACCTGCGTAATCAGCGCCTGCTGCAAGAGCCTCGTCTACCTTGTTACCCTTAGCAAATACGAGAACCTTTACAGTCTTACCCGTTCCGTGAGGAAGAACAACTGCACCACGAACCTGCTGGTCTGCATGACGACCATCTACGCCCAAACGGAAGTGAGCTTCGATTGTCTCATCAAACTTTGCGCTAGCTGTTTTCTTAACGAGTGCAACAGCCTCTTCTAAGTCATATGTTTTTGTTTTTTCAATAAGCTTTGCAGCTTCTGAATATCTCTTACCTGTTTTCATTCAAATAAACCTCCTGTAGTTTTTGCGGGAGCGACCCTCCTACGATTATTTCTTATTAGTCCTCAACTTCGATTCCCATAGAACGAGCTGTACCAGCGATCATGCTCATAGCAGCCTCAAGGCTTGCTGCATTCAGGTCTGGCATCTTCAGCTCAGCGATCTCCTGAACCTTAGCCTTAGAAATCTTTGCAACCTTTGTCTTGTTCGGTGCTGCAGATGCTGACTTAAGGCCGCACGCCTTCTTAAGCAGTACTGCTGCCGGTGGAGTCTTAGTTACAAAGCTGAAACTCTTATCTGCATAAACTGTGATAACAACAGGGATGATCATATCGCCCTGATCAGCAGTTCTTGCGTTAAACTCCTTTGTGAACTGTACAATGTTTACACCGTGCTGTCCAAGTGCAGGACCAACAGGTGGTGCAGGTGTTGCCTTTCCTGCAGGAATCTGTAATTTAATATATCCTTCTACTTTCTTAGCCATTATAGCTACCTCCTAAACCTCTTACATCTTCTGGATATCTCCAAATCCAATCTCAACAGATGTAGCACGTCCGAAAATGTCAACGTCAATGGTTACGGTTCTCTTGCTCTCGTTAATTGCCTTAACAACAGCAACATTGCCTTCCCAAGCTCCGGTAATAACCTTGATCTGATCGCCAACTTCCACATCAATGTGAACCACTGGTGCCTCAGTCACGATACCCATCGCACGCATCTCGCGCTCTGTCAAAGGAACCGGCTTGGATTCCGGACCTACAAATCCTGTAACACCCCGTGTGTTACGAACTACATACCATGTAACATCGTTCATATACATATGAACCAGAACATAACCCGGAAACAACTTTCTCTGAACTGTCTTTTTCGCGCCTGTCTTTGTTGTCTCAATTACCTCCTGAACCGGTACGGTTACCTCAAGGATTTGCTCTTGAAGCTTTCTGTTTTCAACAGTCTTCTCGATATCATTTTTCACCTTGTTCTCATAACCTGAGTAGGTATGAGCTACATACCATCTTGCCTCACCATCGGTCGGAATTCCGCTTTCTGGTGTTCCAGATGTTGCAGCTTCGTTTTCGAATAGTTCTGACATACATTCACCTACCTAACCAACAATATAAGTTAAACCGATCTGTAACAGGTAATCCACACCTGCAATGATAAATCCGAGAATTACGGAAATCACGATTACAGCCGCAGACTGTCTCACGAGCTTGTCCTTTGTCGGCCAAGTGATCTTGCCGAACTCTGCTTTCAGCTCCTGAAACCAGCTTCTCTTCAAGGAAGGTGAAGAAGTCTCTTCTTTTTTTGACATAGACTACTCCTCCGATTACTTTGTTTCCTTGTGCATCGTGTGCTTCTTACAGAACTTACAATACTTCTTTGTTTCCATTCTGTCTGGATGCGTTTTCTTATCCTTTGTCATATTGTAATTACGCTGTTTACAATCCTGACATGCCAATGTAATTTTTACACGCACAACTGTCCACCTCCATATTTATTTTTTCACAGATGACATCTTAGAATCCTCTTTTTTCGTGCAAAAAAAAAGGACCTCTTCCATCGCAAGCTTTAGAATAACAAAACCTGCATATAAAGTCAAGGAAAAAGTTGAATTTTTACGATATTTATAATATATTTAATTATAACAAAACCATTATATTGGGAAAGGAGGCCTTCTTATATGAATATATCACAAGTGTACAATTATTTAAACCATGATCTTGTACCGAAGCGTCGCACACGCACGCACAAGGCTTCCGAACTCAAAGCGGTTTACAACAGTATTTCCAAATACAATCAGTCATCCCCGCTCTATCTGGTTTCCCTCTCGGAATCGAGACAGGAGCATATGATTGATATCAAGGAACAGGCGCTAACCCTGCGTGACATCACCGACCAGTTGGCGAATCCAGACAGTGAGCTTTACACAAAAAAGCAGATCTTCACAGATAATCCAGATGCGGTATCTGGTTCTTTCCGTGCACATGCGTCCGGCGAACTCCCGGATCATATGACTCTGCAGATCGACCAGCTTGCCAGCGAGCAGGTAAATGTCGGCACTTACCTTGATTCCGACGGCACGGCACTTGCACCGGGCAGCTACAGCTTCTCCATGCAGACGATACATGGTAATCTCCCATTTACATTGTCTGTTTCCGGTGCTGATACAAACCTGTCTTTGCAGGAACAGCTTGCCGATCAGATCAACCGCAGGCATATTGATGTACGCGCTTCTATTATAAAGGAAGGAAATACGAGTGCACTTATGCTCGCTTCTGCGGATACAGGTACGCCAGAGACCGTTTCTTCCTTATATTTTACATTTGATAAAAAACAGGGTGCCGAAGTAGTTGATACTTTCGGACTCAATCAGATACAGACCTATCCGGAAAATGCGCGATTTTACATCAACGATCTGGTGCATTCCTCAACCTCCAATCATATCTCGATCAATCAAGTTGCGGAATTTGATTTTCACAAGGTCACAGATACACCAGTAAATGTGCAGTTCACACCGGACAAAAGTCTACTTGTCGATCAAATGACAAATTTCACTGATGCATACAATCAGTTAGTTACCCTCTCCGAGGAGAGCGAGCCAACCTCGATTGGAAGCCGCAACCTCTATCACGATATCTCTGGTATTGTCACACGTCATGAGGAACAGCTTGCCTCCATCGGCATTACCATTGGCGAGGATCATCGCATGCAGTTTGATGTTGCACAGGCAAACGGCATTTCGTACGATACATTAAATACACTGTTTGGAGAAAATTCCAGCCTTCGGGCAGATATCGGAAAGACAGTGAATCGTCTGACCTTAGATCCGCTCGCTTACATCGACCGCCTGATTGTGACATATCCGAACGCAAAAGAAAAACAGACCGCAACCTATACGCAGTCTGTTTACAGTGGTCTGATGTATAACAATTATGCATAATATTTTCTATTTAAAAAGCAGCACGCAGATGCCGGCAAGAATCAGCAAATGCAGCGGATAGAATATGTAAAATACCCATTTTAATTTCAACCCGCGTTTTCCATTGTAGTAATGGACAATGCCTGCATCCACAAGTGCGCATAATTCTGACATATTTAATACTGATAATACAACACAAGGAGCTGCCATCTGCAGTTCCTTTTTTTGATTCCGGAATCCATATGCCGTACAGATCGCCAGGACGCCGACTGCACCATAATCTGTATGCAGCGCATATGCAAGCGCCGCCCCAAACGCAACCACACCAACGATCAGAATTGTTTTCAGAATCGTATCCATTTGCAGGGTACGCAAGCCCTCCAACGCGGTCAGTACAATCATACCGATTGCCAATGTAAAGAATACATTCTGACTGGTAAATTCCAAAAAATGTCCTCGCAAGATCAATTTTGCCGACAAATTTACTGCCAGATCGAACGGGATTTCCGAAATAGCAGCAAACAGCAACAGTCGTCCAATATACCGAAAGCGGTTATGTGTATACTGAAATCCCTCTAGCAACAGAAAAATAAAAATGGGAAATGCCAATCTGCCAATGCCACGCAGAACATAATACAGGATAACCATCCCTGTCATACACACATTTCCAAATGCATCAAAATTATCCGAATTGCGCTGGACAAGCTGTAACACAATGGTTGCCCCAATGTGATCAATCAGCATTGTGATTATAGCAATGATCTTGAGCGTACTGCCTGTAATTCCCGTGCGTATATCCTCTGTTTTTTCTGCCTGCATCGTCTGTTCCAATCTACCAGTCTCCCTCTTCTTTCATTGTGCGCACATTCGTCATCCTGTTCTGTGGCAGTTACGCTTTCATCTCCTGAAACACTCTGGCAGCCACTTCCGGAAGGTCACTGAACTTCTCGATTTCTGCAACTTCTGTATTGATCGTTCCAAATCCATATTTTGCGTGAATGAAAGTCGCCCCCGCCTGCATTGTCGCATCATAATCGCCCTGGATATCCCCGACATAGATGGTCTGCTCCAGACCATTTCGCTCCATCACAAGACGGATGTTATCCCCCTTGCTCTTCTCGTTATTTCCATAACATTCAATATCTTCAAAATACTGTCCAAAATTATAATAGTCCAGAAATGCCTCGATATAGCCACTCTGGCAGTTACTTACGATATACAGATGATACTGTTCTTTGAGCTTTTTTAATGTATCCTCCAGATCTGGAAACAGTTTCCCACCATTTCTGCGGAGATACTCGTTCTCCCAGTCACAGCATTTCTCCAGAAGTACCTGCTGCGCCTCTTTATCAAGCTCTGGAAATACAATCTGTGCGATCACATCCATTGTCTTTCCCATCACAGATTTTACATCCGCTTCTGTGATATCCATGTCTTTCTTATACTCATTGTGAATCACCTGTGTCCATGACTTTGCGACGCCATCCGCAGAATCCCACAATGTGCCATCCATGTCAAATATGATACCCTGTTTCATCGTAAGTCTCCTTTATATTAAAATTTATACCTTATTTATTCCCAGAATTATTTTCTGCATACAACATGTACCATCCGCATGATCTGCATCATCGAATACCGCATGCCAAATATGTTTGTGCGTTACTGTGCCATGCTCTGTGTCTTCAACCGCCTGCTTATCCTACGACGCACAATCACAAAGCAGACCACGTGTGCGCAGATCGTGATGATCCAGCTTACCGGATAGGTCAGATACAGCGACTGCGGTGTATGGAACTGCTCGTATATGCGGAAAAATGTAAATATCCACAACAGTCGGAGTCCGCACGCACCAATCAGAGATACGATCGTCGGCATCACGGAATACCCAAGTCCGCGCAGTGAGCCAACCATGACATCCATAATACCACACAGCGCATAAACTGTACATATAATCTTCAGACGATTCATACCAGCCGCTTTCACAGCCGCACTTCTCGTATAAAATCCAAGCAGATCCGGTCCGAAGAATACCGCCAGATTGCCAAGCACCAGACCGGTCACGATCACGCATGCCTGTGCCGTAAATAAAATTTTATTCACACGCTCGTATTTGCCCGCGCCGACATTCTGGCTCGTGAAGCTGATCGTACCCTGATAAAATGAGTTCATCGATACATACACAAAGCCCTCGATATTGCTAGCCGCAGAATTCCCGGCAACGACCGTCGATCCAAAAGAATTGACGGACGACTGGATAATGACATTTGATATCGCAAAAATCACGCCCTGCAGACTCGCCGGAAGTCCGATCCGCAGAATCTCTGCAAACCGCTTCGGATGAATGCGAAGCTTTGATGGCGTCAGACGGATACTGCCCTTCTCCTTCATCATGCAGCGGATGACCAGACTGGCAGAGATCGTCTCAGAAATAACCGTCGCCAGTGCAACACCTGCCACGCTCATACGGAACACGATTACAAAAAGCAGGTTCAGTCCAATATTGATAACACCTGCCGCCGACAGGTAGTAAAGTGGTCGTTTCGTATCTCCGACCGCACGCAGGATGGCACTGCCGAAGTTATATACCATCATGGATGTCATACCTATAAAATAAATGCGCAGATACGTTGTCGCAAGCGGAAGTACATCCTCTGGTGTCTGCATCCAGATCAGAATCTGTCTCGCTCCGATACAACCGATCACAGTCAGAATGATGCCGCTGAAAACACTCAAAAGCATCGCCGTATGTACGGTATCGCTGACATCTTCCTCTGCCTTCGCACCATAGAACCGCGCCACCAGTACATTTGCACCAATTGACAGTCCCAGGAAAAAGTTCGTCAACAGATTGATGAGCGCTGTGTTGCTTCCGACTGCTGCAAGCGCCGTATCCCCTGCAAAGTTTCCAACAACGATGATATCAGCTGCATTGAATAAAAGCTGCAGCACGCTCGAACACATCAGTGGCAGCGTGAATGCCAGCAGCTTCGGCAGGATGGCACCGTTGCACATATCAATCTCATATTTTTTCTTACTTTTCGTCTCTCCGGACACGATGTTTCGCCTCCATTACTGTAGATTTCCATTCTCAATATTCGGCTTAAGGAAATTCTCGTATGCATAGTCCCACAGCGTCTTCGAACCCTCCGGCGTAATCTCGTTGCGCTTCATTACCTGCTCCGCACGCACGCCCCGGTCTTTCCAGTCAAAACCGCCCGTACTTGCAGTGAGCATCATCGGCTGCAGGTTGTCCATCGCCCGCGCGAACTTTGCTTCCGGCGTCTCCTTTGCCTCAAACTCCAGCCAGATATCATACAGTTTCTTCGCCTGATCCTCTGGAAGCAGATTGTAGATGCGGTCTGCCGCCGCCTTCTCCCTTGCTTCCTGCGTCTTCTTGCCTTCCTCGTCATAGGCGTAAGTGTCGCCCGCATCGATTTCCACCAGATCGTGGATTAAGAGCATCGTGACTGTCCGCAGCACGTCAATCTTCTCATTTGCATATTCGGAAAGCAGAATCGTCATAATTGCCATATGCCATGCGTGTTCTGCATCATTTTCCCGACGCTTTCCATCAGTTAACTTCGTCATCCGGGTAATGAATTTCTCCTTGTCGATCTCCCGGATGAAATCCATCTGTTTGTCTAATCGTTTGTTCATTTTACGTTCACTCCATTTTTATATAAATGAAAAACATGGCTGGACTTTCGCTCCCTCCATGTTTTTATTTTCGCTTTATGATTCTTTGGTTCTTCCGCTTGTGAACAGCACAACTGCTGCAATCAGATCAATAATACCCTCTGCCAGATAAAACCAATGATGTCCCTGAATATTCGGGATGATATGTATCACGCTCATCAACGCCAGATACGCGCCGGTCACATAATTCATATATGGCACGCCCTTGATGATCAGAAATGCAAGCACACCACTGATCAGCAGCGTCACAATATTTCCAACCGAAAATCCCAATATCAGATTGACAATTCCTTTTACGATCATGTATGCCCCGATCAGAGACATCCATTTTCCACCTGTCTGTTCCATATCTACACCTCATTTATTTGCTTTTCAACAATACTTCTCTATGAGTGTAACACTTTGATTGGAATAACTCAAATGTTTTCTGTTAAATCTGTCTATGCTTACCACATCCCCACAAATATATTTATGTATGCACAAACGTCAAGATAAACTGCGTATAGCTTCCAAACTCGCTTCGTACCGAGATCTTACCACCCATGCCCTCGACGATGGATTTCGTCAGGGAAAGACCGATTCCGACACTGTTCGGATTGACCTCTTTGTTGATACGATAGAAGCGTTTGAATATATTTTTCAGTTCAGACTCCGCGATGCCGCAGCCCTCATCCTTCACATAAATGCGCGTGTACATCGGATTGTCTTCCGTCCAGATATGGATCGTCGTCTGCTCGCCGGAATAGTCCGATGCATTTTTCAACAGATTGATGATTGCTTCGGTCAGCCAGTCTCCATCGCAGACAAGCATCTGTTTCTCGTCGATCTGCACATCAATCTGCTGCCCGCGTTTCTCCGTCAGATATACGACGCTCTCCTTCGCCTGCGCCACAATCGCATATAGACTGCACGGATGCTTCTCAAACTGAATTGCCCCCGCCTCAATTCGTGCAAGCTTCAGCATGGACAGCACCATCCATTCCATACGGCTGACCTGATTTTTTGATTCCAAAAGCATCTGCTTCTGTTTGTCAACATCTGGCACGCGTCCATCATACAGCAGATCTAAAAATACCGTGAGCGACGCAAGCGGTGTTTTCAGCTGATGGGAAATATCCGACATGATATCCCTCAGAAAGATCTTCTCCTCTTGCTCCTTGCGGTTACTCTCCTTTAACGCCTGCACCAGCTTATACAGATTCGTATATAATTCTCCAAGTTCGCCCTGCTTATATGGTTCTGCCGGAACCTGTTCCGGTGCTTCGAGAATCTGGTTCATAATATCTACGATTGCCCGTAGTTCCCGGCTCATAGTACCGATTGAACGACGCCCTGCCACGTAAGCACTTCCAAGCAGCAGACAGCCAAGCAACAATGTCACCCACAACTGCCAGCCACGCAGCCACAAAACCAATGCAGCAAAAACAACGTAGACAAGGTACGCAATTCCGCCGTATATGAAAAATCGTTTATGAAATTGTTGTAGTTCGTAACTTTTTGCCTGCATATTTATATTTTTACAATCGCTTCCGCACCGATAACCCACGTTATTTGTGCATCGCTATCACTTCCGGAACCGGTACCCCATTCCACGCACCGTCTCAATATAAGCTCCATCTTCCCCTAATTTCTGTCGAAGCCGTTTGATATAGACCGAAAGTGTATTGTCCTCGAAAAACTCTCCATCAATATCATAGAGCTGTTCCATGATCGCACTCCGACTGATCACCTGTCCACGATGCTGCAATAAAAACCGCAACAACCGCAGCTCACTCGTCGTACAATCAAGCTTCTCCCCATGCTGTGTGAGAACAAACGCTTCCCCATCGAAGATTGTATTTCCAAACGGCACAACACGATTGCTATTTTCTTGGCTCGTCTGCCGTGCCTGCGTATAACGCCGAATATTCACTGCTACCCGCGCCAGCAATTCCTTCACGCGATACGGTTTCGTCACATAATCATCCGCCCCAAGCTCCAGCCCTTGAACAATATTTGCTTCCTCTGCAACCGCCGTCAGAAATATAATCGGGACATCGATGTTCTTCTCCCGAAGTTCCTTGCAAAACTCAAATCCAGTTCCATCCGGCAGCATCACATCCAACAGCACAAGGTCGATGCTATCGTCGAATTTCTCACGCGCCTGTGCCAGATTTCCTGCGGTTGCCACCGCATAGCCTTCCGAAGTAAGCGCATATTCCGTTCCCATTGCGAGGGCAAAATCGTCCTCCACCATCAATATCTTATGTGCCATAATCCCCGATTCCTTCTATATTACTTGGTATTCTTACGCTTATTATACCATCAATATGAAAAAGACGCACCACCATTTCAGATGATACGTCACATCTCTTATTTATCAATCTCTCCGCATCGCTGTAAGCGGTGAAAGCTTTGCCGCCCATCGTGATGGGAAATAACCTGCAATTGTTCCAAGCAGCATCGCCATTCCGACTGCTGATAATGCAAGCTTTGGCGTAATCACAGCAATCTTCGTACCTGCTTCTAAAAGCAATGCAGATACTGCGATTCGGTTGATAATCTTCCCAAAAAGCAGTGACAATACCACGCCACACGCACCACCAACAAGTCCGTAGATACCTGCTTCCAGCAAGATCATTGCCATCAATTCCCGCTTCTCACAGCCGAGTACCTTCAAGGTTCCAATCTCCGCAACCCGGTCATAAACAGCGGTTGTCATTGTGTTGCTGATACCGATTGCCGCAACAAGGAACGAAATAAGTCCGATGCCACCCAGCAACAACTCCAGCATTCGTACTGTACGCATCGCTGTATCACGGTACTCCTTCATATTCGTTGTCTGATATCCCATATCCTGTAATTTCTTGACAACAAACTCAACGTCTTCCATCTTACCGACTTCGACAACCACGCTTGAATACACCCACGAGGTGTATGCATTTCCGTTCTTGTCGAGTGGCTGTCCAAGCACATTTCCCTGTGCTGCATGTTTCTTCAGATATGCGCGCAGCACATCAATATCGCAATAAATGCTCTGCGACTGCTCACTGAACTCGTCTGCGTCCCCCTGCATCACTCCCGCGATCGTCAACCGATCTGTGATTTCATTTTCATCAAGTCCCAGTGAAACCTTCGCCTTCTCACCAATCCATGCGTTCAGGTCGCCTTTTCCGTCTTGGTAGCTGGTCATAGATCCTTCGTGGAAGAACATGTAACCCATCGCATTTCCGATCACCAGCTCTGGTTTCCGCGCATGCTCCGACAGGCTGGATGTTTCGGTCAGCGCGATTGCGGATAACTGCTCCGATGGGATACCAACCAGATTCGTATACGCGGTATATTGACCGACCTGAATATTCGTAAATACTTCATAGCGCGGATAGACATTCGCAACCTTGTCAAACTTTGCAAGCTTCTCTATGGTATGGTCGGTCAGAAGCATTTTCTTGTTCTGGTTGTTCTCCGGTGTCTGCACGGTGATCTGCCGAATCGAAGCATCATCACCATAGCCTTGCAGGAGTTCCCGCTTCACGCCCATTCCGAGCGACAGCAGAGAGACAACTGCTACCATACCGATCATCACACCAAGGAGGGTCAGGATGGTTCGCGCTCTTCTACGCTTAATATTTTGAATTGTTAAATGCATGATAAATTTCATGGATTCCTCCTTTTCGCAAATCCATATAGTTTATCGTGAGTTGTTCAGAAATACAATTCTATGCAGACACGCGCGGGTAGCACCCCCTCACTTTCGTTCGGCGGTAAATCGTCGAGCGCATCCTAAATATGAACCTACGGTTCATATGCGCTCTCCTCCCGCTCACTTCATCACGCAATGGTACTAAACTCACGTCAAACAAGTTTGCCGTTCGCTAAGTGCCAGCGTGCTTCAATGGTCTGCTTTAGAATATGTATTTCTGAACAACTCAATTTACACTTTTGGGGATTTGCGATTTCTCCATTTCACCTTATCGTGAACGTTTTTTGTTAATAGTTACACCCACGAATACACCGACTGCAAGCACGCAGGCGCAAATCAGGAGAATCTGCCATGTGACAGGTCCGGTCTTCTCCGGTGCTTCCTTCAAGACCTCCAGATCTTCGTAATCGACCGTCTCAATGTAGAAGGATACATCCACTTTTTCTTCGTGCTTATTGCCATTCCGGTCTTCGTAGGTCACAATGATCCAATCCTCCGGTTTTGCCATCTCTTCAAAATCAGTTACCATGACTGCCTTTGCCAGAAGATCTACGTTGCCGCTTTTTCCTGTGTCAATATTGCCGATGTATGTCTCCTGCTTCTCCACGTGTTTTCCTTCCACGCGGGCATTTACATTGTAGAGCATGCCCTCGCCGAGGTTGTTGACCTGCGCGGTAATCTCCACCTCGTCACCGACCTTCGCATCATCTGTCATAACATCTGTCACAGATATGCGCTGCTTCAGATATACTGGCAGATACAACGTATCCTCCATCTCAAATGCCTCGCCGGAAGTATTCTCGTACCCCATCTTCACAGAAAGCTTGTACGTCTTCTCTGCAAGTCCCGCTGCCGCCTGCATGGAAAATGTCTGCTCACTGGTTTCATTTCCAGCAATCTCTGCCACATAAGCACTTCCTGTTCCAGTAACCGGGATGATCTCGCCACCTTCCGAAGCGACTGTCACTTTCATATTTTTGACTTTGTTCTTGGAAGTATTCAGAATCTCCAGAGTCAGATTAAAATTATCTCCGGAATAGATCGTCGCGGCTGATACTTTGTAACCGGAAACCAATACCTTCGGTGTCGCCGCCTGTGCGGAATACGGACATACAGTTGCAGCTACACTCAAAACCACCAGAATAGCAAGGATAATCTCTCTTAAATGGTGATTTCTTCTTTGATGTTTGCTTTGTTGATTTTTCCATCCTGACTTATTTGCCATCATTTTCTCTCCTTTAATTCTGCCCTGTTTTTCCCTGTCTTTTAGGCATCTCACAAAGTTCTCTTCACCTATCTAAGTCCGTCTTTCTAACAACCTATCGTTTTCCTGCTCACTCCTCGGTCAGCTTACCATCTGTGATCCGCACGATGCGGTCTGCCTCTCTGGCAAGATCGATGTTATGTGTGATCAGCACAAGGGTCTGATTCAGCTTCTTTACAGAGTCCTGCAGCAGCGCCATAACTTCATTTCCATTTGTAGAATCAAGTGCTCCGGTCGGCTCATCGGCAAGAATCAGAGACGGGCGGTTTGCAAGTGCCCGCGCGATTGCCGCGCGCTGTTGCTGTCCGCCGGACAACTGGTTTGGCAGATGCTTCCGTCTGTCTTTCAAACCAAGCATCTCAATGACATGGTCGATGTACTCCCGATCCGGTTTCTTATGATCCAACAGAATCGGCATCTGAATATTCTCCTCCACAGTCAGAACTGGAATCAGATGATACGACTGAAATACAAATCCGATTTTTCTCCGGCGGAACACCGACATTTCCTCATCCTTCAATGTTGTGATATCCCGGTCGTCCACGATTACTTTTCCATTCGTAACCGTGTCGACACCGCCCATGACATGCAGCAGTGTGGACTTGCCGGAGCCAGACGCTCCGACCACTGCCAGACTTTCTCCTTTTTGCACGGTCAGATTCACATCATCGAGCGCCCAAACCCGTGTGTCTCCGCTTCCATATATCTTCGTGACATGTTCCATCTTTACAATATCCATGTTGATTTCCCTCCTGATATCTTTATTTTTGATATTTTATTTCTTTCTGTTGGAGCAATTCTTCTTTTTTCTGTTTCTTTACTCCTACCTGTTTTTCTCTTTATTTCTTTCTGTTGGAGCAAATATTCTGTTTTTCAGCTTTTCCCCCAATCCAGCCTGCTTCTTTCTTCTTCCCGTTGGGGCAAATATTCTGTTTTTCAACTTTTCCCCCAATCCAGCTTGCTTCTTTCTTCTTCCTGTTGGAGCAAATATTCTGTTTTTCAACTTTTCCCCCAATTCAGCTTGCTTCTTCCTTCTGCCCGTTGGAGTAAATATTCTTTTTTTCAGCTTTTTGCCCCAATTCAGTTCCAATCCAGTCCCAACCCGGCTTCAATCCAACCCCAAATCAATCTCCGGCTGCGTTCAGATCATCCGCGATCCGGTTTGTCATCCGCTTCATCGGTATGTAAATCGATCCGCACATTACAAGCACGGAAAGCACAAATCCAATCACCGCACCGATAATCGGGAAGGTCAGCTTCACCATGAACAGCACCAGTGCAGCTTTCGCAAGCGGCATCATAACTGCAAATCCAAGCACATCACCAACCACGTTCGCACAGATTACGGAGATCACACCTTCGAGCATTACCATCTTCCGAAGCTCCCGCACCGACACGCCGATCGCCCTAAGCTGTGCGAATTCCTGCCGCCGCAGGTAGAGGTTGCTCGCCGTCGTATTGACGATATTCAAAGAGCTTACGCTCAAGATCACGATCACAAACGCCAGAATATATTTGATTGCACTGATTGATGTACTAAACAATGCTCCAGAATAGATGGCATCTGGATAAGAGTAATCTCCCATTGAGTTATCCAGCACGTTTACCAGCTTCGATGTCATCGAAGTGGAAATGTTGTCCGAACGGAGCTTGTATTTCACACCCGTAGAATCTGATTTGCCAAGCCCGGTCATCTGGAAATAGTTCGTCAGCGGTACAATACATTTTACAAATCCCTGCGTCTGTAATTTATCCTTATCGATCCGAACAATGCCCTGAATCTCATATGTTTTCTTCTCATTTCCCCATTTCAGCTCGATCGTGTCACCAAGCTTATAATCCGTCGCCGGATATTCCACCATTGATGCAATCAGATCAATCGCATCATAGGATTCATCATCCACCTCTTCCTGAAGCGTTGCCTCAATATTCTGTACAAATACGATTCCGTTCTCATCGACGTCCAGCGTTCCTTCGACCAGATACGATGCATATTCCTGATACTCGTCCTCTCCGTATCCAATCACGCTCACACGGTCAGCCGGAGATGCCTTATCCTTATATTTTTCACTATCCTTTAACCGCTCAATGACCTCTCCCTGCATCGTTTCCTTCTGGAAATTCTCTGTAAAATGTGACCGGAACTCCTCATAATCTACAACCTCCATAGATGCTGCATACACGGCTTTCACATCCGTCACTTCTTTATTCTGTGCAATGTCTGTGAGTGTCTCTTCGTTTGGAAGTACTGATTTCACTGCATCCACAGTCTCTTCGTCATTTGCCTCGTTGAAGAAATACACCTGATACTCGCCGTAAGAAGGTGCAATCTGCTTCTGCATCTGTACAAACGAAGTGAAGATTGTCGCGATCGTGATAAATGCCGCGATTGATAACGCAAATGTCGCAATCGTCTTTAAGAACCGACGTTTGTTACTCATCAGATTCTTGTATGCATAATCGCCCTGCACGCCGAAGATCTTTCCGAAAATGCTTTGCTTACGTGCCTTAACCTTCCGTGTTCCGCTTGTCTGCCCGCGCACCGCCTCGATCGGCGAAATCTTCTTTACGAGTTTTCCATTCTCATCCATAACGAAGAACAGATCTCCGATAAAGACAATCAGCACATACAGAAAAGGAAGCACATGCGGGCGAACCTTGATATTCATGGATAAGCCAACCAGATATGCAATTGGAAATCCGATTACGATTCCGCCAAGGATTCCAAGCAGTTCCTGCATGCATCCCATTCGGAATATCACACTTTTTAACTGTCCCTGTGTTGCTCCGATACAACGCAGGATTCCATAATCTTTGATCTGTTCCATCGTATTCAACTGGATCGTTGTCCGGATAATTCCAACTCCGATGACTGCGATCACGAACGACAAAAGCAGGAACATCAGAAGAATAATGTATGTATCATTTCCGGTGTCGCCCTGCAGATAGTAGGATGCGAGCTGTTGGTTTAATTGCGCCTTCACACCGTAGGTCTGCTCGATCGTTTCCATATTCGCGTCCAACCGGTAAGGATTTTTCACATTAATGTAGATTGCATTTTCAATATAGGAGTTCGAATAATAATCGTAGTATTTTCCACGATACGCCGTCTTCACGAAGTCCTGTTTGAGCAATGCCGGGACATCCTGATTTTGCTCCGGCAAAAGCACGATCTCGTAATCTGCCTGCTTGCGAAGTGCATCGCGGGTATTGATGAAGTTACTGAAATACAAGGTTAATATCACGAACAGAATTCCTGACGCTAAAGCGACACCTAAGATGGTCAGGATGGTTCGCTTCTTCTGAAACTTTAGATATTTGATTGAAAGTTTGGTGTAGTTTTCCATATCGCTCCCCCGTAGTTTGTATTTATTCAAATAATTGCAAAACATAAAATTTATTAACATATATTTTTATCTGGTTCATTCTATATACAATGTATTGGAGCTAAGAAGTTCTAAATGTTCTAATCTACATATTCGCAAGCTACGCCACCACCGCCAATTCGCCATCCATGGCTCAGTGTCGGTTTGTTTGGACATCGTGTCCAAACATGGCTTGCATATTTATAGAACATTAAGAACTTCTAAACTCCAAACATATCGTATATGTAGAATGAATCCAGATAAAAATATATGACCCAAGTAATTGTATATGTTTTGCAATTATCTGATGAATATATCTACACTATATCAGACATATATTACGGGGGCGTGACAAACTAAGTGACAGTTTTGTCACTTTCAAGCTTTATAACAAAAACGCTGTATACATTCCTGCATACAGCGTTTTCAACTTCCACATATTTTTCCGTATAACAATTCAAACTACTGACGAATATCTACATATCCATACAGCAATGCCGATTGACGAAATTGTGTATAGTCGCCATTTCCAGAGAAAAGATCAAGATACAGATATGGCAGTTCGTCCTCCGTTACAAGGAATGCCAACGTGACCGTTCTTGTTTCACCCGGCTGAACCCGGATCAGATGATTTTTCTCCTCTGCACTTTTTCCGTTATAGTAATAAAGCGGTACATTGGAAATACGATAATTCTGTCCATAGTAACTATCATAATCCACATCATCCTTCGCATAGACGTCAACCGTTTCATAGCCATCTCCGGTTTCCTTCGCCCAGAGCAGGCCGCATTGGAACATGGTATCTCCGGTCTGTTGGTCACTCGTGTTCGTATACGCAACCTCGATATAAAGGATCTTTTCCTTTACTTCCTTCGTCTCTACAACCTCATCTAATTGATCTATACCATTTCCACGTTTCTCATAGGCGATCACGTTGTTAACAAGCTTTCCTTCCGCATCCGTTTTGACCGGATCGAGAGCATAGGCTGCATCGATTGCATCCGGGGAATCCAGTAATTCCACCTTGGATACCTTTGCTGTCAGGGAAGACTGCGGTACATCAAAGCTTTCTCCGACCTGATGCATATGTTCTTCCATTGATTCTTTCGAAGTTTCCGTAAATCTGTTCTTCTTGCCAGCGTTTTCGTCTGCCTCATAAACAGGCGCTGCGGCAGTTGCTTCCTCCTGCCCTGTATATTCTTCCGCCACGATTCTGCGTTTTGCCTCCGGATCATCGGTTGCGGTAAGCTTCAATCCTTTTACAATATCTATGGCAGTATCAAGTTCGGTATCGTCATACACAAACATTCCTAACAGATAATTGTTTTCATATGTGACATACAGCTCATACTGAATCTGTCGTCTGGCTGATTCCAGAACCTGTCTTTCTATCACAATTGCCTGTCGGCCATCGATATCCAGTTCTTTGGTGGAAATAACATGTGTTTGATCAAAGGAAACCTGCTGATCCGCCGGCATTTTCAAAAATGTAAACGAAACGCCTCCCATATATGGTGTATCCTTTTTATAAACTGAAACTTTTTTCACATAATTATTTCCATCTGCATAAATATCATCCAACCCATCTACCGTCATACCTTCCGGTACGTAGGAAACATCCAACGTATACAGTGCATTCTGATTCACTTCCGCGTCGGTATCCGTCGCATCGGTATTGGTTGCCTCTCCATAGATCAATGTAGAGCCATATTTCCCCTGCTGCTCCAGATGCATTTTGTATAACTTTGTAGCCGCCAGTGTGGTTCCTCCGCCCACGCAGGCAAAAGCAAGAATCGCGGCTGCAACTCTCCACATTTTCTTACCGTAACGCTGTTTTTTCTTCAACTGCTGTTCGACCGTCTCCTCGATCATATCCCGGATATAATCCGGCATTTGCAGACACTCTGATTTCATCTCATTGATTTTATTTCTATCAATATCCATAACACATTACCTCCTTTACCCGTTTCAATCATCTCGGTGTTCTGACCTTCATGCCGATTTTGCCTTTAATATTCCTCGCAAATGCTCCCTTGCCCGCACCAGACGTTTCTTGACTGCCGATTCGGTAGACTCGAGGCATTGCGCGATTTCCCGAATGCTGTACTCCTCAAAATAATACAAAATAATGCAGGTCCGCTCATTCTCCTTCAGCCGCATAATGCTTTCATACAATTCTGAATACTGTCCGTACCCGCGTATGTATTCCGCTTCCCGGCCTTCTTCCTGATATTCCTCCCAAGTTACGACCTTCTTATTCACTCGTATGACCTGATGACATTCGTTGATCAGAATTCTTATAAACCATGTTTTCGCATACTTATCATTGCGCAGGCTGTACAGATTCTCAAATGCATGCACGATTGCATTTTGAATCGCATCGGCACAGTCCGCATCATTGCATAAGTAGCTTTTGGCGATCCGGTACCAGCTTTCCTGGTTCGAAATCACAAGTTCACCAAAGGCTTCTTTCTTCATGTGTTCCACTCCCTTCCCTCCGGAGTTTTATATTCTGTATGTCCATACACCTATTAGATGATTGAGCACGGGAAAAAGTCCCATGTTTACTCTTTTTCCAGTAAATGTTTATATGTGCTGTCGATACCGAACGCGCCGATCGGTGCTGTGATCACGATTGCCATGACCGCAACGGAAAGCACAAGTGTACCACAGGAAAGCCCGGCTGCCAGAGGAACTGACCCAATCGCCGCCTGCACGGTAGCCTTCGGAAGATACGCAATAATACAGAATACCCGTTCCTTCCATGTAAGCTTCGTACCAAGCATACAGATGCAGACACCGACCGCGCGGAACAGCAGCGCTGCCCCGATCATCAAAAGCGCCATTGCCCCTGCCTTCGCCATATACCGGATATCGACTGCCGCACCAACTAATACGAACAGGATTACCTCTGCGGCAATCCACAGCTTACCGAATTTCTCCGACAACCGTTTCGATACAAATGTCGTACTCTTCACTTTAAGCATACATGTCATACTGACAACTGCCAGAAGTCCGGACACTGCCACATACGCAGACACCCACTCCTCGATTGCAAGCAGCAGACACGACATTCCCAGGATCACGATCAGCTTCGTCGAGTTGCGCACGCAGTGATTCTTCTTATACGCAAGCTCGAAGAACCGATACAACATATAACCGACGATACAACCAAGTACGATTCCTAACACGATTGAGATTGGGATATTGATAAAATCCTTTGCATTTGCATGTCCACCCTGTGCCATCTGCAAAAATGTTGTAAATAACACGATCACGAAGATATCGTCGCACGACGCCCCCGCCAGTATCATCTGCGGGATACCTTTCTTCGTTCCATAGCCTTCCTCCATGAGTTTCACCATTCGCGGTACAACGACAGCTGGGGAGACCGCACCCATGACGGCACCCATAACGGCTGCCTCGACGCGTGTCACGCCGAGGATCATCGGCGCAAACAGAATATACCCGCAAATCTCAAACGATGCCGGCACAAACGACATCAGGATTGCCGGGCGTCCCACCTTCTTTAAATCCGAGAGGTTCAACGACAATCCTGCCTTGAGCAGGATAATGATAAGCGCTAATTTCCGCAGATCTGCGGAGATTCCAAGAATCGACGGGGACAACAGATCCAGCACATAGGGACCGAGTACGATTCCTGTCGCCAGCATGCCGATGATGCCCGGCAGGCGGATCTGTTTACAGATGGCGGACATCGCAAGTCCGACCAGAAAGATAAGTGCAAGTGATGTTAACATATTTTTCCTCCTTTTAAGCTCAAAAAAAGCTGACACCTTCTGCGATCAATATCGTAGAAGTCATCAGCTTTATAAGCAGTTCCGGTTACCCGAGGGAGAACCTCATTCCCTTTTTCTGTATGTAACTATACGCCCGTATTGCCGGTCTGTCAATCCTGAAGTTTCATCACTTTGTTTCGAACACCAGACGCATGCTGTCGCTCCCTGAAATCACGATTGTCATCTGTTTTCCGGAAATCGTCGCTTCCATCGTTTTGTTCGAATCACTGTAATGCAGGATGTATTTTTCACCTGATTTTTCCAGTGTTCCCGTGTGCGCCTTTCCACTGTTTGTAAATGTAAAATTCGTTCCATCCGCACACGAAAACTGTGGTGCCTTTGCATCCCGGTTTGAATCATCATATGTCATAGACTTCCCATTTACTGTCATTTCGACAATTGACCACGCAGATGTAATCTTCGCATTTTTTGAATCCGAACCTCCACATGCTGCAAGACACAACGCCATCGCAACAACCATTACAACACATAATAACCTTCTCTTCATCTCATTTCCTCCCCTGTTACTTATTGCTTTTCAGTGTACCATATCAAGATTATATATTGCAAGCAATCTCATGTTAACTATATGTAAATCATTCATGTTCAGACACAATTATGAAATCTCCCGCAAGGCTTTCTTAAACTGGAACGAAAACAGGATTGATGTAAATGTCACCGCAAGCACGTCCGCGATCGGCTCTGCCAAATAAACAGCCATCGTCTTATCTGCTGTAATGATATGCGGCAGAATGAAAATAAGCGGGAGCAGGAGCACAAATTTACGCATAATCGCAACAAGAATGGATGCCGGTGCATTTCCCAGTGCATTGAATGTCATCTGACAGGCAATCTGGATACCAAACATGAATAATGCTGCAAGGTAATAACGGAGCGCATCCTTGGTAAATGCAATCAAGGCTGCATCTGTCGTAAAAATCGATGCAAAAACCTTCGGGAAGCATATGATAAACAACCACAGAATCGTGGAATATAGCAGGCTGACCTTCAGCAATAGTTTAAATGCAGCCCGGACTCTGGATGCATTTTTCGCACCATAATTGTAGCTGATAATCGGCTGGGCACCCTGTCCCAAGCCCTGCAGGGGAAGCATCGCAAACTGCATCACACTTGTTAAGATCGTCATCGCACCGACTGCGATATCCCCACCGTATTTCAGGAGAGAAGAATTAAAGCACACCGATATAATACTCTCGCTGCCCTGCATAATAAAGATCGCAGAACCGAGTGCCAGACACGGAAGGATGTACGCTGCCTTTAATCCCATGTTTTTGCCACGGATACGGAGTGTCGTCCGCTTCCCGAACAGAAAGCTTATTACCCAGACGCAGGAGCAGCATTGGGAAATCACTGTCGCAAGTGCAGCTCCCCGAACACCCATATGAAGTCCGAAGATAAAGATCGGATCCAATATAATGTTCGCGATTGCACCGATCAATACGGAGAGCATGCCTTCCTTCGCAAAACCCTGCGCTGTGATAAACGCATTCATACCAAGAGTCAGCTGAACAAAGATCGTTCCGAGTGCATAGATATTCATATACGATGCCGCGTACTCGATCGTGTTTGCACTTGCTCCAAAAGCGAGCAGGAAATCCCGGTTCCAGATCAGCAAAACTACCGTCAGAATAATGGATAAGAGTATCTGCATCGTAAAACAATTGGCAAGTATCTTCTCCGCATCGTCTTTCTTATTTTTACCCATAAAGATTGTCGCACGAGGTGCGCCGCCATTTCCAACTAATGCCGCAAAGGCAGTTATAATCATGATCAGCGGCATGCAGACGCCCACGCCGGTCAGTGCCATCGCCCCCGTATCCGGAATATGTCCGATATAGATACGGTCAACAATGTTATATAACATGTTAATCAACTGTGCGGCGATTGTCGGCAGTGCCAGCTTCGCAAGCAGCTTGCCGATTGGCTCTGTCGCTAAAAATGTACGGTCGGATTGTACGGACACGGATACAGCATTTGATTCCTCGTTTTCATTTTGTTGTTTCATTTCTTTTCCTCATTTCTACTATATAATTGATGATTTTCCGTTATTTCAAATGTGACATTACATTTTGATACAGTCGCGCATTGTATGCTGCAAAATTCTTCTTTTCATCCTCCGAAAATCCTGCAAAGATACATGATACAAGTGCTTCCTGCTTTTCCTCAATGGCATGGACAATATCGTTTGTCTGTTCCGTGAGTTTCAGGTGTACGATCCGCTTGTCATCCGAATCTGTATATCGTATCAGATATCCTTTTTTCTCCAGAGTATCGACCGCCGCAGACACATTTCCCCGCTGTAGCATTCGGAATTCCACGATATCCCGCGCAGAATCATAGGTAGGGTTATTATACAGAAACGTTAGAATAATAATCTCGATGCGGCTAAGATTAAACTCATACCGCACACTTTCCAGATATTTCTCCTGTAGTTTCATCAGACATTTCGTCATGTCAAAGACATTGGATGGCGTCTGAAGTTTCATTTCTCGATTCCTTCTTTCAATTAGTTCTTTTTAGAACTATTATAATAGTAAAAAAGAAATAGTCAACCACTATTTTGGAAATAAAAAGAGCCGTCGCCACATATTAAGCAACAGCCCTTTCTCATATATAATGGCTATTTTTCCTTACTGCATACATGCTCCACAATCACACGTACAGCCGCATACAATACGCCGACAATCGGCCATACGATCCCAGCATCTTTCCAATCGTTCGTGATAAAGCTGATACCAAGAAAAATCGCTGTTGAACCAAGCCAATACGCAAGTGAAAATGCGCCCATCTTGTCGCTGATTTTCTTTTTTGCCCTTGTATAATCGCCTTCTTCAAGAAGTTTCTCCATGGCAGCCATCTGCGTTCCTCCCAGCACAAAGAAATATACACCACAAGAAATCAGAAACAGCATAATCCCTACCATACATACAATCGGGAAGTCCCGATCACCGAATATAGCTATACCGCCAAAAAGCGGAATCACAGAAAATATACACAATGTAACACCAATCACATTGTAACGGACATATCGCTCATGGAACTGTTCTTTGCGTTCCTTCACCATTCCTGTCACACCATATTCTGTCTCGAAGCATTTTGTCTCTAAGAATTCAAATTTCTTCTGTTTCATATCGGTACATACAAAAATTGCAACCGCAATTCCAACCAGTATGAACATCACACACATTCCAACTCCACCTGCAAAGTCTTCTCCGATTCCAAACACTTCCACTTCGCTGGCTGCCCCTAACACGATCAGGCAGATTGGTGATATCACGCAGAGCCATGTTGCAAATGCGATTCTTTTTGCAGCCTCTTTTATGATCTGCAAAAATTCACTTGCCATTTCCATTGTCACTTTATACTGTGGTTTGTCTTCTTCATAAGAATCCTCCCCGGTATAAATCTCCTCTTCCATCTCATCTTTAATGAGATAGTCCGTCGTCACACCAAAGATCTGACTAAGCTTCAATATTTTATCCAGGTCCGGAACTGCCTGTGCCCCTTCATATTTGGAAATGGATTGTCGGCTGACTCCTAATTTATGTGCCAGCTCTTCCTGAGACCAACCATTCTTTTTTCGCAAGTTAATAATCTTATCCGCTAATATCATAAGCGCCTCCTCCTGCCATCCGCATGGCATATTTGATGTTCTTATCGTACGAATTTTCTCCGTTACACACAAGAAAGCCGCACGGACAATTTGTCAACCGATGGTTGCAACCCCTTATTTTTAGCCATTTTTTATGCGCGAACTAGAAAATCCGCAGAAACACCATATAACAGACTGTCCCAAGCAGGATACTCAAAAATGTATTGTGCTTCCATTTGTAACTGACTGCCACGCCCAAACCAATAAGTGCCGGCTTGTGACCCTGTCGCAATATTTTTCTCTTTTGTTTGCTCATCTTAACTATTGATTCCTTTATGTTTATTTGTCGTGCGTCAAATAGATTCCATTCCTAAGTATATTTATTTTTATATCGCGCGTCAAATAAAAAAGCAGATACCTTATGATATCTGCTCTTCTAACTCTACCACCCCAGATCCAGCAGCCAGTTCTGTAACCTGCGTTCGCGGTCTGCATCCGATAAATTCTCATCCTCCGGGGCTTTGTATTCCCCTTTAATTGTTCCATCCAGTATATATAAGACTCTCTTGCAGCAAGATGCAACCTTGGCATCATGCGTTACCATCATAATCGTTGTTCCTTCGCGATTCAGCTTCCCAAGTGCATCCATAACCTCCGTTGAGGCAGCCCGGTTCAATGCACCGGTCGGTTCATCTGCAAAAAGAAGCTTCGGATGATTCACCATACTTCTGCAGATACACGCCCGCTGCAGTTGTCCCCCGGAAACCTCATTGATATCATTGTCTGCAACCTCTATGATTGACAGTTTCCGCATCAATTCTTCCGCAAATGCAACCTTCTCGGCACGCGGCCGCTCATCCTTTTTACTCTCCATTGCCGGAAGCAGAATGTTATCCAATATTGTCAGATTCTTCATCATATACATCTGCTGGAAGATAAATCCCATCTCATCCAGCCGCACCTTCGCAAGCTCCGTCTGTGACAGCTTCGCAATATCCCTGCCTGCAAAGCAAACCGTTCCGCTTGTCGGCACATCCATACCCGATACCGAATAAAGCAGTGTCGACTTTCCGGAACCAGAAGGTCCCATGATTGCTACCATATCGCCCTCTTCCACTTCAAAGTTCACATTTCGAAGAACGTTATTCTGCCGCTTGTCAATCACATATGTTTTGCACAAATCTTTTACTTCCAATATATTCGCCATAATTTACACCCTTTCCGATTTCATTTTCCAAGTGCACTCCTACTCTACATTTACAATGTCTGTGCCACGAATCCTACGTATATGAAATGCGGTGACGCTGACTGCAATCCATGTAATCGCAAGCACGATACCCGGATAGATCAGGATGATTCTTACCGGACTGAAATAATAGTCTACGTTTGTCGCTCCCATCATCGCCCAGATCGGATCACACCACAGTTTCGTAATTGGTCTGGTCAGTACAACTGCAAGGATTTCTGCAAACCCGGCAACCAGCATGAACCGTATTACATGCCACCAGAAGATGCTTCGATTGGAAAATCCAATCGCTTTCAAAAGAGCAATCTGACCATGTTCCGTAGATATAAACGACCGTTCCATCAAAACCGTCACGAGAATAACGACGATTCCTGTTATCGCCAAAAGCAGCAGACAGACCGTATCCATCGTATCCCCAACGCCCATGCAATCTACGCAATATCCCGCAGCATCAAACACTCCGGTAATTCCATATAATTCCTTGATTTTCTTTACACGCGTCCGAATCTCCTTCTCGTCTGGATGATCTGAAAAATCGACCTGAAAGCCCGGCATGGTCGTCGAATACTTCATTGAAGTCGGTGCCTCTTCATGAAGCCGTCCGACCTTCCCCAACTGGTTCATCGTCTGAAATAACGCTGTCACAACACAGTCACGTTTCTCCGTTCCAAAATCAATCGACACGGTATCTCCGATTTCCACGCCAAGCTGGTCGGCAATCATTGGCGTAATGGCTATCTCATACGCATTTTGTGGTGGAGTTCCCTTCTCATATGTATAATCCGTCGTATGCGTCTCTGTATTCTGCTGGAATATCACAGAATATAACTTTCCATTTGCCTCACAGGCATACTTATACCAGACTTCCATGCTTACCTTATCCACCGGCATACCTGCAGCTTCCAACTCATCCGCAATCGCCCGATAGTTCTCCTGCAGGACGGGCTCTTGATCCTTATCCACAAGAACCGGTTTCATCATTTTAGGATCTGTGATATAGATATCCGACTCCTTTCCAAAACAGGTGATCATACTCTTACTCTGCATCGTCGATGTCACCATCACAACGCCAAGCATAAATACCGAGCAGATAAAAAATGGCAGCACGATTGTAATAAACCGACGCGGTGCACTCAATATATCATTCAGTGCCATATAAAATGGTGTACGCGCGCGACTTTTACTTAACCGGTATATCGTTTTTTTGTGATATCGTTCTCCCGTCTGTCCGTTTCGTATCGCGTCAACCGGTGTCAGCTTTCTGACCTTTCCTGTGCAAAGATATGCAAATCCAACCATCAGACCAATCACAGCCAACACGCCGATTGCATTAAAGAGATACCCACCCTCATTGCCAAGCACCATCTTTTTCGAGACAGATGCGATCAGCAGATTGCCAAATGGAATGCTCACGAAAAATCCGACTGTTCCGCCAACGATTGCCATTGCCAGATATTTCACAATATACAGGTGACGGATCTTTGCATTTCGGATACCGATTGCCTTCATCACGCCAATCTCGCGAAATTCCTCCCGGATGGAAAATGTAATCACAAATTTCAAAATCACGAAGGATACAATGATCAGGCAGATACTCAGCACAAGCACAAGCATCGCCAGAATCATATCCATAACATACGACAGGCGGATTGTAGCTCTCTCTGAAGAAAACAATATATTGGTTGCGCTTGCCAATTCCGCTGAAAGTGTCCCTGTATCATCCGTCTCCACCTGAAAGATTCTCCCAAGATAAGGTTCCAACGATTTGTCCGCTTCATACGCTTTGAAATCATTTTCGCTGAGCAGAAATCTTGTATTTCCCATAAGATCAGAACCAAGCAGCGCATCTTTGATTTCGCCCGCTACTCGAAATGTTTTATCTGTGTTTTTCATCTGAATCCGGATCGTATCTCCGACGTGCATATCATTTCTTGCAAAACTTCCGGCAGTAATATAGATTTCCCCGTCCGCAATCTCCGTCAACTCCTGATTATCTTCCAGAAAATAATGAAACTGCGTCGTATCCAGCGATTGTATCAACAAAGTATTGTTCTTTACCTTCAGTTTTTCGCCCTGATATGTGACATCTCCATTCGTTCCCCAGATACATTTTTCCACGCTGTAATCCTTTACACATCCCGATGTTTTCAGGATCTGCTCTACGCCGCCATCCCCATTCTGCGTGAACAACACATAATCTTTGATTCCGGCTTTTTCAAAAAAATAATCAGTTCCGTTCATAACAGTGACCACATTGTTCAGACCACTCGCAACAAAAACCGCTGCCAGAATTGTGAACAATAACAGGATCACATTCATCGTCTTTTTCCGTTTGATATCCCGCTTTAAGATATTCCAGTACATAAATCTGCCCCTTTCCTTGTTTATGGCTCAATCATAACAGGGAAATTATTAAATAATCCTTAAAAAAGAAAAATGCAGGAATCACCTACATTTTTCTAAGTACAATCGTGACTGCAAAGCCTGTTTCCGGTGTCTTTGCATAGATATCTCCATCCATCTTGTGAAGCAGTTCCTTGCAGATATATAAGCCCAATCCGCTTCCGCGGACACCTGCGTGATTACTTCCACGATAAAACGCATCAAAAATATGTGGCAGTTCCTCTTCTTTGAGACCCTCCCCAGAATTTTCAATCGTAATCAGGCTGTGGTCTTCTTCCTCGGAAAAAGAAATATGCACATATTTCCCATCGCCATATTTGATTGCATTCTCCAGCACATTTTGTCCCACTTCAACTGCCCGGTCCAGATCGCCATATAGCAGATAATCTGCAAAGGACTCCATCTGAAAGTCTGTATGTAAATCCGCGAATTTTTCTTTGTAATAGAGTTTCAACGCCTGCATCATCTGCGACAGATAAAACTCCCCTTGCTGCACGTCCAGCTTCAGGAAATCTTCCCGTGCTGCTTCCGAGATTTCGCCTACATATTTCTTAATTGTCTCTGTGTTTTTGCGAATCCCGCCAATCGCCTGCTGCCTTTTTTCTTCATCTTCATACAGATTTTCCTCCAGTGCCTGCGAGTATAATTCAATCGCCGAAAGCGGTGTGCGTATATCATGCGACAACGACAATAAGAGTGTCTTCTTCTCTTTCTCCAGCTCCAGCCTTCTTAACTTGTCCGCCTCCAGCTTTTCCCGCAGCATATCCAGACTCCACAGGAATTTTCCGAAGAAACGGCTTTTTTCTGCCTTGATTGGTACAGACAGATTCCCTTTTGCAAGTTCTGTTGTAAGTCCTTCCATCGACGCAAACGGACGAACCAGTTTTCTTCCGAGCAGTATCAGAAATGCCGCCGTACAGATCCACAATGTGCCCAGCACCAGATTCAGTTTCCATATACTTCCGTACTGCACCGTGCGTCTGTAACAAAACCGATACAGCTTGCCCTGCACTTCCTCCACACGGTACTCTTCGTTGCACACTTCCTGCGCATCAAAAATGCTTACCCGTGTAAGTGTCGGATAATCTGACAACTTAATCTGTTCCAAAGGAATTCCTGTTTCCAGCTCCTGTACACATCGTGCCACATCCACCCGGTACGAATATTCATCCTTGGATTTTAGAGCTTGTACCACGAAAAGGTTGCAAATCCCTATCAGACAGATTTCCAACAATAAGAAAATTATTATAAATCTACGATATTTATTCAAACCGATACCCCGTTCCCCATTCCGTGATAATGTGCTCCGGATGTTTTGGATCTTTCTCTATTTTCTGTCTGAGCCACTTAATATGTACTGTCAGTGTCTGCATCTCCGATTCACTGTCGCTGCCCCAGATCGTGCGGAACAAATATTCTTTTTTCAGTGTCACGCCTTTATTTTCCATCAGCAATTTCAATAGCTCAAATTCCTTCGCTGTGGAATCAACCTTTTGATCTGCCACATAAATCGTCTGTGTCGCCGTATTCAGACGGATCGTTCCGGAGATCAATTCCTCCTGTGCGTATTTGCGTTTGAAGATACCATGAATCTTCGCAAGCAGGATATCCATATCGTAAGGCTTTTCAATGTAATCATCGGCACCCAGATTCAAGCCTTTTAATTTGTCGTTTTTTTCTGTCCTGGCACTCACAATCAGAATATGTGCATTGGACGTCTCTCGAATCTTGGAGCAGACTGCAAAGCCATCCATCCCAGGCAGCATCAGATCTAAGATTACAAGCTTCGCTCCGTATCGTTCAAAAAGCTCCAATGCAGCCTCGCCATCCTTCGCAACACTTACAATATAATTTTCTTTCCGCAGAAAATCCGAAAGCAGCTCGCCGATTTCATGATTATCCTCTACTATAATGATATCTAACATATATACCTCTACTTCTGCTTCACATCCACATCTCCACTCGATGTTACAATCTTGCACAGATAGTCGGAATCCGCATCTCCATCCGGAACATCCATAGCTCCGCTATTGGTTTTCGTCTCAAACCGATATGTGCGTCCCGCTGCAATCTCCATATCGACATCACCGCTCGATGTTGTGATATCGAATTTCTCGGCATCACAGCTCTCCAGATCTATGTCTCCGCTGGACGTCGACATACGCAAGCTTTCTGCGGTTATATCCTGCATCTCAATATCTCCACTATTAGCTCCAAGTTCTATCTGCTTTGCTGTTGCATTTTTCAGATCAATATCTCCGGAAGAAGATGTTGCCATAATGGAATCCGTGGCATTTATATTCTTCATATATAGATCTCCACTGGATGCAGACACATTTACTGTTTCTGCATTCACATCCTGAATTGTAACATATCCGCTCAAGGTTGTTACAGAGATTTCTTTGTATTCCGCATCTGCCAGATACAACCGTGCCGTCGTATCTTTTCCAAATCCCAGTGATACAACCGCTTTATGTTTGCCCTTGTCGTCCGTTGTGAATTTCAGCACATGTTCCTTCACATCCACATGACTTGTCCAATCATCCGTATCATAATACTCCACATAATTCTTACCGGTCTTTGATTTGCAGATCTCGATATCCATGCTGCTTGCCCCGGCTATCTCTATTTTATCAAATGCATCCGCAATCTGCACGGTTTTCTTCTCGGCATGAAGTGCTTTCATCGTGGTCAGATCGACCGCTCCATTCGGGAACTTAAATCCACCTATTGCAATTCCGATAAATCCTATAATCACACCGATACCGACTAGCACGGAACCAATGATGACCGCTTTTTTAGTTTTGCTCATATCTTAGCCCTCCTTTACGAACTTTCTTTTGATGCCGCTCACAGCTGCCTTACACAGATTCCAGAATCCAACCGTTACCGGCTTCACTGCGACAAAGAACAGAATCGTAAGTCCGACACCTGCGAATCCGCACCCAAGCATAAATACCGCTGCCGGAACATTGCTGATCATCAGGAATGGAACCACAGCTAAAACTCCCGCAATTCCCGCGACGGCTGCTGATATGACTACTGCATAAAATGTAATCAATAGTGAAAATACAACAACTAACATACTTAATACCAGAATTCCGGCTGTAAGCAGAAGCGGCACCCAGACCGGAGAACCAAGTACAATCAGAACAATCTCCCATGCACGCAGGCGATGCGTCGGCTTGATCTTCTGCTTAACGATTTTGCTAAGTGGCGTATCTTCCAGAATCTGATCCACGGCTTCATCCGGTGTATCCATCGTGGCAACCGCCTCTTCCTCCGTCATGCCATCTTCCATCCGGTCATCAATCATCTCACTGTAATAAGCGATGAACCGCTCCATATCTTCCGTCGGCATCTTCGGAATCCGCACCCGGATTGCCGACAAATATTCCTGTTTATTCATGTTTCTCTGCCTCCTTCATAGGTTCTTCCCGAACGATAAACCGATAGATGGATTCCAGTTCCTTCCATTCAGCCTTAAACTCATCGATTCGCGCCCGTCCTGCGTCTGTAATATGATAATATTTCCGAAGTCGTCCGTTATGCTCCACCGATTGTACCGTCAGATACGCATTTGCTTCTAAGCGTCGTAAAATCGGATACAGCGTCGACTCCGAAATTGTCACATACGGTTTCATATCTTTGATGATCTGATATCCATAGGAATCTTCATCTTTGATTGCCGCCAGCACGCATACATCCAACATGCCTCGTTTTAATTGAATATCCATATGTATACCTCCTTATGTCACATACTATACGCCGCATAGTATTGTATGTCAAGTAGTATTTTAATCTTGAACATAAAAAGAGAACCTGAAAATTCAGGTTCTCAAATATCCGTTCAACTATTTTATCATATTAAAATTAACGCTAATAAGATACACAATACAGACAGCAAACACATTATTATACCTATAAACGTAAAATATATGTCCTTTCGACCTTCTAAACGATTATTACATAAATCGTATGCCTCATGCATGGATCTGGAATATGAAAGTGTATATTTTTTTCCAATTGGGTATTTTTTTACCTTAAAATCCTGTCCTAACACAATTCTTTTCTTACATAGCTCATATGGATCATAATACTCAACAATCAGCCTTCCATAGCCATGCATCGCTGTAGCATAACCATTCACTACATCGACAACCGTCCCTTCTATCTGCATATCCTCCATATTGTTCTCACGAATTCGAATTTTCCTCTTTATTTTCCGGAATTGCAGCAATGCAATCCCGCCTAACAACAAAATCGTTGCCTCAATAAATACCCATTCTGATTTACCATGTATATCTGGAATATATCCAAGTTCCATCATTTTTCTTATCATACTGACTATAACTACCAGAAACGATAAAATCTCAAATAATAGTATCCAGTATATTCTCTGCGGATCTTTTTTCAACCGGTATTTTGGATTCACATCCAACACCATTTTGTCAAATTCAGAACCAATCCCTCCCATTTGATTTACCATATCCATAATGGGATCAACCGATCCATCACGTTCTCTTTGTTTGCGTGATCGGATCATCCATATTGTAATAATAATAGCAAATAACATTACCAGAAGGAAAAATCCTGTTTTAATGAAATAAAATACACTCATACTTCATCCTTCTGATATTCTTATTCAAAATACTTCATCATTTCTGCCAGTTCATCTGACACCTTGCTGACATGTCCGGTTGCTGTGTTCATCTGGTCGATTGCTTCGGCAATACTTGTCACATTGGCAGATACTTCCTCGTTGCTTGCTGCATTTTCTTCGGAAATCGCACTGAGGTCAGTAATATTTGCTATGATGGACTGCTTGATACCATCAAGTTGCTTTGATTTCTCACTGATTCGGGACACCGCCACAATATTGTCACTAATCGTCTTGCTGAGTGTTGCAAAGCTGTTGCATGTTGCGGAAATATCATCCTGCTCTTTTCCAAGCAATATCTGTACATCATGTACCATACTCACACATTCGTTTGATTTCGCAAAGATATTGTCAGCCACCTGTTTGATCGTATCCACACCCTCGGCGCTCTGCTCTGCCAGCTTCTTAATCTCACTTGCCACAACCGCAAATCCGCTTCCGGACTGTCCGGCACGTGCCGCTTCGATGGATGCATTTAACGCAAGCAGACTTGTCTGTCCGGTAATATCCATAATCAGGTTGACTGCCTCATTGATTGACAGAATTGCCTGATTCGTCTCTTCAATCTGATTTGTGATCCGCTCAATAATCTCTGCCGACTGGTTCGAGCTGTCCAGCACGGTCTCCATCGACTTGGTTGCTGTGCTGTTCGCCTTGCCCATCTGCTCGGAATTTGCACTTAACACCTGCACATCATTATCGATATCTGTGATTGCATTTCCCATCTCGATGGACTTCGCATTGACATCCTGCACATTATCTGCCAGTGTCACCGCGGTCACAGACAATTCCTCCATCGCCTGACTGATCTGCCCGGCACCCTCATTACTGAAATCGGCGCGCTCATTTAAGGAAGATGTATCCTGCTGCAGATTCACGACATGATCATTTACGCTTGTCACAATATTATTCAGTTTTTCCTTCAGTATCTTAGATGATTCAATCAATGTATTGATTTCATCAATCGCAGAAGATCCCTCTACATCTTCAGAAATACTTCCGTTCGCAATCCGTTCAATATGCGCCGTGGTCTTCGCCAGTGATTTCCGGATCTTCAATGCAAGCCAGATCAGAACGCCAAGATATATAACTCCAATTGCAACAGAGATCAGCGACAATGTACGCACAAGTTCCTTCTTCGCATCATTTACAGCTTCTTCCTTCTCACCTGCAAATCCCATACCGATTACTTCGCCATCATCGGAATACACTGGCGTATAGTATACATAATAGTCTGTGCCTGCAATCTGCACGCCATCTGCGTGGTAATCTTTGCCCGACTGGACAGTTTTCCAGATTGTGGCATCCGCCTTTGTTCCCTCCGGACGATTTCCATTCTCGTCAACAACCGAAGTGATGTATCGTTCATCTCCTTCAAAAAATGTAAGCTCGATATCGTCCTTTTTCAAGGAATCAATAAACTCGTAGCTGACATCGTCCCTGCATAAGATATCTTCCCGGACGTCCCACTCAAAATATTTCTCTACCGAAACCGCACATGCCTTTAGTCTTGCATATGTACTGTCTTCCAGTTCTTGTTCCATTTTTCTCGTAGCAAAAGTTGTCAGAATCAGGATTGCGGTGAGCAGCGGAATACTGCCAATCAGAATGATCACCCATAAGATATTTAATCGTTTTCCTTTTGTATTTTTGATAGTTCCCATACATTATTGGAAGATATAAAATCTCCCCTCCCCCTTTTCTATGTATTTTCTATTTATTATACTCGTTTTTTTCGACGGGTTCTATCAAATATTTGAGGTTTTCGTGGTAGTTACTTGCTGGGAATTGGCTGTCAGCTATACCGGATCTACATATTTCCGCATTATTTTCGAGCAAAACTTCATATATTCCTCTGCCGTCATGGTACGTGTCTCATCCTTACGCGCATCAATCTCATCCTGCGCAAGGGACATCGCGTCTTCCACCTTCTCCACAAATTCCGCGCTCACATATCCAAGCTTGGCCTCTTCCGACAGATCATTCCATCCTTTTGGCATTGTTTTTTTCCATTAAAAGCCAGAGAAATTCACTGTCGGCGGAGCGGGTGTGGTTGGCTACCACAAGGATTACAGCGAATAGACGAAAAGCTTGTGAGCGCGGTCTTTGTCCATGCACAGAGCAGACGCCAAACAAAACAGCGATTTTCAATTTTTTCATTGCTCCGCCTGCTTTTCTGCCAAATATTCCTCCAGGCACAGCCCTTTTTCATACATCTCTGTGGCTGCCTCAACGCCAACATACCGATAATGCCATACTTCCTCGGCAACGCCCGTGATGTCGGTTTTATCTCCAGAGTAACGGAAGATAAAACCGTATTTGTAGCTGTTTTCTTGCAGCCAGAGATAAAGATCATAGGTGGCTCCGTTGATGTCCACGGCTAAACCAATTTGATGTTCACTGTATCCGGGAACAGATACCCATTGCTTTGCCAGTTCCTCCGCTTCGCTCTGGGAATTTCCCTCTTCGCAGTATCCAGCCACTTTGTCGTCATAGAGCTGCTGCTGCTTTTTCTGCGTGCGGTAACCGGATACGACCATAGGCGGTTGATCCCAATTTCCTTCCTTTGCTGCTTCCAACATCTCCATGAGAGGATCATAGATGCGTTCATCTACTTTCTCACCGCCGGGCACCTCTACCAGTTTTGGCTCGTAGTTTTCGGGGATCGCGTTTTCATAGTTCACCAACACCAAGTTCCAGTCGGTGTCATCATTTGCTGTCTGCGTGTTTTGGGGTGAGCTTTCACCCCAAAGGCCAACTTGCACATCATCAGGCCCCTGCGTTGTGGTGTCGTTTACTTGGGAATTTTCAGGCGATTCTTTATCTCCAAACAATGTGAACGCATATACACAAACAGCCACGACTAGAATGACTGTGGCAATACTTCCCCAAGGGAAGTGCCTCCGCCGCTGCTTTTGTCTCCGGCGATGACCTTCATTGGGAACAGGCAGCTTTTTTTCTTCCATCATATAAAGCCTCCTTTCTGAAGGGGAACAAAAGCACCCCTGTCAGCATTTATTGTACTGAACAGCGGCGCTTGGAACTTTAATATGAAGTTGTTTATTTCCTAAGAAAATGCAAAGAAATTGCTAATTTGACAACGGCAAAGAGACTGTAAATGTAACCACATGATTTTTGCTGGATGCGCTGATTGCCCCGCCATGCAGCGTGACGATCTCCTTTGCTATGGCTAATCCAAGCCCTGTGCCGCCTGTATCAGAAGAACGAGACTGATCTCCCCGGTAGAATTTATCGAAAAGAGACGCCAATGCCTCATTTGGAATATCTTCGCCGCTGTTCTGAAACCGAATGATGACTTCATGTTCCAATTTTTCTGCGGAGATCATAATCTCGGTATGTGGGAAGCTATACGATGCGGCATTTTTCAGAATGTTGTTGAATACCCGTGCCAGCTTTTCCGGATCGGCTTCGATGGTCAAGTTCTCGTCAAGATGCAGGGTAACGGTATTTCCCCTGGGAGCCAAAACAGGAGACAATTCATCCGATAGTTGGACCAGCATATAATAAAGGTCGATGGTTTCCTTGGACAAGGTGATTTTCTGAGATTTATATTTTGTGATCTCAAAGAATTCATTTACCATCGTCTCCAGTCGGTAGGCTTTTTCCAACGCAATATGAACCCGCGCAGCCCTCTGCTCAGGGGGCATATTCGGATCTTCCTCCAACAGATTGAGGTATCCAATTACAGATGTGAGTGGGGTCCGAATATCATGGGCCAGGTACATAACCAATTCGTCTTTCCGCTGTTCAGCCAAAGCGGTTTCCATTTTTCGTTCTGCCAAAGTTTGTTTTACAGAGTTTAGCTTCCGCTCAAATGGCAGCATTTCCGGTGACAACTGGATTTGCTTTTCATCGTCTTCCAGCAATGACTCTATCCCTTGATTGACCTCTCTGAAATAGCCGGTAACCCACCGGAAAATTCGTACCATGAGGATTGTAAATATTAGAAGAACGGCCACAGCGAAAAAAATTTCTTTATTACCTCGAAAATGGTCACTGTAATAATAAAATGCTGCTTCATGCTTCATGTCGAATACGGTTTCCAGAATCCATACAATCAGATCACCCATTCGCTGTTTCCAGATGAAAAAATACAGCCCCACCACCACAACGATAGAGGTAAGGACATTCATGCAAACTCGTCGAATGAGTTTGGATTGAAAAGCAAAGTATTCGTCTTTTTTATCAACTTTCAATTTTATATCCTACCCCCCATATCGTCTTAATGAATCTGGGCTTGTCCATGCTATCTCCCAATTTCTCCCGCAGGTGGCGGATATGAACGGTGATGGTGTTGTTGGATTTGCTGTAATACTCGTCCTGCCAGATTTTGTGAAACAAATCTTCTGAACTGACTACATTCCCGGTATTTTCCAGAAGAATACGCAGGATCGAAAACTCCGTAGGTGTCAGCACCAAGGGCGTTTCCCCCAAAAAGCAGGTATGTGCCTTGATATTCATTGTCAAGGAACCGCAAACAAGATTATCTTCTGATGTGGCAGACGAGGTTTCACCGGTATCAGAATGAGCAGGATTGTACTTTTGATACCGGCGAAGCTGAGACTTTACCCGCGCAATCATCTCCAGAGGGCGAAACGGCTTTGTAATGTAATCATCCGCTCCAAGAGTAAGGCCGGTAATTTTATCTGTCTCAGCATCTTTGGCTGTCAGCATGATGATGGGGTAGGTATGATGTTCCCTGATTTTCTTGCATAGAGTGAATCCATCTATGTCAGGAAGCATAATATCCAAAATTGCAAGATCAATGGGGGTTGTTTCAATGCAGTTAAGGGCTTCTTGGGCCGTATAAAATTTGAATACAGTGTAGTTTTCGTTTTTCAAATAGACTTCTATTAAATCCGCAATTTCTGTTTCGTCATCGACTACTAATATTTTATTAGACATGAAGTCACTCTCCCTTCAAAGAGTATATATTATTATATTATCAAAGCCAAACACAGCACATCCTTATTATTTCATGAGAAAACATTAAGATTTTCCTAATTTCTCACAGATTGCAATATCTTGGCAGCCCAAAATCGGGTCCCGGTTGTCCTATTTTTTAACCCATAAGCCCTCTTTGGGGGGTGGTTGTCCACCATTTAACCCATAGAAAACGGGTTAAAAGAGGCTTCGTTCTGTCAAATTGCGTCAAATCATTTGAAAAGGAAAAACCCCGGAAACTGTGTAATTCCGGGGTTTTTGACCACTTTTGATAAAGTTTAACGCTTGCTGAACTGCGGTGCACGACGAGCTGCTTTGAGACCGTACTTCTTTCTTTCCTTCATACGAGGATCTCTTGTAAGGTATCCTGCCTTCTTGAGTGCTGGTCTGTACTCAGCGTCTGCCTCAAGGAGTGCTCTGGAGATACCATGTCTGATAGCACCAGCCTGACCTGTAAATCCGCCACCCTTAACATTTACAAGTACATCGAACTTTCCTTCTGTACCTGTTGCTGCAAATGGCTGCTTAACGATGAGCTTCAATGTATCAAGACCGAAATACTCATCCATGTCTTTCTTATTAATAGTTACCTTACCAGTTCCTGGTACAAGGTAAACTCTTGCGATACTGCTTTTTCTTCTACCTGTTCCGTAAAATCTATTACTATTCTTAGCCACGAACGTTTCCTCCCTTATTAATACTTAATCTCTAATACTTCTGGCTTCTGAGCCTGCTGCTTGTGCTCTGGTCCAGCGTAAACATAAAGCTTCTTGATCATCTGTCTTCCGAGAGGTCCCTTTGGAAGCATGCCCTTAACTGCAAGGTAGATAACATCCTCCGGCTTCTTAGCCATCTTCTCTTTGAGAGTCTGCTCTTTCATACCGCCAACGTAATCAGAATGGTGATAGTAAACCTTCTGATCCATCTTCTTACCTGTTACTTTGATCTTATCAGCATTTACAACTACGATATAGTCACCTGTATCGATGTGTGGTGTAAATGTCGGCTTGTTCTTTCCTCTTAAAATGCTTGCGATCTCTGATGATAAACGACCTAATGTATGTCCTGTAGCATCTACTACATACCACTTTCTTTCAATGTTTGATGGGCTTGCCATAAAGCTCTTCATTGTGGTGTTCCTCCTTAAAATTATTCGAATTGTCCTGCATCATACCCATGCCTTCAAGCCGAAATGTCCGAAACAGCCTGTCCGCACAGTGCCGAATGCGTACTGTACATTGCTTCAAAAGAGTATTCCATGAATCCCGGGGCTATTGGGACGCACTTCACCTGTCTTTTGTCACATTTAGGTATTATATTATACGTGTCCGCGTGTGTCAACGTTTTTTTCAAGAAATGCGTAAATTTTCTACAAATATTCAATTCCAACCAACTGCAGTCCACACGCTTCCGCTTTCGGACCTGCTGCCGCGCGGTCCTTCGCATCGAGAATCTCCTTCACATGCTCCGGCGGATACATGTTCATCCCGCATTTAAGCAATGTACCCATGATGATCCGCACCATATTATATAAGAAGCCGGTTCCGCGGATCGTCATAATAATCATCTTGCCTTCTGTCCGGAAGGAAATCTCTGTCACCGTGCGCACCGTGGATTCCACCTGTGTCCGTGGCGTGCAGAATGATTTGAAATCATGCTCGCCGACCAGATATGCCGCCGCCTGCTCCATCTTCGCTACATCGACATGGAAATAACAAAACTTCGAGTAAAGCCGCACAAGCGGATTCGGGAACTTGTCATTCCAGATGCGATACTCATACGTCTTAATCGTATCGCAGAACCGCGGATGAAAATCATCCGCCACCTGACACGATTCCTGAATCCGGATATCGTCCGGCAACCGCTGGTTTAACGCGAAGCTGATCTTCTCCGGCGGAATCCGTGTCTCCGTATCAAAGACCGCCACATTTCCCAGTGCATGCACACCGGAATCCGTCCGGCTTGCGCCAATGATCTTGATATCTTCCTGCAACAGCTTCGACAGTTCGCGATTCAGGACTTCCTCGATCGTGATTCCGTTGTCCTGAATCTGCCAGCCACAGTAATTGGTGCCGTCATAGGCGACGGTTAATTTGATTCGTTTCATGGAGCGAATCTCCTTTCTCTTATATTGTGAAATACACTATTCTATCTCACTACTATATATCATTCAGTAACTATCATCTACTTATCTATCCTACGTTTTAGAACTTCACAATCAACACCACCGACGCAATAACCATCGTCAGCATGCACACATACGCGACCACATCGCGTCTCTCGTACGCGAGTGGATGCAGCTTCGTCCGTTCTTTGCCGCCCGTATAGCAGCGACTGTCCATCGCATCGCCCAGATGTCCGGCACGCGAGATTGCATTCTGGAAAAGCGGCAAGATCACTGTCCGAAGCTTCTTTAAACGCACGACCGGATTTCCCTTCTTGAAGTCCGCGCCACGAGCCATCTGCGCCTTCATGATCCGGTCTAACTCTCCAAATAATATCGGTACAAATCGTAGCGCGATCGTGATTCCCATTGCCACACCGCCGCTTAAATGCATGCACTTCTCCATACCGTCCGTCAGTCTCGTCGGTGTCGTCGTATACATCAACAGGCTTGACATCAGAATCAACAGCAACATCCGCCAGAACACGAATCCGGCTTTGATCAATCCCTCCTTCGTGATCGTAAGCACACCAAGCTTTACCAACGTCGTTCCATGCACGGTAAATGCATTGAGTACACTACAGATCAGAATGAAAATGAACACGCCCTTCGTTCCGCGTATCATCTTGCGCATCGGCACCCGGCTGCACGCCCACACACCGGCAAATACTGTCGTAAGAAACAGAAACAACGGCAGATTCCGATCCATCAACAGCAGGATAATATATATAATTGTAAATCGAATTTTGACACGGGGATCTATCCGGTGGATCATCGAATCTACGCTATGGTACTGTCCCCATGTGATATCCTTCATCATGTTCCTACCTCTTTTAGACATTCTTATACTACAATATCTATATACGAAATCATCTTCCAACCGCATCCACGATTGCCTGCACCGTCTCCGCAGGCAGTGTATGCTTACACGATACCGGAAGCCCCATGATGCGCAGGCGAATTAATAGCTGCATGCAGACCGGAAGCTCACAGAGTGCTTCGGAGAGTACTTCTCCGGCTGACTTCCGGGTGCTTCTGTCTCCTGTCTGCCCGTGAACCAACTGTCCGGCAGCCGGCTGTCCTACGTTTTTCTCTAACGACTGTCCGCCCGTCAGCCCCGAGGGATCATCCCGCGTCACATGTTCCATCTCCCGCAGCCATAACCGGTAGAATATATCCGCAGGTGCACCCTGCTCCACGATTCTTCCAGCCTTCAGATAGAGCACCTGCTCTGCGTCCTCCACGACCGCATCCGCATCGTGACTGACTACAACCACTGTAATTCCCGCATCCCGGTGTAACGCACGCAGGATCTGCAGCATCTTTTTCTTTCCAACCGGATCAAGCCCTGCCAACGGTTCATCCAAGATCAGATAATCCGGTTGCATCGCGATCACGCCAGCCAACGCCACACGCCGCTTCTGCCCACCCGACAGCTTATCCATCGGCAGATCATAGACATCCTGCGGCAACCCGACAAACTGAATCGCCTCATACGCACGTTTCTCCGCTTCAACCTCGCTGATGCCGACATTCCGCGGTCCAAATACTACATCCTCATAAACATTTTTCGCAAACAACTGCTGCTCTGGATATTGGAAGATGAACCCGATTTTCTTACGCAATGTTGCAATATCCGCAGAAGTATCCGTCACTTCCATTCCATCCACATAAATGCTTCCATCCGTCGGTGAAATGAGCGCCGGAATCATCTGCAAAAGCGTCGATTTTCCAGCCCCCGAAGGTCCAATGATTGCCGTATAGCTGCCTTTCTCGATAGAACAACATACATCATTCAAAATCGATTTCTTTCCATATGATAGGTTCACATGTTGAAATACAATCGCCTGCGACAACACTTTCGTTTTCTTATCCACGGATGCAGGCTCCATTGTCTTTTCCTTCAGAAATGCATACGGATGTTCCTTGTATATGCGTTCCGCAATCGCTTCCACGGAAAATAAATCCTTCGTCCGCACGCACCCACGCTCCGCAAGAGCATGTGCAAGCAGCACGGTCATCGGCAGCTCCAATCCAAACTCACGCAGCCTCTCCGGTTGCGCGAAAAGCGCTTCCCGGCTGCCCTTCATAGCAAGCCTTCCCTGATGCATCACGTAAATCCAATCTGCCAGCAGAAGTTCCTCCATCAGATGTGTAATGAGAATAATCGTGATTCCCTGCTTCTGCAGCTCTTTCATCAGCTGCAGCACATCCCGTCTGGATTTTGGATCCAGCATACTGGTTGCCTCATCAAGCACGATACACCGTGGCTTCATTGCAAGCACGCCTGCAATCGCAACCTTCTGTTTTCCACCTCCGGATAGCTCTTCGATGCGCATGGACGCCGAAAGTCCGACCTGGGCAAGCGCATCCTCCACACGTTTCACCAGTTCTTTATGTGGCACGCCGATATTCTCCGCGCCAAAGGCAACATCCTCTTCCACTACACTACCAATCAGCTGATCATCAGGATTCTGGAACACCATGCCAACCATCTTCCGGATCGGAATGATATTTTCCTCCTGCATTGCATCGAGTCCGCCGATGAGAACCGTACCTTCAATCGGAAGCAACAGGCGGTTTAAGATCTTTGCAAATGTGCTTTTTCCGCTTCCATTCACCCCTGCCACAACGATAAATTCACCTTCTCCTGCATCAAAATTGATTCCACGGATGGCGTTTACCATCTCCGTCAGATTTCCTTCATCATCCCGGTCAAAATATTCAAATGTGAGATCTCTGATTTTTATCATGATATCCTATATTCCTGATTGTTTTTCATATTCGCAATAACTATCTTATAACATATCCATTACTATACCATTTTTTCTATGTATGTCGCAATTTTTTCTCAAAAGAATAAAGAAATTTTCACATATTAACACGGAAACATCCATACAATATTTTTTCGTTAAATAAAAATGATTTTTCAGCTTTTCTATGTTATAATTTGTATGAATCTGCTATTATTGTACGAAATGTATGGAATATAGCATTTTCAGACTATTTGTCAGTTATATCTGACATTTATTTTACACACATTGGGAGGGTACATATGGATTTTTCTAATTTTCCAAACATTAACGCACGAATTACTGCCTGGGGCGGTATCAAGCAAACAGCATTTAATAAGAAAAAATACGCAGCCGCAGAGGCCTCATGGAATCTGCTTTCACCACAGGAGATTGCAATGCTTGACCAGCAGATTCCTTATGGTGTGGAAGCATTCTCTTTCGTTGCTACACCAACCGCCATCCTCGTCTACGAGGTGAAGACGGTGCGCGTAATTCCAATTCGCGATATCATGTGGATCTATGGAAATGTAGTTAAACAGACGATGAATTTTATTCCGACAAGCAAATTTCATACCTTATATCTGCTCGCACGAGATGGTGGAACTTATTCACTTGGCCAGATCACAACCGGTGGTTTCTCCAAGAAAGCGCCACTGGACGAAGCGGTCGCCAAACTGCAGAACCTGTTATTTCCTTACAGAAAAGGAATTGTATATGGATATTCCGATGAAATCGCGAACTATTTCCAGGGGAACTTCGCCGGAGCTGTCCAGATGGTTGACGCGAAATCTATGGAACCGTAATTTTTCTACCATACCCATATACGGCTTCTCACAGGAGACACAGAGTAACAAAGAGGGATTGACATATGTCAATCCCTCTTTGATTCTATTCAAGTTACCACGAATTTCGCATTTTAGCGACCTACTGAATCTTCGGTGCACCTGCAAATGTTTTCTCATCCTGCAAGTATGTATATCCATCGCCAACGACATATTGAATCAGGCAACCAGAGTTATAATACTGCGCAAACAGCACCTTTCCTTCCCCACCATACACAACAATCACGCCCGGACAACCAAATTGTCCGTAGAACGAATCACAATTCATTCCAAGCGGCTCATCCTCGTCGCCCGTAAAATTCAGGAAACGATAGTCGCTTCCATTCTCCGCATTCAATTCTTCCAACACCTTTTGTGCAAAATAATACTCCAACGCATTTGCATCGGTAATGCCATTTGCACTTTTATTCTGTGCCCGGCTGATCATATAATTCGTGAGTACACCACATCGCTGTGCATTCCCTTCGTCATCCGTATATGTCTTATCCAGATTCATCTCATGATCTTCCGCATAACTGGAAACCATGCCTGTCTCAACCGCCGAGACAATTGTCCGAAGTTCCTCCATCGCATTTGATGCTCTGGCTTTCCTAATGTAACGAATAACCGTCAGACTGATTGCACCCGCGAGCACCGCCATGATTGCAATTGCAATAATCAATTCAACCAGTGTGAAACCTGCATTGTCTGAATTATTTCTCCATTTTTTCATACCCTTACCCCGCATATATCAAACTTTTCATAACTAAAGTCATCATATCATCATATGCACGGCAAGGCAAACGTATTTCCATAAAATGCTTGACGAATAATTACAATTCTCCGCCTATTACAATCCCTTTGGCATCTGTCCCATGTCCGATCTGCTTCGTGACCGCAATCGGCATTGTTTTTCTCACATACTTCTTCACAAGTTGCACAATATCCGGCATGCACTGCTTTGCTTCCATCTCCGCAAATGTTCCAAGCAGGATACCCGCGATCTGCTCAAATGCACCAATCTGCTGCAACTGGCTCAGATAGGTTTCCATTCGTGCTACTGTTCCGGACCGGCTCTCCAGAAGTAGAATCTTCCCATTCAGATCTGGCATATACGCCGTCCCAGACAGCTTTAAGAAACAACGGATATTTCCTCCGACAATGATTCCATGCATCTCCGTCCCCTGTACATAATGATAATCGATCCTGTACAACGCATCACCACCCTCACACAGGACATCTCGCACATCCGCCATCTGCTGCTTGCGCTCCTTATAGAGCACATTTCTTATCTGATACAACACCCCTGTCTGCCCGGTCTTCGCGTAGATTGCATTTAAAACCGTCGTCAGATCACTGTATCCCCAGAACTGCTTATCCATCTTTGCAATCACGCTATAATCCAGATACGGCAGGATTCCATTCGCGATATCTCCACCGGATATGTCGCAGATTGCGTCAATCGTATCATCCAAGTAAAAATCCATTACTGCCTTCGCACGTTCTTCTGCCGTTCCACTCGCCACACCATCACGCGCATACAGAAATGGGCTGATCACACTCTCAATCCCCATGTCTGCCAGTATCCGATGCAATTCTTCAATCTCACCTTCGTATGCCCGATTGAATCCATCTGAACAGCACACAATTCCGATTTTTCTCGTCATAATTATTCTCCATGAAAAAATAAACGGGCTGCCTTTCGACAACCCGTCTGGTTTTATATAGATTAAACTAACTCAAGAATAACCTTCATAGCACCGTCACCACGACGCTCGCCAATCTTAACGATACGTGTGTAACCACCCTTGCGGCTAGCATACTTTGCAGCATACTCGTCGAAGAGCTTAGCTGTAAGGTCTACCTTCTTTGTAGCAGCTTTCTTTCCTGCAGCATCTGTAGGAACCTCAACTACCGGGTAGAGAACCTTAAGCATCTGACGTCTAGCGTGCAGTCTGGAAGGCTGATCCTTCTTAACTGTCTTCTCAACTTCGTCGTACTGTGTAACCTTCTTACCATCTACAACTTCCTTGATACGCTTGCCATCTTTGTCCTTCTTAGCAACCTTAGCAGTTACCTTGATCTCATCGAAGTTATCCTTCTCCTTAACAGCAAGTGTGATAAGGTGCTCAGCGATCTTACGAACTTCCTTCGCTCTAGCCTCTGTTGTCTCAATCTTTCCATGATAGAGAAGCTGTGTTACCTGATTACGAAGTAATGCGATTCTCTGATCAGACTTTTTACCAAGTTTTCTATACATTGCCATTTTAATTTTCCTCCTTACCCTTTCGGGTCTTCACTTTGCTTACTAATCCTTCGGCTTAAGTGGATATTATTCATCACCAGTACGAAGCGACAAACCAAGTTCTTTTAATTTAGCATAAACTTCATCGAGAGACTTACGACCAAGGTTACGAACCTTCATCATATCGTCCGGAGTCTTATTTGTCAATTCTTCAACTGTATTAATACCTGCTCTCTTCAAGCAGTTATAAGAACGAACGGAAAGTTCCAGTTCGTCGATACTCATCTCAAGTACCTTTTCCTTCTGATCGTCTTCCTTCTCTACCATAACGTCAACAGACTTAGCATTCTCTGAAAGATCGATGAAGAGATTCAAATGCTCACTGAGCACCTTTGCTGCAAGGCTGACTGCCTCATCTGGTGCCAATGTACCATTTGTAAATACATCAAGTGTAAGCTTGTCATAATCTGTAACCTGTCCGACACGTGTGTTCTGAACTGTCAGATTTACACGCTCCACAGGTGTATAGATAGAATCAACAGCGATTGCATCAATAGATGAATCAAGACCTTTGTTCTTGTCAGATCCAACGTAACCTCTGCCGTTTGTGATCAGAAGCTCCATCTCCAACTTTGCTTCCGGACCGCTCAAATTTGCGATTACCAAATCCGGATTCAAAATCTCAAGATCTGCATCTACCTGAATATCACCAGCCGTCACAACCTTATCACCTGAAGCATCAATATATGCAACCTTAGGCTCATTTGTTGTAGAATTGTTCTTGATGCAGAGATCCTTGATATTCATCACGATCTCTGTCACATCTTCCTTTACACCTGGAAGAGATGAGAACTCATGCAGAACGCCCTTAATCTTAACCTGACTAACTGCAGTTCCCGGAAGAGATGATAACATAATTCTACGAAGAGAATTACCAAGTGTAATACCATAGCCTCTTTCCAATGGCTCTACTACAAACTTACCATATTTGTTATCGTCTGAAATCTCTGCGATTTCAATTCTAGGTTTTTCAAATTCAAACACTACTGACCCTCCTTCTGGATAACTGGTGTTACTTAGCTACAAACCCTTTACTTACGCGAATTACTTAGAGTACAACTCGACGATAAGTGTATCGTTTACAGGTACGTCAATCTGCTCTCTGAGTGGAAGCTCCTTAACAGTTCCTGTCAATGTCTCAACGTCTGACTCCATCCAAGCTGGAGTAACAACGCCTGCGTTTGCCTCTACGATATTCTTAAATCCCTGAAGAGACTTGCTCTTCTCTTTGATTTCAATCTTATCACCAGCACTGATTCTGTATGAAGGAATATTTACGCACTTGCCATTAACCAATACATGCTTGTGATCAACGATCTGTCTGGCCTCACGTCTTGTTCTTGCAAATCCCATACGGAAAACTACGTTATCCAGTCTGGACTCAAGAAGGATCATAAGGTTTGGTCCTGTAAGACCTGGCATACGCTCTGCCTTTACATACAAGTTACGGAAAGGCTTCTCAAGCATACCATAAATAAACTTAGCCTTCTGCTTCTCACGAAGCTGTAATCCGTACTCACTTACTTTTCTGTTTGCTCTAGTCAATTTTCTTCTTGACTTCTTATTTACACCGAGAACGACTGGATCCATATCTAAGGATCTACATCTCTTGAGAATAGGTGTTCTATCTACTGCCATTATCATGTACCTCCTTATTATTAGACTCTTCTTCTCTTTGGTGGACGACATCCGTTATGTGGAACTGGAGTTACGTCTCTGATACTTAATACTTCCAAACCGCAGGCTGCGAGTGCACGGATAGCTGCCTCTCTACCTGAACCTGGTCCCTTAACCATAACATCTACTGACTTCAATCCATAAGGAAGAGCTGCCTTTGTAGCTGTCTCTGCTGCCATCTGTGCAGCATATGGTGTAGACTTTCTGGAACCTCTGAATCCAAGTCCACCTGCACTTGCCCAAGATAATGCATTACCTTCGGCATCTGTCAATGTAACGATTGTATTGTTAAAAGATGACTGAATATGAGCCTGTCCACGATCAACATTCTTTCTAACACGCTTCTTAGCCACTTTCTTAGTAGTAACTTTCTTAGCCATTAACCTGAACCTCCATTACTTCTTCTTATTTGCTACTGTTTTCTTAGGACCCTTACGAGTTCTTGCATTTGTCTTTGTCTTCTGTCCACGAACAGGTAATCCTCTTCTGTGACGGATACCACGGTAGCAACCGATTTCCTGTAAACGCTTAATGTTAAGAGCTACTTCTCTACGCAGATCACCTTCTACGACCTGAGTTTCGTTGATAACTTCGCTGAGTCTCTTAACCTCATCGTCAGTCAGATCACGAACTCTAGTGTCCGGATTTACGTTTGCTTCTTTCAGAATTCTTGTAGCTGATGTTCTTCCTATACCATAGATATAGGTAAGTCCGATTTCGATTCGCTTTTCTCTTGGTAAATCAACACCTGAAATACGAGCCATTCTTGTTATACCTCCGTAAAATAACTTAATGAAACAATTTTTGACACATGCTATGTGTCCAGCCGCTTTTATCAACTCCAGCCAAGAGCTGATGTCCGTTGTCGTCCACCCGAATACCGGCGTGGCGTCAATCGAAGTTGGTATGTAATGTGGAATACCATTACACGCACAAATACAAGGCATAGTTATAGATGGGCTATCATCCTACATACCTTGTTCCAACTGTCCTGTCAGATTGTAAGACCTAATGTCTAACAATGACCCATGTTCTATCATAAATGGCATTTATGACATACGCGAACATGAATTAACCCTGACGCTGTTTGTGCTTTGGATTTTCGCAGATTATACGAATACTGCCTTTTCTTTTAATGACTTTGCACTTATCGCAAATTGGTTTAACTGATGCTCTAACCTTCATTAAAATACTCTCCTTTCCAAAAAGTCCGCTACGAAAACCTATGATACCATTTTCCATAGCGAAATGCAAGTGAAAATGTAAATTTATTTTGCTCTCCAGGTGATTCTTCCTTTTGTAAGATCATATGGAGATAAAACCACGGTTACTTTGTCGCCCGGAAGGATTTTAATGTAATTCATTCTGAGCTTTCCACTGATATGGGCAAGTACCTTCAACCCATTCTCTAATTCTACCTGAAACATTGCGTTTGGAAGCTTCTCCAATACGGTTCCTTCCATTTCGATTTCGTCTGCCTTTGGCATATCATATCCTCCTTAATTTATTGATCTATATTATAATTCCAATCCCTCTGCACGTGATAAGATCTCTGGATCTCCCTCAGTTATCAGTACTGTATTTTCATAATGTGCGGAACGTGAGCCATCCATGGTAACGACTGTCCAGTCATCATTCAGCCAGCCAACCTGATAGCTTCCAATGTTGATCATCGGTTCAATCGCTATGACCATCCCCGGTTTTAACTTCGGGCCTTTGAACAGCTTCGGGTAATTCGGCACATTTGGTTCCTCATGGAGATGTGCGCCGACACCGTGTCCAACCAGATCACGGACGGCAGAATACCCTCTTTTCGTAACATACCCAAAAACCGCTTTGGATATATCATTTATATGATTGCCCGCCCGGCACTGTGCAAGCCCTTCAAAAAAGCTTTGCTTCGTTACCTCGATCAATTGCTCCGATTCGGAATCGATCGTTCCGACACCATACGTTCTTGCAGCATCCGAGTGATATCCTTTGTATATAACTCCGGCATCGAGGCTTACGATATCGCCTTCCTGCAAAATCCGTTCTTTAGACGGTATGCCGTGTACAACCTCATCATTGACTGAGACACAGATGGACGCCGGATAGCCCTGATAATTCAGGAACGATGGTTCGCATCCGCAGCTTCGGATAAAATCCTCACCGCACTTGTCTATCTCATATGTGGATATGCCCGGTTTTATAATTTTCTTCAATTCCTCATGCGTTTTGGCGAGAATCTCTCCCGCCTTACGCATAAGCTCTATCTCATGTTCTGTTTTGATTATGATCGCCATTTTGAACTCCGATACAGGTATTAACCTAAAATAGCTACAATCGCATCAAATACGTCCTTCATATCCTTTGTTCCGTCTACCTCTGCGATGACGCCCTTCTTTGTATAGAAGTCGATCAGTGGCTGTGTCTGCTCATGGTAAACCTTCAAACGGTTCAGGACTGTCTCCGGCTTGTCGTCGTCACGAAGGATCAGGTCTGCACCACAAGTATCACACTTACCCTCAACCTTAGTTGGGTTGTATACGATATGATAGGTTGCACCACATCCTACACATGCGCGTCTGCCGGACATTCTATTTACAATGTTTTCATCTGGGACTTCCACGTTGACTGCATAGTCGATCTTCTCGCCATTTGCAGCAAGAGCAGTGTCAAGTGCCTCTGCCTGCGGAATGGTTCTTGGGAATCCGTCAAGGATGTAACCGTTCTTGCAGTCATCTGCCTTGAAACGATCCATGATCAGGTCTACAACCAGCTCATCTGGAACAAGTAATCCCTTGTCCATGTATTCCTTTGCCTTTGCGCCAAGCTCTGTACCGTTCTTGATATTGGCACGGAAGATATCTCCAGTCGAAATGTGTGGAATTCCGTACTTCTCAGCTAACATCTTTGCCTGCGTTCCCTTACCTGCACCAGGTGCGCCTAACATAATAATCTTCAAATTATTGTCCCTCCATACTTTTCTTTTCTATGCTTTTTGTTTCCGCAAAATTTATTTCCCTATAACTAGGAATAGGAATGTACCCATAGGATACACTCCTGCTTCCTTTTATTGACATTAATCATTCAAGAATCCTGAATAATTTCGTACAATCATCTTAGACTCGATCTGATCAATCGTCTCAAGAACTACACCTACGATAATGATGAGTGAGGTTCCGCCGAACGATACGTCCGCACCAAACATTCCGTTGAAGAAGATTGGGATGACCGCAACGATCAACAGACCAACCGCACCGATAAATACGATGTAATTCAGTATTTTATTTAAGTAATCCTGTGTCGGCTTACCAGGACGGATACCTGGAATAAATCCACCGCTCTTCTTTAAGTTGTTCGCTACTTCCATCGGGTTAAATGTTACCGATGTATAGAAATATGCGAAGAATACAACCAACAGGATGTATATAATCAGACCTACACTTGCCCATGGATATGCAGGGTTAAACCAGTAATTCGAATTCATACCTCTTAAAATCTTTGCCCATACACCGCTGGTGTTGATATTAAACAAATTCACAACAACCATTGGTACGGAAAGAATGGAAGAAGCGAAGATAACCGGGATAACGCTTGATGTGTTGACCTTCAGAGGAATATGACTCTGCTGTCCGCCCATCATTCTTCTTCCCTGTACCTTCTGTGCATGCTGTACCGGAATCTTTCTGACTCCGCCCTGTAACAAAACAACCAAAATTGTTGTTACAAGTATAACCGCCAGAATAATCGCACCTGCGATTACCTGATCTACAATATCCTGACCCTTCATGAACTTTGTATATAAGTCTGAAAAATCACTTGGCATTCTGGATACGATGTTTATCAACAGGATAATAGAAATACCGTTGCCAACACCTTTTTCCGTCACGCGCTCACCAAGCCACATAACAAAGGCACTACCTGTTGTCAATGTAATGATAACAAGCAGATATCCAAGTGGTCCGGTTACTGTCATATAATGTCCACGGTCGAAACCAATGACAAGTCCGAGACTCTCGATTACTGCTAAAAAGATTGTTACATATCTTGTGATAGCTGTAATCTTCTTTCTTCCGTCCTCACCATCCTTCTGCATCTCCTCCAATGCTGGAATCGCAATAGTAAGAAGCTGGATGATAATGGAAGAAGTAATATATGGTGTTACATTCAATGCAAAAATAGACATCTGCGTGAAGGAACCACCGGTGAACGAGCTCAGGAAGCTGTTTGCATCACCGAGCGCGCTCTCCAAATATTCCTTGATTGCGACTGTATTCAGTCCCGGTACCGGGATCAACGAACCAAAACGGATGACTATCAGGACAAAGAATGTAAAGAGTAATCCCATACGGATCTCTTTGACCTTAAAAGCGTCACGTAAGGTTTTGAACATACTAAATCACCTCTGCTTTTCCACCAAGAGCTTCGATCTTCTCTGCAGCGGCCTTACTGAATGCATTCGCCTTAACAGTAAGCTTTTTAGTCAACTCTCCATTTCCTAAAATCTTAACACCATCTCTAGGGTTCTTTACAACACCTGCCTCGATCAATGAAGCTACAGATACTTCTGCGCCATCTTCAAATCTCTCGAGAACTGAAAGGTTGATTGCAACGATTTCCTTATGATTTCTGCTTGTGAATCCTCTCTTAGGGATTCTTCTGTAAAGTGGCATCTGTCCACCTTCAAAGCCTGGTCTTGGAGCTCCAGAACGAGCCTTCTGACCCTTGTGGCCCTTACCGGCAGTCTTACCATTTCCTGAACCATGTCCACGGCCTCTTCTGAAGCTATCGCTTGATACAGCGCCTTCAGCTGGCTTTAAACTTGATAAATTCATGACTGTTCCTCCTTCTAACAAAATTAAGCTTCTTCTACTTTTACTAAGTGACGAACCTGCTGTACCATTCCCATTGTAGCATCATTGTTTGGAAGTTCAACAGTCTTATGCATCTTTGTAAGACCAAGTGCTTTCACAGTTGCTCTATGCTTAGGAATTGCACCAATTGGTGACTTTACTAATGTTACTTTTACCTTATCTGCCATCTCAAATTACCTCCTTAGTTAAGAATCTCGTCTAAAGACTTACCACGGAGTTTTGCAATCTCTTCTGGGGACTTAATTGCCTTAAGACCCTCGATTGTAGCAAGAACAACATTCTGCTTGTTGTTAGAGCCGAGAGACTTTGTACGGATGTTCTTGTATCCTGCAAGCTCCAATACCTTACGAGCAGGACCACCAGCGATGATACCAGTACCTTCTGGTGAAGACTTCAGCAGAACGCTTGCGCTGCCGAACTTACCTGTATAATCATATGGAATACTTCCATTCTCATTGATATCAACTTTTACAAGTTTCTTGATTGCATCCTCTTTTGCCTTGCGGATTGCCTCAGGGACCTCAGCTGCCTTACCTAAGCCGGCACCTACGTGTCCGTTCTTATCTCCGACAACTACAAGAGCAGCAAATCTCATGTTACGTCCACCTTTTACAACCTTGGTGACACGCTTAATGTTTACTACGCTATCTTCCAATTCTAAATTAGAAGCATCGATAATTTCACGTTTCATGTGTTGTTCTCCTCCCTATTAGAATTCAAGACCAGCTTCTCTAGCAGCATCTGCTAAAGCCTGAATCTTACCCTGATATATAAAACCGCCTCTGTCAAAGACTACTTCCTTGATGCCTGCGTCAAGTGCCTTCTGTGCAATTACCTTGCCAAGATAAGCAGCTGCTGCTACATCATTTGTCTTCTCTAACTGATCCTTTACGTCCTTCTGAACTGTTGAAGCTGACACTAAAGTGTTACCAACTGTATCGTCAATAATCTGAGCGTACATATGATTATTACTTCTGAATACAGCAAGTCTTGGTCTTTCAGCAGTGCCGCTAAAACGGTTACGAACTCTTAAATGCTTCTTAATACGAATAGCACTTCTTGATTCCTTTTTAATCATATCTTTTCACTCCCTTATTATTTCTTACCAGTCTTACCAACTTTACGTCTGATAACTTCATCAACGTACTTGATACCCTTGCCCTTATATGGTTCTGGGGCTCTCTTCTCACGGATTTCGGCAGCATACTGGCCAACCTTTTCCTTGTCGATACCGCTAACAGTGATCTTGTTACCATCAACAGTTGTTGTGATTCCATCTGGATCAACCATCTCAACTGGATGTGAGTAACCAAGTGCAAGGTTCAGCTTGTTACCCTGCTTAGCTGCTCTGTAACCAACACCATTAACTTCCAAAACCTTTGTATAACCCTCAGTTACACCGATTACCATGTTGTGAATGAGAGTTCTTGTAAGACCATGAAGTGAACGCATCTTCTTCAAGTCGTTTGGTCTGTTTACGAGGATCTCTTCGCCTTCCTGCTTGATCTCCATCTCTGCTGGAAGTACTCTCTCAAGAGTTCCCTTTGGTCCCTTTACAGTCACCTTATTATTTTCTGCTATCTCAACAGTTACGCCTGCCGGAATAGCGATAGGCATTCTTCCGATTCGTGACATTTCGCCTTGTCCTCCTTAATTATTCTCTTGTGGAAAATCCCGACTTACCATACGAAAGCCAGTACTTCTCCACCAACATTCTCTTTTCTAGCTTCCTTATCTGTTAATACACCCTTATTTGTAGAGATGATTGCTGTACCGAGGCCACCGAGTACCTTTGGAAGCTCATCCTTTGATGCATATACACGAAGACCAGGCTTAGAGATTCTCTTAAGACCTGTAAGGATCTTCTCGTTCTTGTTTGCACCATACTTAAGTGTAATCTTGATTGTCTTGAAGTTTCCTTCCTCAACAACGTCAACTGCCTTGACATAACCTTCCTTGAGGAGAATGTCTGCAATCGCCAGCTTCATCTTAGAAGCAGGTATATCTACTGTATCATGTTTTGCAGTATTTGCGTTACGGATTCTTGTAAGCATATCTGCAATTGGATCGCTCATTGACATAGCTTTGTTTCCTCCTTATTCTTCTTCACTCTTACCAGCTTGACTTCTTAACGCCTGGTATCTGTCCCTTGTATGCTAACTCACGGAAACATACTCTACAAATTCCATATTTTCTCAAAACTGAATGTGGACGACCACAAATCTTGCAACGAGTGTACTCTCTGGTAGAAAACTTCTGAGGACGCTGCTGCTTAACCTTCATAGATGTTTTAGCCATAGTTCATTTCCTCCTACTTCTTAAATGGCATACCGAACAAAGTCAATAACTCACGAGCTTCCTCATCTGTCTCAGCCGTGGTAACGAAGATGATATCCATACCTCTTACCTTATCAACCTTATCGTACTCGATTTCAGGGAAAATAAGCTGCTCCTTGATACCTAATGCGTAGTTACCTCTACCATCAAAAGCATCCGGATTTACACCTCTAAAGTCACGTACTCGTGGAAGTGCAAGGTTTACAAGTCTGTCTGTAAACTCATACATCTTCTCGCCACGAAGTGTTACCTTACATCCGATTGGCATACCTTCTCTTAACTTGAAGTTCGCTACGGACTTCTTAGCACGTGTTACAACTGCCTTCTGACCTGTGATTGTCTCAAGATCCTTGATTGCAGTATCTAAAACCTTTGCGTTTTCCTTTGCTTCTCCAACGCCCATGTTGATAACGATCTTATCAAGCTTTGGAATCTGCATTACATTCTTATATCCAAACTTCTTAACCATAGCATCTTTAATTTCGTTGCTATATAAATCTTTAAGTCTGCTCAAAATCTTCTGCCTCCTTCCCTATATTAATCGATAACTTCTGTCTTGCCATCGATCTTGGCTACTCTGACCTTATCCTTCTTCTCACCCTGGAAGCCAACGCGAACTGGCTTACCCTTGTAGAGATACATAACGTTTGAAAGGTCGATAGGAGCTTCCTTATCAATGATTCCGCCCTGCTGGTTCTGCATGCTTGGCTTGCTGTGCTTGTGAACGATGTTTACGCCCTCAACAAGAACCTTGTTGTTCTTAGCATCAACAGATAATACCTTACCTTCTTTGCCCTTATCCTTACCGGCAATGACCTGAACCATATCGTCTTTTTTAATCTTCATAGTTGCCATCGTCGCTACCTCCTATAATACTTCTGGTGCAAGAGACACGATCTTCATGAACTTCTTGTCTCTCAATTCTCTAGCGACAGGTCCAAAAATACGTGTTCCTCTTGGATTACCGTCATCCTTAATAATAACTGCTGCGTTCTCATCAAACTTGATGTAGGAACCGTCCTTACGACGAGCACCCTTCTTAGAACGTACAACTACGGCTTTCACAACATCACCTTTTTTTACAACTCCGCCTGGTGTTGCGTCTTTAACTGAGGCAACGATGACATCACCGATATTTGCATATCTTCTTGTAGAACCGCCTAATACACGAATGCAGAGGATTTCCTTAGCACCTGTGTTATCAGCAACTCTAAGTCTTGTTTCCTGCTGTACCATTTTGTCTGCGCCTCCTTACTTAGCCTTCTCGATAATCTCGACAAGTCTCCATCTCTTATCCTTTGACAAAGGTCTTGTCTCCATTACTCTTACTCTATCGCCAACTTTACACTCATTATTCTCATCATGTGCCTTGAGCTTGTAAGTTCTCTTTACAATCTTACCGTAAAGAGGATGCTTTACATTATCAACGATTGACACAACGATTGTCTTGTCCATCTTATCACTTGTAACTAAACCTACACGTGTTTTTCTCAGATTTCTGTCCACAATATGTTCCTCCTTTTACGATAATTATGCGTTCGCCTTCTGAGCGATCACTGTCTGAATTCTGGCAATGTTCTTACGAACAACCTTAATTCTGCTTGTATTCTCAAGCTGGTTAGTGGCGTTCTGGAATCTCAAGTTGAATAATTCCTTCTTAGCAGCTACTAACTCGCTCTGCAACTCTTCCAGAGACTTTGCGTTTAATTCGTTCTTATAATCCTTAAGCTTCACCGCCATTAACCTCCTTGTCTAAATCTGCTTTTGATACGATCTTACACTTTACAGGCAGCTTGTGTGTAGCGAGACGAAGGGCTTCCTTTGCTGTCTCTTCTGGCACACCAGCGATCTCAAACATAACTCTGCCTGGCTTAACAACTGCTACCCAGTACTCCAGAGCACCCTTACCAGAACCCATACGAGTTTCAGCAGGCTTTGCTGTTACCGGCTTGTCAGGGAAAATCTTGATCCAGACTTTACCATTACGCTTTACATATCTTGTCATAGCGATACGGGCAGCCTCGATCTGGTTGGATTTGATCCAAGCAGGCTCAAGAGCTACGATACCATATTCACCGTTTGTAATCTTATTTCCACGAAGCGCCTTACCAGCCATAGTGCCTCTGAACTGCTTACGACGCTTTACTCTCTTAGGCATTAACATTATTTATCGCTCCCTTCCTTGTTTCCTTTAGTAGGAAGTACTTCACCGTGGTAAACCCATACCTTAACACCAACTTTACCATAAGTTGTGTTTGCCTCAGCAAAACCATAATCGATGTTAGCACGAAGAGTCTGAAGAGGAATCTTACCCTCTGTATAGAACTCTGTTCTAGCCATATCTGCACCGCCAAGACGTCCTGAACAGCAAGCCTTGATACCAAGTGCGCCCATCTTCATTGTTCTGCTCATGCAAGACTTCATAGCACGTCTGAATGAGATACGGTTCTCAAGCTGCTGTGCAATGTTCTCTGCTACTAACTGTGCATCAAGATCCGGCTTCTTAATCTCCTTGATGTCGATGAAAAGCTTCTTAGAAGTAAGCTTCTGAAGCTTAGCCTTGATCTCGTTGATTCCAGCGCCGCCCTTACCGATTACTACACCAGGCTTAGCTGTATATAAGTTTACTCTTACCTTATCAGCTGTTCTCTCGATCTCGATCTTAGAGATGTTTGCTGAATAAAGCTCTTTCTTTAAAAACTCACGAATCTTATAGTCCTCAACAAGGTTGTCTGAGAATTCTCCGTCCTTGGTATCAGCATACCACTTTGAATCCCAATCCTTGATGATTCCGACTCTTAAACCATGTGGATTAACTTTCTGTCCCATTGCTTACCTCCTATCTTGCATCCAGCACAACAGTGATGTGGCTTGTTCTCTTCTCGATTCTGTAAGCTCTACCCTGTGCTCTCGGCTGAATTCTCTTCATTGTTGGTCCTTTGTTTGCATAACACTCAGCGATGTAAAGGTCTTCTACCTTCATACCGTTGTTGTTCTCTGCATTCGCAATAGCGGACTTCAATAACTTCTCAATTACCTTTGATGCATAACGATTGTTGTAAGCAAGAATACCAAGTGCTGAAGTTACATCCTTGCCTCTGATCGCATCTAATACGAAACATGCCTTTGTTACTGATACTCTAGCGTATGAAACAGTAGCCTTAGGTCTTGTATCCTTATTCTCATTTCTGAGTCTCTTAATCTGGGATCTATGTCCTTTTGCCATGAATGTGTCCTCCTTTCGACTTATCTCTTCTTACCCTTCTTCTCATCCTTGCCATGTCCTCTGTATGTTCTTGTTGCAACGAACTCACCGAGCTTATGGCCAACCATATCCTCAGTTACATATACAGGTACATGCTTTCTTCCATCATATACAGCGATTGTATGGCCAACGAATGATGGGAAGATTGTTGAACGACGTGACCATGTCTTAATGACGTCCTTCTTGTTGTCAGCGTTCATAGCATCTATCTTCTTTAACAAATAACCATCTGCAAATGGTCCTTTCTTTAATGAACGAGCCATAACTTACCTCCTTACTTAACGTTCTTACCGTCTCTTGTTCTTACAATGTACTTGTTAGACTGCTTGTTCTTCTTTCTGGTCTTAAGTCCCAGTGCCGGCTTACCCCAAGGAGTAGATGGGCCAGAACGACCGATCGGTGCTCTACCTTCACCACCACCATGTGGGTGATCGTTCGGGTTCATAACAGAACCACGTACTGTTGGGCGGACACCCATGTGACGCTTACGTCCTGCTTTACCGATGTTAACAAGTCCGTGCTCGATATTACCAACCTGACCGATTGTTGCACGGCAAACGATAGGAACCATTCTCATTTCGCCGGATGGAAGTCTGAGTGTTGCATACTTGCCTTCCTTTGCCATGAGCTGAGCGGAGTTACCTGCGGAACGTACAAACTGTGCGCCCTTTCCAGGATAAAGCTCAATGTTGTGAATCTCAGTACCAACTGGGATGTTCTCAAGTGGTAAGCAGTTACCAATCTTGATTTCTGCATTTGCACCATTCATAAGCTCGTCGCCAACCTTAAGTCCAACTGGAGCAATGATATATGCCTTCTCACCGTCTGCATAGTGAAGCAGTGCGATGTTTGCTGTTCTATTTGGATCGTACTCGATTGCAGCTACCTTAGCAGGGATATCATCTTTTCTTCTCTTGAAGTCGATGATTCTGTACTTCTGTCTGTTTCCGCCGCCGTGATGTCTTACTGTAATCTTACCCTGATTGTTACGTCCTGCAGTCTTATCCTTCTTTGCAAGAAGTGATTTCTCTGGAGCGCTCTTTGTGATCTCCACGAAATCAAGACCTGTCATATTCCTTCTGGAAGGTGTATATGGGTTATATGTCTTAATTCCCATTTTAGTTCTCCTTTCGAATCTCAATTTATTATCGTGCTTTTATTGCACATAGCTTTTAATCTTAAAGACCTTCGAACAATTCGATATCTGCACTCTCAGCTGTAAGCTGAACGATTGCCTTCTTAGTCTTTGCTGTCTTGCCGTAAGTCATACCACGTCTCTTAGTCTTACCATCCTGATTCAATGTGTTGACCTTAGCAACCTTTGCTCCCTCGAACATCTTCTCTACAGCTTCCTTAACCTGAGCCTTGGTAGCTTCTGGATGAACAAGGAAAGTGTACTTCTTCTCAGCCATAGCGTTCATACTCTTCTCTGTAAGAACGGGCTTAAGGATAACGTCATAATATTTGATATCTGCCATTATGCATACACCTCCTCGATTGCTGCTACTGCATCCTTTGTGATTACGAGTGAATCATACTTAAGAATGTCATATACGTTGATTGAGTTTGTCATAGTTGTCTTAACTGTTGGGATGTTTCTAGCTGAAAGAACAACCTTCTCATCCTTATCCTTTGTTACAACCAAAGCCTTAGGTGCTTTTAAGTTGTCAAGGATCTGAGCAAACTTAGATGTCTTGATCTCATCAAGCTTGAACTCATCAACTACGATAAGCTTAGAATCCTGAACCTTTGATGTGAGTGCAGACTTGATAGCGATCTGCTTCTCTCTCTTGTTCATCTTCATAGAGTAATCTCTTGGCTTTGGTGCAAATACAACACCACCGCCTGTCCACTGTGGAGATCTTGTAGAACCCTGTCTTGCATGACCTGTTCCCTTCTGTCTCCAAGGCTTTCTTCCGCCACCAGATACTTCAGAACGTGTCTTTGCGCTCTGTGTGCCCTGACGACCGTTTGCTAACTGGCTTACAACTGCCAGATGTACTAAATGCTCATTTATCTCAACACCGAATACGTTGTCGTTAAGCTCAAGCTTATCTACTTCTTTACCTTCGATGTTATAAACTGCTACTGTTGCCATCTAATGATCCTCCTTCCTGAAAGCCCGGCTTATTTGCCAGTCTTTACTGTTTCCTTAATCATTACTAATGATTTCTTTGGTCCAGGTACGGCACCCTTTACCAAAATTACGTTGTTCTCTACATCTATCTTAACAATCTCAAGGTTCTGTACTGTAACTCTTACATTACCCATATGTCCAGGCATCTTCTTACCCTTGAATACTCTACCTGGTGTAGTTGCAGAACCATTGGAACCTGCATGACGATGATACTTAGAACCATGAGCGGAAGGACCAGACTTCATACCGAATCTCTTGATACCGCCTGCGTATCCCTTACCCTTTGACTTTGCAGTAACATCAATCTTGTCACCCTCTGCAAAGATATCAGCCTTGATCTCATCACCTGCGTTGTAATCAGCTACGTTCTCAAGTCTGAACTCACGAACGAACTTCTTAGGTGTTGTGCCAGCCTTCTTGAAGTGGCCAACCTCTGCCTTACCAGCGCCATGTGGGTTTCTGATTACTTTCTTTCCAGAAACATCCTTTGTTGTTACTCTTTCTTTCTTTTCGCCGAAACCAACCTGTACTGCATCGTAACCGTCGTTATCAACTGTTTTTACCTGAGTTACAACACATGGTCCAGCCTGTAAAACTGTTACTGGTGTTAAAACACCGTCTTCGTTGAAGATTTGAGTCATTCCGACTTTTGTTGCTAAAATAGCCTTCTTCATGAAATTTTTCCTCCTAATTTTAATTCACAGCGGATTGCCGGAGCAATCATTCTAAATTCGCTTTCGCGTAATTAGGTACTGCAATAAACATTTTGATTGATGAATTACTTCATCTTTACATTAACATATACACCAGCTGAAACATCAAGCTTCTGAAGAGCATCGATTGTCTTCTGTGATGGTGTAAGTACATCAATGAGTCTCTTGTGAGTTCTCTGCTCGAACTGTTCTCTGGAATCCTTATACTTATGAACAGCTCTGAGGATTGTGATCTTCTCAACCTTTGTAGGCATTGGAACAGGACCTGAAACCTTTGCTCCTGTACTCTTGATCGTCTCGATGATCTGCTTTGCAGCCTGATCGATTAACTTGTGATCGTACGCCTTCAATGTGATTCTCATTACTTGACTTGCCATAAAAAAAGCCGCCTCCTTTTCGCACTTTTTGTAGTACGACAAGTGGTGACTGTACAACTTTCCCGTGTGTTTCTTATCTTATCTCACACCAAGGTGTTTCAGATATCTTCACACGTCATCTCTGGCATTGCCAGATGGTTATTGAGTACAGTGACTTGTCGCCAGTTATCGTTAATTGACATTCGCTCCACGAAAAACCTATGTCATGCATAGCAACCTTCGCTTCTACGCTATCAATGTCACAGCAAGGGTTATTATACTCAATACCATCTGTAAATGCAAGTATTTTTTTTATTTTTTTGTATTTTTTTCGATACGCTGGTATTGTCTGCCAGATTCCGTATCTTTTTGATATTTTTCTGTATTTCTTCTAATAATGTCTGTTATGAATACGGATTGTTGTCTGTATTCTGTCCCGGTGTATACGGAACACTTGGGGCACCATCCGGTGTCTGGTTGTAAGTCTGATTTGGTGCCTGGTTATATGCCTGTCCAGTGACTGGATTTACCACACCTGCATCATATGGCTGTCCGGTTACCGGATTCACATACGGATTGCCCGGCTGTCCCATCGCCGGTGTTGCATTTGTATAAGCAAGATTCTTCTCATTCTTAATCTGTTTGTTAATCTTTGCGAATGCAATTATACAGAGCACGCCGATTGCCAGAGCGCCAAGCACGATCATCCAGCCAAAAAATCTTGTCTGCGTAGCATCAACTGCAACCGTATAATAATCGCAGTAATCTGCAATGCCGGATGACGCCAGTGCATCTCTGTAATAGCCTTCGATTTCCGGATCCAGTGTACGGATCTGTCCTTCGATCGCGATTGCATCGCTGAAGTTTGCATTATCATCATTTGCAAGCTCGTCTAACTTCTTAATCGTTTTCTTGTTCTTCACGGTAAGTACGATAATCTTCGCATCCGTAATATCATCCATGTTATCATCACCAAGTACGATCGCGTAATGCTGTTCCTTGCCTGCCGGGATAATGCCATTGATGTAATGCTTTGTCTCTGCGAAGTTACCAAGTACAAGGTAACTGTCTGTTCTTACGTGATCGTCCTTCTGCGGGCGGACATTGGCTGCAATCTCATTCAAATCTTTTGCTTTGCCTCCAAGCAGATAATCCATGTCCCCGATGAAGCACATGATTGCCAGCAGCACGAAAATAATTCCGACGATCAGGCTGACGATTGCACCGCCTTTTTTGTTCTCTTTCTTTGGTTTCATAATTTTTCCTCCTCTTCCCTCTCTTCTACTTTAGTAGATTATATATAGAAGGAACGATGTGCATCTCCTCGCACATGCGTTCAACTTCCTGTAAACTGCGCTCCCGTTTTTCTTTCGGGATTGCAGATTTTACAGCACGTATCAACAGATTCTTCGGTGAATGTGCAAAATCCACAAACTCCAGAATCTGTGTCTTGTACCCACGGTACGTTAGCATATTGGCACGTATCGCATCCGTCGCAAGTGCCGCCATACGTTCTTTGATGATGCCATATTCCATCATCGGTGCCAGCAATTCGCTTTCGATCTGTCCGTTTACTTCATGCTGGCAGCACGGCACAGATAAAATATATTTTGCATTCCACTGTACAGCGTTGAACAACGCATAATCAGTCGCCGTATCGCACGCATGCAATGTCACAACCATGTCAACCGGCATTTTCGTCTTATAGCCGTTGATATCTCCAAGTTCAAAATGCAGATGGTCATAGCCGTACTTCTCCGCCGTCTCATTGCAGTGTTTTATCACATCCGCTTTCAGATCCAGTCCGATGATTTCCGCCTTTTTCTTTCGGATTTCTACTATATAATAATAGAGAACAAATGTCAGGTACGATTTGCCACATCCAAAGTCCAGAATGTGGATCTCATCCTTTGTTTCATTTTTCAGCACATCATCAACAAGTTCCACGAAACGATTGATCTGTTTGTACTTGTCATACATGGAACGGACAACCTTTCCCTCTTTCGTGAATATCCCCATATCCACAAGTGGCGGAACTGTCATGCCCTCCTGTAAAATATAATTCTTCTTCCGGTTGTGTTCGCCCCGGCGGCTGTTCATCTTATCTGCCAGGTCCGCTACATCGCTGCCGCTTGTCTTCGCCAGTTTTGATGTTCCCGACTGTTTTGCCGGAAGTCTGGTTGCGTTCGTCAGCAGTTTGCCTTTCTTCGTCATCTTAAAACTATATTCTTTTTCTTCTGTGAATATATTCATCTGGCACAGATGTTCCGGGAAATGCACAAGCAGCTTGTCTGCAAGTTCCTCTACATCAACATTTTCCTGAAAGACCTGCTTTTCCGTGTACGCCGCAATCTGGCAAAGTTCTTTCCCACGCACAGTCGTCCATGTGACTTCCACTTTTCGATATTGATATGTCTTATCCAGCCGGTTACTCACGATGATCCGCGTCATCTGCGGAAGCAGCCGCTCGATCTGTTCTTTTATTTTCTCCATAGCAAGCCTCTTTTTCCCATATATGGTTTTATTATATCCGACCACTCTACATGTTTCAACTGTATTTTTCTTTAAATACAAGAAAACGCGCCGGCTTGTGCCGACGCGTTTTGCGGGGGAGAAGAATTGGTTGATGAAACCAATGTATATTACTCAGCAGCTATAGCTGCTGTCTTGATAATGAATTTTGTCACACCGGCTGTGTTGTCTGACTTTCCACCGAAGCTGTCATACTCGGTTGCCGCTTCCATTGCTGCCTGCAGTCTCTCAACAGAATCCTTCACATCGCCGTTGTATGCGCTGATCATCTTCTTGATTGCCTCATTGTTCAAAGTTACAAGACTCTCATTCAAGGTACCTGCGCCATCTGCTACCTGTGATGCGCCATCTGCCAGTGTCACAGCACCATCCTTCAACTGTCCGGCACCACTTGCCAATGCATTTGCGCCACTCACCAACTGGCTGATACCATTCTTTAATGCTGGTATCGAGCCTGCCAGAGTTGACGTTCCCTGTGCCAGTGCATTTGCGCCGCTTACTAAGCTGTAACCATTTGCCTGTGTTGCTTCGATCTGGGATGCGATTGTTGCCTTTGCTGTCTCAGCGCCCTGTACGGCTGCCTGACCGGCTGCCTGCGAAGCTGCCTGTGTGGCTGCTGACTTACATGCATCTACAACGGACTGACCGATGGCTGCCTTGCCGCCTTCTGCAAGAGATGTGGTTGTTTGCTGCGCCATCTGCTTGAATGCGCCCTGTACACTTGCAGCAACTCCTGCTTGCAGTTCTGCATTCTGAAGCGCACCATTATATGCCTGATTAAACGCCGTCTGATAATCCAGATTATATGCCTGCATCAATTTTGGAGCATTCTCCGTAGCATATTCCATCGCCTTGGATGAAAGTGCTGCATTATAAAATGCTGTATATGCGTCAGAATTAATGTATGCCTGCGCAATCTGATCCGTTGCATTACTCATACTTGTTGTGTAATTATTTACTGCTGAATTATAAATATAATTGTATGTGTCCGTTCCTGCTGCGAACTGTGCTTCCACGCTTGCAGAAACCTGTGAAGCTGCCTGCTGTGCGACAGCTGCCTGCTCTTCTTCTGTCATCTTTGTGTTAACGGCTGTATCCAGTGTATTGACACCTGCTGCGATTGCCTGTGCACTCTGGTTGATTACGCTGACGCCATTTGAAAGATCTCCAGAGGAACTTGACAGGCTTTCCATACCTGCCTTCAGGCTTCCGGCACCGGATGTCAGATCACCCATCTTATCTGCCAATGTACCTGCGCCATCGGATACCTGTGTTGCTCCATCGGAAAGCTCACCAGAACCATCTGCTAACTGATCACCAGCACTGCTCAGGCTGTCTGTCAGCTTATCGAGGTCTGTCAGATCCACGCCGCCGGAGAAATTCATCTCAGAGCCATTGACAAGCAGTGTCACTGTCATATCCAGTGAGAAGTCTGTCACATCTGCACTCACCTCTACATATTCCGGAATCTCTGTATCCAGATCTGCGGCTGCATCCTTTACGCCATCATCCAGTCCAGGAATTGCATAACCGACAACGATATTGCTCTCGCCCTGTGCGAGGTATTTACCATTTGTAACCTGAATATTCTTGAAGTTGTCGCCAAGCACCATGCCGGATACTGCAACGAATGGTACGGAGATATCCTCGTCCTTGCCATTTACTTCCTTCGTTACTGTTTCGTTGCTTGTATAATCCAGACGAATCTTTACCTTACCACTCTTACCTGCCAGGTCTTCTGGAGAAATCTCATTTCCATCCAGATAATAAGTTGCCTTCACAGAGACCGGAAGCTCCTTATCTGTTGTTCCCTGATAGCTGATCTCATTTCCGGCAGCATCCCATGTGATCTTGTTGCCGTTCTGTGTAAATGTCTCGTCGCCCTTGACATTTACGATATCCTTCAGATCGGTTGTATCTTCAATCTTGTCACCCTTGTCACGGTTCTTCAATGTCTCATTGACTAAGATGTTATCAACATCGCCATTTGCCTTAGCAAATACATAAACGGTCTCGTCCTTGTCGACATCCTTCTCTGTCATATTTACATTTTCAGCGAGCGTATCTGCCAGTTCATCCGTATTCATGACTGTCGTTGCGTCGGTATCGCTTGCCTTATCATCTCCGGCAAGGTATTCCTTGTCATACTTTGTCACATCTGTACTGCCTGTGATTCCGGCTACGCAGGAAGCCACTGCCAGTGAAACAGCTCCGGCAGAACCTGCGATATACTTTGTCGTTTTCTTCCATTCTTTCTTATTTAAACGCTTCATAACGTATTCTCCTTTCGAAATGCTTTCCAACCTGATTACTGTTCGATCTGTTTTTCTTTGTTTCGGAAGCCTGCGCTTGTATGAATGATGACCTTATCGAAGATCATAAACATCGTTGGCAGCAACAGAATAACAACTACCATACTGATTAACGCACCACGTGCCATCAATGTACACAGAGAGCTGATCATATCAATGTTTGAATAAAGGCCAACACCGAATGTCGCTGCGAAGAAGCTCAACGCACTGACAACGATTGACTGTACAGAACCCTGCATTGCCTCGATCACTGCTTCCTTCTTCTCTGCGCCATGATATCTCGCACGTTTATATTTGTTCGTCATCAGGATCGCATAGTCAACGGTCGCACCAAGCTGTATCGTTCCGATTACGATTGACGCGATAAACGGAAGTGTCGTCTTGGTATACGTTGGAATACCCATGTTGATGAAAATCGCAAACTCAATGACGGAGACCAATATAATTGGAAGCGTAATAGACTTGAATACGATTGCGATAATAATGAAGATCACGCCGATGGATACCGCACTAACCATCTTGAAATCCTCATCGGTAATATCAATCAGATCCTTTGTACAAGGTGCTTCACCGATCAGCATACCAGTCTCATCATATTCCTTTACAATCTTCTTTAATGTATCACACTGTGCATTGACCTCATCCGAAGCAACTGCATATTCGGACATGATCAACATCATCTTATAGTCGCCACTCTCAAATACATCTACGATATCACTTGGAAGCATAGACTTTGGAATCGTCGTTCCGATCACGCTGTCCAGACTCAGTACCGCATTGACACCGTCGACCTGTTCCATCTCTTTTGTCATCTTCACAACATCTTTGCTTGAAGTATCCTTATTTAAAAGTACCATGTGAGTTGCACCCATGTGATACTGTTCTTCCAGCTTGTCGTTCGCTGTGATACTCTCCAAGCTCTTCGGCAGTGTACCTGCCAGATCATAATATACGGTATTATGTGTATATCCATAAATGGCTGGGCCAATCAGGATAAAGAACAGGATAATAAATATGTAGAAATGATTTACTACCCATTTCGATATTCTGGAGAGATCCGGCAAAATAACCTTATGCTTTGTCTTCTCGATTGCCTTGTCGAAGATCAAAACCATAGATGGCAATACGGTTACACAACAGATAACTCCAAATACAACACCCTTTGCCATAACCACACCAAGGTCCATACCAAGTGTGAAGCTCATGAAGCAAAGTGCGATAAATCCGGCTACGGTTGTGATGGAACTACCAACAACAGATGAAATCGTGTTGGAAATTGCATGTGCCATCGCACGGTTCTTATCACCCGGATATACCTGCTGCTTCTCTTCGTAGCTGTGCCACAGGAAGATCGAGTAATCCATCGTAACGCCTAACTGCAAAACCGCCGCCAGTGCCTGTGTCACGTAGGAGATTTCTCCCTTGATCACGTTCGTACCTAAGTTATAAACAATCGCCATACCTATACTCAACAGGAAGAAAACCGGGATGATAGCGGAATCCATCGCAAGCGCCAGAACGATCGTCGAAAGAATAACCGCGATCAATACATAGATCGGTGTTTCTTTGTTGGAGAGGTTCTTCGTATCTGTAACGACTGCAGACATACCTGAGAGGAAGCACTGCTTGTTCATAACCTTACGCAGGCTTTCGATCGCTTCCATTGTCTCATCTGCAGAAATGGAATTCGGATACAAGACAAACATGATTGTCGAATCTGCATCCTTATTTACAAATACATCCTTGATGCTGTCCGGAAGTAAATCGATCGGAACGGACAAGTCCATGAAGGAGTCATACCATAAAACATCCTTGACTCCCTCGACCTTGCACATTTCCTTACGCATAGCAGATATGTCTTTGTCTGACATACCTTCTACCACGCACACGGAAAATGCACCGGTACCAAATTCGTCCACCATGATCTCCTGACCTTTCATCGTCTCGATGTCGTCCGGAAGATAATTTAAAATGTCGTAGTTTACACGAGTGTGAAAATATCCAAATGCTGACGGAATCAAAAGCAGGACTGCTATCACCAGAATCAGTACTTTGTGTTTCACTACCCATTTACCAAAATGAATCACGAGTCATCCACCTTTCTTTCTTCTTTTTATTCTCTCATCTTCATTGCACCCCTATAATAAAAAAAGGATTGAATATATTGAATATTCAATCCAAGTTGTTTGTTTGTGTTTTCTATACATAAATCTAAATGTGTTTATTTTGCTATACATTCATAAATTTTATGTATAGACTATACTAACTCATTCAAGACATCCATCATCGAAGACTTTGTCAGATACTTGTAAACCTCTGACAGATCCTTCGGCGAGATCATATAATCACGTTTAATCCACGCAATCGCTACATAGCACATCGAGTTCGCGTAGTATTCTGCAATAATCTGACGATCAAGCCATGTGTATTTGTGGCTTTTGCCCTGTTTCTTCTGATCGATAATCTCTAACAGAAGCTTCGACACTTCGCTACGCGCAATACTCTCAAAAGAGTTCTGTCCATCGATACACACCGCCCGCTCATAAAAAGCGCGCTCATTCTGCATGCTTGAAAAAAGCAATGTCAAACCTTCCTGTATCATATCGTTTAACAGGAGCGGCTTGATTGGTTCGAGCAGATCATGCCGTACAATGTATTCAAGCAGTGCATATTTGTCTGCAAAATGATTGTAAAATGTCGGTCGGATCACACCTGCCTTGTCTGTGATATCCTTGATGGTGATCTTCTCCATCGGTGCCTTGCACAGAAGCTCCTTGAAGCTTGCTGCAAGCAGATCGTCGGTATTTCCTTTTTTTCCTCTTTGCTGCATAACGTTCCTTCTTTCTTCACAGCTACATCAACGGGGCTACTAACCGGAGCAGGCTCTGTCCGAACAATTTCAGGCGGCTCGTCTCCCGGATCTTCTCCTTTGTCACTTCATCACACTTCGCCAGTGTGTCCATATAATCTTCCTTGATCTCATAAATTGAGCTGCAATTAAACATCCATACACCACACTCAAAATGCAGATACAGACTCCGGTAATCGAAGTTGATCGTACCGACCGTTGCCACCTTATCGTCCACAACGACAGTCTTCGCATGGATAAAGCCCGGCGTATACTGGAAGATCCGCACTCCTGCTTCGATCAACTGGTAGTAATATGACTGGGTTACCAGATACACCAGCTTCTTATCCGGGATACCCGGCGTAATGATGCGCACATCAATTCCGCTTTTTGCCGCAAGTGTCAACGCTGTCACCATCTCATTATCAATAATCAGATACGGTGTTGTGATATAGACATAATGCTTTGCCTTGTTGATCATGTTCAGATAGATATTCTCTCCGACAATCTCATTATCCACCGGCGTGTCGCCATACGGCTGAATGTATCCATCCGAGAAGAATGCCATATCCTGATATTTCTCTGGTGAATACGACGAATAATCATCTTTCTCGCCGGTCAGCATCAACCATGTCTGCAAGAACATCAGCGTCAGGTTCCAGACAGCCTCGCCCTTCAGCATGATACCGGTATCCTTCCAATGTCCAAACCGTGATTTCTTGTTGATATATTCATCCGCCAGATTGATACCGCCGGTAAATCCGACATAACCATCAATGACCGTAATCTTCCGGTGGTCACGGTTGTTCTGTCTCAAGTTAAAGACTGGACCAATCGGGTTAAACGCTGCAACCTTGATTCCCTTCTCCTTCATATCCTTGATGAATCGGGAAGGAATCCACATAGAGCATCCAAAATCATCATAGATCAGACGCACATCCACGCCCTCTTTTGCTTTCCGCTCCATGATTTCCAAGATCGTATCCCACATCTCGCCCTGCTTGATGATAAAATACTCCATAAATATAAAATGATTTGCATTGTTTAATTCTTCCACAAGCTTCGCAAAATTATCCTCGCCAAGCGGGAAATAACGCACAGCGGTATTCTTATACACCGGATAACCTGCAGTCTTGGAAATATACGTCGACTGCACACTCGCACTCTGACTCAGCTTCCGGATCTCCCGCTGCCGGCTCTTATCACTCGGCATATACTGAAATGTATCGAGATGATTCTTCTGCGCATCCCGGATAAACTTCATACGGGTTCGGTTACCAGCAATCGCGATATACAGCACACCGCCTAAGATCGGCGTTACCATCATAAGCAGAATCCACGTCAGCTTATACGCGGGGTTTTCTGGCTTATTGACGATATATAGCACAACCGTCGCCGAAATCAAAATCGCCAGCGTTTTCCAGTAAAACATGTAGTTCTTGGCAATTCCATATAGAAATACCCAGAAAAGGATCTGCAGGATCAGGGTAAATACAACAATCGCGATCTTCGTGATATAAATGGATTTAGATTTGTTCTGTCGTCCATATCGCGGTTTGTCATGTTCATGTTCATGTCCGCTACACGTCGTTTCCTGAACCGTTTCCTGTTCTGTTTTCTCTTCCATTGTCTTCTCTGTCTCCTGCAATCTGTCTTTTCCTTCTTTCTCTCTATGTTGACAGTACATGTCAACGAATCGTTACAATGGTTGTTTACATCACATTCTAACTACTCTGCACTCCAGCGTCCTGACGCGCCACAAGGAAGGATCAGTCCTGTCTCTTTCACCGGAAGTCCAATCTCCTGCGACTCCACATGTCCGCCGAATTTCTTTCCTACCTCGGTAGAAATCATATAAGTAAGCACCGCCGGAGCCAGTCCGGTTGTATATGAATTCACTAAAAAGAATAACGGATTATCCGACAAAAGCTGACTTGCCAGTGCGATAAATGGATGGATTTTCTCCTCCAGCTTCCAGATCTCACCCTTTGGTCCTCTGCCATAAGATGGCGGGTCCATGATGATGCCGTCATAATGATTGCCACGGCGGATCTCCCGCTCCACGAACTTCACACAATCATCAACCAGCCAGCGGATTGGTGCATCTTCAAGTCCGGATGCCACCGCATTTTCCTTGCCCCATGTCACCATACCCTTTGATGCATCGACATGTGTGACCTTAGCGCCCGCCTTCGCTGCTGCCAGTGTCGCACCGCCGGTATAGGCAAACAGATTCAGCACCTTGATCTCACGGTTTGCATTTCGTATCTTCTCACTAAACCAGTCCCAGTTCACCGCCTGCTCTGGGAAAAGTCCAGTATGTTTGAAGGTAAATGGTTTCAAATGAAAGGTCAGATCTTTGTAATTGATGCTCCACTGCTTCGGCAGATCGAAGAATTCCCATTCTCCACCGCCCTTGTTACTGCGGTGATAATGTCCATTCAGCTTTTTCCATGCCGGGTTCTTTCTTGGAAGATCCCACAACACCTGCGGGTCCGGACGAAGCAAAATATAATCGCCCCATCGTTCCAGTTTTTCTCCCTTTGAACAATCTATAATCTCATATTCTTTCCACTGATCGGCTACCCACATATACTTTTAGTCCCTTTCGTCTATTTTCTTATACATTGCGTTCTAATTTTATACAAGCAATACTAACACACCCAACTTTCCAACGCAAGAATGAAAGTCCCGTTTTTGTCATGAAATACAGATAAAAAAAGACAGTTTGCACATTTTGTACATGCAAACTGTCGTAATTTTCTTACCAATCACGCTTCTCGATTGGAATATATTCTTTGTGATGACCAACGAATTTGTACGCTGGACGGATAATCTTGCCCTTATTTACCAACTCCTCGATCCGGTGTGCAGACCAGCCAGAGATACGGGAGATTGCAAAGATCGGTGTAAAGATCTCGATTGGCAGCTTCAACATTGTATAAACAAATCCGCTGTAGAAATCAACATTCGCGCAAACCGTCTTGAATGTACGGCGATGCTCGCTGATCAGCTTCGCTGCGATACGCTCAACTCTGTCATACAGTGCAAACTCATCCTGCAAGCCTTTCTCCTCGGAAAGCTTCTTCGCATACTTCTTCAGGATTACCGCTCTTGGATCGGACTCACTATAAACCGCGTGTCCCATACCATAGATCAGTCCAGAATGGTCGAAGCCCTTCTTGTCAAGGAGTCCCTGCAGATACTCGGAAATCTCATCCTCGTTCTCCCAATCCTTGACATGCATCTTCATATCATCGAACATCTGCTGTACCTTGATGTTCGCGCCACCATGCTTCGGTCCCTTCAGAGAACCAAGGGAAGCAGCGACGGTCGAATACGTATCAGTTCCTGTCGATGTCAATACATGTGTCGTAAAGGTTGAGTTGTTACCACCACCATGCTCCGCATGGATAACCAGACAGACATCCAGAACCTTTGCTTCCAGTGCGGTGTATTTACCATCGGTACGAAGCAGACGCAGGATGTTCTCTGCGGTTGAAAGCTCCTTCTTCGGTCTGTGAATAACCAAACTCTTATCGAGATAATAGTGTCTGTATGCCTGATAACCGTACGACGCCATAACCGGGAACTGTGCGATGAGCTGCAGACACTGCATCAGTACATTTTTGATATCCAGATTGTTCGGATCTGGATCGTACGTATATAAAGTCAGAACACATTTCTGCAGGACGTTCATCATGTCACGGCTCGGTGCCTTCATGATAACGTCACGGTTGAAGCTCTCTGGCAGCTGGCGAAGCTCACCAAGCACCTCCTTGAAACAGTCAAGCTGTTCCTGACTTGGCAGATCACCAAACAAAAGCAGATATGTCGTCTCTTCAAAACCATACTGGCTGTTGCGGAAGCCCTGTACGAGCTGCTGTACTTCATATCCTTGGAAATAAAGTTCTCCAGGAATTGGCACACGGTGTCCATCCACAACGCTAAATCCCATAACGTCGGACACTTCTGTAAGTCCGGTCAGTACGCCTCGTCCGTTGGAGTCTCGAAGTCCCCGCTTTACGTTGTACTCTTCGTAGAGATTTAAGTCAATCTTTCCGGAGTCATTACAAAAACGTACATATTCATCTAGTATCTGGTCAAATTTCAAATCTGACATAACCTCAACTCCTATCTTATTCGATCTCTTTGCTCATAGTAAAAGTGTAGTCTGTTATCTTTCCTGTATCCGGATCCGCATAAGCACTTATGCTGATATAATGATCGCCCTCATAGTAATATACATAGTAGGAAATGAAATATGTATATTCGTCCTTAGAGAAATCATCGCCCAGATCGCCATACACCGACTCAATCTTACTTCCATCATCGCCCATCGAAATACCGCCTGGGAACGTGATGTTACTTGTATAATAATCCGCTTCTACTCCGATTTCAGAGATATATCCATACTTTGGCAGAATGGCATTGCCGGTGAAGTTCTCCAGCTTGATGCTGAGCTTCTCGCCGTTTTTCTCCATGTAAGTGCTCTCGTAGTTCTTACCACCGATATAGTCGGAAACGGAAGTATCCAGTGTCCATCCGTCTTTCTCCAGTTCCGTAAATGGAACCGGAAGTACATAATTTTTGTCTCCAATTGTAATAATACCATCAAATCGGTCAGCACTTGCACCACCCGGTGCCACATACTGATCGTTGATTGCCGGTGCATCCATACTCAGATCTGCAACCGAAGTTGCGCCCTCTGGCATTTTGGAATTGATCAACCGGATGGAGATCAGATTTTTCTCCGGTGTCACATCAAAATCCATACCATCTTTCTCGTCATCTCCTGCATAATCAATGGATACATAAGTTCCGCTTCCATCAGAATACTCATTTTCACTCCGGTATTCCGGTGCACCATATGCAGTCTTGATATCACTCTCTGTCGATTCAAACAGCTTGATTCCATTTGCTAACTCGATTGTAAAGTCATCTTTATATTTTCCGGATTTGGAGCTAAATGAGAATCCAACAACATAACAGTCATTGATCTCCGCCTCATTGACACCCGGATTGGCTACGATCACCGTCAACTGTGCACGATCCGTATAACTTGTGATATAATCCCAGTCACCCGATGCCACCTTCACAGTCGCGCTGTCTGTCTGCCAGCCCTTTGATTTCCACTCTGAATATGGAAGTGGAAACTGGTAGATCGTACCATCGATGTTCGCAGTATAATCTCTCCATGAATCAGACAGTTCCGTCGGCCATACATAGTCGCCTACACCACTTACATCTGTCTCCGTCGTCGCTTCCGTTGTGTTCTCTGTCGTCGCATCTGTCGCACTGGCTGCTTCTGTTGTCTCAGCCGGCTGTTCTGTCGTCGTTGCATCGTTATCTTTTTTCTTTCCTCCGCCTAGGATCAGAACCAACCCTACAATCAGTGCCACAACTGCTGCCGCAATCCCTGCGATCAACCCAATCTTCTTTTTATTTTTTCCAGATGCGGTATCGTTCTGTCCCGGTGCCAGATGCATCGACTGCATCGATGCAGACATCGAACTGTTTCCGTTTCCAGATGCGGTATATGGATTTGCCTGCGGCATTGCATTGCCCGCTGTAACCGGTCCACTTCCATACAGATCTGTGAGCAACTGTCCAATATCCTGATAACGTTCCGGTGCCTTTACCGCAAGTCCTTTTCGAAGCACTGCCTCTGTCCGCTCCGATACGGAGATGCCTTTCTTCGAAGGATCTACATAAGTGTCCTCCTCCATACGTTCCACGCCGTTTGGTGGAACCTCACCGGTGAGCATCTTATACATCGTCGCACAGAGACTGTAGATATCCGTCCAAGGTCCCTGTTTTCCCTTCGCATAATACTGCTCTGGTGGTGCGTAACCATGCTTTAAAATCACAGTATAGGTCTTGTCAGTCTCTGCGGACTGTCCGCGTACCGAACCAAAATCAATCAGCTTGATCTTGCCTTCGTTATCAACCATGATATTATCCGGGCTGATATCCCGGTGTACCAATCCATTTTTATGTACTTCATACAGAGATTCAAATACCGGTTTCATCAAAGCAAGTACGGTCGCTTCATCCAGCTTTCCGCCCATGCCCTTCAGATAATGCTTCAGATCCACACCATTGATATATTCCATAACGATATATCCGGTGCCATTTTCATAGAAGAAATCCTTCACGGATACGATACCCTGTAACTGATAGAACTTCGAGAGATTCCGTGCCTCTTCTACATATCGTTTTAAACCCTTGTCATATATTTCTTTCTTACTATCCAGTGTTGATACGATCGTTGTCGTCATCGCATCTCTCTGTGCAAAGCTTTCCGGATAATACTCTTTAATCGCGATATACGTCTGCAGATTCAAATCCCAGCCAATGTATGTAATTCCAAAACCGCCCATGCCAATCACACGGCCGATCATATATTTCCCCTGTAAAACTGTAAACGGACGCAAGCAGTTTGGCTTTTCTTCATAGCCGCTCACATCGAACCCGCAATATGGACAGACATCTTCTCCCTGTCCAAGGGCTTGCATACAATTCGGGCACTTATCATATCTATTCTGCATCGTATCCCTCTCCCTAATCTCTGTTAATCTGTGTCATTTTTTACACATATGTTAGAATTATACCAAAAATACTACTTTCCTACAAGTTTTTTCAGATTTCTATGATGTATTTTTCAAACGCATTGACAACTTTTGTATTCTTATATTCTGAAATCCGTTTGAAATCTCTTCCATAATTGATATGCACGTGTCCATGTGCAAACAACAGTGGCTCATACTCATCCAAAATCTGATAAAACGCCTGAAAGCCAGTGTGTGGCAGATCCGTACTGTCATTCAGTTCAAATGCCGGCGAATGTGTGATCAGAATATCCAGACCACCAGCCTTCTTGATCTTCCTTCGCAACTTGCGCACACGTTTCTTCATTTCATCCTCGGTGAACTGATACATCCCGAAATTATAGCACATACTGCCACCAAGCCCCGCAATCCGGACACCATTGTACACATATACATCATCATCAATACAGATACACCCATCCGGCGGTGTCTCATCATAACAGGCATCATGGTTGCCATGCACATACAGAATCGGCACCTTCGCAAATGTCGCTATAAAAGACAGGAACTGCGGAGCCAGATCTCCACAGGAAATGATCAGATCTATCCCCTCTAATTTACTTTTTTCAAAATAATCCCAATAATACCTGGACTCTTCGTCTGCAAGTAACAAAATCTTCATTTATCTTAGTCCTCGTCCTTTACCTCTTTTTGTTCGGCATCTGCTTTCGCCTCATCCTTGACACCCTTCTGCTCGACAATGGATTTCGCCTCATCCTTCATATCCTCGACATCTGGAATCTCGCCCTCTACGTTATCCACCAGCCAGTTCATCAACATGATCTCCTCCGGCGTCATAATTTCCTCATCTTCATTTTTTATCGTGTTGTTCTGTGCACGGAGCACACCATAAAACGGATGGAAGCTATTCTCGCGGATCAGTTTGCCGATGATTCCGACTAACTGTTTCGTGCCTTCAGGCACCTTGTTTGAACAGATGATATCAACAACTTCTGCGGAAAGCCCCCACCAGTAGTTGATTGCCTTTGTTTTCACAGCATCATCCTGCTTGATTGCGCCATTTACCACGCTTTCAATCAATTTCGCATAAAATTCGCCCCACTGATATAGCGGAAATGCCAGGTTCACTGTTTCCTCCCCTTCCAGCTTATACAATCCATACCGGCGGTTATGCGAATTCGGCTTTATCATAACCTGATCGGAGATGTATTCGATTCCGTTCTCCTCGAATTCACGCAGTACATTTTCACGCGTATTTCCTTTCACTGTCGTCCATTCGAGATAGACCTTTGCATAAGGGTTCACCATGCGCGCACCGAGTGCAAACGCATTGATATTCGCAGTCATACCGACAATCGGATAATCCGCCACATAACCAATCTTTCCACTTTTTGACATTGCACCTGCGATCATGCCGGCAAGGAATTTCACCTCGTAAAGTCTGGCATAATATGTGCTGATAACCTTATGCGATGTATTCAGTGAGCAGTTCATAATCGTGACTTCCGGGTGATTGACTGCAACCTTCACGCTCGCGCTGATGAGCTGTGGCGTCGTCGTGAAAATAATCGACACCCCCATCGTGATCAGATCTTCCATCGCAGAGATTGCTTCCTCCTCAGATTCGATATTATGCACTTTCAATGTCTTGATCGTATCCGGATAATGTTCATCTAAGTATAATCGCCCAAGCTCATGTCCATACAGCCACTCAGATTCCTGCGGGTCCTTGTTGAACACGAACGCTACCATCACCTTCTTCGGTGTCGAGCTTCGGAAATAATCCATCAGCTTCTTACGTCCAAGCTTCGTCGGCTCCATATGAAGCTCCACTTCCCTGCCTTTAGACTCGATCAGAAACTCATCCCACAGAAGCTTGATCTTCTCCTTCATCTCCGCTTCGGTCATCTTCTTCACTGCTTCATATCCGTAGATGTCAATAAAAATCAGCAATGTGTCGCTGTTGGTCAGCGGCAGCTTATCGCCGCCAAGTGCCTTGAATGACACACAGAACCGATGGTTCGCAGAGCCAAAATCAAGCTTCTGCTCATCTGTCCATTCCGCATCAGGATCTGGACTCGTCAGCTCCAACAGACGGCGGAAACATCCTTCCTGTGAAAACCAGATATAGTTGATCTCTGTCAGCTTGTAAAAATCCATGAATTCATAATAGATCTTCACCTGCAGATCATCCGTTTTCTTCGGAATCTTCCGTGTCACCTGTGCCGGGATTGTAACCGCATCAAAATATTTCATCACGGATACACGCTTATTTCCCTCTACGACATAGAATTTATTCATATATTCGTAAACCTTGATCGGATCACGAATTCCCTCTTCGATCTGGCTGTCACACAGTGCCGACCATTTGGCACCAAATTCTGTCTTATAATCAAGCAGTGGCATGAAGTTGTTCGCAAATGCGTATGTTCTTCCGACATTGCTCGTTCCAACGATACGATCCAGTGGAATCTGTACGATGCCAAGCGGCATCTCGCCCACGATATCCACGCCCTCTAATATTTCATCCAAAACTGGAAGGTATTCATTCTCGCCCTTGGAAACCGCATTTTTAAATGCTTTCAGTCCTAATTTCTGTGCTTTTTCGTATTCTACATATGACATAATCGATTCACCTCGTCTCTCATATTGCAACGTAATTGTTTTCGTCTCTTAAGTCTTTGTTTGCATACTTAGTAATTATTATATGCGGTTTCTGCATATTATTCAAGGGATTTTCCCCTGACAGCGGGGGATTTGTGGTGGATACGGACGCTTTCTATGGCGGTGATGGTTCTGTTCCGGGACCGCTTCCGCTTAGTTGCTCCGAGTAGCGGTACTAAATTCGCGCACGCGCTCATTAAGTACCGACTGTCGCAAATGTCCCTGCACAGAATCCATCATCCCCCACAGAAAGCTATGCATGATCCGCGAAAAGCCCCGCTGTCCTCGCCACGCCCGAAGCCAACTAGGGCTTTGTGGCTGGTTTTCCAGCTTTTCGCCCAACTCGCTTGCTTCCCAATAGCTTCCGGTTGGGGGATTCTTCCGGTTTTACGACTTTTCACCCAACCCACTTGCTTCCCTTTAGCTTCCGGTTGGGGGATTTTCCCGGTTTTCCAACTTTTCCCCCAACCCGCTTGCTTCCCTGTGGCTTCCGGTTGGGGGATTTTCCTGGTTTCCCAGCTTTTCCCCCAACCCGCTTGCTTCTCTTAATAGCAAAAACGCCCGGTTTGCAACCGGGCGTTTCCAAACATATATTAGTAATTATAGCAATTCAACTCTTTCACTTCTTGTTTACCCGTGTCCGTATAGTTCAGCTCCAGAGCTACCTGTGCATCATCACAGCTTACACCATTCATGATCTGGAGTATTAACAAAGCGGCTATATCCTGTGACAACAGTACCCTCTCTTGTAAATCCTTCTCCTGCCCCGACACAACCAGTCTTGTAAAATCCTTGCTATACGCCACAGACAGATCCGCGGTTCCCATAAGATTGACAGAGGGATTCATGTTTAAAACATCAACCATACTTTTCTTTGCATTTTCCAACTGTGCATCCGCATATTAAACTTCAATCCTGCTCTCCGAATTGATTCTTGCACTTTCGCACTCGCCATTTTCTTCCCACATGCACCTACCATAAGAGCAGTTCAACCATAAGAATCAGAAACACCATCTTTCTCTTTTTCATTGTATTATAGAATTTCTTCAATTTACACCCCTCTTATAATCGCTCATTTAAACTTATTTCAATCCCATTCTATTGTTCTGATTCCATTCTAATTTAACACCAGCGATTCCATATCACTTACAAACCCATCCATGTCTCCGGTACTATTTTCTGACCTGTAAGAAATTCCATAGCACGTATCATCTGACATTTTTATAATAATCGAACAGCCTGCTTGTATTCCCGTGATATCTGAGTCCTCATCTACGTTCTCTGCTTCCCAACTACAGATATTTCGATTATTCATGCTATTGATGATTGCGTCCTTCGTCGCGTCGTCCGCAGCTCCCACAATATCGTCGGCAGATAGGTTTTCGATGTTTCCATTTGTAGTGAATACTTTACCAAGCTTCAAATCAATCACGGTTGTCTGGCATGTTTCTCCTTCTACATGTTCCACAATGACCGTCTCTACCTGATCCTGATATTCTGGCAGGAATTTGTTCGTCGTAATCTTCAGTGCAGCATAATCGGGAATTTCTGTTCTATCTTGTAACTCCTTATAATCATTAAGCAGAAATCTCGGATCTCCCTCGCCGATATTCTCGTAGGTCAATCCGTAATAGCTGACAAATGCGTCGAAATCAACGCCATCAAATTCCGATTCGTCGATGTTGAATTCCTCACATACATATTCCAGTGTTAGCTTCTCATCCTTCGCCTGCGCTTGTCCATGTTCTGTCGTAACATTATCCTGATCTTTCTGACCGGCTTCTGTTGTAATATTTTCCTGTTCCTTCTGATTATCCCGCTTGTCTGACCCACACCCTGCGAGGGCAAGCATCAAAGCTACCATGATTGCAAAATAATATTTTCTTCTCATCCCTTGCTCCTATCTGAGATCCCGCTTTATTCTCAATTCTAAGCAACCCCATACGTTCTACCATTCCTTGCACCCTTAGAATGACTGTTTCTAGTTTAATTTAAAATATCTTCGTAATATCCTGATGCCGATTCATCACCCGGTAAATCTCTACATACTCATCTCTAATCTTATACAACACTACATAATTCCCGCAAATCACATACTTATAATCCGTCCGGAAGCTGACTCTCTTGGCAAGATCCGCCCCCATATATGGAAATTGCTGTATATTCTCAAATCGGGCATATATCTCCTGAATGGTTTTTACTGCCATTTCTTCATTGTCTTCGGCAATATACTCTTTAATATTCTTTAAGTCCTCTGCCACAATAGGGTTAATCCGTAATTTCATCATAAGCTATACCTCTACAGATTTCTTAAGTTCATCCAAGCTCATCCAGGCACTTTCATCCTTAACTCTTTCTTCTGCCTCCTGCAACTTCATAAGCAGTTTCTTTTCCGCCTTTTCACGTTCATAATCTTCCATATCCATAACCACAAACCTGCCTCTGCCATTTTTGGTCAAAAACACAGGTTCTCCAACTTGGCAATTTTTTAACACTTCATTATAATTTCTTAAATCTGACACAGGTAATATATTCGGCATAAAATCAACTTCCTTTCTTAAATATAGTTTCTTTATTTATATATTATACAAAACCGAGCTGTAAAATTCAACGTAGAATTTTACAGCTCAAATAGTGCAAATTTTCTTATATTCATGAATATTCTGACAATCACATGTCTTATACATACAAAAAGAAAAGTCCTATAAACACTTGGTTTACAGGACTTAACCTTATCCTTTATTATCTTGAAAACTCGTAATTAGCAAACACCCTGTGCAAGCATAGCGTTTACAACCTTCTCGAAACCAGCGATGTTAGCACCGGCTACATAGTCAGCGTTTCCGCCAACTGTTGCATTGTATCTCTTAGCAGCATCAGAAATGTTAGCGTAGATTGTCTCCATGATTCCCTTAAGCTTTCCATCAACTTCCTCGAATGTCCAAGAAAGTCTCTCAGAGTTCTGGCTCATCTCAAGTGCAGAAGTAGCAACACCACCTGCATTTGCAGCCTTACCACCTACGAAGAGAACACCATTCTCCTGAAGGTACTTTGTAGCTTCCAATGTTGTAGGCATGTTAGCACCCTCTGTTACAGAGATAACGCCGTTTGCTACAAGCATCTTAGCATCGTCAAGGTTCAACTCGTTCTGAGTTGCACATGGAAGAGCAAGGTCACACTTGACAGACCATACACCATGATCATCTGCGTTCTTCTTCTCATGATACTGAGCAGATGGACGAGCTGCAGCGTACTCTGTAAGACGTGCTCTCTTAACTTCCTTAACCTCCTTCAGAAGGTCAACGTCGATTCCTTCTGGATCGTAGATCCAACCTGTAGAATCAGAACATGTTACACACTTAGCACCAAGCTGATGTGCCTTCTGGATTGCGTAGATTGCTACGTTACCAGCACCAGATACTGCACAAGTCTTGCCAGCGATATCGATATCGTGATCCTTCAGAAGTGCATTTGTAAGGTATAACAAACCATATCCTGTAGCTTCTGTACGAGCAAGTGAACCACCATATGTAAGTCCCTTACCTGTAAGAACGCCTTCGAACATTCCACGGATTCTCTTGTACTGACCGAACATGAAGCCGATCTCTCTTGCGCCTGTTCCGATGTCACCAGCAGGTACATCAACATCAGCGCCGATATATTTGCAAAGCTCTGTCATAAAGCTCTGGCAGAATGCCATGATCTCACGGTCTGACTTGCCCTTTGGATCAAAGTCAGAACCACCCTTACCACCACCGATTGGAAGTGTTGTAAGTGAGTTCTTGAATACCTGCTCAAAACCTAAGAACTTGATGATACCAAGGTTTACTGATGGGTGAAGTCTTAAACCACCCTTGTAAGGTCCGATTGCATTGTTGAACTGTACACGGAAACCTCTATTTACCTGAACCTGACCGTTGTCATCTACCCATGGAACACGGAACATGAGCTGTCTGTCTGGCTCTGTAATTCTCTCAAGAATTGCATTCTTCTTGTATAATTCCTCGTTCGCATCGATACATGGTCTAAGAGACTCAAGTACTTCTGTTACTGCCTGTAAAAATTCTGGCTGATCTGCATTTTTCTTTCGTACTACCTCGAGTACCTCGTCAACATATGACATAGTAAATTTCCCCCTAGGAATTAAATATTTCGGTTTTTTTCAACCGATAGGCACATTATAATACTAAAACAAAGGATTGTAAAGAAAAAACTTTAGATTCTTTCGTGAAATTTTTTTTCACTTAAAAATCCTTTGTCTATTTGCCTATTTATCGGTTTTCTCAGATTCCGGATTTTCTGATGCCTTGGCATGAGACTCGAAATCTCTGCCATCCACCTTCCAGTACCGGCATCTGTGCTTCACGCATGTTGAGAATACAATCTGTGTCTTTGTCTTACCAAACTTCTGCAACTCGCCTACGAAATGATCCAGCTCGGTTGTTGTTGGGAAACGGACCTCGATCAGCATAGAGAAATCGCCTGTCACGCAGTTACATTCTACGACATTCAATACGCCGTCAATGTACTCGTTGAACTCTTCACGCTGCTCCGGCTGTACCTCCAGATTGATAAATGCTTTGATATAATGTCCCATGGCTTCTGGGTTCAGTCTCGTTGTAAATCCTTCCAGCACGCCCTCCTGCAACATACGGTCAATACGTGCGCCAACGGCTGTCGGAGACAGAAATACCTGCTCTGCAATTTCCTTCAAAGATGCTCTTGCATTTCCCTGCAGGATATCTAAGATCTTACCGTCAATCTTATCCAGTCGATAATATACCAACTCTCTTTTTTCCATTTTTGTAATCCTCCTAATTCAGGCACGCAGAATTTCCTCTGACCGCCATATGCTGTACATTATACCACTTATTTCGCAACTTGAGAATCCTTTGTGAAATATTATTTTTGATTTTAATTGTCAAGTGTTACACTTTTTTCGTGTAGGCGAGACAAATCCATCCAGCACCACTTTTCAGTTTTCCCCATTTCTACCCGGATACTGTCTTTTCAGCCACGATCGTGTACACGCCCTTGTCACGGATTACCCCGGTTACTGTATGTGCGACTCCCGCATCCTTGCGGATATTCAAGCCGTTCGCCGTTACCTTCACCTTATAGCCGCTTGTGTTTCCAGTAGTCGGTGCAGGTGTCTTCGTTCCAGATGCACCATTTGGTTTGCTTGTTGTGTCTGTCTTCCCAGCCGTATCCGCAATTCCGAGTGTTGCAAGGATTCCACGGGCATACGCCTCACCAAATGCGCGGCATTCTGCATCGGTATCTGCCTGCGCCGCATCCGCTTTGTTATCTACAAATACACCCTCGCAGATGACCGCCGGACATATCGTACTCCGGATAAATCCGAAATAGTCGCGTCCATAAGAATTCTTCTTCGTCTTCAAGCCCCGACTGTTCTGCCCGATCTTCACAACTTCTTTCTCAATGTTCTGTGCAAGTTCCTTTCCTTTGCCGCCTACAACGCTGTGGAAGACCTCGAATCCGTCTCCGCCGCCGGCATTGTTGTGAATATCCAAAGCGAAATCAGGTGCAAATGCATTACAGCGGTCGATCTTCGACACCAGCCGGTCGGTCGCATCCCCTGTTCGTGAAATCTGTGTGTCAACACCCCTTGCCTGCAGATAATCGTAGCAGGCTTTCGCCATCTTCAGATTCACGTCCTTTTCGATGAGATAGCCGACGGCGCCGGGGTCGGTCCCGCCATGTCCTACGCCAATAAATACGCGTGCCATATTGTTCCCTCCAAATATTTTTTTGAAACCTCGAATTTTATCGCAACTTCTGTTGGATATATGTATTTTCATCGCAGACATGCTCCAATGGTCTGCTTATGAATAATACATATACCCAACTCACATTGCGAAATATCTGGTCGAAGTTTCTAATATACTATATGCAAGTACGGGAACATTGGCACGCAAAAAGACTGCAACGCAGATACGTTGCAGTCTTTGAATTACTCTTCTTGATTTTGTCGCAGATCGCGTGGTTCTTACAGTTCCTCGCCGTTTGTCTCGATCACATGCTTATACCAGTCGAAGGAGTCCTTCTTGTAGCGGTTGAGTGTTCCGCTGTTTTCGTCCTCCTCGCGGTCAACATAGACAAATCCGTACCGCTTCTGGTAACCATTCAGCCAGCTCAGCAGGTCGGTATAAGACCATGTACAGTAAGCAAGTACGCGGCAGCCGTCATCGCAAGCTTTTTTAAGCTCTTCGATATGACGCTTCAAATAATCGATACGATATGGATCATGAATCTTTCCGTCCTCGAACTTGTCGAACGCGCCCAGACCATTTTCTGAGATAACGATCGGCAGATCGTAACGAGATGTGATCTCACGGCAACACATGCGGATGCCCATTGGATCAATCGTCCAATCCCAATCTGTAGTAGGAAGGAACTGATTGGAAGGATTCTTGAAGAGTCCAGGCACGCCCTGTACCTTTGCAGTTCCCTTCTTTCCGGTCGTATTCATCTCGTGCGATGCGCCAACACCATCGATTGGGTTGTATTCTACAACCGTAGTCTGATAATAATTTACACCCATAAAATCAACCTTGGCTGCAGCTTCCTTCAGGATTTCTGCATCTCCCGCTTCCATCTGTGGAGCAACATCTCTACTTTCCAGATATGCCATTGCAGCGCGCGGATATCTACCATATGCGTATACATCCATCCAGTAATAGTTCTTCAGATCATCATAATCTGCTTTTGCCATCGCATTTTCCGGATGACAGTCAATCGCGTAAGATGGTCCATATGCAAATGAAGATCCAACCAATGCTTCCGGATGTAATTTCTTCAAAGCAAGTACACTCTTAGCATGTGCCATAAATGCATGATGATTTACCTGATAGAACAGCTTCTCCTCATCGATCTTTCCTGGTGGGTGCATACCTCCCATCCAGCCCAGACCGGTAAATACATTCTGCTCATTCATGATGATCCAATGCTTTACACGGTCGCCAAAATGCTCAAACAAGATTGTTGCATAGCGAACAAAGTCATCTACAATCTGGCGGCTTTCCCAACCATGATACTGGTCTTCCAGTGCCTGTGGCATATCCCAGTGATATACCGTTACCATCGGCACGATGTTGTTCGCGATCAGCTCGTTGATCAGATCATCGTAGAACTTCAAGCCCTTCTCGTTGATTGCACCATTTCCTTCCGGGATAATTCGTGACCACGCGATGGAAAACCGATAGGTTTTAAGCCCCATCTCTGCCATCAGCCTGACATCCTCTTTATACATATGATAATGATCAACCGCCTTGTCACCGGTTGTACCCTGGAAAGTCTTACCCGGAATACGAACAAACTTGTCCCAGTTGGACATGCCTTTTCCGTCCTCATCCCAAGCACCCTCTACCTGATATGCAGCAGATGCACTGCCCCATAAGAAATCAGCAGGGAAGCCTTTTGATTTTTCAAAATACATTGCGTTCCTCCTTGTCGATTTATAATTTGAATATATTCATGCCTTCATCCAGTTCCTGCGCAGCCTGCCGCATCGCGGTTGACTTGCCGGAAATGTCTTCCATGATTGCTCCAACCTCGGTTGTTGATGCAGATGTCTGCTCGGTTCCGGCAGCATTTGCCTCTGCAATCGCGGTCAGATTCCGAACGATACCGACTACATTTTCTCTTGCATCATTCAGTCGGGTTGTATGTCCTGAAATCCGGTTGATTCCTTCAATGGACTCCTGTACACCAGACTGTACCTGCTCGAATGCACTCTGTGTCTGCTCCACATGATCACTCTGTGTGTGCATAATTTCCTTTACGCCATACATTGTCTCCACTGCCTTCTCAGCATCCTGAAGCAACTCCTGTACAATCTCTTCAATATGGGCTGCAGATTCATTGGTCTGCTCTGCCAGCTTTTGGATCTCGCTTGCTACGACACCGAAGCCCTTGCCCTGTTCACCAGCTCTTGCTGCCTCAATGCTTGCATTCAACGCAAGCAGGTTTGTCTCCTCAGCGATCGATGTAATCAGGTGTGTTGCCTCACTGATCTTCATAGCCGCCTCATTCGTTGTATTTGTCTGTTCTGCAATTATATCAATATTCTCTTCGGCACGTGCATTTACCTGCTCCAATGCCTTGAGAATCTGTGATGCCTGTGCTGTGCAATCATGCATATCCTGTGCAAATGCAAGCAGCTTCTCCACCTCGTCGCTTGTCTCCTGCACCATGTTACCCATCTCGATAACCTGCTCTTCGGCGCGCTGTGTCTCGCCCGCCTGTGTCGTTGCACCTTCCGCAATATCATTGACCGCCTGTTCCACCTGTTCCATCGTTGTCGATGTCTCCGTGGCATCTGAGTCAAGTACATTAGCAGCGTCCATGACCTGCGCGCTCTTCTCCTTGATATTCTCTACCACACCCTTCAAAGACTGTGTCAGATAGTCAAGGCTTCGTCCCATGCATCCGATCTCATCCCTACGGTTTGCCAGTCTGGTCTGAATCTCATTCTTCGTCAGATCCATATCTCCTACCTTCACCGTCAGTTCAGAAACCTCATTCATAGGCTTGACAATAATATGCGCAAATGCAGATCCGATCGTTACAACAATCAACAGTTCAAGTAATACGATAATTCCGATTTTTCCTTCTACCTTCCGGATACTGCTGAATACATCGTCATAATCGGCAGTTACCACCATGATAAAATCCTGTGTATCATTCACATAGATACCGGCGTACTTGTCTGCACCCTTAAATTCATATTTAACAACTTCATTTTCAACCTTCTCACCTTTAGCAATCTTGGCAACCGCATCATTGACCGCCTTGTTCTCCACCGGCTTGCCGATCTTCTCTGCAGTTGGATGATACAACATCGTACCATCGCCGCTGACTACATATATGTAGCTGCTTTCGACTCCTTCCACCTGAACGCCTGCAAGTATCGAAGCCAGATGCTCGCCGGAAAGCGCGTCATCACCATCCGTGTCCAGCTCATTGTCCAGCATAACGCCATAAGCTCTGGAAAGATCACGCATATATCCACGTGTGACTGAACCGATTTCCTCTTTCGTAGAAGAAATAAACAGTGCGCAAGCAAATCCTCCCGTTACGAAAGCAAAAAATGCCATCGCCAATAACATCTTCAGACGCACAGAATGTAAAAAATTAACCTTTTTGTGTTCCATATACCGAAACCTCCTGTAACAAAAATACTATTTATATTTTACCACTTTTTGCGTCAGGATTCAATCATAAGAACGCGAAAGACCGCTCATTCGATCCGCGGTCTTTCTGTCTTTTTATATTCATTTATTCTTTCATTGGAAGTCGCTCGTTTCCAATCACAACCAGCTCCACCTGTGAGATATCAATCGGCATAGTAAACTCTATTACAAAGTCGATCTGTTGCCGTTCCTGATCGTAATCCTGCGATCCTCCTGCCTCAAAATCAAATCCTCCAATATACGTTCCATCTTTCATCTTGATTTTGATGTACTCATGCAGAGAGAAATCTCCAACACTTGTAAATTTCAGCATCCGTTCACTTAACGTTGCTTCCACAATCTTCGCAGAATTGCTGCAATCCAGCGTGCCCGGTTCAAATTTGCTTTCCTGCAATGCGAATTCCAGTGTCCAGTCTGCTTCCTCAATCAAAACAGTATCGGAATACAGTGCCTCCAGATCCGCCTCATCCCGGTCTGCGTATTTTGGATCGGATTTATCAATATGCGTCGTCTCGCCATATAAACCATCGAATTTCATCGTAAGCGCATTCCCCTCCTTGAGCTCCATGCCATCCGGAATCAGGTAAATGCTGTCGTACATCCGCTGATTTTCTTTCAGATCACTTTCTTCTCCGAGAATCAGAGACGATGTCTCTTCCAGTTTCTGATCTCCGTAATAGAGGTCGCCCCCTCGCATCCGGAAATCCACATCATACATTTCTGCGTCATAATCCGGGTAGGTCACAGTCCAGATCACATCCACCATATCGCCGGTCGTGATCGCTTTCTCAATTTCAAATGTAAGTTCCGTCTTAGCATTTGTGATGACTTTCAATCCATTTGCGTAATCTTCTTCGATATATTTCTGGTCTACATACTGCTCCGGCACATTTTCGATATGCTTAGAAAATAATTTATCTAACAGTCCTTCTGTCCCGGCATATGCAATTCCACCGGATAATACAACTGCCCCGATCATGCAGGCCGCCGCTGTCCGCCAGATATGCCCCGTTCGCTTCGATGCAAGTCTTGCACGCACCCTTTCCATACAGGCTGCCGTCTCTGCTTCGGAAAAATTCATTTTTTCCACCGGTTCCTGCGTATGTATCTGATTCAAAATATCATAAACTTTCCTCATACATGTTCCTCCAATCGACCATGATTTTTTCGCACTTTCTTTTTTGCTCTGGAAACCTTGCTGTAGATTGCCGACTGCGTCACGCCATATTCCTTCGCCAACACATCCACATCATCTTCCGCTGCATAATAACGAAGCAATATCTGACGTTCTTCTTCCTTCAGTCCTTCCAGAAGCTGTTCTGTCTCCGTGGATATTTCCTGTTCCAATGCATCGATCCGGTCGTTTTTAGCCAGCGTACTTTCATAATCAGATACATCCTCTTCCATGCATCTCCGACAGTACCGGCGAAGATAATCTATCGAACGAAACCTTGCAATTGCTATGATCCAGTTTAGAAAGCTTCCCTTCGACGCATCGAACCGATCAATATGTTCCCATACATCCAGAAAGACATCATCCATGCACTCTTCCATTTCCTGCGGAAGTCCGGAGAGATTTTTGACAAGCACTGCCTTGACATAACCGCCATACGTCCGAATCACATATTCCAGTGCCTGCTCGTTATGTCGTTTTAATTTGTTCAGAAAATTCGCTTCAGTAATAATTGTCGTTTCCTCCTCTCTTGTATTGCCCCTTCTTTTATCTATACTTCCGTTTGTATGTACATTTTTCTTGCATGTTTTCGAAAAATCTTGCAAAAAAGCCACTTTGACACTTGCATTTATGTCAAAGCGGCTTTTATTTGCTGCGCAAAATCACATATGCAATTAGTTCCCACGTTTTCCGCTGTTTGCAAGTCCGAACACCGCTCCGCAGACACCCCCGATGATATGCGTAAATTGGGAAATGCTATCCTGCTTCGTAAGCGCATTCATTACTTCCGCACCGAGATAAATCACAATGATCAAAATCATCGTAAGCGGAATCCGGTCATCCACCATACAGGATGCCGATGTCAGAACAATAAACATAAACACAATTCCGCTTGCGCCAAGCAGGGCAATCTGCGGAAATAGCAAAATATTTAACAATCCGGAGATCACGGCTGTAATCACGATCATCAGAAGAAGCTTTCCACTGCCATATTTATCCTCTAGGATTGGTCCAAGCAACAAAAATAACGTCATATTTCCCGCATAATGAGACCAATTTGCATGTCCCAGACAATGTCCCACCAATCGGATGACATAAGCGAGACTGAAATTTGACCGGTATACAGAGAAAAACAGACGGTTCGTCATACCATTTGTGAGCATATTCAAAATGAGTGCAATGAGTGAAACGAGTGCAAAGGTCAAGACAACCGGTGCATTATAGCTGATTCCCCGGAATTTTCGTTTTTCCGATTTATTCGGATTTGTATTTGTGTCCATGAATCCATCCCCCTTAATTTGCATCTTGCTGCTACTGCGAAGTACTTATCTGTTTTCATAATTTTTGCCCACTATCTGCGCACCTAGCCAATTTTCAAACAATAAAAAGCGGCGGAACCCCTTGATTTTCCGAGGTTTCCGCCGTTCTCATGCTATGCCGGCAACCGGAATCGAACCGGTACGGGAGATTAGTCCCGCAGGATTTTAAGTCCTGTGCGTCTGCCAGTTCCGCCATGCCGGCAAATTTGAACAACGCTTATGCAGTTGTAAGCGACCCGGATGGGGTTCGAACCCACGACCTCCGCCGTGACAGGGCGGCGCTCTAACCAGCTGAGCCACCAGGCCAAAAGTGGACGTTCAGGGACTCGAACCCGGGACCGATCGGTTATGAGCCGATTGCTCTAACCAGCTGAGCTAAACGTCCGTATTGTCGATATACCTGTATACCCACAACATACATCAATATGAAACTTTATAGCTTCGTATCTAATGTACAAAGCCGATGATCGGACTCGAACCGATAACCTGCTGATTACAAATCAGCTGCTCTGCCAATTGAGCCACATCGGCGTATATATTTATCAGCTGATTTGTAATCAGCTGCTCTGCATGCGACCAACTCACTTCGTTCGTTGATCTTAGTGAATTGAGCCACATCGGCGTATATTATATATACCTATCTGATTATTCAGATAAAAGGACCCTCTTTTGAGAATCCTTTTCAGTGACCCCAACGGGAATCGAACCCGTGTTACCGCCGTGAAAGGGCGATGTCTTAACCGCTTGAC